>Ga0210009_1000093_pt1 | contig 111069 bp, 91 predicted proteins | sample CryGeyCG2114_065_FD_185457 | JGI IMG/M metagenome (GOLD analysis project Ga0210009, IMG submission 185457) | Groundwater microbial communities from aquifer - Crystal Geyser CG12_big_fil_rev_8/21/14_0.65 (SPAdes) (version 2) | ecosystem: Environmental > Aquatic > Deep subsurface > Groundwater ...
CACTGCCTTGGCCGCTTTCATAAAGCTCTACTATTCGCAATTTAAAGTCTTCTGAAAAACTTCGCCTTCGATTGATGCGTTTTCCCGTTTTTATCATCCATTTTTAGGTCTGTAAACGGTCAACCTAGTTCAGAGAAGGACAAGAATGGAATATGAAGTCAGCAGTTATTAAAGAAGCTACTATGACCCCAAAGTCTCGGGGCTTCTTTCCCTGAGGCACGAAGGGTCTAGAATTGGAAGATTGAAGTTGGAAGCAGGAGAACAGAAGTCGGAAGAAGGAACTAAATGTTTCGTCCTGAAATAGGTAATCCTATTTCATCAGTTAGGCTGACATGAGTTTGCACTAGTGAACCTGAAGGGTTCAAATATTTATAGTTTATGATTACAAAAGCAGAATACGACCCCATCGGGGTCGAACAATTCAACCCATCTGAAGTGAGAATTTAATATCTTTAAAAGCTTAACCTTCTTAAAATGAACCGAACCCTAGTATTCGCCCTGCTTATGATCTCCCTCAACTTATCTGCTCAAAAAAAACGACTTCGAGATTATGGTATTGAAGTAGGTGTTTTAAAAACAGGTGCCAATAATGCCATCACTGATGTTGAAGGCGTGAAAGTTGGACATACCACCCTCATCAAAGGGGATAATGTGAGAACTGGAGTAACCGCTATTCTACCCCACTCCGGTAACCTTTTTCAAATGAAAGTGCCTGCTGCCATCTACTTAGGCAATGGTTTCGGGAAATTGGCAGGATACAGTCAAGTGAAAGAATTAGGCAATATTGAAACGCCCATCATTTTGACCAACACTTTGAGCGTACCTACGGCTTCTAATGCCTTGATTACTTACACACTTTCCAATCCAGAAAATCAAAATGTGGGATCAGTAAACTCGGTCGTTGGCGAAACCAATGATGGCTACTTAAATGACATCAGAGGAAGACATGTGACCGAAGAAGATGTACTCAATGCCATTAAAAATGCAAAGAGCGGTAAGGTAGAAGAAGGAAATGTAGGTGCGGGTACTGGCACAATTTGCTTTCAATATAAAGGAGGAATAGGTACGGCATCACGGGTAATTCCGAAATCCTTTGGTGGTTATACGGTCGGTGTTTTGGTGCAAACCAATTTTGGAGGTGTCTTCGAACTGAACGGGGTGCCCATAGCCAAAGCACTCGACAATTACCCAAGAAGCTACACTTACGATGTGGATGGTTCGTGCATGATCATCGTAATGACCGATGCGCCTTTGAGCCCGAGAAACTTGGAAAGACTGGCCAAACGCGCCATCATGGGTTTGGCCAAGACGGGTGGAATTGCCTCCAATGGAAGTGGAGATTATGTGATTGCAGCCTCAACCGCGAAAGAGAATTTAGTCCCGCACCAAAGCAAATCCCTCCTCCAAGAAAATAAAGAGTTGAAAAATGACGCCATGTCTCCCCTATTTTTGGCAACCATCGAAGCCACTGAAGAAGCCATACTTAACTCACTTTTTGCTGCGGAAAGTATGACGGGCAGGGATGGTCATGAAATTAAAGCACTTCCGATTGAGCAGGTATTAGAAATCATGAAACGGTATAATCGAGTGGACGAGAAGAGGTGAATTTGAAGGTCCACTTTAGAAACTTTTTTACTCCAGTTTGAATTTAAAAGCTTACACATTTAGCTTAGAAACAAAATCAATTGCCATGGCAAAATTTTACGATTCAATCAACGCGACTCTTCAAGAATTCATCAGTAATCAGAAGATTTTCTTTGTGTCTACAGCGGCTGAAACTGGCAGAATCAACCTTTCTCCAAAAGGAATGGACTCTTTCCGAATTGTGGATGAAAACAAAGTGCTTTGGCTCAACCTTACGGGCAGCGGAAATGAAACTGCTGCGCACATTCAACAAGTCAATCGCATGACGATCATGTTCTGTGCTTTTGAGGGCAATCCGCTTATTCTTCGATTGTACGGAACTGCTAGGGCCATTCATACCCAAGACCAAGATTGGGATCAGTATTATGCTCACTTCAATGCTACCGCAGGAGCAAGACAAATCTTCGAAATGCACGTTGAATCCGTTCAAACCTCTTGCGGCTTTGCCGTTCCCCTAATGGACTATCAAGAAGACCGAGACATCCTTAAAAATTGGGCTGAAAAGAAAGGTGAAAAAGCCATCAAAGAGTATTGGGAAGAAAAGAATGTCACCAGCATTGATGGTTTGCCTACCGGTATTTTTGACCGCTAAAAGAACGTTTTATCCGCAGCAAAAACCATTGATCAAAAGTCAGATGAATTGGTTGTTAAGAGCGCATCACCTTTGATAAATTTTTGACTATAACCATGCGAATTAGCCCAGAAGAATTGACTAAGAATGGATATACATTGCTTGATAGATTGGAACATAGTGAACTGATCCCTTTTGTGGTGATGTACTCCAAAAAGAAAACAATTGTCTCATTTACTTACAACTTCCTTAATGTCGCCTTTCTCCTACTGTTGATCTTTTTGATTTGGAGAGGCTATTCAGAAGGTTTTTTCACGATCAGTGCTGCCCTAATTCACCTAAGCTATGGTATTGCCATGTCGTTTTTGTTGGTGCCTTTCCATGAATATATTCATGCCCTTGCCTATAAATTCCGTGGAGCTAAAAACACCTCCTTCGATGCCCATTGGAAAAAATTTTACTTTATGGCGATCGCAGATCAATTTGTTGCAGGTCGAAAGGACTTTAAAATAGTAGCCTTGGCTCCCTTTATGGTCATTACTTCTATTTTCATCCTAAGCATGCTTTTCGCCTCAGCCCTTTGGGCGATTAGTTTTGCCACCATCATTTTGAGCCATGCCGCTTTTTGTTCGGGCGATTTTGCATTGCTCAGCTATTTCGAATTTCACAAAGACAAAGAGTTGGTTACCTACGATGACAAGGAAAATAAAATCTCCTATTTCTTTTCAAGAGACTTAAATACGACAAACAAACCACTTTAAATCGCTGTTCAAACATCCAATTGCCATTGCAACTTCGTATTCAGATTAAGAAAAATTTAAAAATTGTATGACCCCTTTAGAGCGCATTGTAGCAGAAATAACACCCTTAAAAAACCAACTGAGCACCCATAAACTCTACGAAAAACTAAACTCCATTGATGATATTAAGACATTTATGGAAAGTCATGTGTATGCCGTTTGGGATTTCATGTCTTTATTAAAGGCCTTACAAGCCAACCTCACTTGCGTAAACACACCTTGGGTGCCTGTCAAAAATGCCAGCTTGGCAAGGTTCATTAATGAGATTGTTTTTGGGGAAGAAAGCGATTTGAATTTGAATGGTGAATCCAAAAGTCATTTCGAAATGTATCTAGACGCGATGAACCAGATTGGGGCTGATACTTCCAACATCAATAAGTTTATTACCAAAATTCGCAGCCAGCATTCAATTCACCAAGCTTTCAATGACTTGGCCGTTAGTGAAGGAGTTCAAGAATTTGTAAACTTTACTTTTCAGGTAATCCACACCAAAGAACCACATTTGATTGCATCTGCCTTTACTTTTGGACGTGAAGACTTAATTCCAGATATGTTTTTGGAAATCATCAAAAGTGCTGAAAACGAAAACGCTTCCTCTTATGACCAACTCACTTATTACCTTAACCGACATATTGAGTTGGACGGTGATGAGCATGGCCCCTTATCGCTTAAAATGATTTCAGAATTATGCGGTGAGGATACTGGAAAATGGGAAGAATGCACCAATATGGCCAAGCTCGCTTTAGAGCACCGGATCAAACTCTGGGATGATATTGCCGAGCAAATTGAAATTAGTCAATTGGCAACTGTCTAAAATTCTGGTCGTGATAATGACCAAAACCCATCAACTAATGGTATTCGGAATTCAATAGAACCAGAGATTAAGGACAAATTAATTTCATTCGTAATCGAATTGACCTAATTTGACCCTATTCAATAGAAATCAAATTATGGATTCAATTCTTGCGTTTTTAGCTACTGTTCCTTGGTGGGGATGGATTTTATTCGTCCTTGTAATCATTTTTTTCAGAGACATACTTCAGCGGAAGCATACGATCACACATAACTTCCCTCTAGTTGGGCATATTCGCTTTATGCTGGAGAAAATTGGCCCGGAACTCAGGCAATATATTGTTGCCAACAACCGCGAGGAACTACCTTTTAACCGAAGTCAAAGGTCATGGGTATACGCTTCTTCGAAAAAACAAAATAACTATCAAGGTTTTGGAACCGACCAAGACCAGAGTGCTCCGGGTTTTGTTTTTATCAACCCGGCAATGATCCCTTTCAATTTGCCCATAAACCACCCCAATAAATCAAAGGTAGATCTGATTCCCTGCGCCAAAGTGATGGGTGAATTCAACAAAAGGAAAAGGCCTTACCGCCCAAAATCCATTGTTAATATCTCGGCCATGAGTTACGGTTCTCTTTCTGCCAAAGCCATAGAATCGTTGAACAAGGGAGCCGAAAAATCGGGATGTTATCATAACACTGGTGAAGGAGGACTTTCTCCTCACCACCAACATGGGGCCGATATCATGTTCCAATTTGGCTCTGGCTATTTTGGCGTGCGCGACTTGGATGGCAATTTTGACATGCAAAAACTAGTCGATCTGGTTGAAAAACATAATTACATCAGGGCAATTGAAGTAAAACTATCGCAGGGAGCAAAACCTGGTAAAGGCGGAGTTTTGCCAGCCTCCAAAATCACCAAAGAAATTGCAGAAATCCGTCACCTCCCTATGGGGCAAGATGCCCTCTCTCCTGCCAATCATTCGGCCTTTTCTACTATTCCTGAGTTATTGGATTTTATCGAAAACATAGCTTCCAATACTGGTTTGCCTGTGGGTTTTAAATCTGCTGTTGGGAAAATGGAAATGTGGGAGGAGCTGACAGACTTAATGCTTGAGCGGAATATTGGCCCAGATTTTATCACCATTGATGGAGGTGAAGGAGGTACAGGTGCCGCCCCGCCAGCATTTGCCAATCATGTAGCTTTACCTTTCGTTTTTGCCTTTGCTCAAGTTTATCAAATATTTAAAAAGAAGAACTTGACAAATCGCGTTGTCTTTATTGCTTCCGGAAAACTCGGTTTTCCATCAAGTGCGCTCATGGCCTTTAGCATGGGGGCCGATTTGATTAATGTGGCAAGAGAAGCCATGCTCTCTATCGGCTGCATTCAGGCACAGTCTTGCCATACCAATACATGCCCAGCCGGGATTGCAACACAAAACCGATGGCTTCAGGCGGGCGTTGACCCAACGCTAAAATCGGAGCGTTTTTACAACTATCTTAAAACCCTGCGCAAAGAAATTCTAGAAATCACACATGCCTGTGGTTATGAGCATCCTGCGCAAATGGCCATGACTGATGTAGACATGAGCATGGGGGATAATAATTACACCACCACGCTGAGCGAAATCTACAAATACGAAAAAGACCCCGTTGAATTCAAAGGCATGAAAACTTTGATTGAATGTGAGCATTTGGGCGGCCAAGGTGCGCGTACTTAAAGAGCACAATTCAATTAAAAAATCATTCAATAACTAAAAACACTTGCTATTAACTAAAATAATAGTTTAATTCAAGCAAACTTTAGTTACTATGAAAAAATCAATCCTACCCCTTATGGCCCTCCTCTTGGTCTGGGCCTGTTCTGATGCCGATATTGTTGAACCACTTGATGAAATGGGCAAAGTTGTCGAAATATTGAATGAAGATGCCAAAAACGACATTTTCATGGTCGTTGATGAGCAAGCTACTTTCCCCGAAGGAGCAGTCGCTTGGAATAAATTTCTGAGGGCAAACCTAAACTACCCAGAACAAGCCAAACAACTCGGAATTGAAGGAGCTGTTTATCTTTCTTTTAATGTAGATAAAGATGGAACTGTAGATGATATTAAGGTGAGCCGTGGCATTGGTGCGGGTTGCGATGAAGAAGCCGTGAAAGCACTGCTGGCTTCACCAAAATGGATTCCGGCCAAATTGAATGGTGAAGTTGTAAAGTCAAAAATGGCCATTCGGGTTATTTTCAAAAATGGCAATAAACCCGTGGTTGATGAATCCATGAAAAAAGACTTCATTGAAGTGCCAGTGCAAGAAAAAATGGCGCCCGTCACAAAAGTCTCGACCTTTCCAGGAGGAACAACCGCTTGGTTTAAATATCTAAAATCCAATTTATCATTTCCCGCCCAAGCCAAAAGATTGGGAGTTGAAGGCGCAGTGTATGTAAGCTTCGCTGTAAGCGAAGTAGGAGAAATATCTGATGTGCTCATTAGCAAAGGAATTGGCGCAGGTTGCGATGAGGAAGCTGTTCGTGTAATGAAGAATTCACCAAAATGGACTCCTGCCAAGGGCGTAGATGGCAATGTCGCCTCTAGACAGGCCGTTCGAATCGTTTTCAAACAATCTTAATTCTAAAATACATCATCATGAAAAAAATATTTCCAATGCTAATCATCTCGCTGTTCTTGTTCGCATGTGCTGAAGATGATGTTTTTGTAGAGTCACTCGATCAAGTGGCCTCAGTTGTCACAGCAGTTCCCGAAGGCGAGCGTTCGGGAGATGAAGTCTTTATGGTCGTTGAAGAAAAGCCAGAATTTCCCGGAGGAAAAGAGGCATTCACAAAGTTTCAATTGACTAATTTAAAGTACCCTAAAGAAGCCATTACCTCAAATGCAGAGGGAAAAGTAGTCCTCAATTTTATCGTGACCAAAGAGGGTAAAGTAGAAGATATTATTGTGATGAGAGGAATTGGCTATGGTTGTGATGAAGAAGCGGTTAAACTTATGCTGAACTCACCTGATTGGAAGCCAGGTAAACAAAGAGGAAGGCTTGTGAATACCAGAATGACAATGGCCATCAACTTTAAGTTGGCTGGTAGCGACTATAAACCTGCGGAAGGGGCTGTAGCTGTTGCTTACAACTAATTGATACTTTGTTCAAAACAATCCGGTCATGGCAGGTACTTGAAAGTGTCTGCCATTTTTTATGACCATTTCCTCCAAGACTTTTAAACATTACTTTCGGCTTGGCTTCTACAATGGTTATCTTTGGCCATGTTCCGAACAACACTAGACCCTAAACCTTCGAAGAACCAAATTCACATCGGTGATCAACTCGTTTCAATGGGTTCTTGCTTTGCAGAAAACATGGGCAAACGACTTTCTCAGCACAAACTTAAAACCCTAAAAAACCCTTTTGGCACCATCTTCAACCCACTTTCAATTTTTGAGTTGATAGAACTGGCACATCGGCAAAACACACTACCTGCCACCAGTTTTCAGGAGAGCAATGGCCTCTTCTTTAACTATAAAGTGCATTCTGAATTGAATGGGAAGTCCCAAGGCGAAATTGAATCTAATATCTATCATCAAAGAAATAGACTTGGGAAAGCGCTGCTAAAAGCGAATCATATCATCCTTACTTTCGGCACCGCTTGGTTGTATGAAGAAAAGAAAAGCAAAATGCTGGTTGCCAATTGCCATAAAGTGCCAGCATCTCAATTTACCAAGCGACTGCTAGGCCTTGAAGAGATCATGAGCGGTTTTATGCTCGCAAAAGAGCTTTTACTAAGCACTAACCCTGACTTAAAGTTCATCCTTACCGTAAGTCCCGTAAGACATTTGAAGGATACCCATGAGTTGAATGCGGTGAGCAAAAGTGTGTTGAGATTGGCCTGCCATCATTTGTGCAGTTTGGGCGAAGACATTGACTACTTCCCAGCATACGAGCTTATGATGGACGATTTACGCGATTACCGTTTCTACAAAAAGGATATGCTGCACCCCAACCAACAAGCACAAGATTACATTTGGGATAAATTCCAAGCCACTTACTTCGATAAGAAAACGCAAGAATTTGTGAAAGCATGGGCCGAAATCCGTTCTGCCATCAATCACAAAGCCTTTCAACCAGAATCAAAAGCCCATCAACAATTTTTGCGCAACACCATTGCTAAAGTGGAAAAGCACAAGGAACTTGTCGATGTAGAAAAAGAGTTAAAAAGGCTGAAAGCTCAGCTTATTTAAAACCTTCCTTTCAAAAAATTCATATGCCAAAGCACACCAACCGCCTGATTGACTCCTCCTCTCCTTACCTGTTACAACATGCCCATAACCCAGTCAATTGGTTTCCGTGGGATGAAGAAGCCTTGGCTTTGGCCAAATCAGAGGACAAGCCCATCATTGTGAGTATTGGCTATTCTGCCTGCCATTGGTGCCATGTAATGGAGCGAGAAAGCTTTGAAAACGAGCAGATCGCTGAGATCATGAATAAGGATTTCATTTGCATTAAGGTGGATCGCGAAGAACGCCCAGATGTAGATCAAATCTATATGGATGCCGTGCATGCCATGGGTTTACAGGGCGGATGGCCATTGAATGTGATCCTCCTTCCCGATCAAAGACCATTTTATGGAGGTACCTATTTTCCTGCCAAGGGTTGGGCCAACCTCCTCAGCCAAGTAGCAACGGTGTTCAAAAAACAGCGCAGCGAACTTGAAAAATCTGCTGATGGCTTCATGAATACTTTGAACGTAAGCGATATTCAGAAATACGGTTTACATCAAGGAGAGAATGCTTTTGGAAAAGAAGAACTAAGTCAGATGTTCGAAATTCTGCGCAAGAACTTTGATTTAGAAAAAGGTGGAATGAATCGTGCACCGAAATTCCCAATGCCCATTATCTACGCTTTTTTGCTTCGCGAAGCCAGTATCAATAAAAACCCTGCTGCCCTTGCCCAAGTCGAATTGACCTTAGAGAAAATGGCCTTTGGTGGCCTTTATGATCAAATTGGAGGTGGATTTACACGCTATTCTACCGATGAAGATTGGTTTGCTCCGCACTTCGAGAAAATGCTTTACGACAATGGGCAACTTGTAAGCCTGTATTCCGAAGCTTATCAGGAAACTAAAAATCCGTTGTACAAAGCAACCATCTATCAAACCATCGAATGGCTGGAGCGAGAAATGACCACGACCGAAGGCGGCTTTTATGCTGCCTTAGATGCCGATAGCGAAGGCGAAGAAGGCAAATTCTATTGCTGGCGCGAAGATGAATTTCATTCTATCCTTGGTCCTGATGCTGACCTGTTGATCGAGTATTATAACCTTACTGCGAGAGGCAACTGGGAGCCAAAAAAGAATATCCCTTTTAGAAAAGTGAGTGATGAAGTTTTTGCCAAGCAGCATGATCTTGAATTAGACGAGCTTCAAGACATTATCAAAATTGCCAATTTAAAACTCTTGGAAGCGCGTGCTTCGCGCATCAGACCTGGATTAGACGATAAAATACTTTCTGGTTGGAATGGGCTAATGCTTAAAGGATTGGTGGATGCTTATGCCACTTTTCAGGAAACAAGTTTTCTTGAAATGGCAAAGAAGAATGCCAATTTCATTTTGACCAAAATGAAAAATGGAGATGGCCTTTTCAGAAATTATAAAGATGGAAAAGCAAGTATCAATGCCTATTTAGAAGATTACGCTGCTGTAATTCAAGGACTTACTGCGCTTTATCAAGTCACTTTTGATCTGCAATGGTTGACCTCAGCTGAAAAGCTTTTGAAATACACACTGAACAATTTCTTTGATGATGAGGAGCAATTCTTCTTTTTTACAGATGAGAAATCAGAAAAGCTAATCGCCCGCAAAAAGGAGATTTTCGACAATGTGATTCCAGGCTCGAATTCTATGATGGCCCAAAACCTTTATCAATTAGGCACAATCCTAGGTAATGAAATTTACACCGATCTGGCTCAAGCCATGCTGGGCAAAGTGAAGAAAATGGTACTGATCGAACCGCAATACCTCACCAATTGGGCTTGCCTTTTCAGCCAAATGGTAAGCCCTACGGCCGAAATTGCGCTCGTTGGGGAAGATATTCAAAAGCAAGCACTTGAATTCTATCAATCCTTTATCCCAAACAAGGTACTAGCGGGCAGTGATGGAAAGGACGAAAGTAATATTCCGCTTCTGGAACAACGAACTACCATCAATGGGCAAACCACTTTCTATGTCTGTTACAATAAAGCTTGTCAGCTACCGGTAAATTCAGTTTCAGAAGCTTTGGAGCTTATTGAAAAAGGGAATTAAATACGCATTGCACTATATTTAGCATTTTAACACGCAACTCAATTAGCCAAGCAGGACTTGAAGGCCTTTCAACTCAATATTGATCAAGACGACTCACATCAAGCACTTTTCGTTGATGTCGCTTTGCCTGTGCCTGTGCCGATGCTTTATACCTACAGCGTACCGCATGAGTTCAGGGATTCGATCACAGAAAGGGTGCGTGTGATTGTCGAGTTTGGTAAAAAGCGTGTGGTGACTGGCATTGTAGCCAAAGTGCATTCGAAGCCTCCCGATGTCTATTTGGCTAAACCCATTCTTGAAGTCTTAGATACCATTCCAGTGATTACTCCCAATCAGATGGATGTAATGAAGTGGATGAGCGAATATTACATGTGTACCATGGGCGAGGTAATCAATGCTGCCCTGCCTTCCGGCCTCAAGCTGAGCAGCGAATCGCGCATTCAATTGCATCCGCACAATGATTGGCATCGAATTGAATTTCCTTTTGATGATCGGGAAATTATTTTGCTCGAAGCGCTCGAAGACAAAGACTCCCTCACCTATCGCGAGGCAGCAGACCTTATTCAATTAAAGAGCGCCTATAAGTACATCAAATCACTGGTGCAGAAAGAGGCGATCATTATTTATGAAGAAATCAGGGAGAAATACCGACCTAAAAAGGTCAAGAAAATAAAACTGGCCAGTGAATGGGCCAATGACGAGACAGCACTTCAATCTTTATTCGAAACGCTCGAAAAGAGTCCAAAGCAAAGTGATATTCTGATGAAGTACTTGCAGCAAGTACCTGTTTACAAGCATCCTGCCAAAAATGAGCTAGGCTTGGCCAAAAGTATTATCAAAGAAGCCGGACTTTCGGACTCATCGCTGAGTACCTTAATTAAGAATAAAGTATTCGTTGAATTCGAAGAAATTATTTCGCGCTTCGCGGAAAATACTGAAACCTTTGAAGCTTCACCACTTTCAGAAATTCAACTCAAGGCCAAGCAGGAAATCCTGGATATTTTCGAAGAAAAATCAACCGTTTTGCTTCATGGCATTACGGGGAGCGGTAAAACCGAGATCTATATTTCTTTGATTCAAGAAGCTTTAAATAATGGCAGCCAAGTGCTTTATCTACTTCCCGAAATAGCCTTAACTGCACAAATCGTTAATCGACTCAAAGTAGTCTTTGGTGACCGAATGGGGGTTTATCATTCTAAATTCTCTGACAACGAGCGGGTCGAAGTTTGGATGGGGCTTTTGGATGGTCGCTTTGATTTTGTTTGTGGCGTGCGCAGTGCTGTTTTCCTTCCTTTCAATGATTTGGGTTTGATCATCGTAGATGAAGAACACGAGAACTCTTACAAGCAATATGATCCCGCACCTCGTTATCACGCACGTGACGTTGCCCTTTTCCTAGGGCATAAACATGGAGCGAAAACCATTTTAGGCTCTGCCACGCCTTCGGTAGAATCTTATGCCAATGCCAAATCGGGTAAATACGGATTGGTAACACTGAATTACAGACATGGCCATGCGGTACTTCCTAGTATGGTTTTGGCCGATGTGCGCACCGAAAAAAGAAAGAAAACTAACACGGGTAACTTCTCTTCGGTGCTTATCGAATCGCTTACCGAAATTCTAGAAAAGAAAGAGCAAGCCATCATTTTCCAAAATAGAAGAGGCTATTCTAATTACCTCACTTGCGAGGATTGCGGCTTTATTCCAGAATGCCCCCGTTGCGCGGTAAGTCTTACCTACCACCAATACAAAAACCAGCTCAATTGTCACTATTGCGGCCATAAAGAGCCTGTCCCCTTGGTTTGTCCTGCCTGTGGTGGCCATAGAGTCCGAACTGTAGGCTTTGGAACCGAAAAAATTGAAGAAGATCTAAAGTTGATTTTTCCGGATGCCAAAGTACAGCGGATGGATTTAGAGACTACTCGTACCAAATACGCTTATCAAAACATCATTCACGATTTCGAAGCGGGTAAAATTGACATCCTTGTGGGAACACAAATGGTAAGCAAAGGGCTCGACTTTGATCGGGTAAGCTTAGTAAGTGTTTTCGATATTGATCGAATGATTCACTTCCCAGATTTTAGATCGCTGGAACGCACCTATCAACTGACCACACAGGTAAGCGGACGCGCAGGGCGAAAAGACATTCCTGGTAAAGTCGTGATTCAAACGGGCGATCCTGAGCAGGGTATCATCAAACTCATTACCAACCAAGATTACCTTACTTTTTATGATCTTGAAATGAGGGAAAGGGAAAAATACAACTACCCTCCTTTCTCTCGCATGATCAAAATCCTTGTGCGCAGCAAGGACAAAGAACTCACCAAAGTCGCTTCTGATTTTCTTGGTAATATTTTGAAAGAAGATTTGGGAGGCGCAAGGGTTTTAGGGCCTCACGAACCAACAATCAACAAAATCAGGGATAAATACTTGATGGAGATTTACCTTAAAATCGAACGTAAATACTCTATAGTAGCTGTAAAGCAAAAAATCCAAAACGCTTATTTAGAAGCATTGAAAAGGAAGGATTTGGGTGCCGTTGAGTTCGTGACTGATGTGGATCCTTATTGATTGGGAATTACGAATGAAGAATTACGATATGCTCGGAGTCTCAATACTATACACCTAATACTCTAATTAGCTTCTCGTATGAACACATTTGGATTACTGAAACCTTAACCCTTTTTATCACCCTTCGGCTCAGGCAGAATTGCTCTTGCATTTACAGACGTGACAACCCTTCTGCCAGTTTTAGCTTCGAGTTCTAGTTTTGCAACATTCGCAACATTGCCACCTTGCTTTGCTACTTTCTTGCTTTCTTCAAAATCTTTCGGGTTGGTAGCAGCAGAAATGTCTTTGGTTGAAGCTTCTGCTAACATGTTTAAAATCAGTTCGGTATTGGTCATGTTATCCCGCAGGTTTTCCTTCTTCAACCCCTTCAGCACCTTATACTCTTTGGTCGTTTTTCCAGCCCAAGCTTTAGTAATAATGTCTGTCAGGGTAGCGAATTGTTGTCCTTCTTTGAGCCCTCTTTTCTTCCATTCATCGGTTAACTCTTTTCTGATCTCAATACTTTTCAGTCGCTGATTGATCCAGTTTTCTGAATAGCCGAGTTTCATGTATTGTTCCAGCGCTCTGTCTACCGTAAGCTCTGGGTCTTGCATTTCATCCAATCGCTCTGAAGCTACTTGCGCAAGCCAAAGTTTAAATGGCTCCGCTTTAGGTGAAGGAATAGATTGAATAAGCCTAAAAAGTTGTTCTGTATCGGCTACATCAGTTTGCCTCATTTTACCATCAGGAGCAAGCATTTTCAACTGGTTACAGTTTGTAACCGTTTCATTTCCTTCCTTTAGCAGCCTGTGCTTTAAAACTTTCCAATAATTTCGAGCACCTTGAAAAGCATTTTGATCAGTGAGTATCGCAATTACATCAATAATTGAGATGTACCATTTCTCTTGATCGGCATCCCACAAGGTCCTGATCTGCTTGTCTTCAAATAATTGGATGTCACCCATGTGTTTCATTTTCTTCTTTCTGATAATTTAATCATAAAAATTCAAAGCCAAAATCAAATTAACTTCTCGGATGAAAATCATGGATTACTTGTTTTAAGTAGTCTCTGTCTAAGTGAGTATAAATCTCTGTAGTAGTAATGGATTCATGCCCAAGCATCTCCTGAACCGCCCTTAAATCAGCGCCACCTTCAATTAAGTGTGTAGCAAATGAATGCCGGAAAGTATGTGGACTTACGGTTTTGTTGATACCCGCTTTGGTGACGAAATCTTTGATGTTCATAAACACCATTTGACGGCTCAATTGCCTACCTCTTCTATTCAAAAATAAAAAAGCTTCATGCCCGGGAGCAATCTCCAAATGCACACGGACTTCTTCTCTGTACATGTTAATGTATTTCAAAGCTTGTCGACCGATAGGCACCAAGCGCTCCTTATTTCCTTTTCCCAAAATCCTTAAAAAACCAATCTCGAAGTGAATGTTGGGGATTTTAAGATTGATTAATTCTGTAACTCGTAGTCCAGAACTATAAAGCGTTTCGAGCATTGCACGATTGCGCATGCCTTCTGGTGTGGAATGGTCAATCGCCTCAAAAATCTTATCGATTTCAGTAATATCAAGTGTATCGGGTAGTTTTCTGCCCAGTTTTGGGCTTTCTAGCAAAGCGGTTGGGTCTTTATCGGTTTCGCCTTCGTAAATCAGAAATTTATAAAAGGATTTGAGTCCAGAAATGATCCGTGCCTGCGAGTGAGCACTTAAACCAAGGTCGTTGATATACTCTATGAAATCCTGCAAATCTTTGATCACCACTTGCAGCGGAGTCAGTTGCCGATTGGATAATTCCAGAAACTGTTTTAGCTTCACCACATCATGAACATAGGCCTCCACCGAGTTTTCGGAAAGTGAGCGCTCTAGTTTCAAATAGTTTTCGTATTCCTGAATATATATTTCCCAAGCCACGGCTAAAGATACATAACCGCCCGACAAAATGAAGATCATCATCATCAATGGCCCTAATTTAAACTTGCTAGGTACCCGCGAAAAAAGCATCTATGGCAACGAAAGCTTCGAAGCTTATAATGAGAAATTAAGGGTCAAGTTTCCTTCGGTAGAAATTGAATACTACCAAAGCAATGTAGAAGGCGAATTGATCAACAAACTGCATGAAGTTGGTTTCTCTTACGATGGAATTGTATTGAATGCTGGTGGATACACACACACTTCTGTGGCCATATCCGATGCCATTGCGGCCATCAAAACCCATGTGGTAGAAGTTCATATTTCGAATATCCATGCACGAGAAGAATTTAGGCACTCGAGCCTTATCACCAAAGAATGCGTAGGTATGATTACCGGTTTTGGGCTTTCTGGCTATGATTTGGCTTTGACTTATTTAGAAGGATTGAAATAAAAAGAGCAGGTTTAATTCAGGTCTTACTAAAGTCATTTCCAACAATAACTCAATAATCAAATTTTCGTAACTTTAAAGCATGAGTTCCGCAGAGCAAAAAATGTTAGACAGTTACTATCGCCTTTTAGGAGGTTTATCGCCTGCCATGAAGCTGAATCTTATCGAACGCCTTAAGAAATCCATTAAATCCCCAGAAGCGATTACAACTGAATTAGAAGATGCTTTTGGTGCTTGGCATTCAAAAGAACCTGCGGAGGAATTAATTCAGTCAATTCGATCAAGCCGGAACGTTAACAGACAGATTGAGGAACTTTGAATTACCTACTCGACACTAATATCTGCATCTACTATTTAAAAGGTCAATACGGCTTAAATGAAAAACTAAAATCAATTGGCGCTAACGCTCTTTTTATTTCAGAAATCACACTGGCTGAATTAAAATATGGAGTTGCAAATAGCCTAAGTCCAGAAAAGAACACCTTGGCTTTGGACAAATTCTTATCTGGAGTTAATATTCTACCAATCTTCGATGCTTTAGACATTTATGCTTTAGAAAAAGCCAGACTAAGAAAATTAGGAAAACCAGTTGACGATTTTGATATTATCATTGGTGCATCGGCAATTTCAAATAATATGATACTTGTTACCAACAACGTTAAACACTTTGAACGTTTAGAAAACATCAATATTGAAAATTGGACTGAATAGCATCTATAATAATCCATTTGTATTTCTTAATGTGAGTTACTTGTAAATAGGAGTTTATTATATTTATCCCATGGTTTCTACAAAATCAGAAGTAACGGAGTTATTAAGGGCCAATGGCAAGCAAATCGCCAGTTATGGTGCTAAATCACTTGGCCTATTCGGTAGTTTTGTTCGTGACCAAGCCACTTCTGAAAGTGATGTCGATTTCGTTGTGGAGTTTTTACCCGAGAAGAAAAACTACGATAATTTCATTCAGCTAAGTGATTTTCTCGAAAACTTACTCGGCCGAAAAGTAGAATTGGTTACTAATAGCTCGATTAGCAAATACCTTAAACCACATATTGATAAATCGATTGAGTATGTCGCTCTCGGCTTATGAATTACTTCAACATATTAAAGATGAGTCTGTCTATTTGATAGAACACTCTAAAGGGATTTCTTTCGATGATTTTCTAAATGATCCTACTTTAATCCGTGCTTATTCCAGAAGCCTTGAAATCATAGGCGAAGCAACTAAAAAAATACCTTCTGATTTCCGAAATCGTTATCCCGATATAGAATGGAGGGGAATGGCGGGATTAAGAGATAAACTTATTCACGATTATTTTGGGATTGATTACGATCTTGTTTGGGACGTAATTCAAAATAAAATACCAAAGCTAAAACTTCAGCTGGACGTGCTATTTGAAGATTTCAAATAGCCTACCTCCCACAAATCTTCTTGTAAGCACAGTATTCGCAACGTTTGGTTTCTTCTGTTTGAACGAATGGTAAGCTTGGATCGTAAATCTCCTTCACCATTTGCTGTAAATGGCTTTCGAATTCATCCATGATTTCGGTATCAATGGCATCACCATTTCTCAGCCATTGCACTCCATTATTCAAAGCCTTCATTCCCAAAATCCCAACCTGAAATTGCTCTTTGATTTCGGGGCGCATTAATAAACCATAGAAATAGCCCTGAAAACCAGATTTCAGGTCATCGTTTGTGAAATACAGATCGATGTATTCAGGAATGGGCTTCTTTAAAAAGCCAACTCCAGAGAGCGTAACCTTACCTGTTTTATAATCAATGATTCTTGTTACGCCTTCTCTCTCGTCCATTCGATCTACTGTTCCGCCCAAAAGTACGGTTTGGTTATTTGGTAGTTGAATGGAATACCTCAGGTCATCTCTTTCCAAACCAGTAATTTTGATTGGCGCTTCGGCTTGATCCAATTTTAAAATTTTGAGCACTAAACGCTCCATTATTTTGCGCGTCAAAAGGTCTTTTCCTTCTAGGCCTTGGTGTTCTTGGATGATTTTCTCTTCCGTCAGAACCTCTCCCACTTTGAGAGAGACCAGTTTTTCCAAAGACTTAATTTCTTCAGCATCAATGGTTTTGCCTAACCAAGGGGTATAGAGCAATTCCAACACCCTATGCACTACGATACCGAAAATCCGGGCATCGATGTCCTCTTCAATTTCGTCTGTTTCTCGAATGCGAAGTACGTATTGAAAGTAAAAGCGAAGAGAACAGGCCACATAGGTGGTCAAGGAAGTGGGTGATAGAAATTTACCTTCCTCCGAACCTTGTAAATAACGCGCCATATTGGCCAAAACCTGCTCCGTTTTATCAATCACTATTGGCTTTTCGGTTAAATCTGGCGCATTAATTTTGCCCGTGTATTGCTTTTCCGTAATTGTGATATTGTCCAGCGATTCGTAGCGTCTCAATTGCTGTAAAATAAATCGACTTCGCTCACCGGTAGAATCTTTGCTTACTTCGGAATCATAGATAAAGTGAATGTTTTCAGCCTGCTGCAAAAGTCGCTTAAAGTGGTAACCATAAATGGCATCCTGCTCTTCGAAAGTGGGCAAACCAAAGGCTTTTCGGAGTGCATATGGAATGTAGGTATTGGCACTGCGTTGTGCTGGCAGTTTCCCTTCATTGGCAGATAGCACAATCAGGTTTTTAAAGTCCAAAGTCCTGGTTTCCAAAAAACCCATGATTTGAAAACCTTCAACGGGCTCTCCTTCGAAAGGTATTTTAGCTGCTTTGAAGTGTTCCTTCACTAGTTTTTTAACCAGTTTAAGCGAAATCACTTCAGAACGATCTTCAAGGTATTGGACTATTTGGTTAAACTCCTTCAAAAAGAAGTAAATGAACTCACGATCAATAGTATGTTCTTCCTGGGCCTTGAAGTGATAAAAGACTTGAGTCAAATAGGTATTGATATGCTCAAAAAGAGACTTCCAATTGGGTTCTGCGCCAAAAAGCTGTTTTAATTCTGGTGATTTCAACAGTCCGATAATCTCGGACAGTCGAACTTTAGTTTTCTTTTCTCTTAAACACCAGTTGACCACCGATTCATAAACATTCGGCTGGAGCACAGAGCAATAGGCATTGGACAACAATGGCTTTAGGTCGAAAACATATATTGAAACATCATGTCCCTTCCTCCCCGACTTTCGGAACAACTCTAAGTACCTCTCAACAAAATCGAAGGCCACCGTGAATTTGACGGGGTAACCCATCGTAACGTTCACTTTGGAGGTGTCAAAAGGGATAGCGTAAAGCACTGGCAAGAGCAGTTTTTCATCGGCAAGCACCAAGGCTGTTTCTTCTGGCTTCCATCCATTGAGCAAGCCTTCCTTCAAAAATTGAGCGGCAAGATGCGCTTGGCCCACATTCTGAGGCACAGCACTGATATTGATACTCTTTTGCATGGCCAAAGAATTGGTAGAAAACCAAACTGAGCTGGGCCATTTTTCTTGATAAAGTCGAAGAAAATCTCCTGCCTCTTCCATAGGATCGACCATGTAGTATTCGTCCACATCCCAATACAATTGCCCCTTTCCGCTGCTCACCAATTGGCCGAAAATGGTTTCTTCTGAAGAAGAAAGGGCATTGAAACCACAGATGTGATAAAAACTGAAAGGATGATTGAAATCCCCTTTTTGAATTTCCTCGGCCAATTTTCTGTACAAGCGGCCTCCGTATTCGAGGCCCTTTGCGGTTAGCGTTCTATCAAATTCCAAATACACTTTCCCAACGGCCTCCCAAATTCTCAGAAAGTCTGTGAGTAATTTGGTCTTTTCCTGTTTATCGGTGATCGATCTGAAATGAGAAACGATTTCTCTTAATTCATCATTAAAGCCAAATACATTTTCAATCTCTTTTAATTCTTGCAAGCCCAAATAGATTTTGCTGGCATCTGCCTGATAACGGTCTATTTCGTCATAGTCTTTAAGAATGATCTTCCCCCAAGCATAAAAACGGTCGAAATCAAGGTCTTTGTCCTTGCGCTTGTAGATTTTGAAGAGTTCGAAGAGCAAAGTCAACTCATCCGAAATATGGCTTTTGGTGAGTTTTTCAACGAATTCCTCAATACTGAGAATAGCAGGCAGAAAAAAATTATGCTCCTTGAAAGTCCACAGTAAAGTTTGTTTAAAGAAAACACCACCCCGCTTTGTAGGAAATACATAGCAATGGTTTTTCAACTCAGCCAGATCATCAACTGAAATTCTATCGACTAACGACTGGTGAAATGTTTTCATAAAAATGATCGACTCAATTATTCCTTATCCCCTTGTCCAGATTCCTCGCTGTTGGGAGATTCTGGCACTTGCGGATTATCCATTTTTGATGTTTTGGAAACATCAGGACTGGTCTTAATGGCATCAGGTTGCCGCATCGATGGCTCCATCCGCTCAATAAAATAAGAAATCTTTCTAGCCCCTCTGATGTCTTTAGGTACAGTATCAGATTTCTTGCTAAAGCTGATCAAGCCCCAGGTCATGATAATGCTAGTGGTCAGAATCGTGATCAAAATAATATCTGAATTGAATAAATCCGACTGATATTCAACTGGGATCGAAAAGAACAATAGTACGGTAATCAAGCCTCTTGGGGTAATCATGAGCTCGGGCAAAATGGACTTCTGCCAGAAGAAAATCCTGAGCACAATGAACCTTACCACGAAAAACGCAGCCACAATCATCAAACTGACCCCCAATACTTCAAGGTTCACCAAAGCTTTCAGGTTAATGGTGGTGCCGAAAACCACAAAGAAAAAAGTCCGCACCACAAAGGCCGTTTCACGAGTCACTAAGTGCAGCTCTTCAAGGATTTTGTCTACCTCTTTATGATCAATCCAGTCCTTGAGCTTACCCACAAAAAACAGTTTGCTGTTATTGATTACCACCCCAAAAGTGAGAATGATGACCAAGGAAGAAAGGTGCAATTGCTTGCCTATAGAGTAAATAAGAATAAGCAAGGCAATCAACAAAAAGAGCTTGACCTCACCTTCGATGCGCTGAAAAAGCAAAACAAGGCCATAGCTGAAAAAGAAAGCTACCAAAATGGTGATGATGATATTGCCAAGAATGCCATAAACTACCTCTCCTGCTTGCTGTGACTCAATATTCCCAGTAAGAAAATAGAAGAACATGATCCCGAGGATATCGGAAAACGTACTCTCATAAATCATAAACTCGCGCTTATCACTGCTCAAACTGCTGACAGAAGGAATAACGATAGCACTACTGACGATAGAAAGCGGAATAGCGTACACCAAAGAAATCATTGGTGCTTCTTGAAAAAACTGATTGATGATGTAAGAGATTAAAAAGGAACAGCCACCAAGCGAAATGATCGCCACGACAAAGGACTTCCATATGATCGGCCACTTTTCTTTCGACAGCTCCAGGTCCAGCGCAGCTTCGAGCACTATCATGATCAACCCTACAATGCCCAAAATCTCTAATGTGCTGAAAATCAGACTGTCGTGATTGATGCCATAGCTATCGAGTGCATACTTAATGGCAATACCAAGAATGATCAGCAAAATCACACTGGGTATATTCGTTCGTTTGGAAAGAATATTAAAGAGGTGTGAAAAGATAATCACACAGGAAAGCGCGATAATGAGGTTGTAAGCATTCATAGGTTAATATTACAGAAAAGATAATTCGAGTATACGCTGTAAATGCTGATAAATCTAAAGCAATTCAATTTTTCCGCATTTTTTTAGGTCCGCTCCCCCCTTTCGTAAGTTAGGGCAAAGAATATAATCCTTTTTGATTTGCCATTTCAAAACCCAATCAATTAATTGTACTTTTGCACAACTTTTCTGCCCTAGGTCAGTAATAAGTTGGATTGATTGCGTCAAGGTTTACAAGCATTAAATGGAAAATAAAAACGGTAAAGAATCAGAAGATTTGTTGAGACAAATTGAGGAGATGGGAGAAAATCATATTGGTTCATCGATCGAAACTCCCATGAGGGCCGATGCCTTTGCCCTTTCTGATGAGGAGAAGATCAAAATCATACAAGAGCACTTCGAGAAAATCATGTACACTTTAGGCCTTGATTTGACGGATGACAGTTTGAAAGGAACGCCAAAAAGGGTGGCGAAACTTTACGTAAAAGAACTTTTCAAAGGACTCAATGAAGCCACAAAGCCTTCGATGTCTACTTTCGAAAATAAGTACCAGTACAACCAAATGTTGGTTGAAAAAAACATCACGGTGTACTCCAATTGCGAGCACCATTTTTTACCCATCGTTGGCAAAGCCCATGTGGCCTATATCCCGAATGGTCGGGTAATTGGACTTTCTAAAATCAATAGAATTGTGGATCATTTTTCTCGAAGACCACAAGTACAGGAGCGTTTGGCGCTTCAAATTCTCAACGAAATGAAAGTTGCCCTCAATACCGAGAATGTGGCGGTTTACATCGATGCCGAACACATGTGCGTAAGCTCTCGTGGCGTTTCAGATCAATCCTCTTCTACCGTGACTGTAGAATACAGCGGGAAATTCAAAGAAGAAGCAACTAAAAAAGAGTTTTTAACCTACGTGAATGACAAGCTTAAATGAGCCTGATCGAACAATATCCGCTTCATTTTTATAATTCACTCTCAAAGCAAAAAGAAGTCTTCAAACCTTTGGTAGAAGGCAGGGTTGGCATGTACGTATGCGGCCCAACCGTTTACAGCGATGTGCACCTAGGCAATGTGCGTACCTTCCTATCGTTCGATATCATTTTCAGGTACCTCAAATTTTTGGGCTACAAAGTCCGCTATGTCAGAAACATTACCGATGTAGGCCATTTGGTGGGCGATGCTGACGAGGGTGAGGATAAAATCGCGAAAAAAGCAAGATTAGAAGCCATTGAACCCATGGAAGTGGTGCAGAAATATACCAATGGTTTCCATGATGTAATGCAAATTTTCAATATTCAGCCGCCTTCCATAGAGCCGACCGCTACTGGGCATTTGATTGAGCAAATTGAATTCATCAAAAAAATCATCGACAATGGCTTTGCTTACGAGAAAGATGGTTCCGTCTATTTCAATGTAAGAAAGTACAACGATACGCATCAATACGGTGAGCTTTCGGGCAGAAATATTGACGACATGATTTCCAATACCCGCGCCTTGACAGGTCAAGACCAAAAGAGCGATCCATTGGACTTTGCGCTTTGGAAAAAAGCAGAAGCAGGTCATTTAATGCATTGGCCTTCGCCTTGGGGCCAAGGTTTTCCTGGTTGGCATTTAGAATGCTCTGCCATGAGCACAAAATACTTAGGTGAAACCTTCGACATTCATGGTGGTGGAATGGATTTGAAATTCCCACACCACGAAGCCGAAATCGCCCAGAACAAAGGCTGCAGCCATCATGGAGGCGCCAATTATTGGATCCATGGCAACATGCTGACCGTCAATGGGCGTAAAATGGCCAAAAGTGAAGGAAATGGATTTACTCCCGAAGAATTAATTACTGGCAATCATAAATTATTGGAGCGCGGCTATAGCCCAATGACGGTGCGTTTCTTTATGCTCCAAAGCCATTATGCCAGCACTTTGGATTTTAGCAACGAAGCCCTACAAGCTGCCGAAAAAGGATGCAAACGCTTGATGGCAAGTTTCCAACTGATTGAAAAACTAGCCCCAGCGGGTACAGGTAAAATCTCAGAAGAGAAATCGAGTGAACTGAAAAACATTGTGAATCAAGCGCTGCTCGATTTAAGCGATGACTTTAACACCGCCAAAGCAATTGCTTCTTTGTTCGAAATCAGTTCAAAAATCAATATTTACTATCAAAATCCAGCCGAGCTTACCGAAATTGATTCTGATACTTTCGAATATGTAATAAACATGTTCAAATCGATTATTGCAGATGTTTTGGGCCTGGTGGCAGAAAATGAAAGCTCGGGCAATAACCACCTGCTAGATGGCACAGTACAATTGTTGATCAACCTTAGAAAAGAGGCTAAATTCTCTAAAAACTACGCGCTTTCCGATAAAATCAGAGATGATTTAAAAACGGTAGGCATCCAATTAAAAGACGAAAAAGGAGGCGAAACCTCCTATACCATAGATTAATCAAAAATGATTCTTTCAGGAAGGGAAATTCAAAGAGAAATGGGCAAAGGCTTGAATATTGAGCCTTTCAACCAATCACAACTCAACCCCAACAGCTACAACCTAAAGCTACACCACGAGTTGCTCACCTATTCGAACCATACCTTGGATATGAAGCAGCCCAACCCTACCGAGAAATTGACCATTCCGGAAGAAGGGCTACTCTTAGAAACCAACAAACTCTATTTAGGCCGAACCGTGGAACATACACAAACCAACAAGTTTGTGCCCATGCTCGAAGGCAGATCATCCATTGGACGATTGGGGCTTTTTATCCACGTGACCGCTGGTTTTGGCGATGTGGGCTTTAATGGCTTCTGGACTTTGGAGATTTTCTGTGTGCAGCCCATTCGGATTTATGCCGGTGTAGAGATTTGCCAAATTTTCTATCATACCATCGAGGGCGATTACGATACCTACAAAGAAGGCAAATACCAAAACAACCAAGGCATTCAACCAAGTTTGCTTTATAAAGATTTTAAGTAGACGCTAAACGCTAGATTTTAGATTTTAGAGTTTTGGGTATTGGGTATTGGGTATTGGGTATTGGGTATTGGGTTCTGAGATTTGGGTTCTAAGATTTGAGATTTGAGATTTGGGTTTTGAGTCTTAGGTTTTGAAATTTGAGTTTTGAGTTTTGAGTTTTGAAACCTTGCATTTCGGACTTCGTTCTTCCGTCTTCAATGAACTCTTTCTTACCGAAAACTATTAGCTCCTTATGCAGCAAGATTTCATCAATAAACTCTATGTAAAGCAGCAGGCCTGCCCAAGTTGTCCTTCACCCGAAGCTGTCAGCAACTGGTTCATCGAGGTTTTAGCCATACTTTTCCCCGACTTCTCGAAACATCATTTTACTTCGCAGCGTGAGTTTGAATTGCACATAGAGCGACTCAAGCTTCAACTCGACCAAATACTGTCCAGAAACCCCATCAAGTCGGACCAAGACCCCAGTGATATTGCTCAGTTCTTTTTTGACCGTCTTCCCGAAGTTTATAAAAGCTTAGAAGAAGACGTGACCGCTTTGTTCGAAGGTGATCCTGCCGCCAAGAGCAGAACGGAAGTGATCAGGACCTACCCTGGCTTTTTTGCCATTGCGGCACACAGGGTAGCCCATTTGTTGCACGAATACCAAGTAAACCTGATTCCGAGGATTATTTCGGAATATGCACATAGTAAAACGGGAATAGACATCCACCCTGGCGCCAACATTGGCCACTCCTTTTGCATCGACCATGGTACGGGCGTAGTAATTGGCGAAACCACCATCATTGGCGATCATGTCAAGGTGTATCAAGGGGTAACCTTGGGTGCGCTGAGCGTGGACAAATTGGATGCAGAAACTAAACGCCATCCCACCATTGGCGACAATGTGGTGATTTATGCAGGTGCTACCATCCTTGGAGGCGAAACCCATATCGGACATGATTCAGTCATAGGCGGCAATGTTTGGCTGACCAGAAGCGTACCCTCCTACTCAAAAATCTATTATAAAGCCGAAATGAGTAGCAATGGCGAGAAAGAAACCATCATTTTCAAAGGACAAAGCGCATGAGAATTGAAGAGCTAATTGGCAATACTCCCCTAGTGGAATACCGCACTTTTAACCTAAAGCAAGGAGTGAAAATCTATGGTAAATTGGAAGGCAATAACCCGGGCGGAAGCGTAAAAGACAGGGCTGCGTATGGCATGATCAAAAGTGCGCTAGACCGTGGCGACATTAAAAAAGGCGATAAACTAGTAGAAGCCACCAGTGGAAATACTGGTATTGCCTTGGCCATGATTGCCAGCATTATGGGGGTTGAAATGACCTTGATTATGCCCGATAATTCCACACGGGAACGAGTGCTTAGCATGGAAGCTTATGGAGCAAAAGTGATCCTTACTCCTGCCGCAAAAACCATAGAGTATTCGCGCACTTTGGCCGAGCATATGGCCACCAACGAGGGCTATTTTATGCTCAACCAATTTGCCAATGCCGATAACTACGGACAGCATTACAAAACCACCGGTCCCGAAATCTGGAAGGACACTGATGGAAAAGTAACGCATTTTGTTTCGGCCATGGGTACAACGGGCACCATTATGGGGGTTTCGCGCTATTTGAAAGAACAGAACCCCGAAATTCAGATTGTAGGAACACAGCCCACAGATGGCTCGAGCATTCCAGGGATCAGGCGCTGGTCTCCTGAGTTTCTGCCTAAGATTTTTGAACCTTCACGTGTGGACAGGGTGATTGATGTAAGCGAAGCCGCAGCCACAGCAATGACCAGGCGCTTGGCCAAAGAAGAAGGCGTTTTGGCGGGCATGAGTTCTGGCGGAGCCCTTTTTGCCGCTTTACAAATTGCAAATGAAATTGAAGAAGGCATTATCGTTCATATCGTTTGCGACCGTGGAGACCGGTATTTGAGCAGCAATTTATTTGGGTAATCCTTTATAGGGCCTACCCTTGCACTGCTAAGTCAAAAACCACTGGCCTACTGCGCAATTATTTTAAAACATGTAAACCCAAAATATACTTGTTTGAAGGTCCTACTTATGAGCAATACTCGGCAAGTAGCGTACAATCCATATTTAGGGCAGCTTGTGCAAAAGCCAAAATAAACAAAAGGGCCGCTGTGCACACCTTACGGCATTCATTTGCAACACATTTGCTAGAGAACGGTACCGACTTACGCTACATTCAATCACTATTAGGGCATGAAAGTAGCAAGACTACAGAGGTTTATACCCATATTACCACCAAGGGCATGGATCAGATAAAAAGTCCATTAGATCATTTGGATATATGAACCCCAAAAAGTACATTTAATTTTAAAAAAACATCTGTTTTAATTACCAAAAATACCTGCGGATATAAGCGATATAAACGCAACAGACAGGGTGAATTGAATTTATACGGATGTTGGCCAATATTAACAAGAAACATAATGATGAAACCTAGTATTAAAAAGTATTTAAGATTAATCCCCCTAGTGACTGTGGCTGTAGGGTTACTGATATTAATATCATGTTCAGAAGACGAAAATCCGGCACCAGTGGTTACTGAACTATCAGTAAAAACACCCCCTACTAAGGCAGTATACAAAAACGGTGAAGTGTTAGATCTCTCCGGTTTAGAAGTTTCGCTTCTTTATGATAACGATGAATCAATTGATGTTGAATTTGAGTCATTCGGGGCAAATGGCATTACGACTTCTGTAAACAGTGGTTTCGAAATTACTGAAGCATTGACACTTGTAATTACTCATGTTGAATCTGGAAAAACAACGAATCAGGAAATCGCCATCAATCCAGTGGTAGAGGTAGTAATCAAAACCCCACCAACCCAAATAAACTATTTAATTGGAGAGGTGCTTGATCTCTCGGGTTTGGAGGTCACCCTAACAAGAGGCAATGGTGACACTGAAAATGTGGTTCTTTCGGATTTCGAAAGCAAAGGTTTGGAGGTTTCGGTTGAGGATGGAATCGAAATTGAGGATAATTTTACTGAATTGACAGTGACTCACACCATATCCGGTGAAAGTGTTACCCAAGAAATCATTATTAATACAGTATCGAGCATATCAATCAAAACTCCACCTACCAATATCCAGTACTACGTTGGAGAATATTTGGAAACAGATGGATTATCAATCACTCTGAACCTGGATAATGGAGATACAAGAGATCTTGAAATTTCGGATTTTGAAAATTATGGTGTTACTACCAATCCATTAGATGGATCTGAGATTACTGATAATGATTCCGAACTGGTGATTACCCACGGAGAGTCTGGTCAAACTGTTAGTCAATCAATTACTATTCTTACGTTGACTGATATAGATGGTAACACCTATTCACACCTTAGAATTGGAGATCAACTCTGGATGACTGAAAATCTTAAAACCACCAAATATCAAAATGGTGATGAAATTGGCACAACTAGTCCATCTGACCTTGATATTTCAGAAGAAAACTCTCCGCAATATCAATGGTCTTATAATGGGGATAATGATAACGTAAGCACTTATGGGCGATTATACACACTATATGTCGCATTAGACGATCGCAATGTATGTCCTGAAGGGTGGCATATACCAAGCACAGAAGAATTTCAAAGTTTAATATCCTACTTAATTGAAAATGGATTCAACTATGATGGTAGTACAAATGGTAATAAGATTGGTAAGGCTATAGCTTCAACAATGCTTTGGAATTCTTACACATTTGAAGAAGGAGTTCCTGGAAATAATCCAGAGACAAATAATACTAGCGGATTTAATGGAGTTGGAAGTGGAACAAGGGTAAATTTTGATACTTACTTTACTGGACAAGGAGTTTATACTTATTGGTGGTCTACCGATACAAATGATGAAGGTTTGGGAACAGCATTCAGAATTCAAAACTTTCAAGTTGAAGCTGACCTTGGTACTATCGGTGATGTAAATACCGGGGCACCTTGTCGATGCATTAGAGACTAAAACATTGGCTAATCGAGTAGACGGCCTCGCCAGTTGTAACTGACGAGGTGCGCCTCTCACACCACCTGCCGTACGAGAGCTTCGCTCGATACTTTCACCCTTGTGGGGTTCAGTATCGTAACAGGCGGTTCATTAAGTAATGGAGATACCCACTAGTTTATCTTCCTTTTTTCGCAAAGGCCTTTACCTTAAGCTGCTTTTTTAGATATTTGAAACGTCCAGCTCAGGGGTGTCTGGGCACTTTGGATCATTTTTTTAGCGAGACTAACCTAAACAGAAAATGGACACAAAAAGAGTACATTTCATTTCAGGACTGACAATATCGATTTTTATTGGGCTGCATTTATTCAACCATTTTTGGAGCATTCTCGGGGTTGAAAAACATATTGAATTAATGACAAGTTTGCGGCCTTTTTATCGCAATATTTTCGTTGAAACGATCTTGCTTTTAGCAGTTGCAATTCAAATTTTCTCGGGACTTAAACTCTTTATAGCGAAGAGAACGTCTGTTGAGACATTTTTCGAGAAATTACACATCTGGACAGGGCTTTATTTGGCTGTCTTTTTTGTGATTCATTTAAGTGCCGTTTTAGGAGGCCGACTTTACCTTCACCTCGACACAAATTTCTATTTTGGCGTAGCAGGACTGAATAACTTTCCAACAAACCTATTTTTCATTCCTTATTATGCTTTGGCCATCCTTTCGTTCTTTGGACACATCGCTGCAATCCATAGCAAAAAAATGCGACAGAATTTTCTCGGATTCACCCCTAATGGACAATCTAAACTTATCCTGGCTTTTGGGATTGTTTTAACACTTGTAATATTTTACGGACTAACCAACCATTTCAAGGGAGTTGAGATTCCAACGGAGTACAATTTGTTAATTGGCAAGTAAACAAAGAAAAAAACGTTCGGCTCACATCAAGACCTCCAAGGTTTAATCCACCTTGGAGGTCCTTTTGCAGCTTACAATTACTTATTTCTTATCCAATTTGATTGATTTTTTCTCGGCTCCCATATAGATGGAATTGAAAATCAATTTATAAGTACCTCTCGGCTGACCTCTGAATTGAGGGCTGAAGCCGAACATTACTAAATTTCCGTTGCCATATTCTACCTTCAACAAGGCCGAAGTATTCGCTAAGTACTTTTCTTCGCCCAAAGCCCAGCCACTCATCAAAAGTTCGTCTGATGCGTATTTTGCTACTTCTTCAATGCCTTTTACGCCATCATTTACTTTAAAGGCCCTGCCGTTATCGAAAGAGGCTGCCACTTGGCTTTGCATTCCAAATGCCAATGGATGCGAAGTATGAATCTCTGTTCTTACCAATGAGCCAGGGATAAAGAATTCTGTAGGTTTTAACTCCTTCAATACATTGGTGACGGGCAATTTAAATTGTTCAATCGCGAAATCACTAGCCTCATCAAAGAAAATCAATGCGCCTCCATTTTTAGCATAAGCATCCAAAGCTGCCACACCGGTTGCCCCTACCCCGCCTACAAAACGTTCAGGAGCCCTGCTATTTCCATTCAAAATGGCCGAAGGCCTCTGCGAAGGAATGATAATGGCACTGTATTGGGCCAAATTGCCTTGCTGAATATCATCGTTATGCAAAGTATCCAAATCGAATTCAAACTGCTCTAGCATCCAACGCGACCAACCTTCATCCATATTGGCTTGCCATGATTTATAAATCCCAACTTTGATTTTCTTCAACTCTGCTTTTTGTACCGAAGGGTTTGAATCCACTCCTTTGAAATCAATGCCCAACTCTTTGCTCAAAGCATTCACTTTGGCATCTAAGCCTCTTTTGCTTCTTACCAAAACAGATCCTGCCGCCATGCCATCAAAGTCTTCTTTGAGTACACTCACCGTAAATCCATCTTTTTGAAGTTGATTAATTGCTTTTGCACTCAGGTTATCTTTGTTCGAAAACACATAGCCATATTTACCAGAGGAAGTGACTGTACCGGCCACTGGGCTCAGTTTCTCCATTATTCTTTTAGTAGCAGCGTTGAAATTTTCTGTGACTCTGTCTACCTCCACTCCCATTTGCATAGGCAAGGTCCACCCTGCTAAATCATAAGGTGGCGTTGGTGGTCCTCCAGGGTATTGGAATTGATCAGGATATACCTGCTTTTCCATCAAATCCGCAAGAAAAGGCCTGAAGGCCTGCGCACCATAAAAGATAATTGAACCCGCCTCATAATTTTTGCCATTCACGGTAAAAGGGTTTGTGGCTTGGTGTGCCTCAATTCCGCCTTGCATCAAAATGTTGGTAAGGTTTAGCGCTTCGCTCGGGTTCCATTGCGCTTTAGGAATGATATAGGCATATGCGCCTTCTCCATCGGTAATCGCATCGCGGCCCATGCTGTAGATATTGTACAGGAATTCATCTTTTTTGTCGGCTGCCAAATCGAGCACGGCCATAGAGGCTTCAATCATATAGTCGATGGCCATTCGGAAACGCATGGTGCCGCCTTTGTAAGGATAAGGATAGAAAATCTCAGTTGAATTGGCTGCCTTGCCACCCACGATTTCTGGCATTCTGTCGACAGGGTATTCTGTTGGTGTAGGAGTCGGCTGGGCAGTTTCCGTTAAAATACCAATCTGATTATGATAGTAAGGAGCTGTGCGCATTCCTCCATTCCAAAACATGCTATAGGCAGTAGTGGCAATGGCCCCCGGCATTTTCTTCATAGCAAAACGATTGGCCATGGCCGTGCCCACTAAATTTACACCTGTAGTTACTCCGGGGTGGATTTTTTGATTCACAGGACTACGGAAGGGCGGAATAAAAATCATGGCTCCCCTTGGCGCAGTTTGGTGATGATTGTGCACAATTTGGGGGTACCATTGGCTGTACAATACCGTAGTTACGGCCTTGGTTTCAGGCATATTGTTCATGAACCAATCACGGTTATTATCGTGCCCCACATATTTCTGATAAAGAATCGGAGGACTCGAACTTTCGTAAGGCGTACCCAAAGTTTTTCGGTACCAATCCACTACAATGTCTACCCCATCAGGGTTGATCACTGGCACAACCAGTGTAATCACATTGTCCCTGATTTTTTGCATTTCTTCTGATTCTTCAGCAGCAATTCTCCACATCAATTCGGAAGTCATTTGCGCATGGGCGCGTTCTGTGGCGTGCATTCCACCATCGAACCAAACTATGGCCTTTCCATCTTTGGACATTTTGCGCGCTTCGGCTTCGGTGATTTCTGCTCTTGAAAGCTTTTCACTGATTTCTCTCCACTTTTCAAGGGATTTCATGTTTTCTTCGCTCGAAATAAACACCAGCTTGATTGGGCGGCCCATTACCGACTTGCCGATTTCAATCATCTGCACACGATCAGTAGAAGCAGCTAGTTTATCATAGTATTCCAGCATTTGGTCATAGTCGGCTAATTTGTAATCAGCCCCTACTTCATGACCGAAGGTGGCTCTCGGATGAGGAATCTGGGCCTTTAGCCCGAATGCTGTCAAAAGCAGGGCAGCAAAAAATAGTTTGAAGGATTTGTTCATGGTTTGTATAAGGTTTGGTTGAAGATAACATTAATGTTGAATGCATGCCTCCTCTAATTGGTTAACCCCAGCATAATTGAAATGAATGGGAAATTATTGGTTTGGATGTCGGGGAGCAGTGGATCAGGGAGCAGGGAGCAGGAAATCGGTTATCAGAGATCAGGCTAAGATACCGCAGCCCTCCCATTGGCTTAGCGTCTCGCTGCGAACCAACCGATTTAAATGGTTAAAACCATTCTCCAAAACCGTTTATTCTATAGCCCACGGTTTAAACTCTGGGCTATTAATGTCAAATCTAGCCAGAACCGTTTTAACGGTTGACTTTTATACCTTTCTCCGAATTCTCAAAACTCAAGGAAAAAAACCAAGCGTTTTTAGCTCTAATACGCTTCAACACATCAACACTTCCTCACCTCAACACTTCAACACTTCAACACTTCAATACATTTGGCAATTTTATACTGTCGCGAGTTCTAGGACATAAGAACTTATTCTGTTCACGAATTGTTTTTGTTCACGTAACGTGAACATTGTATATTTGTGAACAAAAAGGGTAGGAATGGAAAAAGAAATAATTCATATCGCTTTAGCTAATCTTCGCCATAATACTGGTATTGAAGGTTTTTGGAAGGAAACAGGTCTGTTGGACGGTAGATTAGACCTTACCATTAATGGGCTGCAATACCATTTCATGGTTGAAATTAAGCAAGAAGTCAGAGCGCATCAGCTTGGGCAGATTGAAGATTATTTCCAGCACTATGACAATCTAATGCTGGTAGCCAACCGAATTTTCCCAAAAATCAAAGAAGAACTCAGGCAAAAGGAGATTCCCTACCTAGAAGCCAACGGAAATATATTCCTAAAAAAAGGAAAGCTCTTTATGCTCGTGGACACACAGAAGCCTTTGCAAATTGAGAAAAACAAAGGGAATAGGGCATTTACCAAAACAGGACTGAAAGTGTTGTTTTATTTGCTGCAACATAAAGAAGCCATCAATCTGACACAAAGAGAATTGGCAGAAAAAACCCTTGTAGGTTTAGGAAACATTCCACAAGTGATAGACGGATTAAAGGAAACCGGCTATTTAATTCCCCTAAATAATAAGACTTATGCATGGGAAAACAGAAAGGCACTGCTGGAAAGATGGATTGCACAATATGCCACAATCTTACGCCCGAAGTTAGTTAAGGAACGATATGCGCTAAAAGGACAGTGGCAGGATGTAGCATTTGACAATCACAAAACATTATGGGGCGGAGAACCAGCAGCAGACATACTTACTAATCATTTACGACCCGAGAAGTTTCTTATCTATACACAAGAAGACCGCATGGATTTAATCAAGAATTACCGGCTCATGCCTATTAAGAATGGTGAAATAGAAGTATTGGATATGTTTTGGAAACAGGAGAAAGGGGAAACTGTTCCTCCCTTATTAGTATATGCCGATTTAATGTTGGAAGGCGGAAAGCGTAATAAAGAAACAGCTGAAAAAATCTATAATGAGTACATCGAACCAAACCTATAAAGAATTAGCCATCCCCTACTTCAAAGAATCGTTTGATTGTATTGACGAAGTAATGCAGGAGTTGAAGATTCCCTACTATCTGATAGGTGTAACTGCCATTGCGCTTGAATTACTAAAAGAGGGAATTAAACCAAGCAGAGGTACAAAAGATGTCGATTTTGCGGTTATGATTTCCAGCATAGATGAGTATGAGAAAATTAGTACTGAATTAGAAGTGAGAGATTTCAAAAGAGTAGCTGCTCCTTGGACATTTTACTCGGATACATTTAAAGTAGCCATTGATTTACTCCCCTTTGGAGAAATAGAAGAAAACTATACAGTTAACTTCAATGAGCGGCATACCGATTTATATGCGCTTGGTTTCCGTGAAGTATTGGAGGAAGCAGTACAGGTAGAAATAGAAGAAAAAATTGTTAACATTCCGCCATTACCGGGCATGGTCATATTGAAATTAATCGCATGGAGCGACAGACCAGAAGAACGCGAGAATGACCTTTCAGATATTCTAAAAATTATTCAGCACTACTACGAACTGGCTTGGGATGAAATTGTCGAACTACACTATGACACTTTAGATAAGGAACCATTCGACCAGTTGCTTATTGCCGCAGAGGTGTTAGGTAGAAAATCGAGCATATATCTTCAAAAATCGGATACCATTTCAATAAGGATTTTACGAGTAATGGAAAACAACTTGCACGATGCAGCCAAATCGGCTATTGCCAAAGAATGGGCAAGAAAGTTAGATACAGATCTTGCGTACGCTATGGCTTTACTCAGTGCATTTCAAAAAGGATTAACACATGAGGCATAAATGCAAAACACACGAAATAGCAATATTAGGGCAACGCATCGTGTGAATACGCCACTGATCCTATTTCTTGTCACAAGCCAATCGATTTAAATGGTTAAAACAATCCAAAAAAATTACCCAAATAGCCCAAGGTTTAAGTCAGCTTCTAATTAACATCATTACAATATTTATAACCGTACCTCAGTTATAGACCCAACATTAGCAAAAAGGCCTTGCACCACTTTTAACAGCTTGCTAAAGTTTTTTTTAATCAACCTATATGAAACCACTTAAAACCATCGGGGTTATTGCTGTCATTTTAGTTTTGTGCTTAATCGGGCACATTGGCTATTTATTCTACTTAGCAAAAGCTGAAACCTACCCTTCTGACACCTTTCTTGATACCGAAACGAACAAAACAGCTCTGATCATTGTAGCCCATGATGACGATGCGGTAAGTATGGCGGGCACCATTTCGAAACTTACCCAGCAAGGCTGGAAAGTGAGCGAACTGTGCTTCTATCAGGGCTGGAAAGGAAGGGATTCTGCAAGAAAAGTTGATTTGCAGAAAGTGGCTGAAATTGAGCAGTTAGAAAGCGTAGAATACCATGACGTTCTCTTAAGAATTGACCGAGAAACTGTAGAAAGCCCATGGAAAGCCATTCCTTATGCGGATTTCGACAGCGTGTACAACAAGGCACCTTTGCGCAAATACATCAAGGACTTTATCGACAAACATCAGCCTTCCGTAATATTTACGCTCGATGATATTGTTGGCGGTTATGGTCATCCAGAGCATGCCTTAATGAGTCAGCTAGTGCTTGAATATTGCAGAGAGAACGTTAATAATCTTGATTTTTCTGTCAAAAACATCTATCAAGCGGTTTTTCCACCTTCTGTCAATGAGAAGGTTTTGAAAGATCAATTGGCCTTTAATGAAGCCAAGCGAGTATGGGGATTTGAGAGCACGCCATCGCCAAGCGTACAAATGAATATTGGTGCTATGGCAGAACAAAAGCAAAAAGTGATGCTCTCCTATTCTACGGAACAAAATAGCCTCACCAAGATCTGGCCCTTTTACAACTACTACCCAGCTAAGCTCTATTTCAATATTTTTGATAAAGAATACTACCGTGTGCTCGGAAGAGAGAATGGATTTCATTTAGAACAATTTTGATCCAAAAATCCTTTATTACCGAAATGGTAAGCTCAGGACATACTTTGGTATGCATGAACAAAATTAATCTATTGCAAGTCAATGCTTTACAGTAAAAAATAAGCTTTGGAAGCCATAGCTCATTTCTGAGCCATGGCTTTCCTTTTAAGTTTTAAACCAAAGTATTTATTTTATCCTAATTCCGTCAAGGTTGTCAAATTTTCCCATAACCCCCCAGCCGCCAAAATTCTCAGAAACTGCCATCCAAAGTTCATTATCTCCTTTTTTCAGTCTTAGATACACATCGTCAAAATAACCCATGGTACCTAAGAAGCGATAATCTCTGCTGGTAAATTCGTCATGTCCTCCCACTAATAATTGATCATTCAAGTAAACCTTGACCCTGTCACTAAAGCCATAGCTCAGCTTTTTGATTTGATCTTTATCCGATACAATGGTCACTTTGGCAAAGACTGTATTATTCTGTCCATTGCCGATTGCCACTCTTGCTAAATTGACATAACCAATGTTCTCTGAATTTACCTTTTTCCATTCCAACCCTTTCTTCATATCTGAGGAGAGATCAACAGGCTTCTGCAATGTGATCTCACTAAACAAGGAAGAAACCAACCAAAAAGGAATCACTTCCTTTTCCAAGGGTTTAACAGTATATGGTTGACTTTTGAGTTCAGGATTACTCTGCTTAGTCACTTTTAAATCCGCTATTCTAAAGGCGGCTGGGCCACCTCCATTAAATCCCAAACTGCCAGCTTTAGGTACTCTTTTCAGTTCTGGAATATAATACAAGGGCGTATTCATATCATTGACATACACTTCAGCTGTACTTTCTGCCACCACTAATTTGATGTGATTCCAAGAATTCATCTGATATTTCACTGCTTGAGCAAAACCTTCACCGTAGTACAACTGCCAGCTGGCCAAACCATTGAAAACAGGCGTATACTGATTTGCATCAGGATTACCCGACTGATGAGGTCTTACGTAAAACTCCTCGTAATTTCCATCTCCTTGGATTCTGAAGTTAATCCCAGGAAAACCACGGTCGGGAGTGATATAAATATCATACTCTAAAATACCCGTAAAAAACTCAAAATTCTTTAACCGCACTTGCGACTGAAAAGGCGAAAGGCTTTCCTTTCCTTCAAAACGCTCGAACACATGACTGGTACCGTTTACTTCCCAAAGGTCTTGATCACCGAAAGAAAACTCTTGACTAACCATCGGCTTGTAAAGCAAAGCCAACAGGGCTACACATAAAAATATTTTCATTTGACTTCTTTTTTGAAGCTATTACGGAAGGTCTACTCAAAAAAGCCTAAAGAAATCTGTTCAAAACCGTTCAAGGCCGTGCAACCTCGTTCGTGTCGATTCAGTTTGTAGTTTTGTAGCCTCTATTAAATTCAAACCATGAACAAACAGTGTCTTCAAGAGTGCCTCCGTTTAATCGAAGAAAAACTGAAATGGGGGCCAAGCAATGAATGGCTCAATCAGGAGTTTCAACTTTTAAGCTATCGTATTTTTGAAGAAACCCGAGTTCGCTTGAGCATCACCACCTTAAAAAGAGTTTGGGGAAGAGTGAATTATGAAAGTGACCCCAGCATTTCCACTCTTAATACTTTAGCACTTTTTATTGGTTATGAAAATTGGAATGGACTGAAGCAAGGGCTAACGAAAGATTTGCTTTCAACACCAAACATTGAAAAAAAGAAACAATGGTCAAAAGCAAGTATTGCCGCTATAATCATATTGCTCGCGACCAGCACCTTGGTTTTAGTAGCATTCAATAAAGAAAGTCAAAAACCATTTTCTGCCAAGGAAATTGAAAAAGTTAAGTTCAGCAGTGAGCCCGTCACTTTAGGGCTTCCCAATTCAGTGGTTTTCAAATATGACTTTGCGGATATTGAAGCGGACAGTTGCTTTATCCAACTGTCGTGGAACGATCAGCTGACCATTCCAATAAGCAATGAGGGCAGCGAGGCCACCGCTATTTATTATTACCCAGGCTATTTCAGAGCAAAATTGAAAGCCAACAACCAAATTCTGAAAGAACATGATGTACATATCCGTACCGAGGGTTGGATGGCAACAATCGGTGGCGGTGAGATACCTCGATATCTTTATAGAGAAGAGCTAATTGAAAACGGAAGTCTAAAACTGACTGAAGCAACTTTAAGGGAAATCTATTACACAAATACTGAAGAGGCACCTCTTCTCACCTATCATTACTTCAATGACTTTGGTGAAATCACAGGTGATTCCTTTGAGTTTGAAACAAAATTTAGAAATAGCTACCACAAGAGCAATGGTATTTGCCAAAAGACAGTGATTTTAGTGCACGGCACTGAAGGTGTACTCTATGTGTCTTTCTCCATCCCAGGATGTATCAGTGACCTAAATTTGTTCTTAATGGGCACAGGTTTCAATGGCAAAACCAACGATCTCTCCGCATTTGGCACCAACCTAAGCGAATGGCAAAACTTAAGCTGCACCGTTGAGAAAGGGCTTGTCAATATTTATCTGAATGAGCACTTGATCAAAACTTTCGAAACGCCCTATAACCTAGGCCAATTGCTGGGTTTCAAATACCGTTTTCAAGGAGGCGGTGAAATTGATTATGTGAAGCTTAGTAATGCCAATGGAGTGGTGTTTGAAGATGATTTTGGAAATCTTTAGTAAAGTCCAAGGCATTTAACCACCAAATCTCTAAGAATTTCATTGAACACTTGTTCATAATATCGTATCCGTATATACATATATTCCATGTTTAAAATGTATCTTGAAATTTAATTCCAGATCATCAAACAACCCATCGAATTAAGTCTCTATGTACCTGATATTTGATACCGAAACCACTGGTTTACCTAAAAACTATAATGCCCCCGTATCAGATTTAGAAAATTGGCCAAGACTTGTACAATTGGCTTGGCAGCTCCACGATGCCAAAGGGAAATTAATTTCCGCCCAAAACTTTATCGTCAAACCCGAAGGTTTTACTATCCCCTATAACTCGCAGCAAATCCATGGCATTTCTACCGAAAGGGCTTTAGAAGAAGGACAGGATTTAAATACCGTTTTAGGGCATTTTTCAAAAGATTTAGCACAAGCCGAAGTGGCAGTTGGGCATAATATCGAATTCGATTTAAATATCGTTGGTGCAGAATACCTTCGTGCCGAGAAACCCAATCAACTTGAATCGGTCGCGTCCATTGATACCAAAGAAGTAGCCACTGATTTTTGTGCCATTCCCGGAGGCCGAGGTGGTAAATTCAAATGGCCTACCTTAACAGAACTACATCAAAAACTTTTTGGCGAAGGTTTTGGCGATGCTCACGATGCTGCATATGATGTAGATGCCACTTCCCGTTGCTTTTTTGGCTTGATTAAGGCAAGTGTAGTTGTTCCCTTAGGCGGGGTAAGTCCATCTGAGATCACCTACGAACCGCCAAAACTGGCTGCTGCAAATTTTGCCAAAACCGATGAAAGTTCAGATACTGGCCCGGGTAAAATTGACAGGGCTACCTTGTTGAATTTGGAGGAGGTTCCTTTTACCCATCTGCATTGCCATTCGCAGTTTTCTATCCTTCAGGCTACTTCAGAGCTTTCGGCAATGGTGAATACAGCCAAGGAAATGAATATGCCAGCAATCGCTTTGACGGATCACGGCAATATGATGGGTGCTTTTCAATTTGTAAAAGCGGCCTTGGCCCTGGACATCAAACCCATAGTAGGTTGTGAATTCAATATTTGTATCGATCGATCAAACAAAAAACTTCAGGACAACGGAACACAAACCGTACTCCTCGCCAAGAACAAAGCGGGCTATCATAATTTGGTTAAGCTTTCGTCCATCGCTTATACCGAAGGTTTTTACTACCTGCCAAGGATTGACAAAAACGACCTTCTCAAATTCAAAGGCGATTTAATTGCCACTACAGGAGGCCTTTGGGGCGAAGTCCCATATTTGATTTTGAACGTTGGCGAAACCCAGGCCGAAGAAGCTTTTGTGTGGTGGAAAGAGCAGTTTGGAGATGACTTTTACGCTGAAATTCAACGACATGGGCTTCTGGAAGAAGATCACGTCAACACGATCTTACTTCAGCTTTGTAAAAAGCACGATGTAAAATACATTGCCACCAACAACTCCTACTACACCAGAAAAGATCAAGCCGAAGCACATGACGTTTTGCTTTGCGTAAAAGACGCAGAATCGGTCACCAAACCCAAAAAATACATTGGCAAACGAGGAAGGGAATTTCGTTATGGTTTTCCAAACGATGAGTTCTATATAAAATCACCTGAGGAGATGAAAAAACTCTTCACCGATTTGCCAGAAGCCATTACGAATACCAACGAGATTGTCGAAAAAGTTGAAGCCTACAAACTCGAAAGAGAAGTGCTGCTTCCGAAATTCGATATTCCACAAGAATTTCAATCCAAAGAAGATGAAGCGGATGGCGGCAAACGAGGTGAAAACAACTACCTGAAACACCTGACTTATATCGGTGCGAAAAAGCGCTATCCTGAAATGACTCCTGAGATTCAAGAGCGACTGGATTTTGAGTTGGAAACCATTGCCAATACGGGCTACCCAGGTTACTTCCTGATCGTTCAAGATTTTACGAACAAGGCCAGAGAAATGGATGTGGCGGTTGGGCCAGGTAGAGGCTCCGCAGCAGGTTCTGCCGTGGCCTATTGTACGGGGATTACCAATGTGGATCCCATCAAGTACGATCTCCTTTTTGAGCGTTTCCTAAATCCAGACAGGGTTTCACTCCCTGATATCGATATTGACTTCGATGATGAAGGCAGGCAAAAGGTAATTGATTATGTAATCAATAAATACGGAAAAAATCAGGTTGCCCAAATCATCACTTATGGAACAATGGCGGCTAAATCTTCGATCCGAGATACGGCCAGGGTGATGGAATTGCCTTTACCCGATGCTGATCGAATTGCCAAACTCGTTCCCGATGTGAAATTGGCCAAGCTTTTCGCGATGAGCGATAAGGAGATGAAAGATCAGCTCAAGAGTGATCAGGTCGGTTTGGCGCATGAACTTAAAAAACTAGCCGCTGGTAATGACGCAACTTCTCGGGTAATCAATCAAGCCAGAATTCTTGAAGGCTCAGTTCGGAATACTGGAATCCACGCTTGCGGGGTCATCATTACGCCAGATGACATTACCAATTTCGCGCCCGTGGCCACTGCCAAAGATTCAGACATGTGGTGCACCCAGTTCGATAACTCGGTGGTGGAAAGTGCTGGGCTACTTAAAATGGACTTCTTAGGCTTAAAAACCCTTACGCTCATTAAAGATGCCGTTAAAAACGTCAAAGAAAAGCACAATATCGACCTTGTGCCGGATGACTTCCCTCTTGACGACCCGAAGACTTACGAGCTTTTTCAGAAAGGTGAAACCGTTGGAATTTTCCAATACGAATCCAATGGTATGCAGAAATACCTGCGCGATTTGAAGCCTACTGCCTTTGCCGATCTCATTGCCATGAACGCCCTTTACAGACCAGGGCCTTTGGAATACATTCCTTCTTTCGTGCGTAGAAAAAATGGCGAAGAGGAAGTAAGCTACGATTTGGAGGACATGAAGGAATACCTGGAGGAAACTTATGGTATTACGGTCTACCAAGAGCAAGTGATGTTGCTTTCGCAGAAACTGGCGGGCTTTACCAAAGGTGAAGCCGATGTTTTGCGTAAGGCGATGGGTAAAAAGCAACGTCAGGTACTGGATAAAATGAAGCCCAAATTTGTGGAACAAGCCAGTGCCAAAGGCCATGATGCTGCAAAATTGGAGAAAATTTGGCGCGACTGGGAAGCCTTCGCTTCTTATGCCTTCAATAAATCGCACTCTACCTGCTATGCCTATGTGGCTTTTCAAACCGCCTATTTAAAGGCGCATTATCCAGCCGAGTACATGGCATCGGTACTCAGCAACAACATGAACGATATCAAGCAGGTGACTTTCTTTATGGAAGAGTGCCAGCGTATGGGAGTTGCCGTTTTAGGCCCAGATGTCAACGAATCGAATTACAAATTCACGGTAAATAAGAAAGGTGAGATTAGGTTTGGGATGGGCGCCATCAAAGGTGTTGGCGAAGCGGCCATTGAATCCATTATTCTTGAAAGAAAAGAAAAGGGCCCTTATAAAAACATCTTCGAATTTGCAGAAAGGGTCAATTTAAGGGCGGTCAATAAAAAGAATTTTGAATCGCTGGCGATGGCTGGTGGTTTCGATTGCTTCGAAGAATTCCACAGGCGACAATATTTATGGGCGCCTGAAAACGAACAATCCTTAATTGAAAAGGTAATTCGCTACGCGAATTCTAAACAAGCCGAAAAAGATGCTTCACAAGTTTCACTCTTTGGAGGTGACAGCAATGTGGCTACTCCCCTTCCTCGCGTGATGGACTGCGAGCCGTTTAGTGAAATGGAAAAACTGAAAATCGAAAAGGATGTAGTGGGCTTTTATATCTCAGGGCATCCACTTGACCAATTCGAAGTAGAGCTAGAAAGCTTCTGCAAACCGATTGCTGATATTAAAAAATATCCAAACCAAGATATTTCGATTGGTGGCATTGTGAGCGGGGTAAGAAATGGACAAACCAAAAACGGAAAGCCCTTCGCTGTACTGAGCATTGAAGATTACAATAGTTCAGTAGAGCTATTTTTAATGGGCGAAAAATACATGAACAATGCCCAATATTTAAGACCAGGCGAATTTCTATTTATCACCGGGCGGGTCGAACTGAACTGGAGAAAGAAGAACGAAATTCGAGATAATCCTCATATCAACCCTACGCCTGAAGATTGGGAATTGCAAACTGGAGCCATTGCTTTGCTCAGCGAGTTACGCGAAAAGCGCAGCAAGGGAATTCGAGTAACTGTGAATGCGAGGGACGTAGACCAAAACTTTATTGATTTGCTTTCGGCCTTGGCCAAAGAACACGAAGGGCAAACCCAACTTCGCATTCAATTGGTTGAAAAATCAGAGAACATCAGTGTGGAATTGTTGAGCCGTAAAATAAAGGTTGACCCCAATAGTAAATTGATCCGGACCCTCAAAAAATTGGCGCATTCAGCTCAGTTGATCACCAATTAAATTTCTCAAATTTTCGACAAGAGGAATGACAAGTATAGTGTACGACAATAGGTTATAAAAATTGGCAATAAGCCAGCTGGGCAATTTTGATTTCATGTCGGAACTTTTTAATTAGCTTTGCTGTCAATCCTTCAACTGATTTAAATTAAGAACATAAACATATAGAAATGGCAAATGCAATAGAAATAACTGACGCAAACTTCGAGGAGTTAGTATTGAATTCAGACAAACCCGTATTGGTAGATTTTTGGGCAGAATGGTGTGGTCCTTGTAGAATGGTTGGTCCAGTTGTTGAAGAAATAGCAGGCGAGTATGCTGGAAAAGCAGTTGTAGGAAAAGTAGATGTTGATGCTAACCCTAACATCGCAGCTAAATTTGGTATCCGTTCAATCCCTACTTTGTTGTATTTCAAAGGTGGCGAAAAAGTGGATGGCGTTGTTGGCGCTGTTCCAAAAGGAACTTTGGTTTCGAAATTAGAAGGTGCTTTAGCTTAAGTGGTTAATAAAATATAGGAATAGAGGGCTGTACGAAAGTGCAGCCTTTTTTTGTTGTATGAAAAGAGCTAATCAATAGCCTGATTGCAAAATTTGTAATGCATAGTCCCTAAGATTTTATAACTTCTGGATCTGTGTTAGTCGTTTTAAGGATATGCGTTCAACAATTTCCATACAGTCTTTGAGCAAACGAGGTGTTTTAGGATTGCTAGGGTTAACCATTCTAATACTGTCACTTGGGCTGGGACAAGACTACATTCAATCTAGTTTGCGACAGTACAGTTTTTTTGTCAGCGAATCTCTTCTTTTTAATTCATTCTGGGTGTTTTTCATCCCTTTGGCACTAATTCAGTTTAAACTTCAAAAAACGGCACTACTTTTTCGTTTCTACAAGAAATCAATAAAACTAACAGTGTTGGTTTTAACCTCCACCCTCCTGCACACGCTTCTATTCTCAACCTTCGTGTTTTTGGTTTCTATGATTGGCTTCAATCACAGCTATGGTTTTTCAAGAATGCTTTCTTACAGTCTGTCAGAAAAACTCTTTATCACCTTAATTGTCTATACTGCCGTTTTCTTGATCAGTGAGCGACTGAGTCAAAATAAAAAGTTAGCCAAAAACAGTGCTCACAATTACCTCAGGAATGTAGTGGTAAATTCTGCTGGTCAATCCATTTTAATCAAAACCGAAGAAATCATATCGATCAGTGCTTTTAGCCCCTACATAAAACTCATTACTACCAAGGGAGAATTCATTTATTCTGAAAGCCTAAAATCATTTGTAGAAAAATTGAACCCCGAGGAATTCGTACGGATCCATAAATCCACAGCGATTAATTTAAAGGAGGTGAAATCTTACAAATCCAGACAGAATGGAGATTATGACATCGTGCTATCCAATGGCAAAGAAGTCCGAATGAGCAGAAATTACAGCTCAGTTTTCAAGGCTCAACTTGCGTAACCTCATCTTGGCTTAATATCCACTCAGCTTAGTAGATTAAATGAGAAAATCATGGTTTGAAGCACGTTCTTAGCCAAAAAAAGTCATGAACTCACTTCGCATTTCTTTATGTCTCATTTTCGCAATACTCACTTTTACATGTATCGGTCAACAGCAAAGAGTAGGCGGTCCTTTTGAAAACAGCTCCTTTATGTACATCGGAATGCCCAAACTTATTAACGCTACTGACACCAGCAGCGGTTGGGAACAAAAAGGTCAAAAGTTACTTATCACAGGATTAATCCTTAAACCTGATGGGATTACACCCGCGCCTGATGTAACACTTTACTACTACCATACTGATGTCAATGGTGTTTATCCTAATAGCAAGGATTTAAATCAAAAAGTGGCTCGGCACGGAAGCATTAGAGGTTGGGTGAAATCAGACAAAAAAGGCCGTTATTCCATATATACAGTCAGACCAGCAGCCTACCAAAACCGCACCGATCCAGCGCATATTCACCCTTCCATCAAAGAACCTAATGACATCAATGAGTATTACTTAGATGAATTTGTTTTTGATGATGATCCGCTATTGACCACACAGAAAAGGATAAGTATGGAAAATAGAGGCGGAAGCGGTGTTTTGCGGACTCACCAAGATGGTGGATTAGCAATCGCTGAGCACAATATCATTCTGGGGCTCAACATCCCCAACTACCCTAGGCATAAAGACTTGGGGATTGAATCAGGGCCTAACATTGGCGAGGATGCGTTTTCATTTACCCCACAACATATCTGGGGCGATGACATTGGGTCAATGACATGTACTATCTGTAAATATGGGCATCAAATGGGTATTCTTTATTTTGTTGGAGATAAAAGCTCCAAGGAAGAAATCAAAAAATGGATCATGTTTTTAGAAACAGAAGCCACTCTACGTAAAGAGCGACTTAAAACATTTGTAATCTTTGCTGCACAAAGCGAAAATGAAAAGCAGCAGAAAATCAATGAATTCACTGGCCTTGCCAAGCAATTGAAAATCAGGCAAGTTGCAATTACTTATGTGCCTCACTTTTCTGATAGACAATCCGAAGTGAATTTGAATAAGATTAATCCAGCAGCTGAAAACACAATATTGATCTACAAAAACTCAAACATAATTGGTAAACTCGTTAATCAGCCACCCACCGAAACCAATTTCAAGGCCATTTCAGGTTTAATTTCAGATCGTCTCTCACGGAATTTAAGTTCTGGGAATTAATTGAGTACAAAGAGGTTGGTTTGGCAAATTGTCTGGAAATGATCTTAGGTATATCGAATGAAATTAAAATAAATCTTCCTACTTTTGCGGTTCAATTTTCAAAGCGTCAAAACCTAAGATCATGGACAATCAATTATTTGCTGGAACAGAAACTGCCTATCTTGGAAAGAAGATTGCTGAATTCTATGGTAAATCGTTGGGTTCCATCGAAATGCAAAAATTCAGTGACGGTGAAATGGCACCTTATTACACTGAATCTGTAAGGGGAAATAGAGTTTTCTTAATCCAATCCACTTTACCTCCTGCCGATAACTTATTTGAGCTTTGTTTAATGATTGATGCAGCAAAAAGGGCCAGCGCCTACAAGGCAATTGCTGTGATTCCTTACTTCGGCTATGCACGTCAAGACAGAAAGGACAAACCAAGAATTGCCATCGGAGCAAAACTAGTAGCTAACATTCTTGTAGCTGCGGGTGCTGACCGCGTAATGACATGTGATTTGCACGCAGGGCAAATCCAAGGCTTTTTCGATATTCCAGTAGACCATTTAGATGGCGCTGCGGTATTCGTTCCCTACATCCGAAAACTTAATTTAGACAACTTGCTTTTTGCTTCTCCAGATGTTGGGGGTGTAAAGAGAACAAGGGCCTTCGCCCAGCATTTCAATGCAGAAATGGTTGTCATTGATAAACACCGTAACAAACCAAATGAAGTTGCCGAAATGCGAATCATTGGTAATGTTGAAGGCAAAAACGTAATTCTAGTAGATGACCTTGTGGACACTGCTGGAACAATTTGTAAAGCAGCTCAGGTGATTTTAGACCAAGGAGCACTTTCTGTAAGAGCATTTTGTACGCATGCCGTATTGTCTGGCAATGCTTACGATAATATCAATAACTCCGCGCTTGAAGAATTGGTAGTTTCTGACACCATTCCACTAAGACAAGAGTCAAGTAAAATCAAGGTTTTGACCGTTGCCGAGCTATTTGCTAAGGCAATTACCAGCATTACCAATGATGGTTCGATCAGTAAATTATTTATTTAACAATTATATATTATGAGAAGAGTAGAGATTATAGGGTTTAAAAGAGCAAATCTCGGTAAGACTGAGTCCAAGGCCATTAGGCTTAGAGGCGATGTTCCATGTGTTCTTTATGGAGGTGATAGCCAAGTGCATTTTTACGCACCAGCAATCCAGTTCCGTGATGTGCTTTACACACCAGAACCATGTTTCGTTGACTTGAATATCGAAGGCGATCTGTACCAAGCCATCGTTCAGGATTCACAATATCATCCAGTAAACGAAATGCTTTTACACGTAGATTTCTTACAACTATTCACTGGCAAAACCATTAAAATGGAAATCCCAGTAGTAATGGAAGGAACATCTCCAGGAGTAAAAAGTGGTGGTGCTTTAGTAGTTAAAAAGCCAAAATTATTGGTGAAGGCGCTTCCAAAGAACATGCCTGCATCCATCTCAATCGACATTTCTAAACTAAAATTAGGTAAGTCGACCAAAGTAGGTGCTTTAACACCATCTGATTACGAAATCATGACAAGTCCGCTTGTCACCATTGCTTCAGTGGCCATCCCAAGAGCACTAAGAGGTACCGCAGCAATGAATGAAGAAGAAGAGGAAGAAACTCCAGCAGCAGCTGAGTAATCTTTTTCGATTGTATAAGTTAAAATCCTGCCTTTTGGGCAGGATTTTTTATTTACACCGCTGTATATTACAAGCCAAAAGAGCGCTCAATGAAATACCTTATTGTAGGGTTAGGGAATATTGGCCCTGAATATGAAATCACCAGGCATAATATTGGATTCCTAACATTAGATAGGCTGGCCGACAAAAAAGACCTCACTTTTGAAATGAGCAGATTGGCCTATCATACTGAACTTAAGTTTAAGGGCAGAAGCATCCATCTGATAAAGCCTACCACCTACATGAACCTGAGTGGCAAAGCCGTCAAATTTTGGATGCAAGAACTTAAGATCCCAATTGAGAACATTTTAGTGATTGTAGATGACCTTGCCATCCCATTTTCAAAGTTAAGGATGCGTGCCAAAGGATCGAGTGCTGGCCATAATGGGCTTAAGAACATAGAGGAACAATTGGGCACGCAGAACTACGCAAGGCTCAAATATGGCATTGGTGATGACTTTTCGAAAGGCCAACAAGTAAATTATGTTTTGAGTCCTTTCAACAAGAAGGAATTTGAAGAACTCCCCTTTGGAATGGACAAAGCAATAGATATGATCTTATCTTTCTGTTCCTTAGGTATCGCTCAAACCATGACACAGTATAACGACTAAGCCTAAAAACAATCGATATGACTTATAAAATCAATTTAGGCCTACAGATTTTGCCAATTGCAGAATCTACTCGTTGCTATCAAATTATTGATCAATGCATTAATATGGTTCAAAACTCTGGCATACAATACCAAGTCACTGCCTTTGAAACTATACTAGAAGGCACTTATGTAGAAGTAATGGACTTAGTCTCTAAAATCCACGACTTTAGCCTGACACAAACAGAAGAATTGGTGATCAATATCAGAATGCATTCAAAGGCAAACAGCGATGTACATGCCATTGATAAAACCAAGAAATTCAGTTGATCTGATCAATTGACCATACCGATAATATTATTTACATTATTACCATCTACTTATCTTTACAGAGTTAATTATAACCACATGAGAGAATCAGAAATTAAGCTTAGAGTTGTTCTAGACGATGAAAATATACCCGAACAAATTTTCTGGGATGCCACTGAAAAAGAGAGAAAAGGCGAAGAAGAGACAAAATCTATAAGCCTAAATATTTGGGATCATCAAAACCAAAATACCTTAAGAATCGATCTTTGGGGGAAAGAAATGCCGATTGACGAAATGAAAAGGTTCTATGTAGATTGCCTTGGTGGCCTTGCTCAAAGCATACTCAATGCTACAGGAGATGAATTCATGTCGACCGCAATGAACAGACTCTGCGATAAATTGGTAAAACACCTAGAAGAAGAGCATAAAAACAATCAAGGCTAGACTCAGTTTCGTTGATGATTAGCTTTCAACTAAGTTAATTTAGTATGCATGACGAATATTTTTTCTGTCAAAGCCTTTATTAAGTTGCAAAACATTGTATTTTTGAAATACTCTTAACTTTTACAATCTATTTATTTTAAACACCCAAATTTAATTTGTCCCAAAAACTCAGACTACGATGATGAATATCAAGAGAATTTTGAAGGGAATGGCATTTGTGTTTCTGATCATGCAAACGATTACATTGCATGGACAATCGCAGGTTTCAATCTCTGGCCGGGTTGTCGATGCAGCTTCCGGTGAAAGCCTACCAGGCGTAAACATTAGGGTTAAAGATAAGGTAGTTGGAACCATTACCACGGCCAAAGGCGATTTTAGCCTCAAGGTAAATCAGGAGCTTCCACTCACCTTGGTTTTCTCTTATGTTGGATATACACCTCAAGAAATCACAATTAATGAGGGCTCTGTTGCCAACTTAGAAATTAGAATGGAAGAGCAAGTGCTGTTCGGTCAGGAAGTAGTAGTTTCTGCTTCAAGAATTGAGGAAAGTATCTTGCAGTCTCCTGTCTCTATTGAAAAGATGGATATTTTGGACATTCAAAATACCGCTGCAGCTTCCTTTTATGAAGGACTTGCTACTTTGAAAGGTGTTGACTTTAGTACTCAGAGTTTGACTTTTAAGTCAATTAACACTCGAGGTTTTGGTGCCAATGGTAACACAAGGTTCGTTCAGCTTATTGATGGAATCGATAACCAAGCGCCAGGGCTTAACTTCGCAGTAGGTAACATTGTCGGTATCAATGATTTGGACCTAGAATCTGCCGAATTGATTCCTGGAGCAGCTTCTGCTCTTTACGGACCAAATGCCATCAACGGTATTTTGCTATTGACTTCTAAAAATCCATTCGAATACCAAGGACTTAGTGTTTATGCCAAAACTGGTGTTAATCATGTAGACGAAAGAGACGACAACATGTCTATTTACCAAGATTATGGTTTTAGATATGCCAAAGCATTTGACAATAAACTGGCCTTTAAAGTAACTGCCTCTTATTTGAAAGCGAATGATTTTAGAGGCGTTGATACCAGAGACCAAGGTTTGGCCACAGCTGGTGTAGTAGAAAGAGGAGCAACTGAAAGAGGTGGCAACCGATTCTACGATGGAGTCAATACTTATGGTGATTTTGGAATCACCGTTGGGGCCATAGCCGATGGGGCAATTGCTGGTGGAAACACTTCATTGATTCCCATAAGAACACTATTGCCAGACGGCCAAGCTGGATTCTTCACTCCTACTGGGTTTAGCGAAGCTTCTTTCGTTGACAATACAACAGAAAGTATCAAAATCGGTGGTGCACTTCACTACAGAATTAACGATAACCTAGAGATTTTCGGACAAGTGAATTATGGTTCAGGTAGTACAGTTTATACTGCCAATGATAGGTTCATATTAGACAATTTCAGCATCACCACAGGAAAATTAGAATTGAAAGGCTCTAATTTCTATGTAAGGGCTTACACCACACAAGAAAACTCTGGCGATAGTTATGCGGCCAATACCTTGGCTTCTTTGATCAATCAGCAGACCTATCTTGCGCCTTACTTAGGAACATTTGCAGGCGCGAGATTATCTGGTGCAACCATTGACCAATCTCATGCTGCTGCTCGCGCTGCTGCTGATGCTGCCCAACCGCAACCAGGTAGCGATGCCTTCAATACCTTAGCCCAAACGATAAGATCAACACCTATTTCTCAAGGAGGAGCTTTATTCTTAGATAAATCAGATTTGTATCATGTAGAAGGAAGCTGGGATTTGAGCGAGCAAATTGATTTCGCGGATGTGGTAGTTGGTGCCAACTTCAGACAATATAGCCTCAACTCTGGGGGAACGCTTTTCGCACTTGAAAACAATGGTGATGAAGTTAGCTATTCAGAATACGGAGCTTACTTACAGGCTTCAAAAAGCCTGGCCAACGACAATCTCAAATTGCAAGGTTCTGTTCGTTACGATAAAAACGAATTCTTTAAAGGTCAACTTTCACCAAGAATTTCGGCTGTAGGTACGCTGGGAGGAAATCACAACATCAGAGGTTCATTCCAAAGAGGTTTTAGAATCCCGACTACTCAGGACCAATTCATTGACTTGGACGTTGTGACCAGAAGATTAATTGGTAGCAACGACTTATTGGTGAATCGTTATAATTTCCTAACCAACACTGTCTATTCAACTGCCAGCGTAAGTGCTGCAAGAGCTGCGGGTGATCCGTCACTGCTACAAATCGAAACTAGGGTTGGAAATGAATTTAAGACTGAAAAAGTAAACACTTTCGAAGTAGGCTATAAAGGTCTTTTTGCGAATGGTAAGCTTTTAGTAGATGCTTATTATTACTACAGCATTTACAATGACTTTATTGCAGAAATTGACTTTACTCAGGCAGTTCCAAATGGTTTAACTAACCCTAACCCAGATGCTAATTCTCCTGCTCAGCGTCAAGCCATTGTGAATGGATCTGTAAGAACACAACGTTACGGCTTCGATATCAACACTGACGGTAATGTTGAATCTCAAGGTTGGGCACTTCAATTAGATTACCAAATCGGTAACGGTTTTGAAATTGGAGGTAACGTTGCTTACAATGAGTTAATTTCTCAAGATGACTTGTTAGCGCAAGGTTTCCAAGCGAGCTACAACACGCCTAAATACAGATACAACCTGAAGTTTGCCAATCGTAAGTTGACCAAAAAACTAGGTTTCAATGTCACTTATAGATGGCAGCAAGCCTTCTTGTGGGAATCTTCTTTCGGAACAGGTGTGATTCCAGAATTTGGAACACTTGATGCTCAAATCAGTTACAGAATCCCAGAATGGAAATCAATTGTGAAATTAGGTGCAAGTAATCTTTTGAATGAAAGATATACCACCTCATTTGGTAACCCTTCGCTAGGAGGAATCTACTACGTACAAATCACGTTTGATGAATTCTTTAAATAAATCGACATGACCATGAAAAAATTTAAAATATACTTCTTAGCGTTCTTGGCCTCAGCCATAATGTTCACTTCTTGTGATGAAGATGACGTGTTGATCGACCAAAGAAAAGCTGACAATCCGCTACCAGATACTTCTGTTACTGGTGACCCAGGTACAGCAAATCTTTCGAAATACGTGAGTATTGGCAATTCGCTTACTGCTGGTTTTATGGATGGCGCTCTTTATACCAATGGACAGGCCAATTCATTCCCTAACATGCTGGCTGCTCAATTCCAGGTTTCAGGCGTTGGAGGCGGTGCATTCAACCAACCAGACATCAATTCAGCGAATGGATACTCAGGAATGGGTCCTAACAATACCATCTTAGGTAGATTGGTATTAGACCTTTCCATTCCAGGCCCAGTACCCACCCAAGGTGAATTACCAACTGCCTATACAGGCAATAAAGCAGCATTGAACAACTTTGGTGTTCCGGGTATGCGTTTAGTCGATATTGCCGATGCTAGTTTCGCAGGACGAAATCCACTTTTCGCTCGCTTTGCTTCAGCTCCAGGCACTAAATCGGTGCTAGAAGAAGTATTAACAGCACAGCCGACTTTCTACACTTTCTGGTTGGGCAATAACGATGTATTGGGATATGCTGCCGGTGGTGGTGTGGACGATGCTTTAATCACTTCTAACGGAAATTTCCAAAACGCTTTGGTCACCTCTTTGGGTGCGATGACGCAAGCAGGCGCTAAAGGAATCGTGCTATCTCTTCCTCCTATCGTTTTAACTCCTTACTTTAGGGCCGTTAGATGGAATGCACTACCTCTAAATGCTGCTCAAGTAAGCCAATTGAATCCAGCTTTTGCAGGCTTAAACCAAGTTTTAGATGGACTTGCCGCAAATCAATTGATTAGCGCTGCGGAAGCTGCTAAAAGAAAAGTAGTTTATCAAGTAGGTACCAACCCGATTCTAATGTTTGATAAAGACTTGGAGGATTTGGGGCCTAAATTTGATATTCTTGTAGCCGTTCAAGCAATTACACCAGCACAAAGAGCTGCCATAGAACCTTACAGACAATCAAGACCTGCTACTTCTAGCGACCTTCCAACCTTCCTTGCAGCTAGCGAAATTGGTAGAGTGATTGGAGGCAATGCTAGTTTGCTTTCAGGAATTTCAGTGCCAATTGGCGATAGATTTGTTCTCTCTGCAAACGAAGTGGTGAAAACCGTTACGGCAAGAGCTACTTATAATGGTATCATTAAAGGGGTAGTAGATCAAATTAACTCTCAAGCGGCTGGTGCAATTACCATTGTGGATGTGCAGCCTACGTTTGCTGATTTGTTCGGCTTAACTCCTGCGCTAGCACAACAACTGGCCCTAGGATTAGGCTTAGATGCTGGTGCTGCCGCGGCTTCTCAGGCAAGAGCCGATGGAACTTTAGGAATAAGTATAGAAGGCAAAACCCTTGCTCCAGACTTTGGCCCTAATGGTGTGTTCTCTGTGGATGGTATCCATCCAAATCCAAGAGGCAGCGCTATTATTGCCAATCTAATCATTGAAAAAATGAATGCTACTTACGGTTCAACCATCCCAACAGTTGGTGTTTTAGCGAAACGTGGTATATTAGTCAATTAAATTTTTCCTTTTCAACCAAAACTAAAAGAGCGGGAAGTGATTCTCGCTCTTTTTTTATGCCTACTACTTTAAATCTTCCTCATAAAAATAGTGCCCAGAAGACGTATTCTTCTGGGCACACCTCAACCAAATAGATAAATAACCATCAACTTCACAATCCAACAAGATCTTTATTTATAATCTTCAAACTCAGTATTGCAAAGGAGTCACCAAAAAGAGGATTTGATTTTAAGTTACTGAATACCAGTATATTAATTAAATTTTAGGCGATAAATGGGTCCTTCAATTGATCCATGTATAGAATTTAATCCCACAATGGGAATCAATATTGCACGCCCAATACGATAAGCACTTTGAACATTTCTATCTACTTTTGCTGAAAGCCACTGAAAAAATGAAAGCTGTTGCCATGATCCCTGCTCGCTATGCGGCAAGTCGATTTCCAGGAAAACTTATGGCCGATTTAGAGGGAAGATCTGTGATTCTAAGGACCTATCAAGCCACGGTTGCCACGCAATTATTTTCAGAAGTCTATGTGGTTACTGACAGTGAAATTATCAAAGCCGAAATCAGGCATCATGGCGGCAAAGTAATCATGAGTAGGGAACAGCATGAAAGCGGAAGCGATCGCATTGCCGAAGCCGCTGAAAACATAGATGCCGACATTATCATCAATGTTCAGGGGGATGAGCCCTTTACTCAGACGGATACTCTTAAAAAACTATTGGAAGTTTTTGAATCCGATACAAAGAAGGAGATTGATTTGGCATCTCCCATGAAACGGATGGTGCTCCAAGAGCAAATTCAAAATCCTAACAATGTCAAAGTGATTGTGGACCAAAGTGATTTCGCCATTTACTTTTCAAGGTCACCAATCCCCTACCCGAGGAATCAAGAAATTGAAATCCCTTATTTCAAACATATTGGCATTTATGCCTTCAGAAAAGAAGCGCTGCTGGAATTTAAAAAAACACCCATGACACCCTTAGAATCCGCGGAGAAAATTGAATGCATCCGCTATTTAGAGACGGGTAAAAAAATCAAGATGGTAGAAATTGAGCATGTCGGAATCTCCATCGATTCGCCAGAAGATCTTCAAATGGCAAAGGAATATTTGACGACTGTCAACAAAATCAACTAAGTTCAGTTTTAAAAGAAAAAGAAAATTTATGAGCAAAATTACATTAGGAGGCAATCCAATCAATACATCAGGCGAACTGCCTAAGGTTGGTGAAAATGCCAAGGCATTTCATCTCACCAAAGTCGATCTATCTCAACTTACCCTAGAGGAGCTCAAGGGGTCGAAAGTTGTGCTGAATATTTTTCCAAGTGTGGACACTCAGGTTTGCGCTACTTCTGTGAGAAAATTCAACGAGCAAGCCGCAGCGTTGGAAAACACCAAAGTAGTTTGTGTTTCAAGGGACTTGCCTTTTGCTCAGGCCCGTTTTTGTGGCGCTGAAGGTATCAAAAACGTGATCATGGCGTCAGATTATGCTTCGGGTCAGTTTGGAAAAGACTATGGATTGGAAATTATCGATCCACCTTTTATGAGCCTTCATTCGCGCGTGATTGTGGTAATTGATGAAAACGGAAAGATCGTTTATACAGAGCAAGTACCTGAAATAGCCGATGAACCGAATTACGAAAAAGCAATCGCTGCTATCAAATAATTGAAAGTCCTCCAAAGAGGACTTTTTTTACCCTCTTCTTCTACGAGAAAAAGCCAAAGCGCTGTGCTTCACGATAAGCTAAAAGACAGCGTGACTGCATTCGTATCGCTCATCCCAAGCTTTATCTATTCAATCTTACCAATAACATTTTATCAAGATGGTATTTAGGTTTAATTTCTTAGTTTAAAGCATTGAAACGCGAATTATGGAAAGAAGAAAATTTATTCAGAAATCTGCCCTCGGAGCGGCAGGAATTTTAGCAGCGACCCCGCTACTTTCAAGTGTGATGACAGAAAAAATTCAATCCTTTGGTTTCCAAGTGTACACCGTGCGCGATGTAATCCAAAAGGACATGGAGGGCACCTTGAAAACCCTCAAAAAAGCGGGCTACGATTATGCGGAATTTTTTGATTTTGGCGGTGGGAAAATTTTAGGCAAGCCTATTGCCGAAGCCAAGAAAATTATTGAGAAATCTAAAATTGATGTCAAAAGTATTCATGTGATGACAGGTGCTCAAGCACCAAAAATGACGGGTTCTTTGATCAATGAATGGCAAAAAGGCGTTGATGACGCAGCTGAACTAGGTGCTGAATACCTGGCCTGTGCCTACTTATTGGACTTTGAAAGAAAAACCCTTGACCAATACAAGCAATTGGCGGAGCTCTTCAACAAAGCGGGCGAGGCCTGTAAAAAATCAGGAATCCAATTCGCTTATCATAATCATGATTTCGAGTTTCAGGCCATTGATGGCGTAATTCCTTACGACCTATTGCTCAGCGAAACGGATGAAGACCTCGTTAAAATGGAGCTCGATATCTATTGGGTACGCTATGCTGAATTAGACCCTATTAAGATTTTCCAGAAGAACCCTAAGCGTTATCCATTATGGCACGTGAAAGACATGGAGCTCGACAATAACCATGTGATGACAGAGGTGGGCAACGGAATTATTGACTACAAGCAATTATTTGCTCACGAAGCAGACGCTGGTTTGAAATACTTCTTTGTGGAGCAAGACAGAAACTGGAAAGTTGACCCTATAACTAGTTTAAAAACTAGTATTAAACACCTTAAAGGAATTAATTACTAGCACTAGGCAACCCAACATTAAGGCCACAATGACTCCATCGTTGTGGCCTTTTTATTTTTAGCCCGCTCCTCAGCCTAGCTGTATTATTGGCTACACAATTCACTCCTATCCTACCAACCAAATCAAAAGTATTGTTCTCATGCTTGCTATTGATTAGATTGTTCAACTAAACCATTAACCAAATAGCAATGAAAAATATCACGAGAGTCCTTTGCATGGTCGCTTTGCTTTTTCCACTTGGGCTTTTTGCCCAAAAAGAAATTATCATTGAACCAGCGACACTGACCATGGAGGTTGGTCAATCCAAGCAATTAAATGCTTATGTAATGGAGAATGGCAAAAAGTTGGACGAGGACGTCAACATAGTTTCTCGGGCCAGAAGAGCCCTATCCATTGATTCTACCAAAATGGCCTATGCCATAGCGCCTGGCGTTCACAATATTATCGCCATTGCAGCCGGTGTAAGAAAAGACTTTACCATTACAGTGAATTATCCTGCCTTGGCCGAAATTAAAATCGAAGAAATACCAGAAAAAATCTACGCTGGCACTCCTATCGAATTAAAAGTAAAAGTAATTGACAAATCAGGTGCCGTGCGCGACAATGTAGATGTCACTTTTGAAACGAAATCTGCAACCATCGCCAATGTTGATGCATTTGGAATGGTGAACACCATGGTGCCAGGCAAGGCGACCATCACGGCAAAAGCAGAAGGCATTAGCAATACAATCACCGTCAATGTGGTCAAGAATCCAATCGTTTCTATCCAATTGGATGCCGAAGGAAATGAAGCCAGAACAGGAGATGTATTCCATTTTAAAGCAAAAGCGCTGGATAAAAATGGCAATGAAATCACAGATGCTCCCATCTATTTTTCATTCAATGGAAAATCTGATAACGTTTCGCAAAGCGCATCGGGCTTGATCAAACAAGACGGTCGCTTTGTTGCAGACGAAGCTGGGAGATACGTAATCACTGCTTCTTGCGGAGTGGCTTCAGCTTCAAAAACTGTGAAAATCACAGCCAGAGAGGTCGCTCGAAAAATTGAATTGGTTGGTCACGGTTCAGTGAGCGATAAGCATACCTCTGACTTTTGGGTTTGGGAAGGTGTAGACGGTAGAGACTATGCCGTAACAGGCACCTGGGGTGCAGATGGAACAGCCTACTTCTGGGATGTGACCGATCCTGCCAGTATTTTTAAAATTGACTCTGTTCAAGTGGATGCAAGGACCGTGAATGACGTGAAAATCTCTGAGGATGGAAAAATTTGTGTGATCAGCCGAGAAGGCGCTTCGAATCGTAAAAATGGTTTGGTCATCATCGATGTTACCAATCCTCGTGACGTAGAAATCCTTTCTACTTTTGACGAAAACATGACAGGTGGTGTACACAATGTATTCATCGACAAAGGCTATGTTTATGCCCTAAGTGGTGGACAAAAATACTATGCTATCAATATCAAAGATCCAAGAAAGCCCTTTGCAGTTTCTAAATTTGAGCTAGATACGCCAGGCCATGCCATTCATGATGTTTGGGTAGAAGACGGCATTGCTTATTCATCAAACTGGGGCGATGGAATTCAATTGGTAGATGTAGGCAATGGCATTGCAGGCGGTTCACCTGAAAACCCTAAGCAATTCGCTAGCTACGCGTATCCTAACAAAGCCAATCACGCGGCCTTCCCATTCAGAAGCCCATCCACTGGTAAGTTTTATGTCATTGGTGGAGATGAAATCTTCCCTTATGGCTTGAATATGGAGGGCCCAAACATGGCGGGTGGTTATTTACACGTAATTGACTTCACAGACCTTGATAATCCTGAAGAAATCGCTCGTTTTGAAATACCCTATGCTGGTTCTCATAACTTCTGGATTGAAGGAGAAACCCTATATGTGGCCTTTTATAATGGAGGCGTAAGAGTGGTTGACCTTAGCGGAGAGCTAATGGGAGATTTGAGAAAGCAAGGCAGAGAAATCGCCTGGATTATCCCTAATGATCCGAAAGGCTATGTACCCAACGCCCCTTTCACTTGGGGTGCGCAGGTGCATAAAGGACATGTTTTCTATTCTGACTGGAACAGTGGATTATGGTCTGCCAAAGTTGAGCCTGAAAAGCCAAAAGCAACCAAAATTCAGAGCAAGTAAATTAATTTGAGGTTTGATCTTGCCGCAACTTGAAGTTGCGACAAGATCAAAATCAATCTAAATACCAAAAAATCAATCCGCTTTGATTCATAAATAAATTGGAATGAAAAAAATCTTAGTTATCGGTGCTTTTTCCTTGCTAGCAATCGCAGTGCAAGCGCAAAATTATTATGTATATGTGACTGCCGAATCGGAAGATGAAGTATCGGTCATAAAGTTTGATGGTAAAAAGGCAGAAACCATCAAAACAATTCCTGTAGGCGTTTGGCCAGCTGAAAATGAAGGTCCACATGGGATTACAATTGCCCCTGATGGCAAGCATTGGTACTTGAGCATGGCCCATGGCAACCCTTACGGAACGCTCTACAAATATGAAACCGGGTCAGATGAGCTTGTTGGTAGTGTACAACTCGGATTATTTCCTGCTTCTATGCAAATCTCTCCTGTCACTGGACTGCTTTACTGCGTTAATTTTAACTTGCATGGCGACATGGTGCCAAGCTCAGTATCTGTGGTAGATGTTGAGACCATGACTGAGTTGACTCAAATTACAACAGGCGCCATGCCTCATGGTTCAAGGCTCTCCAGCGATGGAATGAAACACTATTCAGTAGCCATGATGTCTGGCGAACTCTTCGAAATTGATGCACTCAATCTAAAAGTTTTGCGCACCTTGGATTTAGACGAAGCTTCTAAAATGGCAGGAATGGATCATTCAATGATGGACCATTCCACCATGGACCATTCGAAAATGGGCGAGGAAAAGAAAACAGCACCCAAAATGGATGGCATAGACCACAGTAAAATGGATCATTCCAAAATGGACCACTCGGGGATGGACATGCCTGCCATGAAACATTCTACTTTTAAGCCTACTTGGGTAAGTCCTCACCCTTCTAAAAACCTAGTTTATGTCGCTGGCAATGGTAGCAATGAGGTATTGGAAATCGATGCGGATACCTGGAAAGTCACCCGCAAATTCGTGACCGATAAAGGTCCTTATAATATCGACCTTTCACCAGATGGCAAGCGCATGGTCGTTTCGTACAAGACAGCAGCCAAAACGGGGGTTTGGGATTTAGAGAGCGGAAAAGAGCTGGCCCGCATCGACAATAGCCAAAAAGTAACCCATGGAGTGTCTATTTCATCGGATAGTAAGTTTGCATTTGTATCAGTTGAAGGAATTGGTGACGATCCGGGGATGGTAGATGTGATTGATTTAACGACTAACAAGCTGATAGACACGGCCTATCTGGGCAAACAAGCAGGAGGAATTGCTTTCTGGAAAATAGAGCGCTAAAAAAGTGATTTTTTTTCAACAATTCGTTTCCAGAATTGAAAGCAAATACTACTTTTGTACTCCAATTACAGGATGGTCTATGGTGTAACTGGCAACACGTCTGGTTTTGGTCCAGAAGAGTCTAGGTTCGAGCCCTAGTAGACCAACAAAACGAAAAAAGTCCCGCTGAAAAGTGGGACTTTTTTCGTTTACACTTCCCGACAACTTAAGCCATTTCCATTAACTTAGGACAGATAAGTTTTAATCATGAACTGGAAAATAGATCGTAGAAAATTCCTTAGCCTGAGCGGAAGTATTGCAGGCGCAGTAGCCTTTGCACCCAACTCCATCTTTTCAAGCCAATCGGCTAAAGTTAAATTCGGATTGATTACCGACTCACATTATGCCGATCGTGAAAATAATGGCACTCGCTTCTACAGGCAGTCGCTGGCAAAAATGCGAGAATGCATAGAAATCTTCAATCAAGAGAAAGTGGATTTCGCCATTCATTTAGGGGATTTCAAAGATGAAGATCCCAATCAAAGAACAGAAGATACTTTGCGATATCTTAAAGCCATAGAGGCAGAGTTCGCCAAGTTCAACGGCCCGCGTTTTCATTGTGTTGGCAATCATGACGTTGACAGCATTACCAAGCAGCAGTTTCTCGCTAACATTGAAAATACTGGTATTGCTAAAGATAAAAGCTATTACTCTTTCGATCAAAAAGGCTTTCATTTTGTAGTGCTAGATGCCAATTACGATAAAACTGGCAAAGATCATTTTTATAAAGACGGAGCCAATTGGCAAGATGTAAATATCCCACAAGTCCAAAGGGATTGGATGGCCAATGATTTAGCCAAAACCCAGCTACCCACCATTGTCTTCTGCCATCATCCCCTATTCGAGTATTTGAGCGGAAGTGCAACTATGCATGTTCAGGGTTTTGAAGGCATTCAAAAAATAATGGAAAACTCGGGCAGGGTAAAAGCCTCGATCCATGGCCATGTACATAACGAGAAATTCACGACCATAAAAGGCATTCAATACATTACTCAATTAGGAATGGTGGATGAAAGTGGTTTGGAGAATAACAGTTTCGCGATTATCACCTGTACAGAAAGCCAACTGCAATTGGACGGCTATAAGCGCACCACGGATAAGTCATTTTCTTTTTGAAATAGGCCGTTTAAAAATTACAAACCGTTAAAACGGTTCGCTGAAATCATATGATCAATAGCCCACGGTTTAAACCGTGGGCTATTAGCAAATCTTCCGTTCTGCAATGGTTTTAACCATTTTTTAAATGGGAGGCATTTTGAAAACAGCATTCTATCTACATCAAAATTGAGTTTAATCTTTCAGCCATTTAGTTTACATTCACACATCCATTTTTTGAAGCTCAAATCCAGATTACCATGAAAAGACTGTTGTTTGTTTCCGCATTATGCTTTTTTATCATCGGGGCTTTCGCGCAGAAGAAACCAGCCTATATCATCTTCAATGCAAAAGGCAAAAAGGTGAGCTATAAAAAGATGATGAAGGACTTGGCTAAAAAGGACATCATTCTCTTTGGTGAACTTCATAATAACGCCATTGCCCATTGGCTTCAATTTGAAGTGACCAATGACTTGATCGCGCAAAAACCAATGACCTTAGGTGCAGAAATGTTCGAAGCAGATAATCAAGAGCCTCTCAACGCTTATTTAGCTGGTGAAATCAATGCAAAAGGCTTAGATACGCTTGCACGACTTTGGCCGAATTACAAAACCGATTATGCGCCATTGGTGAACTTGGCCAAGGACAACAAACTCCCCTTTATTGCCACGAATATTCCAAGACGCTATGCAAGTTTGGTCAACAAACAGGGCTTCAAGGCATTAGACGCACTTTCGGCTCAAGAAAAGGAATGGGTTGCTCCACTACCTTTCCCTTACGATAGCGAACTTCCTACCTACAAAAACATTTTGACCATGATGGGTGATCATGGCACTCCAGAACTGGTAATGGCCCAAGCCAGTAAAGATGCGACCATGGCACATTTCATTTTGCAACACTTTAAGGTGGGAAATGGATTTATCCACTATAATGGCTCTTATCATTCCAACAATTACGAAGGCATTCTTTGGTACTTGATAAACCAGCGAAGTGAATTGAATTACGGCACTATTGCCACGGTTTCGCAAGACGACATCACTCAATTGATGGAAGAGAATAAAGGCTTGGCTGATTTTATTATTTGTGTGGATAGCAATATGACGAACACTTACTAGCCCTAAGCCATTTTTATCCCTTTCATTTCAAGGCAAATCCAATATTCATAAAGCCTTTCCAATATATTATCGTAAATTGCGCAAGCGTAATGATGTAAATACCCTTCAAGTAATTCCCCAGTCGAGCAGCGCCCTGATTCTCATCGGCCATTGTTTGAACAAGCTACTTACTAATTGAGTATTTCTTTACTCCCTGATTGATTGTGTAGATCAATTTTGACATCATTTTTAATATAAAATACTGAATGGCTAAATCGCAAGAAACATTTAACAAGAAAGAAAAAGAGAAGAAGCGTTTGAAAAAACGTCAGGACAAACAGCAAAAGAAAGAAGAGCGCAAATCAACTTCGAATAGTGATTTTGACAGCATGATTGCTTATGTTGATGAAGATGGTAACATCACTGATACTCCCCCAGATCCAACTATCAAAAAGAAAAAAGTCGATGCCAAATCTATTGAGATTGGTGTGCCTAAGAGAGAAGATGTTGTAGAAGCGGTTCGTAAAGGACGTATAGAATTCTTCAACGATTCAAAAGGCTACGGTTTTATCAAGGAATTAGACACACAAGAAAAATTCTTTGTGCATGTCAATGGCTTATTAGAAGATGTTCGTGAAAACGACAAAGTGAGCTTCGAACTCGAAAGAGGAATGAAAGGCATGAATGCCGTTAAGGTTAAAAAAATCTAGATTACAATTTGTTTAAAGCTTAGTTTTGAAGGTTAATCCATTCAAAACTAAGTGGCCAAACAATCTCAAGGGCCCAATTTCTGGCTATTATTTTACCCCTTATTTCAGCAACAAATCACTGCCCTTTCAATACTTCGAAAGTGCGTTCGATTTGATTCCCCTCATCGTCTATCACGGTTATTTTATGCAGTCCGGCCTGCGGTGAAACTTCCATAGTATGATTTCCTGAAGTCATTCCGAGGTATTGATTATCTAAATGCCAGTACAAAGGTGTTTGAGATTTTCGGTGGGCGACTTCAAAAACAACCGCTTCGCGAAGCCCTTCTAAATTAGTGGGAATATAAAACTGAGCATTTGGCGCAGGATACACCATGTCCATCACCTGCATATTCAATGTTTCGCCAAAGCAATCACTGCGCAAAGGCGGTAATTCTTGGTAAGTCGGATGTCTCTTTTTATAATATAAAGCCTGTTTTGGAGGCAGCACAAACCAATTCTTGGTGACCATTTCAGCAATTGGATAACAGTCTGAGTTAACACGATACTTTTCTGTTTTATCTAAGTGTACACGCTGATGAAAAGGGCTTGCAGGACTTTGCAATCCCGACTTTGGTATTAAAACTGTATCCACCTGAATTGAATACTGTGAAGCCAAATAGCCAGATTGCCCGTCTACTGGTGCATAAACCAATTCGGCCATGGGCGGATTGAACCATGTTGTTTCTGGGAGCATATCAAAAAGATCAAATAAAATTGGTGCTGCTGCTTGAATGCCTGTGAGATTTGGTCGGCCTTCTCCATCGGCATTACCTACCCAAACCGCCACAACATATTCTGGCGTAATCCCAATGGCCCAGCCATCGCGATAGCCAAAACTGGTACCCGTTTTCCAAGCAATTTGCCTCGAACTCGAATACATTTTCCATGCGGCATCTTCGCCCGGACGATACACTTCGAGCATCGCCTTAAAGGCAAACCAAATAGAAGCCGCACTCAATTGTTTGTTGTCATTGAGTTCGATGTTTTCTGTTTCATGTTGCTTAGAAAAGGCTTCGTCATTATTGACATTAAATAATGAGCTATAAACCTTAGGCTTCGAACCTCGAACATCAAGCTTGGGATTCGTATACTCGGCAAAGTCAAAATCGCCTTTGGCGTAGCGAGCTTTGGGTGGTCTTCCATTGAATTGCGTTAGCGTACGCGCCATTCCAGCGTAGATATTGGCTAAATCCCAAAGTGTTCCCTCAGAACCTCCTAAAATCAACGACAAACCATAATGATCGGCAGGTTGAGTCAAAGTAGTCATTCCCAGATCCCTTAATTTCTCATGAAAACGAGGATAACCATAGGCTTGCAGCATATTGACGGCTGGAATGTTCAATGACCTCGATAAAGCCATATCAGCAGGAACTGCACCGTCATATTCTCGGGTGTAATTCTTGGGAGCGAAATTCTTGAAGTAAACGGGCACATCAGATAATAAGGATTTTGGAAGCATCAAACCATCATCGAGCATGGCAGCATAAAGCATTGGCTTAAGCAAACTCCCTGTACTTCTTGGCGCTTGAATCACATCTACTTGTTGACCACTGTTGGGGCGATCTTGATCTAATACATTGCCAACATAAGCCATGACTTGATTTGACTTAACATCTAAGATCAGTGCTGAAGCGTTGTCAATGCCGTCCAATTTCAACAATGCATTATGGTTCTTTAAAACTCGATCCACCCTGCGCTGTAAATTGGCATCAATAGAACTATGAATGATAGTTTCCTCCTTCCCGTCTTTGATGGCCTTATCGATTAAATGCAAGGCTTGCATCGGGATGTCATTGGGCTTGGAAGGAATAGGCTCTTCTTTGGCCAAGGCTAAACTGGTTTGATCAAAGTAACCTTCGGCATAAAGTCGATCTAAAAGGCGGTTTCGTTTCGCTTTAAGCGGAGCAGTATTTCTACCCGGGTAAAGGAGACTCGGTTGATTAGGCAAAACGGCCAAAAGTGCTGCTTCCGCCCAACTTAACTCATGTGCCCTTCGACCAAAATAACGCAATGAAGCGGCTTCAATCCCAACCGTATTACCCCCAAATGGCGCATGTGAAGCATAAATCTTCAGGATTTCAGTCTTGGAGTACCGAAGCTCAAGTCGTGTAGCCAAAACCATTTCTATCAGCTTCTCGCGAAAACTTCTAGACTTTCCCTTTCTATACAGTCGGATGACTTGCATGCTGATGGTACTGCCTCCACTGACTACTTTTCTGGATTTGATATTTTGAACCATGGCCCTACCGAAAGCCATTGGGTCTACCCCAGGATGGGAATAGAAGTGCTGATCTTCGAAAAGAAGTAGGGCTTTTTTATACTTATCGGCTAGTGAATCTACTTGAGGAAAACGCCACTGCCCATCACTAGCAATTCTAGCGGAAAGCATTTCTCCATTAGACGCGTTGAGCACAGTAGCGTAAGGATCATTGAAAAGGGTTTTTGGCAAACAGAAATAATATACCACCGACAGCGAAAGTGCAATCGCAGCTAAATAGTAGCGGTATTTAATGAGCTGTTTTTTCATTTCAATTTCTAATGTATAGTGGGCAAACCCATTTTCTTACGGATACTGAAACAAGTTCAGTATGACTGCAAGACCTTACAGGTTTCAAAAACCTGCAAGGTCTCAGTACTACCTACTTAATTCACTCTTTCAACAAATACCCATTGACCTGGAATTCGGGCGTTCACTGTATTGTCATACATGGCTTCCACATTGACGGATGGCAGGTAAAACTTGCCTGAATAAGTAGCATTGAGTGCAAGTCTAAACACTTTTCTTTCATTCGGCTTTAGGTCGAAATAGGTATAAACTCTATCATCACGAGTGTCTTGATAATCGAAATTATTGACAGTTGTAGCTCCCGGAATTTCATTTAAACGATCATTCAAAATCTCCCAACCTGACGGGAAAATTTGGCTCAAAGCGAGGTCTTTATAAACTCCTTTCGTGCCGGGGTTAAAAACACTCACTTCAGCAAAGAAATCTGAGCCTTGGCTTAAGTTACGAGGGTCAATTCTGCCTCCTTCTCTGTCTGTGTAGCTAATCGTCACCTGTAATCCCGAAGAAGCCGCAGTTTCTTCCCCCGCTAAAGGCTGACCTGTCTTGATGATTCTAGCAAAGAGAATTCCTTCTCCATTATTACTGACTTTCACCTTACCTCCTTCTGCGCCTTCTACCGGAATTTCAATCGACCTCAGTGGCTTCGCTGTTCTCAACTCTTCCGACTTACTTGAATTCAAAGTATAGTTGGCTTCAAGTCCCTTCGAGGTTTGCCCAACGCCAGAAAACTTGATCAGCGAGAGGAGCGCATAAGCTGTAGTTTGGGTGCTTAACCAACGATCTTCACTTAGATTTTCAGCAATATCTCGCAATAGATTCAGTCCTTCATTTTGCATTTTCAACAAACCGAGCGTTTCCAAAATCATGGCATTATCACGGGTTTGCGATCCGTAGTAATAGTAATTTGACTTCCTAGCTGATGCTGTAGGTGCTGCCGCAATCAATTCTTTGGCCACGCTTGCCTTGCCAGAAACGGCATATGCCGCTGCTAATCTCCATTTCGCTTCCAAAGAAAGTGCATTGTCTTCTCTCAATCGGTTCATCGCCCCGAGTTCTGGGCTTTGCGCCAAAGCCAAGGTATATAGTCTGTAAGCCTGAACGAGATCATCATCATAATCCCCATTCCTTGCCCAGCTTCTGGCCCTTTTACTTTGATAGGCTTTCCATTTTCTGAACAGATTAGAAGGTATATTATAGCCTTTGTCCTTCGCCTCTAAAAGGAAATGACCGGCATAGTTCGTTCCCCAGTCATTATCATCACTTTGACCCGGCCAATAGGCAAAACCTCCTTCAGAAGTCTGGAACTTCGTGATTCTATCAATGGCAGCTTTGATGTTATTCTCAATGCGTGATTTTCTCTCCGTAGAAAGATCTATAATATCAGCCAAGAACAATTGAGGAAAGACACTCGAAGTGGTTTGCTCAATACAGCCATGAGGATAGCCAATCAAGTAGTTTAAACGTCTGCCTAAATTGATAGGAGGAATAACAGACAATTCTAATTGTGCTGTATTGGTGCCCGCCATTCCCACTTGGTCAAAAGATTGATCCCAAGTTTCGCCTGCCTGAATGGCCTTCGCGATTACATCTGTAGCTGGCGGATTCGGGCTTCTGACATCAATTTCGACTTCATAAGTAGCCCTTTCTTTTCCAGATTCGGCTATGATTTGAATCTTGCCAATCCCTAAAGTTTCAGATACCAAAAGTTCAAAATCTATGATCTGATCTCCGATTTGATTGAAAGTAAGTTGCTTGGTTGCCACACCATCTACAGCGATTTTGTCGTTGCCTTTGATGGTGACCTTAACGTCTTTAACGCTTGATTCCAGCGCAAAAACACTCACAGGTAACTTCACTTTTTCACCTGGGCCCAAAACTCTCGGTAAAGTGCCTAATACCATTAATGGCTTTCGAACTGGAGTTGCTTTTTCAGCTTTACCATAAGCACCGTCTTTTCCAGCGATCACCATAGTTCGAACCGATCCTACATAATTCGGCATGTTGAATTTATGGGTTGCGGTTTTGCCCGCTTCTAACTTAAATGGCCCCAAATGCTTTACAACAGGCTTGAATCTGTTTGCCTTAGCATTTTCTGGTTTAGCATTGGTTCCATCCCCACCCAAAGCCAATAGCCGAGTGAGTTCTCCGCTAAAAGCACCCGTAACATCATCGTACAAATCCCAAGTTTTAACACCTAATGCCTGACGAGCATAAAAATCATTCCATGGGTCTGGAGTCGCAAAACGCGTAATATCGAGCAAACCTTCGTCTACAACCGCAATGGTATAGGTCATGGCGCGGCCATTTTTCTCAGTTACTTTTAGATTCACCTCTGACTCTGGTTCGAGCACATCGGCAATGGTTAATTCTGGATTAAGCTTGGTATTTGGATTCGCAACATTGATAGGAACCACCCCATATAACCTGATAGGCAAGTCATTTTTTGTTTGCGCATGAGGCTGAAGCAAAGTAGTGTTGATATAGGCATTTGGCACCATGTCTTCGGTGGTTTCGAACTCAAAATCAGTTTTGCCATTACCAGTTTCTACCCAATAAGAGGCAACCACTTTTGTTCCATTTTCTATACTCACCAAAGCCCTTCCCTTGGCCTTAGAAGGAATATTGATCTTCACCTTCTCACCAATATTATAGCTTTCCTTATCCGTAGAAAAAGATAATAATGAAGCTCCTCCAGGACGATTACTGTCCTCTGCCCAACCCGGCCAATCAAAATAGGTAATCGAGCCCGCAGAATGTTTCGACAATGGATCAATCACCCTGATGTAATAGCGGCCCCAATCGCGATTAGGAATATTGACCGTGACACTGGCCTTTCCGTTCACAGTACTTACTTGCTGAGTAGAAAATGGACGGTTATAAGTGTTACCAACATAATTAGCCAAATAGTCATCACCACTATCCCACCACCAGCGCCATTCTAATTTGTAAACTTCGAATTGAAGATTCTTGCGATCGATAGGCTTACCATTGGCATCTACTGAAACAATATTGATTCGTTGATCCTTTTCGGTAACCAACTGGCCTCTTCGATCTGCTTCTGGGGTTTGAATCCCTACAAACGAAGTGTACGGATAATAAGGAATACTAAATTGATCAATACTAAAATCACCTCCTGGCTCGTAAACCTTCCCACTGAAAGTGGCCATTAATGCCCCCGGAGCATTGGCTTCGGTGCTCAATTTTATATCGACATCGGCATGGCCAGATTCGTCAATTTTCCCAGAAAAAACACGAGTAGGTTCTTTGTAGAAGTTCTTTGCTTTATCGTCAAAAGAGTATTTTGGGAAGTCTGGGAAAGTGGTTTTTGTAGGATAAAGTGATAGATCAAAATCAGCTTTTAGCGATCTGGCTGGAGCTCCGGTGAGCCACTTTACATTCAAGTTTCCTTTTAAAGAAGAAGTACCTGCCAAAATCCGCTCTACCCCAAAATCTAGGTTGATCTTCAATCGGTTGGGTTTTACCGTCTCTATTTTGATTCGTTTGGTAAATTCCGAACCTCCTACTGTTACTTTGGCTGTCCAGTTACCCGTTGGGTCAGTGTCTAAGGTTTTTGTGGTGAAATCGTAAAAACCATCCACCGACTTATTACTCACAATTCTCTGCTTGGTATTGCCAGAAGGATCTATCAGTTCGAAAACAACGGGGTGGTCTTCGGGAAGGTTATCGTCTTTGTCTTCTAAAATGAAATTGAGGAAAATATCATCTCCAGGTCGCCAAACGCCTCTTTCTCCATACATAAAGCCTTTCAAACCTCGCTCCACTCTGATTCCTGCCGTATTGAAATTTGTCATGGAAAGAGAAAGCCCATCTTGTAATTTCAGATAGCCCGTTTCAGCCCCTCTTCTCGCGATGAGCAGAAATGGTTTTCTATCCAAATCAGTCTCAATTTTACCTTGCCCATCTGAGGTTAAGCTGGCAACAACATCTTCTTGAAAATCATAAATATCTACCTGAACACCCGAAATTGGGTTGGTAGTTTTAAGGTCGGTTACAAATGCCGTTAGCTTTCTGTCATTCCCCAACTTGGCAATCAACCCCAAATCAGAAGCCAATACATTGCGACTTACGGTCCTTTGTCTGCCCGCATAATAAGAATCGCTACAAGGATTTTCGCGCTCTTCCCAATTGTAGCCCCTGCCATAATTGTAGTTGTAGTAGCTATCATATTCACCATTGTCACCTGCATCGAACTCCGCCCAATTATCTTCTTCAATTTGGCCAGTCAAAGGTTTTTCTTCCAAAGGCGTACCACAACCATAAAGTGAATAGGCCCTTTTAAAACCAATGCGCACCTGATAAATAGCACCTGGTTCTGTATTCATCATTTCTGCCAAATCCAAGGTAAAGCGATTCCATTTGCCCAAATCGAAAACTCCAGATTCGTTTAAAGTGATCTTCTTTTGAATGATAGGACGACCCACTCTTCGCAGCTGTTCGTCTCCACTCATATTATTGACTTGAAGAAACTGAAATACGTTCTTTTCAAAGATTTTAATGACTGTGACATCAACAGCCGAAAGATTCACCGCTTCAAAAGGAAAAATCAAACCATCAGTGCTCGGTAGGATCGTGCCCTTTCCAACTAATTTTACTTGCGGTTTGATTTGCTCGAAAGTGACAGAACCTTCGAAACCATTTTTCATTTTGAAATCCAGTAGGTTGCGGATGCCAGGATATACATTCAAAAGTTTAACCCCTGCATTGTTAGCCGACACATAGGCCTTCACATTATTGCCCTGAATATCGAATCGAATATTACTCTCCCCTTCCACCGTAATCAATCCATTCAAATCTTGATCTGGTTTAAGTGGGTCCGAAAAACTTACTTGCACATATGGATCTCCTGACTTTACTACCTTAGTTTCTAGCACCTCAAAATCGCCCAAAGCAGCAACAGGTACTACCGAATTTGCATTTCTATCCGCTCCCAAGACTGCACCATTCACCTTGATCTCTACTTCTGAGGCTGTTTCTTTGCGTTCTACTCCGCTTACTTTAAACCTGTGAGCTGTTCCGTTTACTCTATCTATTTCCCAAACTACCTTGAGGTCAGAACCCAGCTGAATAAAATTGGATGCCTTTACTACTTGCACAGAATCGGCATAATCAGCAGTAAAAAATTGACCTTCGATGACCTGCTTTCTCATCGCATCGCTGGCATCACTGGCTATGCGTTCTATTTCGACATCAAAATTCTGAGCGATGGTTTCGAAGCCAAAGGCAAAAGTCTTGTACTTATCGTCCACTTGCATTAAGCCTGCTAGGTTTAGCTTTCCGTTGTAAACCACTCCTTGCTTCAATGGGCTTTTGGGCTGAAATTCAATCACACGATTGGTCACCCATCTGCCTTCTCCCGAAATGCTCGGATTGAATTGAAAAAGCCCTGAGGGATCTTTCATCTGTCCTTCGTATGGCGATGCCAATTGAATGGTAATGGCGGATCGGGTAGAAACTTTACCAGAAGTATAAGTACTTATATACTCGGTAAAATCTTCATCAGCTTTTTGATTGAGTTGATTGATTGAGGATTTCTTATCCCCACAAGAGGCAATAAGAAATAGGCATAGCATGGCAGCCAAGGCGGATTTTTTGGACGTCAACATCGGAAATAAATTTTAGTGTAATTAGACGGAACGCTGATGGTTCAATATAAAAATAACCGCTCCGAATCAATAACTATAAAAGCCTTTTTTATTGCCTTTGAATTAAAAAAAGATATCTCTTTTTTTGCGCTTTTTGCCGCTCTTCCGAATTGAAAACGAAATAAAACCCGTCTCATCCCTAATCACTTTTTGAATGGCTAAAAAATCTCTAAATTTCTTTCCTCTAAACACATCGACAATCATGAAAGCACAGAAATTATTCATCGCACTTCTTTTTTTGGGATTTGGAACACAAGCCTTTTCGCAGCATGTGTACCCCGAAGTGATCGACAATTGCTATTTAGATCAATTTATTTTTGAATCAGACTCTACCATCGCCAAACTTGATAAAGACAAAATCATCGAAGTAATTACTACAGGGTGGGACGAAAAAACGCTGAAAAGTGCCGAAGGCGTTTTAAGCTTACAGGTTTTGGTAAATAATCGAGGCGCATCGTGCTTGATGAGTATTCAGAACGAGACGAACATGAAAACCAAAAAAATGAATTTGACCGAAACCATCAACGACAACCTAAAATGGCCAAGAATGCCTCAAAAAGTTTCGGTGATCATGGTTTTGACCTTCGACAAAGGTAAAATTGATCTGAAGCGACTAGGCACAAAGGATAAAAAGAGCTTGATAGCACTTGATCATCAATGAACCAAAGATCAATCATGCGTTAATTTTTAGCGCATAATCCATTTTTAAGCCTCCTCCTTTTCCGAATTCATATATATTTGTCGAATGCACGATTTATCGATTCTATCCTACATTGTTTGGGATCCCATGAAAGAAATCATCAAAGGGATTCAGCCACCAGTTTGGTACAGTGTTCTCTTTGCCTTGGGTTTTATTATAGGCTATCAAATCATGGTTTATATTTTCAAAAAGGAAAACAAAGATCCACTGAATGTAGATACGCTTACTGTGCACATGGTTTTGGCCACAATCATTGGAGCGCGATTGGGCCATTTGGTGTTTTATGAACCAGATCGTTTCCTGGCCGATCCATTGATGTTTTTCAGGACTTGGGAAGGCGGTTTAGCCAGCCATGGCGCTGCATTCGGAATACTTTTCGCGCTGTTTTTGTACCGCAGTTATTTCGTCACCGCTCGATTCTGGCCACCTAAAATTCATTTCAAGAAACAAAAAAGAGCAGGCCAGAGCTACCTTTGGATTGTCGATAGAATTGTAATTACAGTGGCCTTGGCGGCAGTTTTTATCCGTTTAGGGAATTTCGTTAACTCAGAAATTATTGGAAAACCTACAGAAACCGATTATGGTGTGGTATTCGGTAGGATTGGAGAAGAATATGTTGCTGAAGGAATTGCGGGAATCGAAAGTGCCGAAGCTTCAAAAGGAACTAGCACTGAACGACCAATGTCTGGCATTGTCCCTGTAGACTTAAAGGTTACTTTTTCTGGAGTAAGCACCACCGAAGAAGAAGTAAGGGCAAAACTTACCAATCAAGTGAAATCTCAGCTGGTCCGCTATCCTGTAAATGAGCACTACAGAGAACCCAAAGGCATTCCTCTGAACTACGAATTGACCACCGAAAACAGACTTTGGGTAGCCACCATCCATACTTATGGAATTGCCCGCCATCCCGCTCAACTTTATGAGTCGGCCACCAACTTGATTCTGTTCTTCTTGCTATTGGCCCTTTGGCTCAAATACAAGGAAAAGACGCCAGAGGGGCTTTTATTGGGTATCTTTTTAATCTGGGTGTTTGGCTTTAGGTTCTTTCACGAAACCTTCAAAGAGAATCAAGTTGCATTTGAAGATGATATGGCCTACAATATGGGGCAACTTTTAAGCATCCCGCTCGTTCTTTTGGGCATTTTCATATTGATCAGGCTTGTTGTTTTAAAGGGCAAAAAGGCCTAAATCTAAAAATTAAGAGTTTGAGGGGATTCATAGTTTTCGGTTTACTGATATTGTTTTCGCTGAACTCGTTCGGCCAGCAAGTGCAATCCGATACGCTTACGAATGGCATCGTCAAAGTTGGAAAAATCTACATTACGGGCAACCGTAAAACCAAAACTGAGATTATCCTTAGGGAGTTGGATTTTGTAGAAGGCCAAGACATCAGCCTTAAGGAGTTCTCCGAAGCAGTTATTACAGGTCAACAAAAACTGATCAATACGAGGCTTTTTGTAATTGCAGAAATTGTCCCTTTGTTCATGTCGCCCAGCCAGGTAGACGTCTTGATCAGACTACAGGAGCGCTGGTATATCTTTCCTATCCCCATCTTCAAACTCGCGGATCGAAACTTTACGGAATGGTGGGTAAACCAGAAAAGAGATTTCTCGCGTGTCAACTATGGCCTTCAACTTTATCATTTCAATCTCACAGGAAGAAATGATAAACTGATTTTGAGAACACAGTTTGGCTTTACAAAACAATACGAAATTCAATACCAAAGACCTTACATTAATAAAGACCAAACACTGGGTTTGACGCTTAGAACTAGCTTTGCCAATAATAAAACCATTTCTACCAATACCATAGACAACAGACTGCAATTTGAAGGGTCGGAGGATATCAACCGAAGGATATTCAGCAGTGGTGCAGCCTTGACATATCGTCCCTCCTTCTACAGCCGCCATTCCATAGATGTGGGTTTTAGCCGAGCCAGTGTTAGCGATTTGATTACCGATGCTAATCCCAATTACTTTCAAAATGGCGAAAACCTTCAAAAGTACCTTAGAATCAGTTATGTGTTTTCAAGAGACAACCGCGATTACTTTGCTTATCCGTTGATTGGAAACTTGTATCGTTTGGAAGTGAATAAATTCGGCCTAGGCGTTTTCAACGATCTGAACATGTTCTCGATCAGGGCTTCCGCCAACAACCACCGTGATTTAGGAAAGAATTTCTTCGTGGCAAATGCCATTGAGGGCTATCAAAATTTCACAGACGAAATACCTTACATTTTGCGCTCAGGCTTTGGCTATCCGCCCGATTTTATCCGTGGTTATGAGCGTTTTGTGGTGGAAAGCAGTGGATTTATTTCCAATCGGACTGAGCTTAAGTATAAATTTCTGTCTGGTATTCAACAGCTCAACCAACGAAGTTTAGTTGAGCAATTCAGGACAATGCCCTATTCTTTTTTCGTGAAAGCCTTTTTGGACCTTGGTTATGCCGGCCCTCCGATTTCATCAAGCACCGATAGCGTTTACAACAATGACTTATTGGCGGCAGCAGGCATTGGCCTCGATATTCAAACCTATTATGACTTTGTGATCCGATTCGAATTCTCGGTAAATCGCGAAGGCCAAACTGGTTTCTTTGTTAATTTAAGATCTGCTTTTTAGGATCATTTAAACTTCACAAGTACGAATCTTTGGTTTCTTACTGTGCTATGGCCAAAAAGGAGCATCTCGTTATCGTTTAGGACATGACTCAGACGAGGGCGAATTTTAATTTCGGCCTCTCCCCTTCTAAAAAGTCCTTCTCTAGTGATCTTTCCATTTTCATCCACCTTAGCTGCCATCACAACCGTGGAGCTATTTTTACCCATTCTGGACACACGACCTACGCCATTGTAATCAAGATTTTCTGCATTATCATTAAATACAAAAAACAAATCATTGCCCTGACTAAGATTTGCATAGGACGAGTATGCCGCTGCGTCATCGGTGGTTGTCTGTTTCTTGGCAATTTGCGAAGCCCATTTAATTTTTCCTTCGGCATCTATGTCAACCACAAGGACATCATCAAAATAATAAGTCGTAGTAGGTACCGCTACTAGACCAGCTTGAATATAGGTAGTGATGATCAGTCGCTTCTCCCCGATCATTTGAACTCCGCCATCTGGTTTGGTTATAAATCGGTCAATAAAGTAGTTAGCCTGCTCAACGTTCTTTCCTTCGGCTGCTCGTTTTTTTGTTCTTGCGGCTTTAGCCTCAGTCATGTTGTCGGTCTGAAAATCAATATCAAATTCCTTGTAGGATGAAGAAATCTGTGCACCGGTTTTACTATCAATTCGGAGATAAAATGCACCTCCTAATCCATTAGAATTTCGTTGCGAATAAAAGCCTGCACTTACCACGTCACCATTTTCTGCAACATCTACACGCATGCTTCGAAGATATTTATCTTGCGACTGTATTTGTAAGGAGTCAATTTTTCCACTGTCTTCTAAAGACAGCAATAGGTAATCATAGTTGACTTCACCATCCACCTTAACTCTTCTCTTACCGTAGAATCGTCTGGCTGTGATAAATAGCTTACCATCATTGTGCAGGGTATAGTCTTGAATATCCAAAAGCCTATTTTCATAGGGTAACTCATAAGTCTGGCTCCAAATTTCTTTGAAATCACTATCATACACATGCGCACGAATGGACTCAAACTCTTTGCGCTTATTAGGGATGGTATAGATCACAACCATTTTGGATAAGTCATCTGAGAACTGGACTGACAAAGCAGCTTGAGAAGCACTCTTCATTGAATTGTCCATTTGAGCAAGAAGTGTTCTCTTCATTGCTTGGAGTGTTTCGGTATTAATTTCAAGAAGGTGGACATACAATGTACTGCTGCTGTTAGTACGCACGATCTGAAAAAGTCTATTGCCTACCATGAAGACCATACCCCCATCGGAACTTTGGGTCAATGGGTTGTTTTTTATTGGCTTGAGGTCATAACTAAACTTATAAAGCGTTTCATCTCCTTGACCATGTTTACCATCTGAGTAGACGACATAAAATCCAGACTCATCACTCCCTACAAATTTTGTAGGCACCGATCTTTGATCAACCGTAAACATAGGCCCAAAGGCTATTTCAGCATTTTCAGTATTTGTAGCTTGACCAAAAGTTGAAAAACACAACAGAGTGAAAAGAACACTTAAATGAAATTTCATATCAACTATTATTTGAGATTCGAATATAATCGAGAAACTTTATCTCACAGCAAATTCAGGGGTGAAGAAAGAAATAAAAATCATATTCGGAGACAAAATCTTTTAATTATTGTATTTTGATTATTTTTAGTTCGTGAGAATCTGTGTCACCATATTCCTTTCATTGCTTTGCCTAAACCTAGCACAAGCTCAATTGCCTAGCAGACCGCCCGTTGGGCCAAGGGCCTTAGGATTAGGAGGAACTAATGTGATTTTTAACGATGCTTGGGCCATTTTCAACAACCCCGCAGGTCTAACTGATATTGAGCAAACTACTGCACTTTTTGCCTACCGTACCATTTTTGACTTCTCTCCTTTCAATACCGTGTCTGCCGGAGTTGCGCTTCCCACTGCACTGGGTAATATCGGTTTTGGCGTTTATCGCTTTGGCGATGATATCTTCAATAGCCAAATGGCCAGTCTTTCCTTTGCCAAAAAAACAGGGATTGTTCGATTAGGCATTAAAGCCAATTACTTGCAATACAACATTGAGGGTTTCGGGCGGAAAGGCACTTTTTTAGCAGATATTGGGGTTTTGGCAGACCTTACGCCACAGCTCACTTTCGGTGCTCAAATTTTCAATTTTACACAGTCCACGATTTCGGCCGATACACAAGAAAAAGTACCTACCATTATCAATCTTGGTATCGCGTACAAACCCGCTGAGGATTTCACTTTAGTGATTGAGGGGGAAAAAGACATTGACCTTGATCCAGATTTAAAACTTGGTTTAGAATACCAAATCATTGAAGCTATTGTGGCCAGAACTGGCTTCTCTACCCTTACGGATACCCATTCCTTTGGAGCAGGATTAAAGCTGACACGATTCACTTTTGACTACGGAATTAGAATCGATAGGCGACTTGGCCATACCCATAACTTCGGCCTGACTTTCCAATTTAAGCAGTAATGAAGGCGGCCAAATTCACGATAGTAGCCACCCTATGCTTCATCGGCTTTAACAGGCCAATTTTAGCACAAAATAATACTGATTTTAATCTGGAAACTTTCATAGAAAGCCTTTTCAACCTTCAGGAATCAGATATCAATTATGAAGACCTCTACGAATCATTGCTCTTGCTTTATCAAAATCCGCTCAACATCAACCTGGCCACCACGGATGAACTGAAAAGTCTTTACGTGCTTTCAAACCAGCAAATCATCAACCTTCAAACCTATATCAAAGAAAAAGGAAAGCTGCTCACGCTTTTTGAACTGCAATTGATTGAAGGGTTCGATTTCGCTACCCTAGAGAAGCTCAGGCCTTTTGTAACCGTGAATGCAAAGGATGCCATCGCAGATAATCGACCTCTGATCAAACGAATTTTAGAAGAGCGAAATAATTACTTGATCATGCGATACGAGGCTGGGCTTGAGCAAAAAAGAGGTTACAGCCCAAAGGAAAACGAAACCGATAACCGCTATGCTGGTTCAGCGGACAAGCTCTATCTGCGTTATCGAGTTTCCAAACCAGGAGATTTTAGCTTTGGCATCACCACCGAAAAAGATGCAGGTGAAAGAATGGCTTGGCAACCAAAAAACAAGAACTACTTGATGGACTTTTGGTCTTTTCACTTTATGCTCGAAAATCAAGGCAAGTGGCGGAAGATGATCATCGGTGACTATCAACTTCAATTTGGACAAGGATTACTTTTTGGAGCAGGGCTAAGTGTAGGCAAAGGTTCCGAAACTGTAAATACTGCCGACCGAGTCACCTTAGGCATTCGCCCCTATTCCTCTGTTCTTGAAAGTGGTTTTCTTAGAGGTGCGGCAGCCACTTACAGCCTTAATAAAAAACTCAATGTTACCGCTTTTGTCTCGCGTTTGCCCCAAGATGCATCGATTCAAGATGGCGCTGAAACAGATGACTTCAACCAATTTTTCTCCTCTATTCAAAGCAGTGGATTGCATAGAACAGCCACAGAAATCGCAAATAAAAGAAGTGTTGTCGAAACGCTCTTGGGTACAAACTTAAATTTAAAACCAAATGATCGATCAGAGGCTGGAATTACTTTGGCTGCCAATCATTTTTCTACTGCAATTCTACGCAGTGATGATCCATATAACCTCTTTGAGTTCAAAGGTAATTCGAATCTGAATTTCGGATTATATGGAAAATACAACTGGCAGCAATTCTCGTTTTTTGGTGAAAGCGCTATTTCTAAAAGTGGTGGCATTGGAGCATTAGGCGGCTTTAGTACCAACTTATCACCGCGAATAGAATTTGCCATGGTTTTCCGCAATTATGCCAAAGACTTTCATTCCATTCGAGGAGCAGCTTTTGCCGAGGGCAGCAGAAATATCAACGAAAACGGGGTGTATTGGGGCATGAAGTACACATTGAACAAGAAATTCTACCTGACAGCCTACTATGACACCTATCATTTCCCTTGGCTTCGCTTTCGGGTGGATGCCCCATCGAGCGGAAAGGATTATCTAATACGGTTCAATTATAATCCTGGTGGCCGAACAAGAATGTATTTTCAGTTTAGGAAAGAAACAAAAGAAGTGAATGCCGCCTTGGACGAAATGAATGACAACCTCATTCTTCCTGGCACTAAAAAGCAATATTTGGCCAATTTAGAATTCGCAGCCAATCATCAGTTGAGTTTTAAATCAAGGGTTCAATTCAGTGACTACGAGATTAACTATCAACTGACAGATGGTTATGCCTTTATTCAAGATGCCGTTTATCATATTAAGGATTTTGTTTTCAGTGCCAGAATTGCACTCTTTGACACTGAGGGCAATGAAAACCGACAATATGCTTATGAGCGCGATGTACTTTATGCCTTTTCAATTCCAGCTTACAGTGGTAGAGGTATCCGCAATTATCTGCTTATTCAATATCAAGCCAGTCGAAAATTGGAGTTATGGGGAAGAATCGCCCGCACAACGTACTACGACAGAACCGAAATTGGCACGGGGCTTGAAACCATAGACGGCAATAAGCTCACCAATATCAAGCTTCAGATGAGGTATAAATTACAATAAGACCTACCACTCGAAAATATTGGTTTGGACTGCTGCTTTCAGTTTGATATTTTACACCGTTAAAATAAACTTAAGATGATAAAAAGACTCGGAGGTTTCCTCTTTTCGCTGGCCATAATAGCATGTGGCGCACAGGCAAATGCTCAAAGCAAAGCCTCAAGGCAAGATAATGAAAGATGGCAGCAAGCCATTGAATACTATATGGAAGTGGATATGGATGTAAAAACCAATCGGCTACAAGGTGTTCAAAAAGTTAAATACACCAATAATTCTCCGGAAGACCTCAATAAAGTTTTCTACCACCTTTATTTCAATGCTTTCCAACCGGGAAGCATGATGGATGTTCGCTCTAGAACTATCCAAGACCCTGACAGAAGGGTGGGCACCAGAATCTTCAACCTAAAAGAAGATGAAATTGGTTATCAAAAAATCAAATCTTTAAAGCAAAATGGCAAGCCACTTAAATATGAAGTGGTGGGCACGATCCTCGAAGTGCAACTGAACGAACCCATCAAAGCGGGGCAATCAGCGAACTTCGATATGGAATTCGAAGCGCAAGTACCGGTTCAAATCAGAAGAACGGGTCGCGATAATGCCGAAGGTGTTCGCTATTCCATGGCACAATGGTACCCTAAAATGGCCGAATACGATTATCAAGGCTGGCATGCCGATGAGTACATTGGCCGCGAATTCTATGGCGTTTGGGGTAACTATGAGTTAAAACTTTCTATCGATAAAGATTATGTTGTTGGTGGTACAGGCTACTTGCAAAATCCATTAGAGATTGGCCATGGTTATGAAGATGCTGGCCAAAAAGTAAATCAGAAAATCAAAGATGGTAAGCTTACATGGCACTTTAAAGCCCCAAATGTACATGACTTTATGTGGGCAGCCGATCCAGAGTACATTCATGATAAACTCACCATGAAAAATGGCATGGTACTTAACTTTTTGCACAAAAAAGGACAGAATGAAGAAAACTGGAAGGCACTAATGCCCCTCACAGAAATGTCGTTTGAGTATGCCAACGAACATTTCGGTCAGTATCCCTACAAACAATTCTCTGTAATTCAAGGAGGTGACGGTGGTATGGAATATCCAATGTCTACTTTAATTACTGGATCTAGAGGAAGTCTTTTAGGCGTTACCGTGCACGAATCAATGCACGATTGGTACCATGGGGTTTTGGGCAGTAACGAAGCTTTGCACCCCTGGATGGACGAAGGATTTACTTCTTACGCTTCAACTCGCATTATGCAGCACATCGCGAGAGTAACAAAAGGGGAAGTAGATCCAGCAGTGACACTAGAAAACTTAGGCAATAATTCAGGCCAAAGCAGCTATGTAAGATTAGCGAAAAGCGGAAATGAAGAGCCATTGAGCACTCATTCAGATCATTATCACCTGAATGGCGCTTATAGTGCTTCTGCTTATGGTAAAGGTGCGGTTTGGATGAGCCAGCTAGGTTATGTGATTGGAGAAGAAGCACGCGACAAAGGCTTAATTGAATACTTTGACACTTGGAAATTCAAACATCCAAATCCAACCGATGTCATGCGGGTTTTCGAGAAAGTATCTGATTTAGAGCTGGATTGGTACAACGAGTACTTCGTTTATACTACCAAGCAAATCGATTACGGAGTCAAAGAAGTAGCTGGCGAAGGCGATAAAACCAAAATCACCCTAGAAAGAGTAAATCTTATGCCTATGCCAATGGATGTAGTGGTAACTTATAAAGACGGCACAAAAGAGGTACACTACATGGCGTTGAGAATGATGCGTGGAGAAAAACCGGCTGAGACCAACGACAAAAGAATTGTGCACCCTGACTGGGGATGGGTAAATCCTACCTATGAATTCTCATTAGACAGACCGATCAGCGATATCGTTTCAGTTGAAATTGACCCTTCTGGAAGAATGGCGGATGTAGACAGAGAAAACAACAAATGGCAAGCCGAAGCTATTATTAGAAATAAATAGCTGTTGCTGACTTTCATAATTAGCGCTCTCAAAAATCTTTAATAGGTTATTTTGGGAGCTTTTTTTATTAGCGGCAAAACCATTGCATTCTCCTTAAGTTGAAGAACCATCCAATAGATTCCATATAAAAAGCATATCTTTAATAGCTTATCATTAATTCAAACCATGGCTAAATACACACTCAAAATCAATCAGCAGCAATATACTGTTGAGGCTGATCCACAAACGCCCCTCCTCTGGGTCATCCGCGATGAAGTAGGATTGACAGGTACCAAATTCGGTTGTGGCATTGCCCAATGTGGCGCCTGTACGGTTCATTTGAATGGTACCCCAGTAAGGTCTTGCACTCTCCCAGTTTCAGCCACTGTAGATCAGAACATCACCACGATTGAAGGCTTGTCGGATGATAATTCTCACCCCGTTCAAAAAGCATGGTTAGAAGTGCAAGCACCTCAATGTGGCTATTGCCAATCAGGACAAATCATGTCGGCTACTGCTTTATTGAATAGCAACCCAAAACCGACTGATGATGATATTGATACTGCCATGGCAGGTAATATTTGTCGCTGCGGCACTTACCCTAGAATCAGAAAAGCCATTCACCTCGCCTCTAAAGAAATGACCAATGGAAGCAAATAAAATCGACCGAAGAAAATTCCTAAAAATCACAGGCCTTAGCAGTGCCATGCTGGCTGTAGGTTTCGAAAGCCTTGCTTTTGGTGATAATAGCCGATTGAAAATGATGATGGCCGAAGACTTTGTAGAAGGTACTGCCCTCAATCCTTTCGTCATCATTAGCGAGGATGGAACTATCAGTATTATGGCCCATGTCCCTGAGTTGGGGCAAGGCATTTTTCAAGGCATTCCGGCCATCATTGCCGAAGAACTTGAAGTCCGCATGAACCAAGTGACCATTGTTAAGGCCAGCGCATCGCGCCAATATGGTCAGCAATCTATTGGGGGAAGCCGAAGCGTAAAAACGATGTTCACCCCAATGAGGCAACTGGGTGCAGCAACTCGCGAAGTACTGATCGAAGCAGCGGCCAACAAATGGGGCATTGACAAATCGCAATGTTATGCCAAAGAAGGAAAAGTATTCAGAAAAGACACACAAGCTTCTATCGAGTATAAAGACTTGGTGAAAGTCGCTTCTGCGCTTGAATTACCAAAGAATGTAGCACTCAAGTCTAAAGCTGACTTTAATATCATCGGCAAATCTACCAACCGTCCAGATTTGGTCGGGAAAGTGAATGGCACAGCCGATTACGGATTGGATGCCAAAACTGAGGGCTTAGTTTATGCCACCATTGAGCGCTGCCCTACTTTGCAAGGCACTGTTAAAAGCTACGACAAGGCAGCGGCCCTTTCGGTAAATGGGGTGACCGATGTCATGGAAGTTACCCGAACTGTTTATGGTAAAAAGAATACAGGCATTGCGGTAATCGCCAAGAACTATTTTGCGGCCGCACAAGGAAGAAAAAAGCTGAATGTACAATGGGACAATGCGGAATTTACCAAAGTGAGCACTGACGACTTGTTCAACGACATGAGAGCCCTGGCCAAAACAGATGGTTTAGAACATTTCGAAAAAGGCAATTTCGTGGAGAATTTAAACTCTGCATCAGAAGTACTTGAAGCCACTTACGAGCTTCCTTATTTGTCACACACCTGTATGGAACCTATGAATGCCACTGTGCATGTAAGGGAAGACAATACGGTGGAAGTTTGGGCACCGAGCCAAAGTCCACAAGTGCAGAGACAATTCGCCAGAGAATTGGGCATTCCTGATGATCAGGCGGAAGAAAAAATCAAAGTACATCTTCCCTTCATGGGTGGTGGTTTCGGTAGAAGGTCAATGAACGATGCATTGGAAGAATGTTTCCAAATTTCGAAAGCACTGAGAAAGCCAGTAAAATTGATTTGGTCGAGAGAAGACGATACGAGCCAAGGCCCATTCCGTCAAGGTACAGTGCATGCCTTCAAAGCAACTTTCGATAAGTCGAACAAAACTTTGGGCATGCAACATAAAATGGTGAGTCAAGCCATTACCACGCAAGGAAGGCCTTCAAATGGCAGAGTTCCTTTTGAAGTAATGGAAGCGATCAATACCCATTATGAGTTTGAGCACCTGTCTGTTCGCTATGCAGAATACCAAAGTCAAATTCCGATCCATTGGTGGCGATCTGTTTTTGCCTCCACCAATGGTGTAGCGCACGAAGCCTTTATTGATGAAATGGCCATCAAAGCGAATGAAGATCCGCTTCAATTCCGTAAGAATCGCTTGAAATCCGAGCCTCGCTTTGTGAAGGTTTTAGAAAGACTTGAAAAAGAAGCCAATTGGAATGCACCACTTAGTAGCAATGAAGGAAAAGGAGTTGCGATAGTAGAAAGCTTCGGAACAATTGTAGCCCACGCTTTATTCTTGAAGAAGGAAAATGGCAAAGTCACCATCCCAAGGGTAGTTTCTGTGGTCGATTGCGGTATTTACATTAATTCTGATCAGGTAAAAGCGCAAACGGAAGGCAATATTATTTTCGGTTTAACCGCTGCTTTAAAGGACCCAATTACTTTTAAAAATGGAGCAGCCGAGCAATCTAATTTCAATGATTATAGAATGCTGCGCATTAACGAGGCGCCAAAAGACATTCAAATTCATTTGATGGAAAATGAAGAAGCCCCTGGCGGTGTGGGTGAGCCGGGCCTTCCTCCTATTGGTTCGGCATTGTTGAATGCGGTATTTAACCTGAGCCAAAAAAGAATCAGGAAGTTACCATTTGATTTACAGTCAGTTTGATGGAAATCTCAATGTACATCATGGCCAGTCTTTATATTTTGGCTGGCCTCAACCATTTTTGGAAGCCTAAGTTCTATCTAAAAATAATGCCGCCTTATTTGCCCTACCATTTGCCTTTGGTGTATTTGAGTGGGGTGTTTGAAGCGGCATTTGGAGCAATGCTGCTCTTCCCAGCTACTCAATCCATTGGAGCATGGGGAATTATAGCGGTGTTGATCGGAGTATTTCCCGCCAACGTGTATATGCTCACTTCCTATAAAGGAAAGAGAAAAGGCTATCGTGCAATGCTTTGGTTGAGACTTCCTCTACAAATCTTGCTTATCTATTGGGCTTGGTTATATGTGTAAATATCACCTTATCCAACCTCGCTTGAAGAGTGCAGGTTGTTGTGGTGATCTACCCCTTTTCGGTATTTAATGAGGCCATAACAGGCCACAATTCCCCAAAAAAGATTGGCAGCCGCAGAGGCAAAAGAGAAATCATAGACCGTGTCAACCACCAGAAATATGCTCCCAAGGATATTGTAAACATGGAATTTAGTATCCTGAAGGGTCCAAATTCCGCGATTGAGTTGAAAATAGCTCACAATAAAAAGCACAGTGCCTACCCAACCCAAGGCTTGGATGATGAAGCTTATCAGCGTTTCGGAAATCATTATGACAATTGAATTTTGGATGAACTCAAAGTGGATACAATAGTCTTAAAAAAAGAGCGGCTTTCTCAGGATTTAACGGTTTCACTCCTAAAGCTTAACACCCAGTTAATCCAGTACTAGCTCCAACTATAGGTGTGGTATTGCACCTCAAAAACTCCGTCTTCATATAAATCGATGGTAGCGAAACCTGCTTGAGTTTCGTAGTACATTTCATTGCCCCACCAGCCACCGCTGACGGCTCCATTGCAGCAATAAGTTACTCCATTATATTCCACTTTATCCAACAAATGCATGTGACCGCTTACACAGAGTTTAACATTGGGATGTTGCATAAAGAGTTTTTTGATTCGATTAAAATCAATGTGCATCCATCCTCCAGGCACCATCCAGTTGCCATCCTTTTCATTTCCTTCATAAAAACCAGTGGCCGTAAGAATTGGAATGTGCGACATGATCATTACTGGAGTGCTGGAAGGCGTGGCCTGTAACTCCTTTTCAAACCAATCAAATTGCTCGTCATCGAGTTTGGCGGTGTACCAGCCTTCTCCAACAGGATGAGTGCTATCCAAAACAATAAATTTCCAGCCGGCCTTTTCGAAAGAATGATACGGTTTATCTAAACCCATTTTTTCTAAGGCATACTTTTTGCCGTAAAGCGGATCAGTTTTTTCGCCAGCACCCCAAACATCGTGGTTGCCAATACAATGTACAATTGGTAAGTCATTCTCAGCTTTAATGACCTTATCCCAAAGTTGCCATTGGTTTTCAACACGCGCTTTGTCAGTCCCTAAAGCATCGAAAATGGTATCGCCACCATTAAAAATCATATCGGGTTTATCCTTCAACGATTGCATGATGTGCAAGCACTTGATGAATTTTTCAGGCGCATTGTCCGCATCTCGCAAATGCACATCTGTAAGATGAGCAAGGCGCAAAACTCTTTTCGCCTTCGACTGAAGTGGCATTAAGCTGTTGCCCATTAAGGCACCCGTTCCTGCCAAGGCCATTGATTTCAGAAGATTCCGTCTGTTCATGGTTTTCCTTATTCAACAATTACCCAAACATTCAACCAGTTGTGAGGCGCCTTTAATAAAAGCTTGGTGGTTCCTACAGGGAAAGTAACAGCCATTTTAAACAGACCATCTTTCACCTCCGCTTTACCCAAAAGTGAATATTCATCCACCCCTCCTTTTGCAAAATTGTTTGTTGAAGTTTGATAGATTTCTACGCTACCAGATTTGTCCGCTACATCCCAAGTCAAGGTAAGTTCATCCCCAGCTGTTTTAGCATTCGCATTCATTATCGAAATATCACCTATGAACGGAATGCCGTCCATTTCTTCCTTGATTTGAGCGGGTACTTCAATATTCAAAAACCTTAAAACACTGGCGGCAACATCCACTACAGGCGGATTGCTTTTGAACCTTTCATTCAAGTTATTTTGATCCGTAACAATCCAAGTGGTACGCTCTCTCTCTGATTGCCCACCGTGTCCCATGCCAGTATCTTCGCTCCTGCCATGATCCGTGGTAACAACAATCATCCAGTCTTCATTGAAATCCTTTTCGCGTTGCTGAATGGCAGCCCAAATTCTTCCTACTTGGTTGTCCATTCCTTTCACTGCTTCAATCATTTGAGGGCTATCTCCATACATATGGCCCATATCATCCGTGAATTCTAAATACACCCAAGACAAGTTAGGTGCATCGGAAAGCACATAATCCGCAGCCCCTTGTGACACTGTTTCATCAATTGTGAACATAAAAGTACGGTCATCAGTATGTGGGAATCGAACCGTATCTAGTTCAAAACCATCATAAGAATGGTCGAACATAAAATTACCAGCGTCTGGTTTTCCTTCGCCTACTAGCTTGGTTCGGTTATCTTCCCAGGTAGAAAAAATCGCAGTTGTCATTTCAGGATTGACCGCTTTTACGGTACGAAAAATATTCCAATAGTTGTAGTTGGGATTCCTGACCGCGTTGCCCCAAACGTTGTGCTTGTTGCCCCAAACCCCAGTGATCATATTCATATAACCTGGTGCCGAAATGGTGGGTGTTTGTGTGTATTCATCTTTGCCGCCACCTTGGTAAGCGCGGGTATAGCCACCTTGTGCAGCGATTTGATCCAAAATTGGAGTATCAACGCTTTCCAACACATCTGCTGGTACGCCATCCACCAATATGATCATCACCTTTTTTTCAGGTGTAGTACAAGCCACTAGATTTATGGCCAAAAAAAGTAAACAGATTGATTTCAACATGGTAAGAATCTTTAATTGAGGTGTTTATGTATCGGGGTGAATGAAGCCTTAATTTAAGTCGAAAAAATAAAATACAGGCAGAGGCAAAAAGCCTCCGCCAGTACATCTACAATTATTACAACCTAATTTAATTCCATCCAAAAATTTGAGTCAAGTTTGGGTTCAAAGCAACTTGAGCCGCTGGCACCGGACGATAGTAGAATTTTGGATCATCGAAAGTTCCTCTTTCTATTACCGTTAGAATGTGCCCACTGTTGCCTTCTGACAAGAACACCCCAACATTTTCTCCAAAACTACCTACACGATAATAGGCAAAAGGTACATCTAAGGCATTTCTCTCTTTTGTATCTGGGATTGAAGCAGAAGCATTTAAAAGAATGATGTCTTCAATTCCATCACCAGTAACATCGTGCTTACCTAAACCACTGAAATACAAACCCTTTGGTTCTTCTTCCAAAAGTTTGCCCGCTTTCCAACGCATAAGGTCATCGAATCTGTAGCCTTCCAAAGCCATTTCAACCCTTCTTTCTCTTCTGATTTCCAGTAAAACTGGATTGTTTACTGTTGGATATTTGGCTTGTAAAATCGGATCCGCTGTAACGGCTATGGTCAAATTCGGCATACCCGCTCTGTTGCGTAAAACATTCACCGTAGCATCTAAGACACCTTGGTTCATTTCACTCAATTCAGCTTTGGCTTCGGCATAAATCAAAAGCGTTTCGGCAAACCTCAAAACTGGGTAATCCACATTGTTGATGACCGATTGATCGGTTACATTCACAAAGCCTTTCAATTGATGATAACCCGAAAAGTTCTTTGCCAATTGCTGCACATACGTTCCTGCACCTTGGCTATAAGTTCTTGAATTGACCAATACGAAACCGGGATAGGCATAAGTTTGAGCCAATCTTGGATCTCTGTTTTGAAACTCCTGAACGAAGTTAAATTGATCATAATTGGCCTGATTTGAATAAAACGATCCATCCGCCATAAGGTAAGACTGCAAAAGGTCTTTTCCTGGGCTGGTTTCATAGTTTCCAAATAAGGTCTCGGACCAACCACTGTTTTTCACCTGATCTAAGCTATACACCCCTAAAATCACTTCTGGATTGGATTCTAAACTTGTACTGTTAAATAAGCTGCTATAATCGGTATCAATGTTGCCAGTATTATGAATGCTGAAAGGGCCGTTGTCCATGATGTCTTTGGCGATATCGCTGGCCAATTTCAAATACTTATCGGCAGAACTCGCAAGGTTAAGTTCAGAGTGGTACTTTCTAAAAGTACCTTCGTGCAGCGCATTTCTGGCCATAAAGGCTTTAGCAACCCAACGGTTTACTGCTCCATCAGGCTGATTTTCGAAGATATTGTCGATTGCAAATTGGTAGTCTTCAAAGATTTTATCTACCACCATTTCGCGTGGATCGCGCGCCTTCATCAATGCCTCGGTATCTCCTGTTTCAATAACAAAATCATAATAAGGAACATCTGAGTACCTTTTCACTTTGTCATAGTAAAACTGCGCTCTGAAAAACCTTCCCAATCCTTCAAAGTGGTTCAGTTTTTCTTGGGTGATATTTGCCTTTTCAAAGTTTTCTAAAAACAAGTTGATGGACCTTAAAGCGCCCCAGTTCCAGCCCGATGTAACCGTGGCCGAAGTAGGCGAACTCACCATCATAGTTTTGATTTCAGTATTACCTGTGGTTGCGGCATTATCTGTTCCTCCGTCAGCATAATAAATCCCCGAACCCGGGAAATTGTACAGGCTATTGACGTAGATATTGAGGTCTTCTTCGGTATTAAAGAAGTTTTCTACCCCTATCGAAGTTTCTGGCACTACCTCTAGAAAGTTATCGTCACAAGCGGCAACGGAACATATTAAGAAGAGTGCAATCAGTATTTTAGAATTTTTCATTTTTAATTCGTTTTAAATCAAATGATTACAAAGTGACATTAATACCCATGACGTACCTTCTTTGGAATGGATAGGTATAACCTTTACCCACACCTCTTGATTGGCTCACGGCAGGATTGTATTCAATGGCGTTATTGACTGCCTCAGGATCGTAGAAGTTTTTCAATGGTGACCATTCGAATAGATTTTCTCCACTGAGGTAGAACCTTACATTAGAAAGGCCAATTTTGGAACTCAATACCACTGGCAAAGTGTAACCAACGGTAAGGTTTTTAAATCTTAAATAAGCTGCGCTCAAAAGGTAATCAGACTGAGGTATAGCCAAACCTTGGGCTTCGTCTATCCTTTCTCCTAGGTTTCTATCGGCCAACCATGATTGCAAGTGTGGATATTTAGCATCCAAGTTTTCATCAGCTAAGCCAGCATCGATATACGATTTCGAATGTCTGTCTCTATCAGCACCTGTTTCAGCCTGAGCTCTGTAGAAATCGTTCAAGTGACCATAACCACCCGCATAAGGCTGCTGATAAAAGCCCCAGTATAAGTAATCCTGAGGATAATAGTCTCTCTTACCAATTCCTTGAAACAATGCGCTTACATCGAATCCATTCCAGTTGGCAGAAACATTCATTCCATATCTATATCTCGGTGATTGATTACCGATTACAGAAAGGTCTTTAGTATCGGCCAATGTATAGCCTTTTGTGATCTCATTGTCACCATTCAAATCTTTGTACTTTGGCCATCCCTGAACAATTGAAATCGCTCCCCAAGGCACAATTGAGCTTTGGTCTAAAGCATCAATCTCCTCAGTTGAATTGAAAAAACCATCATTTTGCAATCCCCAAATTTGCCCCAATTCCATTCCTTCATAGAACTGCGTAATGCTTCCTGTTGGGTTATCGAATTTGGTGATATAGGAGCGGCTATCAGATAAGTTGAAGTTGGCCTGGAAGTTCAGTGGCTTGCCTGCTAAGCTGACTTCATTTTGGTAACCAAATGAGAATTCCCAACCATTGGTTTTCAAATCTGCCGCGTTTTCTTTAGGCTCGGTTGCTCCCAAAACATCAGGCAACTCTCTTCCCAAAGTCAACATGCCCTTAGTATCTCTTCTGTAAATATCAAAACTGGCGGTAATCCTGTTCTTCAAGAAGCCTAAGTCAATACCAAAATTTCGGGTTACTACTTCTTCCCAAGAGAAATTATTAGATACCAATTGCGGAGAAGAAATCTCTAAAGGAAGTTTACCGTCTATCAGGTAGTTACCTTGGTAGGCACTCATGGTCGAAATGTAATCATAAGGCCCAATGGCTTGGTTCCCCAATGAACCTATAGAACCTCTAAGCTTTAATTGACTTACCCAGTCTTTTACGCCAGCCATAAAATTCTCTTCATCAACTCTCCATGCGACCGAAGCAGAAGGAAAAAATCCATATCGGTTGTTAGCAGGGAATTTAGAAGCTCCGTCATAGCGACCGTTGAACTCTACAATATACTTGTCATTGTAGATGTAGTTGAGTCGGTAGAAAACACCTCTTACCGCCCATTCCGATACGTTTTCTCCCACAAACTGATCTCCTGTAGCTAAGGCAATCGTAGGCAGAGAAGCAGAAATTACGTTGTTTCGCTGCGCACTAAATGAATTCCAACGGTTATGCTCTTGGTTGAAACCTAAAGTTCCACTTAAAGCGTGATCTCCAAATTGTTGTCTATAGCTTAAGTAGCTGTTTAACACATAATAATTCTCTACTGCACTTGATCTGTAGGCTGAATTATTGCCTTCTTCCCTAATATCGCCAGGCCCAAAACCAATGTTATATTTTGTTTGGAACCAGTTCCTATCCTGTCTTCCTCTTCTGAAAGTGAAGTCTGTATTGAAGCTTAGTTTATCCTTTAAAATATCGGCTTGAATACCGAATTGAGATTGAACACTGGTAAACTCAGTCAAATCCTCTCCTCCGTCTATTAACTGAGCAGAAATTATCCCAGCTTCAGAGTTTGCCCAGCTGCCATCAGGATTAACATTCCAAGAGGTTGGTGCAATGTTATAGATTGAAGTCAAATCGAAATACGAGGGCTCTTTTCTTTCGGTAGTTGTGAGATAGGTATTGTTGCTGATTTTTAACCAGTCATTCGCTTTGTAAGCAACTTTACTTCGAACAGTATATCGATCGAAATAATCTTCGGCAATGGCCAAAACACCATCTTGGTGGCTATAGGAACCAGAAAGAAGATAACTCACTCGATCATCTCCCCCACTGATAGAAAGTTGATGGTTGCTAGAAGTAGTTTTGTCCTTCATGAAATGGCGAGCCCAATCCTGTCCGCCCATGTATTCCCAAGCCGCCTCATTAGTTGGGTTGACCCTTACTCCAGGCAAAGAAGGGTCGTTGGAACGATCTCTTGCCCAAGCATAATATTGATCGCTAAAGTTGATATTGTCCCAAGGTGTATTATCGGTTGAAGTTTCAAGTAACCTAGAATAGATATATGGGTCGGTGATTTTGTTTGGCAATACTGTGGCTTCATTCATGGAAGTGTAGCCTGTGTAGCTAATTTTCATGCCATTAGCGCCACTTTTGGTGGTTAAAATTACCACCCCAAATGCAGCCCTTGCACCATAAATTGCGGCAGCAGAAGCATCTTTAATTACAGAAATGCTCTCAATGTCTTGAGGAGCAATGCGGTTCAATTCAACAGCATCTGAAGGAACACCGTCAATCAAAATCAGTGGATTACCACCATTGATTGAAGTTACCCCTCTGATATTGATATTGGGTGTTGAACCCGGAGCACCTGAATTGCTGTCAATATTCAAGTTTGGAATTACGCCTTGAAGCCCCTCAGTAACATTACTAATAGGTCGTTTTTCCAATTGTGCGGCATCTACTTGATCAACGGCTCCAGAAAGGTTCACTTTCTTTTCTACCCCATAACCTACAACTACAAATTCCTGCAGTTCCTTGATATCCTCTAACAACGTAATGTTAATAGTAGACTGGTTGTTCACTGCTACCTCTTGGGTAATGAAACCAACAAATGAGAACACGAGCACCGCATCCTGACTTTTGACTTGAATGGAAAACTTGCCATCGGCAGAGGTGATTATTCCATTGGTGGTTCCTTTTTCAAAAACGGTTACCCCAAAAATCGGCTGACCTTCGCTGTCCGAAATCAGTCCTTTTACATTTAAATCTTGGGCATGGCCGAACGCATGCATACATAGGCACATCAACACAAAGCAAACGCTGCGAAGTTGTCGATGCTGGGTTGAAAAAATGGATGTTAGTCCTTTCATAAGTTTTATTTTAGTTGAGCAGATATTAGATTGTCAAAAGTAGGTTCAGCATATTACCTCATGATTACCTAGAATTTAATTTTAATTGAATAGTTGTTCAATCTATTTTAAGCATATTTGGCATTCAGTATCGCTACAGAAATCAATGGGAAGAAAGAGCATTAAAGCCCTTAGAAGGCAAGAAATAATCGCAGCATTCTATAAAACTGCTAAAAACGAAGGCCTCCATAATGCCTCTATAGCAAAGATTGCGGAGGCCATCGATGTTAACCCTAGCTTAATCTTGCATAACTTTAAGAACAAAGACGAGCTGGTTTTGGCGCTTATAGATTACATCTTGAGCCGCTATCAAAAGATCTACACCACCCAACAAGAAGGTTCCTCCATTGATCATTTGCATGAGGTGCTGAAGAACTTATTCTCCCGAAAATGGAATACACTGATCAGCGATGACGTCTATTATAGCTGTTACAGCTTGATCTTCAGGAACAATGTAATTCGATCTAAATACAAAGAATTGCATGACTCGTTGCGGGTTTGGCTGGAGCAGCATTTGGTGGAATGCATCAAAGAAGGTTCGCTTCAAATTGAAGACCCAAAGCGTACAGCAAATTTGATTTACACCATTTTAGAAGGCGCCTACTACTACTTATGTATGGAAAAAAATACCGCTAAAAAGGATGAAATTATGGGGCAGTATAAGCAGCATGCCTATCAAATTTTAGGGCTAGAAATGCAGTAGTTAATATTAGGGAAACACCATGATTAGCCCTTATTACCAGCAAACCCTCTCATCTTATTCAGAACTGCCTAACAACGACCAGAATTTTGCAATCTCACTGTACTTGATAGAATTACTTTAGCCTTAATTTGTTAAACACAATTGCATCTTATATTATTAAAAAATAAATGAGACACTAAAGTTAAATTGATCAAAGATGAAACTCAAGCTATTATTTCTTCCCCTTACCTTACTTATCATTTCAAGCTGTGCGACCGACAAGAAAACACTTCCTAATTTCATGCTTAGTGGGGCTGTAGAGGGAGATTACGTAGGATATATTTATTTAAAATATAATGAGGTCATAGATAGTACACTTGTAGTCGACAACAAATTCTATTTCGAAGGTAATGTCGATCACCCTGTTGAAGCCTTTTTGAAACAAAAACTCGATGAGGCTGGCCCCTCTTTCTATTTTGCTCAGGAGAATATTGAGCTCACCGTTACTCCTAAAAATGGCCGTTTCTATTTAACGGAGATTAGTGGCAGTAAAACCATGTTGCTTGTTGAATCTGCGCTTGAGGATCTTGGGGCAATACTTGAAGAGGAACTTAATCCAAATGAAAAGCTTTATGCGGCTTTAAAAAACTTAATTGAAGAAAACCCTGATAACCCATTCGTTGGAGAAATTTTCGTGGAATTAGTAACAGATGCGCATCGACTCACCCTTGACCAATCAAACTAACTTTACTCAATGCTCCAACCTTCTGCTCTTGATGAAAGTGATAAAAAGAGCTTTGAGCTTGCTATCAATAGAATGAAGAATCTAAACATCGGAGATCCAATGATCGATTTTCAATTTCAAACCTTAGTTAATTCTGAAGTGAATAATGAAACTTACAAGGGTAAGTATTTACTAGTTGATTTCTGGGCATCTTGGTGTGGCCCTTGCATTGCTGCATTACCTCAACTGAAAGCACTACATTCAGCATACAAATCCAAAAGCTTCGATATTTTGAGTATTTCTTTAGATGAATCTGAAGAAGTCTGGAAAAAAACACTCAATAAACATCAATTATCATGGAGTCAAAGCATAGACACAAACGGTTGGGATAGCGAGTTGGCTCAGGAATTAGGAGTCGTTTTTCTTCCTTTCAATTACCTAATTGATCCTAATGGTAAAATTATAGCCATTAATATCGATGTTGAAAAGTTAGAGAAGGAACTTCCAAAGCTACTTACTCCCTGATACCAAATTGCATCTTCACCTAATCCAAAATCACTTCTTCCTCAATAAAGTGAAAGCCAAGTTCATCAAGTTCTGCTAAAATTGGTTCGTAGAATTCTGGGGTGATTGGAATTACCACCCCACGTGCTTCGATTTTGCCTTGAAGCAACAACTTAGTGGCCACTCCTAATGGGAAGCCTACGGTTTTGGCCATAGCCGTTTCGTTGGCGTTTTCTCCGTTGGCTACCATGGCTGATCTAATTCGTTTGGTCTTGCCGTTTTCGACATAGTCGAACAAATGCCACATCACAATTTGGTCTTTTTCATCAGGACTTATCGTCCATTTCTTTTTAAGAATATGCTCCAAAATCTGCGCTGGAGTTCCCTTATGCAATCCAACTGGCGTTTCCTCGAATATATCCAGCCATTTTAACTTATGCATTTCTGGCCCATCGAGCTCTAAACTAAGGTAATGAGCAAGTTTAAGTTCAACAGAATCGTTTGGATTATAAGAAAGGAAGGAATTGATAAATTGGCGGTGGGTCATATTCTGAACCCCATCCATTTGGTAAGTGTCGTCCGTTGCTCCTAATTGAATAAAAATATCCCAAGCTTTGCAATAGCCTGGCCTACGAAGTGTACCTCTAAAAAGCGTTTGGATATCCTGCAAGCCGTACACATCCATGTACATAAGCGAATCACGGTTGGCATAGCCTTCAAAATAACCATGGCCCGGAATATGGATCATTTCCGTTCTGCGGAAAAGTCTATGATACGGGATGAACTTGAATTTCCCCTCTTGAATAAACTTCACCGTACCTTGCCCTGCCAACACTACATTTCTTGGATTCCAAGTAAAGCGGTATTGCCAAGGGTTATCGTCATGCGGATTGGGCATCAATAGCCCACCTGTAAAAGACTCAAAGGCTCTCAATTCAAAGCCCTTATTTCGGATGTGATCAATCACTTTTTTGGCTGACATGTGATCGATCCCTGGATCTAGCCCACATTCATTTAAAAAAAGAAGTCCCTTTTCTTTTGCCTGCTGATCAAGCGCGCGCATATCTTCAGAAACATAGGAGGCGGTAAGCAAATGTTTGCCTAAGTCCAAACAGGTCTCCGCAACAAGCGGGTGAAACGAAGCTGGCAACATCGAAATTACAACGTCTGCATCCCCAATAATCTGGATTCTATCTGCCTCTTCTCTTATATTAATTGCTTTGGCAGTAGCGCTTGGGTGACCCATTACTTTCTCTTCTGCCAGTTGCAAAGCATAATCGGCTACGATGACATGCCAATCATTTTCAGCAGCTGCCGATAGTAAATAGTTAATTAAAGAAGTTGCAGAGCGACCAGCGCCAAGAATTAAAATTCGATTCATACCCTCCATGTATTTGTCCGCCAAACTGCCATTTTTTTATCTCATGCCCAAACTATAAGACAACAGTTTTAGCAGTCGACAACTAAGAATAAAAAGATTCGTATCTTCCAAACCCACACCAATGCATGATTACATGGCAGAGAGAGTTAAGAAAGAAGTTTACCTCAACAAATACCAACCCGAAGAACCATCAAGAGAAATCAAACAATTGATTGATGAGGCCAAAAAGGCGGCACTTAATGCTTATGCTCCTTACTCCAATTTTCAGGTAGGTGCGGCTTTGCTATTGGATGATGGCAAAATCATCACTGGCAATAACCAAGAAAACGCCTGCTATCCGACAGGGCTTTGTGCCGAAAGGGTTGCCTTCTTTAGTGCAAAATCTCAGTACCCCGATAGCAAAATATTGAGGGTAGCGATTGTAGCAAAAAGAAGTGTTGATGATTTTTTCAAATTGGCTACCCCTTGCGGAAGTTGTAGGCAGGCCATGAGTGAGTATGAAAATAATCAAAACCAAAACATTGCCGTTTACTTGGCGGATGCTGACGGTACAGTATTTGAATCTGAGTCCATTGACAATCTTCTACCTTTCAAATTCTCTGATAAAGACTTGAAATCATAGATGGAAAATAAAATTAATTTCCAGTTCGAGGCACGTTATTTCACTTTAGGTAAAGCATCCGAAGAAATTGAGCAGCTTTGGTTTGTTTGTCACGGACATGGCCAGCTTGCAGAATATTTTATCCGCAAATTCAAATGTTTGGATAATGGAAAAAATCTAATTGTAGCGCCAGAAGGTCTTTCAAAATATTACCTTAATGGTTTTACTGGCCGAGTTGGTGCCACTTGGATGACCAAAGAAGATCGATTAAGAGATATTCAGAATTACATCAATTACCTAGGTACTGTATTTACTGAGGTTCGAGCAAAGCTGCCAGCACAACTGAAAGTCAACCTATTGGGCTTCTCCCAAGGCGCAGCTACCATTTCCAGGTTCGCCACACAATCAACGATTGAATTTGATCAGTTGATTCTTTGGGCTGGGATTTTCCCTCCAGATTTACCTCCCTTGCAAAGCGTTGAAAGACTAAAGAACAAAAATGTCTATTGGGTCTATGGCAATAAAGATCAATACCTTTCTGATGGGGTAATGCTTGAGCAGACTCAAATTGCTACTCAGTTAAAAGTTACCCCCGAAGTAATTAGTTTCGAGGGCGAACATGAATTGAATGAAAAAGTATTGGTTGATCTCAGTAATATTTTTTAGCGCCAGAAAGACCAATCATTTTGGCGTAATACCCGAGAAACTTGGCTTGAAGGAAGGATCATAACGGGGCCTTCATAAATCCCACCGTTATCCCCAATGTCCCTCACTCTTACGGCAACGATGTTGCTGCCCGGTTTAAGTAAATTATTTGGAATAGCGTAAACCCTAGTTTCCGAAAAACTCCTGGATGAGCCAAGTCTTCGTCCATCATTGGTTTCTCCAATTTTAACCCCATTGACAAAAATCTCATCGAAGTCGTCAATCTTTCCGCCAATTAAGGTTAGGTCAGTAGTTTTTGCATCAGGATTCACTATAAATTCTTTTCTGTACCAAGCGTAGTCCCTCAAATTGTTAATTCCTATTGATCTCCAATTCGATGGCACCATAATATTTTCCCATTTTTCATCATCATAGCCAGCCTCTTTGTATTCACTTCGGTCTCCAATTTTAATCTTCCAAAGCCCTTCGAGGTAGATGGCATCCTTAGCCCATTCCTCTGGTGCATAAAGGCCTACATCGCCAGAATAGATACCACCCTCTCCACCATAGTCGAAGACTCTTACAGCGATCAGGTTTTCTCCATAAAAGTTAATAAGCTCTGTTGGAATACCATAAATGCGTTCTGCGCGATAGGCAGTCGAGTAATTTGGCAGGAAACTACCCGAGAAACCAATTTTCTTTCCGTTGACGAACACTTCATCCACATCATCGATGTAGCCTAATTTCAGATAAACCACCTTTTCATCTCTGAGATCACGTCCATCGAAAGTTTTGCGGTACCATGCATATCCGTCATATCCGTTGAAGCCTTCGCTTTCCCATCTTCTGGGCACATAGATTTCTTCCCACTCCTTATCATCATATGAAGTTGAAGCCCATTCGCTTCTATCTCCAATGGAAAATTTCCAATACCCTCGAAGGCTTTGTATACGGTCCAGCGACTGACCAAAAAGTGGCGTTATAATGCTGATTAAAATTAAAATGAATGTATATTTTCTCATTGCTTGGTGCTTAATAAACCCACTACCTGAGCAGTGGGCTGTTGTAATTGTTGTTTTGTTGTTTTGACCTTTGGACTTATTGCCCTGACACATTACAAACATACGGCTATGACCAAGGCCGGGTGTCATATTGCAGTAAAGAGATGTCATAAGTTGTCATCATTAAATTCAGAAGGTCATAGTCATGATTCGGTCTACTATAAAATCAACTTATACCCTATTCCATGCACTGTGAGGATGTGATGAGGATCGTTCGGATTAGTCTCAATGCGTTGTCTCAACCTCAAAATAAAATTATCCACCGTCCTCGTGGTTGGTTGTGAATCGTAGCCCCAAACTTTATTCAATAAATCGTAGCGGCTCACTACTTCATTCTTATTCTCAATCAGGTATTGCATAATTTCGAATTCTTTATGAGACATGCGTACCATTTCACCATCGATAGAAGCAGAATACTGATCAAAATCCAGTTGTAGCTTACCCACCTTTTGAGCACTTACATGAGGCTTGGCGTTCACTGTGGCAGATCGTCTTAGAATTGCTTTAACCCTCGCCACAAGCTCTCTCAAGCTGAATGGTTTGGTTAAATAGTCATCTGCTCCCAGTTCTAAGCCCAAAACCTTATCTATTTCCTCTGATTTTGCCGTCAAGAAGATGATTGGTGTAAGCACACCCATTTTTCGAGCCGCCTTACACACATCGAAACCAGACATTTTTGGCATCATCACGTCCAAAATGATCAAATCAAAAGTCTGATTACTTATTTTCTGGAGTCCTTCTTCACCATTTATAGCCAGTTCCACTTCATAAGATTCGAACTCAAGATTGTCTTTAAGTCCCAAGCGCATTGCTGGCTCATCTTCGATAATTAAAATTCTTATCATACTTCTGTTTTTAGCATTGGAAATAAAAGGCGAAAAGTACTCCCCGACCCCACTACACTCTGAATTTGAATCTTCCCGTTATGGGCTTCCATAATGTGTTTAACAATAGAAAGTCCCAAGCCAGAACCTTTGGTGTCGTGTACATCGCCTGTAGGCACTCTATAAAATTTATCGAACAGCTTATCTAATTGCCCTTTTGGAATCCCTATACCCTTGTCTGTGACTTCAATAAATACAGAATCTTCCGTTTTGCCGGTTGAAATGATCACTGACTTTTCATCCTTTGAGTACTTCATACCATTATCAATAAGGTTTACGAGCACTTCGATCATCGCCTCTTTGTCTGCATTGATCAAAGGAAGACTGGCAGCTGGTTTAAAAGCAAATGCAAAACCATGGCTTTCTAAATGGTAGGAGTAAGTATTCATTACATCCTCGGCAATCATATTCAGGTCTTGAGCGGATTTGTTGTACTCGCGTTTTTCAGCTTCAATTTTAGAAAAGCTTAAAATGCGATTGATCATATTCGTCAATCTACCCACCTCCTTCGTAATGATTTGATAGTATTCATGCTTCTTCTCCTCTGTCTTTACGCGGTCCAACAATAGCGTTTCTGCAAACATATTGATCAGCGCCAGCGGTGTGCGGATTTCATGAGAGACGTTGGATACAAAATCAGCTTTACTTTGAGCCAATTCCATTTCCTTTTTAATATTCCTTAGCACTAACAAAATACCAAAAAGAAGAAATACCATAAGCAAGGCAAGTGCCGCTAAATTCTGATGTTTCCTTTTGCCCACGGCTTCCTGAATTGTACTTCCTGTTCTCGAAATGCCCAATTCATACTGCGGAAGCAAATCAATTCTTTCGCTCCTCACATCTGATTTTTGATCTTCGGTTGCTATGTTGGAATAGACAATTTCACCTGTTTGGACACTCTTACATACAATAATGAATTCTCCTCTGCTGATTTCCTGAATTTTGGTCCCAAGAATTTGCTCGATGAACTGATTGCCAGAAAAGTAGTAGGTGCAAAATTTGATGTTATCACCAGAGCCAATCACAAACTGGATTAGGGCTAATTCCTGACTTTCAAAATCTATACTGAACTCCCTTGGTTCAATTTTTTGATAGGTGTCTTTGTATCTGCTCAATCTCCCTACAATATCTTTAGAATCATCATACACTTTCTGTGTGACAAGGGAGAAATCTGTTGAGTGAAAAGCAGAGTCCGAAGTGATGATCTGACCTAAAGTACCGTCAATATTTCTCATTTCCAGTGCTTTGAAAAATTTGTAAGGCTTCAGAATTTCATCAAATCTAGTCTTATCGCCATACTCATAAGCATTATCCATTTTAGTGGCTATTCCGCCAATTACATCTTGCGTATATTGATTTATTGAAAAAAGAACTGCTTCCAATTGTCTTTCGTAGATTTGTTCCAGCTCAGATTCATCCGCAGTGAGTGAGGTAAGCGCGAATATTCCATATATCATAATAGGCGCAGCTAAGGCCATAAAAAGGACCAGCAAATTTCTTCTAAATCGGTTTTTGATCATGACCTTGGCTAAAAAACTGAGTTGAAATTACGAAATTGGCTGCCAGCCGATTAAATCGATGACAATCTTTTACATTCCTGTTGTTTTTTATCTTAAATAACTATCTTTGCAGCCCGAAATATTAAATCATAATAATGAACAATTACGAAACAGTATTCATTTTAAATCCCGTTTTGTCTGATGAGCAGATGAAGGATGCTGTCGGAAGTTTTGAAGCGCTCTTGAAAAATCATGGAGCCGAAATCCTAAATGTAGAAAAGTGGGGCTTGAAGAAATTGGCTTATCCAATTCAACACAAGTCTACTGGTTTTTACAATTTGATTGAATTCAATGCCGACTCATCTCTTGTCCACACTTTGGAAGTAGAGTACAAAAGAGACGAAAGGGTAATGCGATTCTTGACTATTGCTTTAGACAAGCACGCGGTAGAGTATAATGCCCGAAGAAGAAAAGGCGAATTCAACAAAGCTAAAAAAGAGGAGGTTGCAGCATGACACTTGTAAACGAACCAGTAAACAGAGATCAACAGAAGAAAAAATATTGCCGATTCAAAAAGAATGGCATTAAGTACGTTGACTACAAAAACCCTGATTTCCTTTTGAAATTTGTAAACGAGCAAGGTAAACTTCTTCCAAGAAGACTTACTGGAACTAGCTTAAAATACCAAAAGAAAGTAGCTCAAGCTGTAAAAAGAGCAAGACACATTGCTTTATTACCTTACGTTACAGATTCTTTGAAATAAGTAACCCCTTAAATAAAAAACAGAATGGAAGTAATATTAAAAACTGATATTAAGGGCTTAGGTTATAAAAACGATATCATCTCGGTTAAGCCTGGATATGGTAGAAACTACCTTATTCCTCAAGGATTTGCGTTAATTGCAAGTGCTTCGAATAAGAAACATGCAGCAGAAACAGCTAAGCAAATGGCTCATAAAGCTGAAAAACTTCAATCTGACGCTCAAGCAATTGCCGATGCAATTGGAGATTCAGTACTTGAGATCAAAGCTAAGGCTGGTGACAGTGGAAGAATATTCGGAGCGGTAACTACTCTTCAAATTTCAGACGCTTTAAAAGCATCTTGCGATGTTGATGTAGACAGAAAGAAAATTTCTTTCAAAGGTGAAGTTAAAAACGTTGGTGAATACGAAGCCGAAATTGATCTTCATAAATTGGTGAAGAAAGATGTTAAATTCATCGTTGTAGCTGAGTAATCAAGAACATAGTAATAATGAAAGGGTCTTAATTTTTCAAATTAAGACCCTTTTTTATGCTCTTTGAGTTTAGTTAGCAATCAGGCTCCTACAACCATGCCATAGCCCGAAGACAATGGAAGTGTAACCTCCAAAGTTGAGCCTCGCCCCAATTCAGAATTGACCTGAAATATGCCTGCAAGTGACTCAACCCTCGCTCTCATGGATTGGAGACCAAATGTACTCTTCTTCAAGGTTGAAACATCGAATCCCACTCCGTCATCAGAGATTTTAAGATAAACAGACGCCTCTTGCCTGATAAGATTAAACTCCACTTTGGTAGCCTGAGCATGCTTGATAATATTATTCACACCTTCTTGCGCAATGCGATACAAAAGAATCTCCAAGTTAACTGGCAATCGCTCTTCACCAATATTCTCCCTAAAATCAAAGACGATATTCAAAGGCGTATTTTTCCCAATAAGGTCGTCTAAGGCAAAGACAATTCCTTCATTCTCAATTTGAATCGGCACGAGTTTATGCGCCACTGTTCTTGTTTGCTCTAGGGCTTCTTGCAGAAGGCCTACCCCATCTTTAAAACGTCCGGTAAATTTTTCTTCATGGATTTTGGAGAAGTTATTTTTGACGTTCTCGAAACGCATTAATGAGGCCAAAATCGTTTGCTGCAACCCGTCATGGAGTGTGCTCGAAATCCGTCTTCGTTCTCGGTTTTCGACTAAATATGTATTCATTTGAAGTTCTTCTTGCAGTTTCCGTTTCTCTGTTACGTCTATTGCAAGTACAAGCCTGGCCTTCTCTCCATTGTAATCAATGATGTTACTTCTTTCATCCACGATTATTTCCCTTCCATTTTTAGTGCGATGAACTACGTGTTGAGCAAGATTAGCAGCACTTTCGGAATTGTAGTTTAAATATTCATGATGGGGGACAATATCCTTAGTAGACATTTTTAGAAATTCATTCTTTGTATAGCCATATAGCTGAACCGCAGCATTGTTAACATCTAGAAAATTCAAATTAACAATATCGCATACCCACATTGGTTGCGGACTCAATTGGAATAGGTCAAAGTACCTCTTTTGGGAGTCCTTTATTTGATTGATGTACTCGTTTCTCTCAACTCCGTAGACAATACTTTTATACAGGACTGTAGGATTTAAACTGTCTTTAAGTAAATAATCCGAAGCACCAATCGTCAAACACTTTTTTCCAAAATCTATATCTGAATATCCAGTAAGAACAATGACAGGCGCATTGTCAGAGATGCTTATAATTTCTCTGACCAATTCTTCGCCCGATAAATCTGGTAAGGTCAAATCAAGCAGTATAACATCGAACCGATCTTTTCTACTCAGCAGTAGTTCTCTCGCTTGGAAGTATCCTGCCGCTACTTCAAGCTTTGGAATGACTATTTCTTCATCAAGATAATCCGAGATCAGCATCACATCTCCAGGATTGTCATCAATAATGAGAATTGAATATTCCCGATTATCTTTTTGCATTACAGATGTTTATTATAAATTTTCGTTACAACTTCAATTGCCTTAATATACAATTATAGTTGCAGAAATCAGTTATTCACCCGTCTTGATGTTCAGTTTATTCTTACACTGGCAGCTTCACCAATTGAAACCAGAATTCTTCTATTTTCAACATAGCCTTGATAAATTCATCCATATCAATGGGCTTGGTGATGTAGCTATTAGAATGGTTTTCGTAAGCTAAATTAATGTCCTTTGTATTGGAGGATGTCGTGAGGATGATCACGGGAATTCTTCTTAAATCAGGATCTTCTTTAATAACTTTTAACACTTCATGACCGCTAAATACAGGGATATTGATATCCAGAAGAATTAAGTCGGGTCTTTCCACTGCTGCAAACACACCTCGTTTAAACAAAAAATCTAGCGCATCTCTCCCATTTTTACTGACACTGATTTTAGTTTGGATTTTACTTTCTTCGAAAGCATCTTTCGTGAGCACAATATCTCCCTCATTGTCCTCAACCAACAGAATGTGTACTGGCTTTAAATTCATAATTATGATTGTTTTAAGTGGTTCAATGTCCATTGAAAGTCAGGACTGTCAATGTTGCTTGATGATGAGGTATTGCCTGCAAAAATGCACATTTTATTTCACATCCAAAAAAATGAATTTGAAAGCCATTATTTTGTTTTTCAATAGCTTATAGTCATTTCTGATAAATAACGCATTTCACCCGGTCCGCACTTTCAACAATCGACCAAAATGCTGATTTATCCCTTATTCCTTTGCCTCATTTTCAAGTTACTGAGTGCTGTTAAGTCCGAGTTTAGGCCTGTGGCAATATGCTTTTACAGAGGTTTATCCAATAACAGACGTTGTTTTTGAAGTACCTAAATTTCAATCCCCGTTCTGTATTGGAGAATTGCCCGAAAGTTGAATTGTTGTTATCTCCTGTTTCGGCTAAATCAAGTTTGCCATTTTATTGAAAAGTGGACTTTTTGCTATTGTAAAATAAAAGGTACTCCCTTGATCTGGAAATGAATCCAGCCAAATTTTACCGCCCCAAGATTCAACATTCTTCTTGGCGATGGACAATCCTATGCCCGTACCATCGTATTCATCTCTGTTATGCAGTCTTTGGAAAATGACAAATATTTTCTCAAAAAAGGCGCTTTCAATACCTATCCCATTGTCCTTAATTGCCAATAACCAATCGTCTTCCTTTTCCACAACCGAGACATGAATTTCTGGAGGCACTCCTTTCTTTGAATATTTAATGGCGTTGTCCAGTAAACAATGTATAGTTTGGACCAATGGTGCCTTGAATGCATTGATCACGGGAAGTTGCTCCACAATGATATTGGCCGACATATTATCTATAAGTCTCCTTCGCAACAGTTTATATTCTGTTAAAAGTTCGCTCAGATTTACGAACTCTGTTGCTTCCACTAATTTGCCAGCTCTGGAGTACTCTAAAAGATCGAGGATTATTTGCTTCATCCGTTTTGCCCCATCAGAAGCGAAATAAATGTATTGATGGGCCTTTTCGTCCAGCTTGTTTTGATACTTTCTTTCCAACTGACCCAAGAAACTAGAAATCATTCTTAGCGGTTCTTGCAAATCGTGGGAAGCGATGAAAGCAAATTGCTCCAATTGTTCATTCGAAACCTCCAGATTATGGGCATATTCCTTCAAAGACTCATTCAACGAAAGTAATTGTAATTCGTGCTCCTTACGATAAGATATGTCGGCTACTGCGCCTACCATCCGAACTGCCTTCCCTTGCAAGTCTCTGATGATCACGCCCCGATCACTTACCGTTTTGATTGTTCCGTTTTTGTGAATTATCCTATACTCCTGTTCCCACCTCGATACATTCGGGTTTTCCAATGCCTTTTTTAATCCAGCCTTTACTTCCGCCAGATCATCACCATGGAAATAGCTATCCCAAAATTCAACTTCACTAATTGATTTTTTCACATCAAAGCCGAATAGTTGCTTAAATCCGCTCCCCCTTACAAAGGTTTTGCCTGTAATATCCCAATCCCAGATGGCATCTGAGGTAGCCTCTGTTGCTTTTTCAAATCTTTCATTTGCCTTTTGTACTTCGATATGGATTTCCTTTTTATGGGTGATATCTTTAAAATACACAGATAGCCCCTTTTCGGAAGGATATGCTGAAGTTTCAAACCATTTGTTGAGAGTAGGGTAATACTCTTCGAAACTTACTTGAGTAGAATGGATCATGGCCCTTTGGTACAAGCGATAAAAATCGGTGTTCACGGCATCTGCATAATACTCCCAAAAATTTTGGCCTATGATTGTCTCTCTGGGCCTGCCCAAAATCAGCTCTGCTTGCTTGTTCCAATAGGTAACAATCCAATTTTTATCGACAGCAAAAAATCCATCCCCAATGCTTTCAAGTATGCTGTTCTTTTCTAAATAAGCCTCAGTAATTTCTTCCTCCGCTTTTACTCTTTCGTCTATATCTTGGAAGCTACCAAAAATACGAACGCATTTACCCTCATGAAACTCGGCTTGCCCAATGGTGCGTGTCCAAATTTGATTGCCTTTTGCAGTTACAATAGGCGCTTCAAAATCAAATGTTTTCCCTGAGGCCTTACAATGCTCAATCAACTCCTCAATCTTGTCGATGTAATCTTTATCGAAGAAGCCAAGAATTGCTTCTAACTCGGGGGAAAAACCTTCATCTACCTCGTGGATTTTATAGATCAGTGGTGACCAATAAACACTTTTATTTACAAGGTCTATCTCCCAGCTCCCAATTCGAGCAAGCCTTGCTGCATCATCTAAAAGATTTAATAATTCTTTTTTATCCGTTACATCTCTAGCCACTGAATAGACGATGCCGTGTTCGGGCATTGCTGTAGCCGTCCAACTCAACCATACTATTTTGCCTTCTTTGGTGATGTAGCGGTTTTCAAAATTGGCAAGATTTTTACCGGAATAAAGCTCTTGTTGTTTTTCTTTGGTTGCCAATCTATCGCTCTCATGAACGAAAGACCTGATGGGCCTAGAGAGCATTTCCTCCAGTGAATAGCCTAATAATTTTAAACCAGCTGGATTGATCCGCTTTAAGTAGCCATCAAAACCTGCCATACAAATCATGTCTGGTGCAAAGTCAAAAATTTGGGCCAGCTCGATTTCTAATTTCTTTCTACTAAGTTCTAAACCAATCGCTGTCTCCAATTTTTGGAATAGTCCGGAATAAATGGGTAGAGCAGATTTCAAATTCTTCGTGCCCATCAATAATACGCCAATCAATTCTTCATTGTGCTTTATGGGGATTCCAATCACGGTATTGATACCCGTTTTCTTCGCAGCTGCTTTTCGTTTAGTTGGCCAGTGCTTTTCGTCAATGCTCCAAACCTCTGTTATTTTATTTTTCCAAACATGACCGGGCACTCCTTGTCCTAGACCAAGTGTTTTCAGGTGTTTAGAGGCTTCATAAAAAGCATCCCCTATCGCGCTATTGCAATAACTAGCTACGCAATTAATCGTTTTATCATCTATTGCAGGCAGCCATATTTCAACCAAATCAAAATCTCCAAACCTTGCAATATGCTCGCTTACCTCGGCCAAACATTCCGTCAATTGATTATGCTGATGAAAAACCTTGCCTATTTTATTGATGAGCTCTTTTTCTAATTCCTTATTCTTTTGATCTGTTACATCCTTAGTAAGGGCTACCCAATGAGTATAAGAACCTGTATCGTCTGCTACGGGGCTAATGGTTAGATTATTCCAAAATTCCTCACCATTTTTCCGATAGTTCACCACTGTAATCTCGCAGGGTTCCCAGTTTTGAGTTGCTTGGGCCAACTTTTTAAGCTGTTCTTCGTCCGTTTTTGCTCCGTGCAAAATAGATGCTGTTTTACCGATCACTTCTACGGGTAAATAACCTGTCATTGTGGTAAAAGCCTCGTTCACGTATAAAATCTGAGCCCCTGACTTGTCAAAGGGTTTGGCCTCAGTTATTACTATAGAATCGGTGGTTTTGGTGATGATTTCTTGCAACATCTTGAGTTGTTGCGCCTCATTTCTTTGCTTGGTAATGTCTTGAACAGCTCCTTCAAATACTACCGGCTTATCGTCTTTGTCCTTTATCAACACCCCTAGCTCTTGCACCCATTTGATCTGGCCATCAGGGAGAACAATGCGATAGGCAATGTCATGGTCTATTACTCCTTTAGTTGATAGCTCACGCTTTTTCAAAACATCATCTCTATCATTGGGATGAATAGTTTTAGCAAAGTTTTCCATAATCAGCCCAAAATCTGCTTTAGGCCTTCCCCAAATGTTATAAACCTCGTCTGACCAAGTTAAGGTACTTCCCTTAAATTCATAGCGCCAATAGCCTAGTTTTGCTATTGAGGCTGCAAAACTGAATTTCTTCTCTGAGGATTTTAGACTTTCAACATACTGTTCTCTTTCGGTTACATCCTGACAAACTACGAGCATGCACCTTTTGCCCTCAAAATGCATTACAAAGCCGTTCACATCCACCAAGAGTACCTCACCGTTCTTCTTAAAATGCCTTTTGACTCCGAGTTTAATGCTTTTTTCTTCAGTAAATGACCCTTCGTGAAAAGCCAGTAGCTCTTCTACCCCAATTTTATCTGTCAAGTCTTTGATGGACATGCTCAAAAACTCTTCCCGACCAAAGCCATAAACCACGGTGGCTTGTTCGTTTACATCCAAGATTTGAAAAGTACTTAAATCATAAACCCACTTGGGTAATGGACTAGAATGAAAAAGGGTCCTGTAGCTTTCTTCAGACGATTTCAGCTTTTGTTCTGCTAAAACTTGTTCTGTGACGTCCCTAAAATTATCCACAATACCATTAATACTGGGGTCATTTAGGAGATTGGTGATCGTGGCTTCCAAATATCGCCAAGAGCCATCTTTGTGCTTCGTCCTGGAAGTATGTCCATAAATTGGTCTTTGAGGGTTTTCTAACACCTCAATCATTTTGGCAGATATGCCTTCAAGATCATCGGGGTGGACTATCTCGAATAGGTTCAACTCGAGTGCCTCTTGCTCTGAATAACCCAATACACGGGTTATTGAAGGCGATACATAATTCGGCATTCCATCTGCTCCGATTATGGCTACTGCATCTGCTCCGTTTTCAACAAGTACCCTAAAACGATCCTCCGTCTTTTTTACCCCTTCTCTGGCCAGCACCTTTGCAGTAATATCGACATGGGTACCTATCACCAACAAAGGCTTTCCTTCTTCCGTCCATTTAATTACTCGTCCATAATGATTGCCCCATATTACCGAGCCGTTTTTATGGATCATCCTGTATTCAACGTCACAATATTCTAGCTTCTTAGCAAGACAGTCATTGATGTTCTGTTTAGACAGCTCCAAATCCTCCGGGTGAATGGCATTTTGCCATGTATCAATACTCAGTGGAACCAGTTCGTCCAAGGTATAACCTATTATTTCTGCCCATCTTTCATTAAAATCCACCTCTCCTGTTTGTACGTTCCATTCCCAAGTACCCACATGGGTTGCACGAACAATACTGCTTAAGCGCTCAGATTCTCTAAGGAGCCGTGACTTAATTTTTTTTAAATCCTTTTGACTTTGACTCAGTTCAAAAAGTTTTTCTATTTGATTTGCCAAAATGCTCAAGGCCTTGATTTGATCATCTGCCAAATTTCGAGGAACATGGTCTATGACGGAAAGGACACCAATTGTTTTTCCATCTGGCAAAAACAAAGGTATGCCAGTATAAAAAACCACATAAGGGTCTCCTGTAGTAAATGGATTGTTTTTAAAACGTTCGTCCAAGCGGGCATCCTCAACCACAAGAACTTCGTGAGGTTCCTCTAAAGCCTGTTTACAGAAAGAATATTCTGTTGAAAATTTTTCTGCTTTAAGACCAAATCTGGATTTGAAATATGTATAATCATTTTCAATCAATGTTATCAGGCTAATGGGCATTTGACAGAGAATTGCTGCCAAGCTAGTAATGTCATCAAATTCCTTATCTACCTTCTTATTCATAACCTTTGAATGATTTTCAAATTGATGGTTAAGAGCATGCTTACCAAAAGTAACTTCTGTATTATTTCTTTATAAATTCAGTAATTTGGAAGTTAATAACAATGCCGCTAATCATAAAGTAATAAAAACATTTATGATTGGTCAGATTAAAGGGCTCTTAAAAACTAAAAAATCAAATCAACTGAGAAAACCAAGCAGTGAACAACTAAAATCAGCCAATTAATACTTAGACGTTACTAAATCTTAGCTTTAGCATCATTATTATTGAACTAAAAATATCATATCATACCTTGGATGACCGCATGTTCTTTACAGTACAAGTTAGCTGATTAGCTACAGAAAGCCTATATCAAAATACCATGTGAATTTGAAGAAGATTGAGAATAGCTTCTATTTTAATTTTGATATGAAAAAAGGCTTCCCGTCTGAAAGCCCTCTTTTAACCTAAACATGTGTGTCTTTATTATTTTCTTACATACCTTACCGCCAGTTTAGCCCCTTTTGGCAAAACCCCCTCTTTATAGTTTAATTCTCTATCTGCTATTAAAATAGAATGCCCCTCCCCATCTTCGGACAGTGCCAGGAACATGCCTGACTCACCAACCTCAATCAGGCCCAAAACAGGATCAACATGACCAGCCGACTTGAAGTCAAAAGTATAATAAGCGCTAGGGATGAGACTATTGGGATCTCCTCCGAATCCAAATTGAGCCAGTAATATCTTCCATTCTTCTACAGTTGGAACCCTCCATCCTTCAGGTGCTTGTTGCGTGGCTGTTGCTAAATCCATCAATTCGCCTCCTATTTCAAAATTCTTGGTCATCCATACATTCTTGCCATAATCTATCGTCTTGTAGCTCATTCCGTTGGTCCAATCTACCCATTCAGCACCGGGCAGCCAGTTGTCATTAATCGATACATCTACGGACTTGGCCTCTTTCTTTGTATAGATAAAACCGTCCAACGACAGTGTCAAAAGGGGGGTTAAAAAAGCTAATGTGAAAAATATCTTGTAGAGTCTCATGGCATTTATATTTTGAGTTTGATTAAAATTTCATTTTCATTTTTTGGTCTTCACCCGACTAAAAACGGAGTACTGCTACGCTTAAAGTTTCAACGGTTCATTGTTAATTTCTTCATGTCAAAAATATCCTAACACGTATTTGTTAATCTCCGAGAAATCAGGTTTTAAAAAATTAGGTTTTTCTCCGAGTCATCTAGGTAAAACACTTAGGTACATTCGATTCAATACATGTTCCAAATGAACTTCATACCAAAACCCTTCTGAGCCCCCTTACCATATTCAAAGCCGATTTTCCATGACTCATTCAAGTCAAGCCGAGCTTCTATTGCAAAGAATACCTTTTCGAATTCTGCGTTGTATGTGGCAAACCTGACCGCAGGGCCGACTTGCATAGACTCGGATACTGGAAAAACCAAGCTAGTATGTATTCCAGCAAATCGATCATCCATGAACCGCTCACCAAAAACATAGTTTCTAGTATGGAAGTAGCTGACATTAAAAACTTCTTTGATATTGATTCCAATCTGATAGCCCACTAAGCCTCCCTTATAATTGAAGTAGGTAGGTGCCACCTGGAAGGTAGCAGGTCTTTCGTATTTAGACTTATAGTAATAAGACTGAGCACTGGCTAAATTTCCAACGATTATGAACAATGCGATAACAATTAACTTTTTCATGATTCATCTTTTTCTTCATGTCAAAGTTGTATCATTAACAAATTCCATAAATCGGTGACTTGCTGCATTTTCATAATCCTAATTTCACTTAGGGTGCTAAGAGATACTTCACCCAAAATCCATTAAAAAAATAGCCTAGTGATTCAGTAATATCTCGCAAACTAGGTAGATAGGAGAATCACCTACTTTGGGGGACGATAGGCACCAAAGAAAATAAGAAGCACCTATTCGGTACTAAGGTTGAAAAATGTTGATACATTTTGGAATTGCAGTGCTCGAGATCAAGACCGAAGCTGGTGATAGTGGAAGAATTTTCGAAGCGGTAACTACCCTTCAAATTTCAGACGCTTTAAAAGCATCTAGCGATATTGATGTAGACAGAAAGAAAATTTCTTTCAAGGGTGAAGTTAAAAACGTTGGTGAATACGAAGCCGAAATTGATCTTCATAAATTGGTGAAGAAAGATGTTAAATTCATCGTTGTAGCTGAGTAATCAAGAACTTTAGCCATTCCTGATTAGGGAAGGCATATAATTTTTAAAGCAGCATTCAGAAAAATTTGAATGCTGTTTTTTTTTTGATAAGCAAGAAACCATCAAGACTTGATATTCGCGAATAACCCGAATTATAAAACAAATCCCGAACCTTAACAGATTCGGGATTTAACTTTTCAATGTTCGTTATAGACCTTGGCGACAATACGCCAGCCGCTCTCAAACTTTAATAAGCTTAGGTAATCTGTATACACTTGTTTGCCTTGGTTAAAAAGCTCGATTTTGACCTGAGCAGCACCACCAGTGACATCAACAGATGCAAATTTATGCTCCCACTTATTCTTCGGATCCTTGGCATCATAATCGTTGCCCTTTCTTTTTGCAACCCCATCTGCCCAAGCTGCAATCGGATACTTGCTAATCTTTTCGCCTCTGGCGGAATAAATAGCAAAATCCTCGTGAAAGCCTTTTCTCATCGCATCGGCATTTAATTCATTGAATGCGCCATGAACATATGACGTAAGTACTAAGTCTTTGACAGCGTCCACCTCGGCAGAATTACTCCTCTCTTTACTTTTGAATGCTAAAGTTGAAATGCTTAATAAGCAAATGACAATCAGAATGTAGTGACCTTTTTTCATGTTGTTTTCGTTTTAGTTAGTGATTACATACCTGTAACTATAAAAACAGTTTTAGGTTACGCTCGAAAGCTAGAAACTGCTCATTCCAGCTTTTACAATAAAAAAACAGCAGATTCAACTCAATGAATGTTGAAGGCTGCTGTTTCAGGGAATCTTTTATAACTTATTCGTAGCGAAGCGATTCAACTGGATTTCTTCTGGCCGCATTGATCACTTTACCGGAAACCGAAATCAAAGAAATCACCAGAATAGCCATAATCGGAATAAATAATGACCAGAAATTCAGTTCGACATAGTAAGTCCAAATCATAGGCATAAGCATTTGTTGTGTTACAAAATAACCTGCTGATGCACCGAGTATGGCGCCTATCAATACAATGATTAAAAATGGCCTATTGATAATGGCAGTAATTCGTGGTACTGACGCTCCCAAAACCTTTCTAATTCCAATTTCCTTAGTTCTGCTTTGAATATTGATTGACACCAAAGTAAACAGCCCTACAGCTGAAAGAATAACAGCAATCACCGAAAGGAATATGAAGATTTTGACAATATTGCCATTCACCTCTCTTGCCTCTCCCAGTACGTTCTGGTCTTGTATCATTCCAAAGTAAGGCCTGTCGGTAATAATTCCAGACCAAGTCTCTTCTATGAATTTGTTGGCAGCGCTGATATTTTTAGGATCCGTCCTCACCAAAAGATTATTTACTTCTTCAGTCTTTCTGAACCTCATCATCAAAGGATCAATTTGATCCCAAAGTCCATTCAGATAGAAATCCTTCACCAAGCCTATTACTCTATAGCGAATCGTATCATACAAAACTACCTCTTGTCCCACTACAGTTTCTGGCGTCCAACCAAAGGCTGATGCCATTTTTTCATTCACTAGAATAGAACTTACCCTATCAGTTTCTGCATTATCAGCGGTAAAGCTCCTTCCTGCCAATACCTGCATTCCTGCAGTTTCAACATAATTAGGTCCAAAATCAAAAATTTCCACTTCCAACTCGGTACCTCTGTTTTTAACTGGTCTTTCGGCTGACCCCCAACCGATGTGGCTATTGGTTGGCGATACGCTTTCAATCAAGGGATTAGCCACTATGGCATTCCGCATTTGATCAACTTCTTGT
>Ga0210009_1000094_pt1 | contig 110494 bp, 101 predicted proteins | sample CryGeyCG2114_065_FD_185457 | JGI IMG/M metagenome (GOLD analysis project Ga0210009, IMG submission 185457) | Groundwater microbial communities from aquifer - Crystal Geyser CG12_big_fil_rev_8/21/14_0.65 (SPAdes) (version 2) | ecosystem: Environmental > Aquatic > Deep subsurface > Groundwater ...
CCCGCCCGCGTGGAAAATTCAAACGACCGGAGCCGCCCAAACGCGCCCGGGAGATTCTTCCCACGCATCCTCTGGCGAAACTTCCTTCCCATGTTTTTATGGAACCGGCGATCACCAATTACCTGCTCGACAACAACGTGGACATACCTCCAGAATTCAAGAAAGAGTATGGATTGTCCGACGGGCCGGAAGAGGACGGTCGTGAGTCTTCCATGCGCAATCGGGAAAGCTTTCCGATCCCGAACGAGATATACAACGATCCCGCTTTTGACGAATACCTGAAAGCCGTGGGCCTGCCCAAACCGCCGCAAATCCCCGTGGGTTTCAAAAAGATCGATTCGAGCAAAGCGATGCGCTGATGCATTGCGGCTAGATTTGCCCGCACACTCCGATCTTTAGCTATGAGTCCACAGGCTGAAAATTCCTGTCAGTCGCTTATGTTGATTGTATTCAATGGGATACCGCAAGATGTTCTGCACTTTTTTCCAATCAAACAAAGTCCGGTATTTTCATTCTCTTTGGAAATTAGGGCAGAAACAGATTTTCAGCTGATTTTTTAAAAAAAATTCAAAAAAAGCAAAGAAATAGCTAAAGTTTTCTAAAAAACTACCGATAAGGAAAGCGGAGAGCTAAAACCTTCTGTCGTCAGGTAGATTGTTGCAACTTTGTAACATTTTATTTTTTATTGCTTTAGGCGGGAATGGTTTGAGTTGCGCTTAACTGTTTATCGGAGTAAATGCTGTAAACTTTAAAAAAATATGATAATCGTTGCTTTTTTTTGGTGTCGAGTTCATTTTTATTTTATGTTGGTATTTGAATGGATGATCAGGTGTTCATTCGAACTGTTTAAAAATTTTCGAGGTGAAGTGGTTGGGAAATTAACTGGGAGGACTTGACATGGCTGAGGAAACTAATTTTACACCGATATCTTCTGATCGAAGACCCGTGCCAACGCAGGAGTCTATTGTAACCAATGCGTCTGCGCGTAAGGACACTCAGCAGGACAATCGACGCGCAGATATTGAAACGCGCGACGCTCAGGGAACCAGCGATCGTGTCGTCATCACACAGGGCGCAATTGACTTGAGTCGTGGAGGGGGTGCAAATTCACCGGATACCTCCAGTGCCTTGGATGAGGCCGCGGGCAGTGCGAACATTGCCAGTCGTACATCGCCGTTGGAAGAAAACAAACCCCCTGACATTACCTTTCGAAATCTGAACGGAGCTCCAAACCCAAATGATAATGAAGTGGAGCGGGCGTTGCAATCCAACCCGGTTGATGATGCGGTTCAATCCAGCCGTGTTGTAACGGAAAACCGTGTCGCAAGGGTGAGCGTAGGAGATGCTGTCGAGCAAAGAAACTCCGACCGTCAGAGTGACCCGACGCAGGACTCTCCGCAACCTTCGGAAGCGGCTCCTCCAGAGCGGGGAACCAGTAGCACCCAAAATCGAATTGAAACTCAGGAAACGAGAGCTCAGGAAGCACCGGTGAACGATAGAACTGCAAGGCAGGATGCAAATCAGGCCCAGGCAGAAAATCGATCCCGGGAGCAGGGCAGAGGGACGGATGCAACTGCCGTCCAGTCTGAAAGAGGTCAGAATCTTGATAACTTAGTATAAGTTGCCGCGCCCACCGGTATTGCCGAACGGGCCATCTACAGTTGTTTGTGCTAGAGGAGTAAGCTTTAACCGAAGGATTCCCCAAAACTTGGGAGGTGGAGGGGGTCCATTTATCGGCTAATCATGTAGCGTCGTTGCGACCCTGAATGCGAACGACATACATACCCCTGGAGATTTTTATGCCTGCTGAAATTCGTCTGGACTTTCAAGGTGCGTCATCACCTATTAGTCTTAAACGTTTTCACGCAATACTGGCGGCGCGGGCGTTGTATCTTATTTATCTCACCAGGAAACCAATCTGCCTCCCTGATGATAGTTCCTTTATCGTCAGCTGAATTAAAACACTTTAGGAAATTTGTTGATTTTTTATTCTGGCAATGCGTCCGATCCTGAAAATTCAGGGTGTACGTATTGTATAAAGGATAACAACGAAATCCCATTTTGAGAACCTCTGACTATTTTTGAATTCAGGGTTTGATCTTGTCATGCATCTGTTCTGCTGTGGCGAAAGATCATATCAGAATTTCGGAGGCGCTCTGTAACCCTATCGGGCAATTTATATAATTGTCCGCATGGTGAAACATGGCGTCCAACGGAATTTTGCCGACCAGCCTGCAAGGCTCGTCGCTCCTTTCAAAAAATGGTCGAACACGGTCGAGTGTTCCGGTATCTGAGAGTGCGCGAAGGAATGACCTGCGCGACCCCGGACCGGACAATAAAGGTGAAATTGTTCTCAATGCCCTCACCGCCGGGCGCGCTCCTTCCTTATCCACCTCTGGACCCATCGCCGCATTTCGCGTCAACGACGCGATTCGTCTCCTCAATCAAAATAATAAAGCGACCGAGTCGCCGGCCCTCGTAGCTCTGAAAAAGTCAGCTCGTTTTGGAGGTCTTCAACGCAACCGCCTTGAAGGAATCAAAGGCGCGTTGAACAATCTTGCCGACACCGTTGATGCACTGCTGGCAGATGAAAGCCTGAACACTCGACGCGGGTACAACTCACGCCGTGATTTGGTCGAAGTTTCGGTGAGTCGGGATGCGACCCCTTCCCTCAATCAATTGGTGCCTACCCGACGTGCTGTCGAAAATACATTGGTTTCAGACAAGCAAAGCTCTGCTCTGGGGTTGACCGGAAGTTTTTTGGTGAATGGTTTTGAAATCAAGGTCGTTGCCACGGATTCCATTTTCGAGATTCGGGACAAGATCAATTATGGAGAAGACACCAATAAAAATGGACGGCTGGACGGGGCTGAGGATTTAAACCAAAACGGGCAGATCGATGTGATCAATGTTTCCGCAAGCGAAGCGGGTTCCGGTCGATTTGAAATTGAAGATCGTAACGGGAACGGGACGCTCGATCCCAGCGAAGATAGCAATGGCAACAACCGGCTGGATGGCGGAAGTGCCAAGAATAATGTTGCCGCTGTTGTTATCAATGATCGACTGATTTTGACTGGAACCGCGGGATCGGATAAAAAAATCAGTCTGCAAGACACCGACGGTATCCTGCTGAATCTGGGATTCTTTGCACTCAACAGCAAGGGCCAGCCGGTTTTGCAGGAACTAAAATACGATGCGGAAGACCTCTCGCCCAACCCGGGCGGGAACTTGAACAAAGATCCCGTCTTTGCGCAAATTCAATTGAATAGAAAGACACTGGAAAGCGATAGTAATCGGTTTCAATCAGCGATAGAGGGCGTTGAGATCACAGTCAAACAAGCCAGCGATAACAACGTTGTCCTCAAAGTCTTGCTCGATGTGGAACAGACATTCCAGCAAATCGAATCTTTTGTTGGTGCGTTCAATGATGCGGTGGGGAAGATCAATGAAACCCTTGTCGCCTCCCGGGCTTTTGCGGTGGATATAGATGTTCAAAATATCCGCAACGATTTGACACAGACGACTCAACAGAAAACCAGCGAACTGGATCGCAGAAATCAGAATATTTCCGCTTTGAATTCAACCATCGAAAATCAACACCAGGTGGGCTTGAGTGTCAATAACGCAGATAAGGCCGTACAGAGTGAAACCTCCATTTCTTCCGCGCTGGAAAATGCCAAACGCGGCTTGTCTTTCAGTGCCAGAGAAGCAGATATTTTATATCAAAGACTGAATTCTCTTGGCATCCAAACACTGAAAGACGATCAGTTCAAAATTGACCCGACCGAACTCAAGCGAGGTCTCACGATCAACACAGATGAGGTTCTCGATCTCTTCCTGAATGAGAAAACCGGAATTCTTCCGCAACTGAAAACAAAACTGGAAAATATACTGAGTGCGGGTATTGGCGATCTGGATTTTAAGGATACAAAGGTAAACATTAATACGACTTCGCCAAATATTTTGGCCAGAGATTTTCAGAAATTTTTCGAAAACCGGTTGTATGAAAACACGGTTCAAAACTTAATCACGGTGGCTTGAAATGAATCAATTGGGAAATTCAGAATCAGCAATAAAGATGTTGGAAGAAGAAAAAAAAATATATGAATTTCTTCTTGGGCGAATGGCTTTGCAAGAACAAGCCATTGATTCGGACAATGAAAAAGCTTTGATGGAAGTATTGGACGAAAAAGAACACGCACTCGAAAATTTGAGAGAAAAAAATCAGAGTCTCCTGCAATGGAGCTCGGAGTTGTCAGGTGCAGAGCGTGGAGAGATGGAAGAAAAAACGCGTGCGTTGAGAACGGAAATTGAAAATACGCTGCACCAGATCATTGAGCTGGAAGAACTTTGCGAGAAAAAACTCCAATCCAAAAGCAGTCGAATGGGGCAGAAGTTGACGGGGTTGAAAAAGGGAAAAGTTTTGCTGAAAGGTTACAACACACCTACGCGAATCAAACCAAAGATTTCAAAAAACGTTTAAAGGACGTTAAAAGTCATGGATTTTTCAATCACACCAACCCCAAGAGTGTTCAAAAGTTATCAGACACAGGAACGCTATGCGGAGTTGAACAAGAAAATCAGCGTAAAAATAGTTCAAGGGCAGGTGGATACCGTGAACATATCGAGCAAGGCCCGGGAGTACCTGGAAAAGGGCCCCCCTGCTGAAGAGATTTCTTATGCGTCGATGGTCTCTGCCAGGAAGTCTGATGTGGATAAAACAACGGAGGACAATACCGAAACCGATTTTCAGCCTTTCGACTTCGGCTCCAACGAGTTCAGCCCTGTAGGAGCGATGGCCGATGAATCGCCGGCGAGTGAGCCACCGGAAGCGTTGGGATGAACAGTTAAATTATTCCTTTTATTGCCCCCGACGGCTCGCCGGGCCCGCCGGAGCGGGAAATTTTGAGGCGTGTTGGTTTTATGGAAACGATCTGTTGATCGCTTTATTCAGAGCAGGCTTGGCCTGCTAGATTTTTGAAAAAGTTTGTTTTCTGCAGACGAGATTTTTCCCAGGGAGGATTGTTTCTTTTCCCAGATGCGCCTCGACTTGACCGATGGGCCAGCTATTGATTTGATGTTTTTTGCAGATTGCCGCTACCTTTTCCGCATCGCCCGCGCCCTCAACGACCACACAGAATCCTATACCCATATTGAAGACCTCGTACATTTCCGTATCCTCAATTTCGCCACAGTCCTGAATGAAATCGAATACAGGAGGGCAAGTTGGAATCGGGTCGATGACAAAGCGGATGTTATCAGCCTCAACACGGTTGAGATTGCCAAAGCCGCCGCTGGTAATGTGGACCAGAGCTTTGATGCGAATATCAGATTCCAGCATTTCCATGACAGGTCGAACATAGATCTGCGTGGGTTTCAGAAGTTCGTCGCCAAGAGTGGTGCCCAGTCGAGGTTCAAATTTGTGTACCGATTCCCTTTGTTTCTCAATGGTATCGCCGAGCAGAGTTCTTCGTGCCAGAGTCAGGCCGTTGGAGTGAACGCCCGTTGAGGCCAGCCCCACAATCAAGTCACCCGGTTGCACGTCTTTTCCCGTGTTGATGCGATCGATGGGAACGACGCCGATGCAGGCACCGACCAGGTCTACTCCGGTAATGATTTCGCGTATTTGAGAAATTTCACCCCCGGAAATGCTGATTTCTGCCTGTCGGGCACCTTCAGCAAGACCTTCGCCCAAGGCCGAGAAAATTTCAGGATCGGTGTGTGAGCAGGCGATGTAGTCCACCATGCTGACAGGTCGCGCACCCACACAGATGACATCGTTGACGTTCATCGCCACGCAGTCGATGCCGATGGTGTTGTAACGATTCATCATCTCAGCGACGATAATTTTAGAGCCCACACCGTCGGTCCCAAAAGCTATCCCGGTTCCGTTTCCCATATCAATGACATTTGCAAAATAGCCAATGTCAGCGGCAAGAGGATTTTTCGTGTTGAAGGTACGCGTTGGTAAAACGTGTTTTAAAATCCCGGACAGCGCAGACTCGCCGCCTCGGCTGGAAACACCGCTTTTTGTGTATTGTGAATCGTCGGAATGTGTGGGTTGGGTCATGGCTCGATGTTGATAAAAGGTTTTAATATTTAAGCGGGGCTATTCTAGCATCAATCGCGACTTGCGTCAGAAATGAGATCATTTTTTTCAAAAAAAATAAAACAGGCACATACGAACAGATTGGCCGCCAGCCCCCACATGCCGGCATGAAAACCCCATAGGCTGGGATGATCGACGTTTGCAAATCCAAGCCAGCCCGACCAGGCAAGGCCAAGGGTAACGCTGAGTCCGACCCCGATCCCGTACAATACAGCTTTTGAATTCAATCGTTTACAATGCAGGCCGAGGTAAAATGCCGGAACGCATTGAATCAATAACTCGAATTTTATTTTGAGAAGATGGATCAGATTGCCTTCGTAAACGAGAGCGAGCCAAACGATAGGGATCATCAAGGCCCATGAAATTCTTTTGCCGAAACGAGTCAGGATGGCAGGGTCTGCGTTGGGGTGGATATAGGTTCCGTAGATGTCTTTGCTAATCATGGAGCTCACAGTCAATAAAGCGGAATCGGCTGTTGACATGACGGCAGAGAGCAAGGCTGAAAAAATAATCACCACCAGCCAGTAACCAAACTCTGAAGATTGCATGATCTTCAGACAGAGTAAAGGCAATATGGTTTCCGATGGAGAGATGGCGCGATTTGCACTTGTGGAAAGGGAACCCATTTCCGGCGTGTATGCCGCCATCAGCACGCCAATGACAACGGCGACCAGGGCGGTGGTCAAAGGGGCCAGTGCCATGAAGGAAAGCGATTGTTTTAGAATGCGACTCGAACGGGCCGAGTAAATTCTTTGGATGGCTTGAGGATAAATGGCCGCACCGAGTCCAACCATCAAAATGAAGCTGATCCATCTGCGCAAGCCATCCCCGGAAGGCGGCAGTGTTTTTTCTATGGTTTCCGGGTTGCTTGCCAATTTTTGAACGGCGGAAGGAAGATCGCCGATTTCAGTGAATGCAGAACTCAAAAGAATGCCAAATCCGATCAATAAAACCCCGCCCTGCAGGGCATCGGTCCAGGCGACGGATCGCATGCCGCCCAGTGATTCGTAGATGAGCATGATGAAGACCAATCCAATCACTCCCACCCACATGGGGATACGGCCTTGAGAAATTCCTTCAAAGGCTGTGCCGAGAGTTTTCATTTGGGCCAGCAGGAAATTGCAGGCGGCATAGGTCATCAGAAGCGTGATGATGATTTTTAGAGCGTGGCTTTGATAACGATGAAAAATATAATCACCGGGGGTGACGAAGCGTTGTTCTTTGCTGATGTGATACAGACGGGGTGCCAGTAAAAGGTAAGCCACGATGATCGCGGTCATGAAGTGAACGGAAACCAGAAATGTGAAGCCTTCACGGTAAGCGGCTCCGCTGAAACCCAATAAGGTATTGCCGCTGTATTGAGTGGCGAAAAGGGTCAGGAACAGTACGGGAAGACCTATTTTGCGTCCGGCAAGATAGAAATCCTCAAAATTATTTTGTTGTGTTCGGGTATACGCAAGGGCACCGATTCCCAAAAGAATCGCGACGTAAACGCCGACGGCTAAAAGCGCGTCCACGCCGAATGGAAGGGCTTCAGTCCCGGGCATGATCTTCTTCGTTATCACGCCAGACAAACAGCAGTACGTAAATGGTGAAAAGGCTGAGGGTAGCTCCCCCAACCACGGTCAGGACGGTCCAGCTCGGGAGCCCGAAGATCAAACCATTGGTTGGCCAAAGCGGAAGAATGGCAATGAATAAAATGAGGTAAACGTACCAGACCCAGGAGGTGCGGCCCGGGTCTTTAAATTTTTCGGGATTTTCAGGGGAAACTTTATCTGACATTTTGAACGATCCGCGAAGAGATGGGCGGCAAGAGGCGGTGTGCTTAAAAAGATTGTCTGAACGTTGTCACTGATTGCGGGCGGACGTATGCAGGAGTTACCGATCAGATGCCAATCCATAAATTTGAATTGCGGTATTCTATGTCAATGTTGCGCAGTCGGGTGCATAATATTTTACCCAGATTTCGCATCAGCTTCATTCCCATTACAGGGTGTTTGTCCAGTAAGGCATTGAGCTCGTTGGAGTTGATTTTCAATAGTTCCGATTTCCCCTGAGAGACAGCAGAAGCCGAACGGGGAGCGTTGTCATACAGGGAAAACTCGCCAAAGCTTTCGCAGGATTTCAGTTTGGAAAGGCAGATCGATTCCCCTTCATGAACGGGATTGTTGACTAAAATTTCCACACGACCCGATATTATAATGAAAAGGTTCTCCCCGCGTTGATTTTCCCCGATCAATATCTCCCCATCCAGAGAACTAACGGGATGACACAGGGTTTGTATCAGAGACAATTCCTCGTCGGTGAGGGTGGAGAGCATTTCAATATTTTTTAGTATTTCCATGAAGAACCCCCTGGGCCGTGTGATGGATGTTTGTTTTTAACAAATAAAGGGTCGAAAAAAACTGTTAGAAAAATGTGAATTGTTCACATCTGTCCCTAATCTTCACTCGCCACGACTTTGTTGCGTCCTCTGGATTTGGCCAAATAAAGTCTCAAGTCCGCATTTTTGATGCAATCGTCTATTGTCTGATCTTTTGCCATGCAAGCGACTCCAGAACTTAGAGTGATAGAAATCTCTTGATTATTGTATGTAAAGATACTTTTTTCTATTTGCGCTCTAATTTTTTCGGCCAACGCACTGGCACCTTGAAGATCCGTCTCCGGCAACAACAATAAAAATTCTTCACCTCCCCATCGGCAGACGATATCCTGTTTTCTTGAATGGGATTCAATGATTTGAGCAAATTCGGATAGAATGTAGTCCCCTGCATCGTGACCGTAGGTATCGTTGATCTTCTTAAAGAAATCAATGTCACACAATACCAGGCTGAAAGGATTGCCGCTTCGGTCCATCCGGTTTTTTTCAAAAACCATTTCCTGTTCCAATCCTCTTCTGTTCAAAAGAGAGGTCAATGGATCGGTACGGGAAGATACTTCAAGTTGCTTTTTGATTTCAGTGAGCTCGGTGATCATTTTCTCTTTTTGCAATTCAGAAGCCTTGTTGCTCGTGATGTTTTCGATACTGCCAAAAACATTTTTCCCGGAATCGTCAAAAAGAAAACTGGTTTGCAGGCGGATCCACCGAGTTTCATTTTTTTCTGTGATAACACGACATTCTACAGAAAGTTCTCGCTCCTCTTTCTCAGCTTGGTTCCACTGACGAAAAACCATGTCCTGATCTTCAGGATGAATCACAGTCCACCAGTTGGCTCCCAATGCCTGAGTCACAGGGCAACCCGTGATAGACTCCCATGCGGGATTGACAAAAATATATTTGTCGCTCCCATCCACTTGGAAAATACCAATGGGCACAAAGTGCACGATGGCTTGTAACCAGTGCGTGGGTCCTTTTATACTCGGGTTTTCCAATGCTAAGATCACTCGTTCAAAATAAGAGGTAGAGGTAACAATACTATTTTTGCAATGCGCTACGGTGTTAATCTGTAGTTTCGCACTTTTTATCTTTTAGGTCAATAGGACTGTTAATCGTGAAATATTATTCAACAAGATTGTATGATTTGAAATATGTGATAATTTTGCGGAGCCCTTTTTTAACGATAAAAAAGTTTAGAAATCGACCTTCTGATGGTATTTTCTGGGGCAGGTGATCGCATTGGATAGATTTTAAGCAATTGTTTTCTAAGTATTTTTTATCTCAAATTTTTTATTATTTTAGAAAGTTTGGACATTGAGAAATAGTCAGGAAATTGTAAGGACCGTATGGTGGATCAAGATAAACAGATAATTGAACAGTTGCGTGATGAAATCCGTCATCACGACCATTTGTATTATGTAGAAGACAAGCCCGAACTCAATGACAGTGAGTACGATGCGTTGATGCGGCGTTTGAAGGAGTTGGAGGCTTTGCATCCGCAGTGGGCGGTGTCCGACTCGCCAAGCCAGCGTGTGGGTGGGATGCGGGCTGAAAAATTTGCACCGATCGTTCATAAGACGCCCATGCTCAGTCTTGACAATGCGTTCAGTGTTGAAGAACTGCGGGATTTTCACAATCGTGTTGTCAAAACTCTGGGAGATGACAAGCCGATTGAATACATTGTGGAACTGAAATTTGATGGTTTGGGTGTTTCGCTCACTTATGAAAACGGAACTTTGATACAAGGAGCGACTCGTGGGGATGGCAAGGTCGGTGAGAACATAACGGCCAATATCAAAACCATCGGTTCAGTTCCCTTAAAAGTACGTACCGAGGATTTCCCCGGTTATTTTGAAGTGCGTGGTGAAGTCCTGATGAATCGAGACGGCTTTGAGGCCCTCAATCGTATGCGCGAAGAGGCCGGCGAGGCCCCTTTTGCCAATCCCAGAAATGCGGCGGCGGGTTCTTTGCGTTTGCTGGATGCGGGAATAACGGCGACCCGACCTCTTGAAATATTCATCTACAGTCTGGGTTATGTGGCAGAACACAAGGGCGCAGGGTTTGCGACGCACGAAGAAACTTTGCAGGCACTCAAGCGCATGGGGTTCCGGGTCAACGAACACTGCTTTTTATGTCAAGGCATAGAAGAGGTGGTGGCTAAAGTGGAAGAGTGGCAAACGAAAAAAAGTGATCTGGAATACGATGTCGATGGTTTGGTGGTCAAAGTAAATTCGATTGCAAGTCATAAAAAATTGGGTGCCACTTCAAAATATCCGCGTTGGGCGACGGCGTTTAAATTCACTGCCGAGCAGGCAGAAACTCGGGCACTTGAGATCATTTGTCAGGTGGGCAGAACGGGAGCGGTCACACCTGTGGCTATTCTGGAGCCGGTTTTTCTTTCCGGTTCCACGGTCAGCCGTGCGACCTTGCACAATGAGGACGAAATTCGCAGGAAGGACATTCGGGCGGGTGATCGTGTGGTGATTGAGAAGGCGGGTGAGATCATCCCCAAAGTGGTGCGTGTAATTCTCAATGGTGAAGGCGAGCGGGGGCCGGCGTTTCAGATGCCCACGCAATGCCCGGAATGCGATTCTTCATTGGTTCGCCCCGAAGGCGAGGTGGTGTGGCGTTGTCTTAATTTTTCCTGTCCGGCGCAGGTCAAAGAAAGACTTTGTCATTTTGCATCACGTAACGCGATGGATATAGATCATCTGGGACCCGCTATCATCGATCAACTGGTCGAGACGGGCAAGGCCCGGCGGTTTTCTGATTTATACATTTTGACGAGAGAGGATCTGATTTCTCTTGAAAGAATGGCTGAGAAGTCTGCCAACAATTTATTGGCATCGATTGCAAAAAGCAAGCAGGCCGGACTCGCGCGGTTGCTCTTCGGCCTGGGTATTCGCCATGTGGGACAACGGGCGGCAGTGGTATTGGCGCAGACCTTTCAGACGATGGAAAGAATCCGGCAGGAATCTGTGGAAGGCTTGGAGTCGGTGATGGAAATCGGGCCGATCATTGCGCGGAGTTTGCGTGCTTATTTTGCGGATGAGGCGAACATCAGGGAAATTGAAACATTGAGTCGCTGTGGCGTCGAGCTGAGTGTTTTGCAATCGGCTTCTACGGAGGGAGCGTTGGAACGAGTGCTGGAAGGCAAGCAATTGGTGTTGACCGGGACTTTGAAAAATTTCACACGCAATGAAGCCAAGGAAATAATCAGTGCCTTGGGAGGGCGGGTCACTTCGTCCCTTTCCCAGAAAACCGATTATTTGCTAACGGGAACCGACCCAGGCTCCAAGCTGAACAAAGCTAAGGAGCTGGGGGTTAAAATATTAGAAGAGGAAGAATTCCAAAAATGGACGGGCCAGGCCCGCGATGAATGAATCGTTTCAATTTTTCCCGCTCATGTTTTACGGATGCTACTGAAGCGATTTTTTTACATCTCCAGAGTGACGTAATATCCATTGCGCCCTCTTTGCACCAGAAGAAGCATGCTGGAGCGGTTCCTGCCTTCAATCACCGCCTTGGAAAATTGTTTGAGATTGGATACATTGTCTTGATTGATCTGCCGGATGAGATCGCCCGGTTGCAGACCCATTTGCCCTGCGGCACCATTGGGCGCGACTTCAGTGATGAGAATGCCTTTACGTGAGGCCAGCCGGTAGCGGTTGAAGGCTTCCTTGGTGATGTTGGTTACTTTCAGCCCCATTTTCAATTGTGTGAAGCGTTCGACAAAATCTTTAGGCAGAGGGGCAATTTCCAGAGAAATCTTTTTTTCAATCCCTGCGCGTAACAGGGTGATTCCCACCTGAGAGCCGATGGCATAAGTAGCGATGCGTTCTTGATAATCGAGTCGATTGCTTATCTTGCGCCCGTCCACGGCTAAAATGACATCCCCGCTTTGCAGGCCTTTCAGATCGGCAGGACTCCCTTTCATGATATGAGAAATGAGTGTTCCCTGATTGGGTTTCAATGAAAAATATTCTCTCATCTCCTGTGTCAATTCTTGAACAGACGCGCCCAGCCAGCCTTCTCGGACTTTCCCGAACTGGATCAATTCCTTTACAATCCGCTTGGCGTAATTGATGGGAATGGCAAAGCCGATGCCTTCCGCCCTTTGATAGATTGCGGTGTTGATACCTATGAGCGATCCGTTGATATTCAGTAACGGTCCGCCACTGTTGCCGGGATTGATGGAGGCGTCCACCTGAATGAAGTCGTGGTAAATGGCACCTTTGCCCGAACCTTCACCCTGACCTTTTTTTGTGTCCAGAGTCCGATTCAACGCACTGATGATGCCGGATGTGACGGTGTGTTGCAGTCCGAAGGGATTGCCAATGGCGATCACAGGCTCGCCGATCATCAAGTCGTCGGATTCGCCCATTTTCAGAAAAGGCAAAGGTTCTTTGGAGTCAATTTTGATGATGGCAAGATCGGATCGAATATCAGAGCCTACCAGTCGAGCGGAAAATTCTCTTTTATCAACGAGGGAGGTTTGGATACGGACGGCTTTGCCGATGACATGCTCGTTGGTAAGGATATAACCGTCGGGATGGATGAGAACTCCCGAACCGAGACTGCGTCTGCCCGACTCCATTTGCGGCATGAAATCGCGGAGAAAGGGTTCAAAAAATTTACCACCAAAATTTCTGAACGGATTTTGAACTGAGTGAGGTGCTTCCTGAGTGTAAATATTGACAATGGCAGGTCCCGCTTTTTGAACGGCTTCGACAATAGGGGTGCGTCTTTCAAACGCCAGCAGTGGGGACGAATAGAGAATGCCGATGATGAGAATGGATAGCAGGACAGGTAAAATATTTTCGCGTAATTTCATAAGGGACGATTTCATAATATAAAATGCCTAAAAAAAAACGGGCTCAAGAGAGAGCCCGTTAAAAAATTAAATACGTCGATACATCCAGTCCAGACTCGGGAGGTCCGCATTCATCGTTCCATCGGGAACGATGAATGCGTTGTCCAAAATTTGCAGCAGGATCAATCAATTTTTACAGCAATGTAGATTGTGTTGCCACCGCGTCGTACCAGAAATAAGGCCGATTTACCAGATTGCAAACCCTTTTTCAGGCGATTGTAATCGTCCATGTTCATGATGGGAGCACGGTTCATTTCCGTAACCACATCACCGCGTCGAAGTCCAGCTTCCGCACCCGGTTCACCCGGAGTGACATCGGAGACCAGAACGCCATCGGTCGATTCGAGTTGCAGGCTTTGCGCGATCTGAGGAGTGATGTCCTGCATTTTCAAACCCAGAGGATCGACCGCGGCGGCTACAACTGTCTGCGATGCATCTTTCAAGACTTCAATTTTAACTGAAAGCAATTTTTCAATGCCGTTGCGGATCACTACAACATTCACATCTGAGCCAGGGCTGATACTTGCAACGACTTTGGGTAGCATTTCCATGTCTTTGATGTCTTTGCCGTCAAATTTAACGATGACATCACCGCGTTTGATACCTGCTTTATCTGCAGGACCACCGGGGATCACATCTCCAACCAGAGCACCTTCATTGCTGGACAAGCCAAACGATGTGGCCAGCTCTGGAGTGATTTTTTGAATCATAACGCCCAGCCAACCACGGGTCACGGTGCCTTTTTCTTTTAAGTCTGCCAAAATCCCTTTTGCAATATTGATTGGGATAGCAAAGCCGATGCCCACATTGCCACCCGTGTTGCCGGAGATGATTGCGGTATTGATACCGATAACATCGCCATTGATATTGATCAAGGGGCCGCCACTGTTGCCAGGGTTGATGGATGCATCGGTTTGAATGAATTCGTCATAAGGTCCCGCACCAATGCTTCTTCCTAAAGCACTCACCACGCCAACCGTTACCGTGTGGCTCAAGCCGAAGGGGTTGCCAATGGCGACGACCCATTCACCCACTTCAAGATTTTCAGAATCGCCCATCTTCAAAAAGGGGAAAGTCTCAGACTCATTTTCATTTTTAATTTTTATCAGGGCGATGTCGGTTTTAGAGTCCGAACCGATCAACTCGGCAGTGTATTCCTTGCCGTCTTCCAGTAATACAGTGATTTCTTCGGCTCCTTCGACCACATGGTAATTGGTCAGAATGTGTCCGCTGGCATCAATGATGAATCCCGAACCCATTCCACTCTTCGGACGAGGAGCCTGTTGTCGTTCTCCAAAAAAACGGTCATAAAAATTTTTGAAGGGATCTTTGGAGTCTGGAGAAGGAGATGGAGAAGGTGCCGGTTGTCGAAAATGTGCGGGTTCTTCTGGTGTCTTGGATCGGGTGCTTACGTTAACTACAGCCGGGTTTTCCCTCTTTGCAATTTCGACAAACAGATTGGTTGAAAATTGTGTGGTTCCCGCACTCAAGGCATGTGCAGAGGACGTGAACAACGCAATACTGAAACCACTCGCAATCACCGAAAAAAACAATAAATACGAAATAAATCCTGTGGTAGAACTTCTGATGGTGCGAATAAAATTCATTTGAAAGCCTCTCTTAGTCTATCGTAAACAATTTGTCCCTCGGTTCAGGCATGTATCTTCAAGTGGCCTTTCACGATTATGGGAAGACGTGTTAATACTGCTATTTTACTGAGTGGATAATTAATGTCCGATTAAAGGGCAATTAATATCCCTTAATAATCGGAAAATTTTATCCCGTTCTTTATAAAATCTTAATACCAACCTGATCTTCCCGATTGCCATAAAGCAAATAGGAACAGAGGCTCAAAATAAAGATTTTTTCTATTCATTAAATTATATACTTCTGAATTCGCCTTTGACAATATCAAAACCATTTCTATTAAAGATATTTGGGTTGACTCGACAGGGTATATCAATGATAATTCAAGCGGTTCTTGCGGAGTTGTATGCTCCCGCATGTGTTTTGATCCAAGGGCCAGTTGGCGGGTATTCAACCTGTCGCGGTTTAGCTTTTCAAATGTTTTCAACGCCTGGGACTTTTGACCTATGGGCATTTTCTTGACGGCGGTAGGCTTGATGATGATATTTGAAGGTGCCCCACTTTTTTCCTTTCCCGCGCATATCAAAGATATTGCCAGTCGAATCGTAGAAATTGAAGATGCAACCTTACGTGTTATCGGGTTGATTCTCATGATTTTTGGTTTGGGTGTTGTTTATTTCGGGAGATATTTCATTGGATATGAGTAATAAATTATTTTCTCTAAAGTGGATTGCTCTTGCCGTGCTGGCGACGTTTGTATTTTCGGCGTGTGCTTCAAACAAAACGATGATTGCCGGGGCTAACGGAGAACCAACATCTATCAAAGATGCGAACCCTTTTGCCAGCATTCCCATCCCTGGTAATTTCAAGTTTGACTCCAACAGATCCTTTATTTATGAGTCCGGGAGCGGGGCCGTCAAGGTTGGGCGTTTGTTCTATTACGGTTGGCTGAGTCTGGAAGAAACCATCCAGTTTTTTGAAAATGAGATGGTCAACAAGGGTTGGAAACTCATCAACGTCATCCGGCAAGAAGGCACCATTTTGAATTATCAAAAAGATGCTCAAATGGCCAGCTTGAGTATCACTCACAGTTGGGCCCAGTCTTATGTTGAAATTCGTATCGGTCCTCAATAATAATAGATGCGGACTGTACTCAAACAATCCATAGCGCATATCGGGGGTTTGCATTTTTTTAAGACCCCGTCGATCTTATTTGATCGCCCCCTGCGGCATGTCTCCTGAATCAAACATCCCTCGCCAGTTGATATTAAACTTCCCCACACAGCGGGAGTTCACATTTTCCAATTTTTCGGTCTCAAAAGGTTCACTCACGGCCTATGCCTCCGCGCAAAAGATTGCCGGGACTGAATCCACAGGTGTTTCATCCCTGTTTCTCCATGGAGCCAAAAATCTGGGCAAAACTCATCTGCTGATAGCGATTGGAAACGAGCTGGCTGTGCACTCGCCGGAGAAAAATACCTGCTATGTTGATGTTGGAACTTTGCTGAATTCTGCAAGCGATACTCATATTCCGAACGCGAAAATCGCTTTGCTGGCAGAGGCGGATGTGGTTCTGTTCGATGCGTTGGACGGCATTGAAAACCATCCCATCCTGCAAGAGAATTTGTACCATGTCTATAACTCGCTGGCAGAAAAAGGCGGGACGACTGTTTTTTCCTCCCGCAGTCACCCCAGGGATTTGAGAGTGGCGGACTATCTGGAATCGAGATTCCTGTGGGGAATGACGGCAGATATCCAGCCGTTCGATCCTGAAAGCATGGAACAGGTTATCATCAAACTCGGTCACGATGCAGGGCTCGTCATTCCGCCAGCAGGTGCTCATTATATAATCAACCGCATTGATCGTAATTTTTCGGCGATGAAAAAAACGGTGGATATTCTCAACGAATATTCGTTCCGGAAAAAATGCAAGGTGACAGTTCCTCTGATCAAAGAAGCTCTGAACTTATGAAAAGCTGTAATATCGGTGCCATGATTGACGAAGCGGCAGATGTTGCGCCAGAGTCCCTTGCCCTGCAAGTCCCCGCAAAAAATATCAGTCTGAGCTTTCGCGAATTGCGTACCGCCTGCGATGAAATCGCCAGTGGTTTGCTCAAAGCAGGGCTGAAACGAGGTGACCGGGTCTTGCTCATGGTACCCTTTGGAATGGACTTCATTTCCCTGACCTTTGCCCTGTTCAAAGCCGGACTGGTTCCTGTCCTGATCGATCCCGGCATGGGGCGACAGCACATGCTTCAGTGCATTGCCGAATCACAGCCCACCGCAATGATCGCCATTCCTTTGGCCCATGCGGTGAAGACATTTCGTTCCCGATTTTTTAAAAGCGTGCGTATCGCAATTACGGTAGGGCGGTGTTGGTTTTGGGGCGGGAAGACTCTGGAGCAAATTAAGAAGATGGGAAGTTCTGCTTTTGAAGTGGCGGATACGCAGGCAGAAGACACGGCCGCAATTCTATTCACCAGTGGAAGCACCGGGCCGCCAAAAGGGGTTTTGTACACTCACGGTGCGTTTCGACAACAAACAGAAATATTAAAATCGCTCTACAAAATTCAACCCGGCGAGAAAGATCTGGTCACTTTCCCTCTGTTTGGATTGTTTGGCATCGGCCTGGGGATGACGGCGATCATTCCAGAGATGGATTTTACGCGCCCGGCAAAAGTCGATCCCGAAGCACTCTGCGCCTTGATTGAAAAACATAAGATAAGCAGTGCCTTTGGTTCGCCTGCGTTGTGGAACACCGTCACCCGTTACTGCGAAAGACAAAACCGGAACCTGAAATCCTTGCGCCGCATTTTGATAGCAGGAGCCCCGGTTCCCGGCACTCTTTTGCAAAGATTCGAAAAACTGGTTGATCCCGCTTGTCAGATACACACCCCCTATGGTGCGACAGAATCATTGCCCGTTGCTTCCTTTGAACGCCGCGAAATTTTAGGCGAAGCCTGGGAATTGTCGCAACAGGGGATGGGGACCTGCGTCGGCAATCCGGTTCCAGGTGTGGAAGTGTCGATCATAAAAATCACAGATGACCTCATTGCATCCTGGAGCGAAAATTTAAAATTGCCGCAAGGAGGGGTGGGTGAAATTGTAGTGAAAAGTCCTTGGACGACACGCCAGTATTTCAATCGCGAAACAGCCAATCGACTGGCGAAAATTGCCGATGGAGAAAGCATCCGCCACCGCATGGGCGACATTGGGCGCATCGACGAGCGGGGCCGATTGTGGTTTTACGGTCGCAAAAGTCACCGCGTCGAAACAGGCACACAGACCCTGTTCACCATCCCCTGCGAGACCTTGTTCAACCAGCATCCCTATGTTCGACGATCCGCTCTGGTGGGAGTCGGTCCCGAAGGCAGGAAAACCCCTGTCATTATTATTGAGCCCGAAAATGAAATGCCTTGCACGACAAATGAACGCGATCATTGGATCGCAGAATTATTGACACTGGCCCGGCGGTCCCCCATCACCCAGCCTATCGAAAGGGTCTTGTTCTATCCCGATTTTCCCGTAGACGTTCGCCACAATGCAAAAATTTTCCGGGAAAAACTCGCAAAATGGGCCGAACAGCAGATTTGAACGAAAAAACAAATGCCAGATTTCAGATCGATTCAGACCATGGTTCAGCATTAGAATTTTCAGCCCCCTCCTCCCCTCCCTTTTGCCAACAGAAATTTATTTTGTTGAACCTGCAAGAATTTCCAGACTTTTCGAATCAGGAAGTAAAATTTATATTAAATATAGATTTGACCCCTATTTTTTGGAAAGATGAAAACCCTGCCGGATATTGTCCGGCAGGGTCCCAAAGATCGTCTTTAACTCTCTGACAAGAGAGGTTAACGTTGATCGTTGACAATGGCTTGCAGATCAGAGGCCAGCTTGGCTAGTTCAGAAGCGGCCGCTAGAGTGTCGTTCGCTCCTGCTGTAGTGCTTTGTGCCGCAGTCGCGACGCCCGCAATGTTGTCAGTGATTTCGGCACTTCCTTGAGCCGCGTTGGAGACACTCCTTCCCATTTCTGCGGCGGTTGCGGTCTGTTCTTCAACCGCACTTGCAATGGTGGCGGAAATATCGTTGATCTTGTTGATGATTTCAGAAATCTCGGCGATGGAAGTGACCGCATCTTTCGTATTTTCCTGAATCGCAGAGATTTTTTGGCTGATGTCATCCGTGGCTTTTGCGGTTTCTTTGGCGAGTTCCTTGACCTCGTTGGCTACAACTGCAAAGCCTTTCCCGGCTTCTCCCGCGCGCGCCGCTTCAATAGTCGCATTGAGCGCAAGAAGGTTGGTTTGTTCTGCGATGGAGGTGATGGTTTTGATCACGTCACTGATTTCAGTCGAAGCGACACCCAGCTCACCCACTGTTTTATTGGTATCCACGGCCATTTTTACAGCCTCACTCGTTATCCTCGCGGCTTCATTGGCGTTTTGTGCGATCTCTTTGATGCTGGCACTCATTTCTTCGGTGCCAGTGGCGACCGTCTGGACACTGCTACTGACTTCGCCACAGGCGGCGGACACGACATTTGCCTGGGCCGAAGTTTCCTCTGCGTTGCCCGCCATTTGTTGACTGGTTGCCGTGAGTTCCTCGGCGGCACCTGCCAGTGTCTGGGCGGTTTCCGTGACCCGAGTCATCACCCTTTTGGAACGTTCTTCAAGAGCAATTTTTTCAGTGACAACGACCCAGGAGACCATGGGGCCATCGTATTCTCCCTCGGCGTTGTAAACGGCAGTGATGTCGAGATCAAACACTTCGGGTCCAACTTGAATGAAAGCTTTGTGTGGCAGATTTTTGGGATCGGACAATATCTTGCGCTGGTGAGCGGGATTTTTGTGAAATATGTCTATGGATTGCCCGATCATTTCGTCCACAGGCATGGGAAGGTACTGCTGCAATCCCTTTAAAACGTTGAGAGTTGAGGGGTTCATGTATTTCATGTTCAGGTTCTTGTCCGCAAGAACGAGATTGATAGGAGCCCCTTCGACCAGTGATGAGATGGATTTTATTTTTTCTTCAGCGGCCAGTTTTTCGGTAATGATGTCCCATGTCAGCATGGAACCAATGTGCTTTTTGTTTTTGTCATAAATTGCAACGACCAGCAGATCCAGAATTTCTGGCCCCACCTGGATATGTGCGGTTAATGGCAGATTATTGGGATCGGCCAATATTTTGCGTTGATGAGCTGGATTTTTGTGAAAGATGTCGATGGATTTACCCATGATGTCAGCCGCTTTCACAGGCAGATACTGCTCAATCTTTTTTAAAGTATTTGTGGATGCGGGATTGACATAAGTGATGTTGAGATCAGTGTCGGCAAACAAAATGTTTGCGCGAGAGCTTTCCACGATGGAGTAAACTTTGAAGGCTTCGATCTCTACTATTTTCTTGGCTTTAGCTTCGCTCAGCATTCCTTCCAGATTGGTGAGGAATTCGCCTTCTACAGAGATGCCTTTCAGGCTGTCTAAAGATCCCGATAAAATGCCTGCGGAAGATTTGGTGAATTGGTTGAAGTTGTCCAATAACGACTTGAAAGACTGACTCAAGTCAAAAAGCTCGTCGCGTGAGTTCACTTTGATATCCTGAATCGCTTTAATGTCCCCCTTGGAAAAGCGTTTGAGCTCTGATGACAAAGCCAGAATGGGTACAGTGATCTGTTTGGATGTGAACAGAGCCAGAACAATAATCAAGATCGTACACGCGAACATGACCCACATGATCCGGTTTTCGATGTTTATCAACTCGGCATTTACGATCGAATCGGGAGTTCGGACCAATACCGACCAGTTCATGCCGGGAAAACCCAAAGCCCCTCTGTTGTGAGAGTAACCAGCGGCCTGTTCGATTTGCTTGCGGGCATGGTTGGCGTACATGAACCCGTTCTTCCCGGAAACGGCATTGACTGCGGCCTCGACTCCTTTGGATGCGAGGTTGAATTTTAGAAGGACGTTGAGATCGTGCGCAACAGATGTCGCGTTTCCTTTGCCTGAAGCGGGATCGTAGTCAATGATGATTTCACCTTTGCCGTTGAGGAGGGTGAGTTCTGTAGAACCCAGTCCTCTATCGGTCAGTGATTTTAATGCATCGATGAAAATTTCTTCAACCAAAGAAAATTTAGCGTAGTTGTTCCAGATTGCGATCACATTGCCTGCCGCATCATAAACGGGAGCGGCAAATCCCAGAGTCAAACCATCGTCACCGGAGTAAATTTTTTGAATATCTGGATTCTGGTGCAAGGGAACGATAACCGTTCCAGTGAAATCACCGGAACCCCCGACATTGCCTTTTTGACTGGTATAGAATTTTTTGCTGACAACATCTTTAAACCACTGGGAATTTTTATAGTTTTGATTGAAAAGAATTTCTGATGGAATGTCATTGCCGTCCTGATCTTTGTTGTTGACGGCGATCAGCTTCCCCTCCAAATCGACCAGAACCGTTAGATAGTAGATATCGTAAGTATTCACATAGTCGTTCATTGCTTTAACGATCGGACCCTTGGCATTGTACCAGTGATCGCGATTTTGAATGACATTGTTCAGCCCAAATGCTTGAACGTCCCCATAGCGTTCAAACAGATTGCGATCAATTTTGTCGGAAATTGTCTCGGCAACCGTTTGCAAGGTGGAGGCGTTCATGTCCTTTATGGACTGGAACGAAAAGTTGATGATAAAGAAAACTAATAGAAGGGGGGTGACGCCGACCAACAAGTAGTAGGCTATTTGTTTCCACTTTAAGCTTAAATTCTTCCAAAGGTTCATTATCGTTAATCCTTTTGTCTAATTAATAGTTAAGGTAACATGTGTAGTGGTTATGAAAATTAAAGTGTTTACACAAGGTTATTCATTAGGTTATAGAGGCCCTGATAACGCTGATCCCATAGAGTATGCTCGGGTATTCGTTATCCTTGTGGAAAACTCTCTCCGCCCCTTATAAACCTTTGGAATAAATTGAAAACTCCATGGCTGTTAATCCCTAAAAGGATTACATAAAATATAAGTATAGGCATAGCATAGCATAAATGTTTTGATTGCGATGCAATTTATTGGAAAAGGTTTCGAATTCTGAGTATTTTTTTGAACAATTCCTAATATATCCGTTTTTTTCTGAAATCAACATTGTCAAATTTGGAATACTCAAATATTCTTTATTTGAAAAGTATTTCGGATTTTTATGATCCTATTGAGGGAGGCGGATGGGATGATTTTTGGAAAGGGATGTGTCGATGCGGTCGATGGACCAGCGTCGGGATTGAGGCTGAAAATTCAGGTATCTTTGACAGCCCGGGTGGCTTAGCTGGGGCCGTCCAGACTGTCCATGAATTTTTGTTTTTCATTGCGCAGATGTTCTTTGAAGGCCTCGATGCTTCCGAATTTCTTTGTGTACTCTGCGCGGATGAATTCGGCAGATTCGATGCGTATCTCGGTGCCATCGCCGACCAGGCACATGCCCTGAGTGTCGCAAGCCCATACCGGATAATCCTTTTCGACCTGATCTTTGAGGTCTTCAGGCATGTTTTTATGATGTGGCAGGCTGTTGTAATTGACATCGTAATGTTCTTCGATGCGATCCAGTTCGTCCGCAAGCACCTGAATCGATTCTCCATCCCACTGGCCTAAAGTTTCATCGCCATCGGCAGAAAGGATTCGGTTGACCAATTGGGGATCGAGGTTTGATTCGTCGAGAGAAAAGCGTCTTCTAAATTCAGCCATAATAGATTCCGAGGAAATTGATTTTTGATAGTTGCGGGTTTAAAGGTTATCTTCAAAGCCCGGTAGGGTAATGCAAAAACTCGATTTGCAGATTAAATTTTTCTTTCAGGTGTTTGCCTACAGCACGCACGCCGCCTGTCTCAGTTGCATAATGTCCCGCAAAGAGCAGGCTACAGTTGCCTTCTTCTGCTTCATGAAAGTTGTGATTGCCGCCTTCGCCGGTGATGTAACAATCCAGATTTTCCGCAATTGCCTGATTCAGGATATCCCCCGCCCCACCAGAAACAATTCCAACAGTTTTGACCTCACCCTGTCGCGCGCATTTGACAGAAGTGTTCAGTTTCTCTTCCAGCTCCCGGGCGAGTTGCAGAGAGGAGCGCGATTCGATTTCACCTTTCAGCCCGATTTTTATCCCGGAGTATTCACCAAAAGGCTCAATATTTTGCAGTCCTATCAAATCGGCAAGGGCTCGGTTATTTCCCAGCACCGGGTGCATGTCCAGGGGAAGATGTGCGGAGTAAAGTCCGATATTGGATTGTATCAACAAGGCGATTTTTTCAAAATGTTTGCCGCGTATGGGCTGGTTGCCGCCCCAAAGTAATCCGTGATGCACAAACAGCATATCGCATTCTCTGGCTTTTGCCATGTTGAGGGTGGCGAGACAGGCATCGACGGCGAGACCTATTTTTTTTACAGGCCCCTGCCTTTCTACTTGCAGTCCGTTGACGGCATTGGGTGCGTCTTTTATGGAGGACAGATCAAGAAGATCGTCAAGGTATTTTGCGAGTTGCTGGATATCCATTTGCAATTGTTTCCTGCTGTTTGCCGGTCTTCAATTTCGACCGGCAAACTTTTTGGAATGTTGATGGGGGAAGTTGGTTACAGGACACCGTAAGCGAGCATCGCATCGGCGACCTTCACAAAGCCTGCGATATTGGAACCTTTAACGTAGTTTACAAAACCATCGGCTTCCCTGCCATGAGTCACACATTGATTGTGAATTTTGCGCATGATCCCTTTGAGTCGTTCTTCAAGTTCTTCACGATCCCAGGCAAGGCGAATGCTGTTTTGAGTCATTTCCAGACCCGAGACCGCGACGCCACCTGCATTGGAAGCTTTGCCGGGAGCATAAGGAATACGTGCATTTAGAAAAACGTCTACGGCGTCGAGGGTGACTGGCATATTGGCACCTTCTGAAACGGCTAGACAACCGTTGGCAAGAAGGGCTCGGGCGGAATCGCCATCGATTTCATTCTGTGTGGCGCAGGGGAATGCAAGGTCGCAAGGGACGTTCCAGGGCTGTTCGCCTTCATGATAGGTGCAGTCGTGAAATTTCTCTGCGTATTCGCTGATGCGTCCTCGTTGAACCGTCTTCAAGTCGATGATGTATTCCAGTTTTTCGGCCGTGATGCCATTGGGGTCGTGGATAAAACCCGAAGAATCGGACATTGTGACAACTTTTCCGCCGAGTTGGGTGATTTTTTCGGCACAAAATTGAGCAACGTTGCCAGAACCGGAAACCAGACAGGTTTTCCCTTCGATGGAATCGCTTTTCAGTTTGAGCATTTCTTCCATGAAGTAGGCGCAACCATAACCCGTGGCTTCTTTTCGTATCAGACTGCCGCCAAATTCGATGGATTTCCCGGTCAAAGTACCCGTGAATTCTCCTTTGATCCGCTTGTACTGTCCGAACATGAAGCTGATCTCGCGAGCACCCACGCCGATGTCACCCGCCGGGATGTCGGTGTTTTCTCCAATGTATTTTGACAACTCCGTCATATAGGCCTGACAAAACCGCATGATCTCTTTCGTCGATTTCCCTTTGGGATTGAAATCCGCTCCCCCTTTTCCAGATCCCATCGGCAAAGTGGTGAGACTGTTTTTAAAGGTTTGCTCGAATCCCAGGAATTTCAGGATGCTGAGGTTGACACTGTGATGAAATCGCAATCCCCCTTTATAAGGTCCAATTGCGTTGTTGAATTGGACACGATATCCTCTGTTGACGCGATAGTTGCCTTCATCGTCTTCCCAGCAGACACGAAAAATGAAAGTGCGGTCCGGTTCGGTCATTCTCTCTAAAATTCTGGGAACGAGGTACTTGGGATGCTCGTTGATGTAGGGAATAACGCATTTCGCGAATTCTTCAACGGCTTGATGGAACTCCGGTTCTCCGGGACTTCTTTTGACCAGACCTTCAAGAAATGTTTCAAGAATCAGTGGTGCTTGGTGGTTCATAAGGCTAATGTCTCCATAAGAGTAAATAAAATTTGAATTTGGAGCAGTAATTTTTTGAAAATAGAGGAGCCTTTATCGTCCGTCGTAATATTGGAATTGATCCCCACTGCATTCTATATGACTTTACATTTTTTTTCTATTCGCCTATTTAAAATAATTCATTTACAATGAAAAGTGGTCATGGAATTTTTCAAGCTATTTCTAATTGGAATCAAATAATGTCTTCGGCTGACTCTCATATATCCCCGGAAATGAATGAAGGGAACACGAATCTATCTCCTGCAGAGGAGCGGGTCAGTGAGGAAACGCGTATTCTGAAAGAAGAAAATCAGAGATTGAAGGCTACCGTTGCCAAAGTGCAAAAAGAAAGTCAGGCCAAGAGCGATTTTCTCGCTAACATGAGCCACGAATTAAGAACCCCACTCAACGCAATCATAGGATACAGCGAGTTGCTGGAAGAAGTTGCCGATGATTTTAAACTCAAAGATGAAATGGCACCTGATCTGAGAAAGATCAATTCCGCAGGCCGTCATCTACTTGCCATCATCAACGATATCCTGGATCTTTCTAAGATCGAAGCGGGGAAAATGGAACTTTTCCCTGAGAAATGCACGCTCTCGCAACTCCTGGAAGAGACCATCAACACCATCCAGCCTCTGGCAGATAAAAATGGCAATCAGTTGCAAATCCATCAGTCTGCAACCCGGGACGACTTTATTGTCGATGAGGATCGTTTCAGACAAGTATTAATCAACTTGTTCAGCAACGCCTGCAAATTCACCGAAAACGGAACCATCACTCTGGACGTTTTGGATAAAGTCATCAACGGCGTTGAGCACTATGTTTTTCAAGTTGCCGATACGGGCATTGGGATGAACCCGGAGCAATTGAATCGACTGTTTCAAAGTTTTGAGCAGGCGACCGTTTCGACTTCAAAGAAGTACGGCGGGACGGGGCTGGGTCTCGTCATATCGCGTCAGTTGTGCAATATGATGGGCGGCGACATACGGGTTGAAAGTGAATATGGGGTAGGAAGTACTTTTACCATTGAGGTTCCACGCGATACCTCATCCGGGGTTAGAGATTCCGCCTCCAGTCGCTCAAAAGAGATTCCTGCGTTGCTACCGGGAGAAACGCCGGTGGTTTTGATCATTGATGACGATCCCATGATGTTCGACTGGGTTAAAAAATCGCTCGACAATAAGAATATAAGAGTGGAGTTTGCCGCCGATGGGAAAACCGGATTGGAGATGGCCCGTAAAATTCGCCCGAAAGTCATCACCCTCGATATCATTTTACCGGACATGGACGGTTGGTCGGTTTTGACCCAATTGCAAACCGACCCGAGTTTGGCAGATATTCCCATCATCATCATTTCAATGATCGATGAAAAACGCAAAGGCTACGCCTTGGGGGCTTTGGAGTACATGGTCAAGCCCATAGATAAAGAACGTCTGAATTTTCTCGTGAATAAATATGGCGGAGTTTCCGACCGCACGGTGTTGGTCGTGGATGACGAACCCGATGCCCGATCGGTTCTCAGAAGACGGCTGGAAGAACGATCCTGTATTGTTTCCGAAGCTGAAAACGGAGAACTGGCCCTTGAGCAAATTCAAAAAGCAATGCCATCAATCATCTTTCTGGATTTGATGATGCCGGTGATGGATGGCTTCGATTTTCTGGAAATACTACGCAACGACCCCCGATTGAATAAAATACCCGTCGTCGTTGTTACCGGAAAAGATCTCACACAAGAAGATCGCCGCCGACTCAACGGCAAAGTGAAGCTCCTCCTGCAAAAAAAATCCTATCCCCAGGAAAATTTACTCGAACAAGTCCGCGAGCAAATCCTGCAACACCTTCCCACCCTTAGTTTTCGACCGTAGAAGATAGTTCCTCAATCAATCGCAAATATTGCTGATGTTTGGATTTTATCCTTGGATTGGATGGATAGGGCCGTTTGATTCCTCAGAGCTGAAGTGAATTTCTGTATAGAGGGGACGTGCAGAGTGGAAGAAGCTTGATGCAAGGCAAGACCTCGCGCGGATTTTTGCAATGGTTGCGGCGGGGCGGAGAAACTTCGAGAAGCTAGCAAATTCTTCTTTACCGCCTGTAAGGTGATGCGCTTTTCTTTTGCTTGTTTCAGGAGTGACTCAAAACTCTCCGAATTTAGCTTGGCAGGAGTGACACAAATAACCTTATCCATCATCAAAGATCAATGCGCCAAGTTTCCCTAATACTTCTTCCATAACCTTTTTAGTGGCCTTGGACTTATGTCTTGTCTGGCGTATGCGCCAGTCGACGCTTTTGATTTGATCGACGAGGACACAGCCTCCCCCTTCTTTCGGGGGAAGATTGACAGCAAAAGGGTAATTTTTTACTTTCGACGTGATGGGGCAAACCAGCACCAGCCCCACTTTTTCATTGTAGATTTTCTGAGAAATCACCAAAGCGGGCCGGTGGCCGGCTTGTTCGTGTCCGGCTTGGGGATTGAAGTCGAGCCAAATAATATGTCCTCTTTCAGGCACATACTTTCTTTTGACTACCATACCTCTTTTCCTTCTGGCTCACCAAAATCAATTTCCTCATAACTGTTTTCAGAGGAAATTTCATCCACCAGTGATTTAAGGGAATATTCCTTTACAGGCTTGACCACCAATTGCCCGGCCTGGACGATAATTTCCACTTTGGCCCCACTTTTTAAGCCAACTTCCTTGGCATAAGCCTTGGGAATCCTCAAGCCAAGGCTATTCCCCCATGCATTGATTACTGAATCCATAGCACTTCCCTTTCTCATTTAAATATATAGGTGTATATACATAGTATATCCAATAAAATAACAATTTCAAGATTTTCCCGGATAATTCATTCAGGGTTGGTTCACAGGGAGGATGGAAAGAGGGAATGGCGCGAAGGGTGGGAACGAAGTTATATCAAAAAACCGAATGTGCGCAGAGCAGGATTTTAAGTCCCTTTAATTTTGATACTAAATGTATATTTGATTTAAAAAATGTGTGTCAGAAGCTGTGTGAGCATTGACCGCTGTTCATACCCATTAAGGCCGCTGAAACGGTCTTGGCGGCAATTTCATCCCCCCTCCGTTCCCCTAAAATTCGAGAGTTAAAATAAGCAAACAAGTGATCACAGCGATTGCCAATGTCCGAAGACCGGTCCAAAGCCAAAATGTGCCGCTCACTTTTCCTAGAAAAAGACCCAGAAGAAAAATCGTCAAAAAGGCAAAACTGATGGTTGATTCCAGCGGAGGAATGGGAAGGTAAACTTCAAATTGACTCATCCATAAAGGAGATATAATGAACAAGGAGACCAGAAGAGGGGAAAAACCATTCACCAGAGCGATCCATATAGGCACCCATTGAGTGGCTCTGCCATATTCCGTATCCCCCAGGCTGACGACCATGGCTCTTTCCAATTCGACGAGTTCTTTTTTCCTTTCTTCAGACTCGCTTATATAGGCACTGGTAAGGCCGCTGACGAAAAGAGCAATTGCGGCTCCCAAACATGCGTTGATGGCGATGTGTGTCGGGACATTCCCTGTGCTGTAAAAGCCCACGTTCAACCCCAGCATGGTAAGGGCTCCATCATAACCGTTGGTAAAAAAGTACCTGCGGCTGATTCCATGGGCGCGGGAAAGATTTAATAGAAATCGGATGCGTTGAATCACAAGTCAATTTATTCTTTTTGGGGAGAAGCTTCCGTTCCTTCCACCTCCACCCCATCGATACTATGCACAGACCCTCCAAGATTTTTAATAGTATCTACGATGCCATCAAACTGGATGTCTTCTCCTTCAATCACCAGAACGATGGATTCGGTTTTTTCATCCACTTCCTCAACCGTGAGTTTGACGTTGCATTGGTTCTCTTGGTCTGCGATGGCTTTCGCGAATTCGAGCGCACTGGGGTGATGAGGTTTTAAAACATCCAAAACAATCCGTTTTACTTTGGCCATAGTACTCACATGTAGTAGCGTTTCGGAGATGTTTTCATTAGAAATCCAGTTGCCCCCTGAATATTACGTTAGTAAGGTTATTTTTACTACTCGAAAGTTCATGGTTGGCGGCGAGGCAGGAATGTGCCCGACACCGGCAGACAGTTTTAAAATTTGAGATTCTTTAAAGAAGGAAGTAAGAGATGAACAGGCAAGCCCGGCCCGCACACAGATAGGGATTCAATTCAGAAAGTGTGCTTGCAATAGCATTGTACGGCCCATGAAGCGGGCCCTGCGTCGAGCCGGGTGCAATCAAAGAAAAAGCTTGAACCATACGGGTAGAACTTTGCCCGTTGCCAGCAAACTCCTTCCACCCGGGCGGGTGGCGAAGTTCGGAGAAATGTCGATCCAAACCAAAAACTTCCGCTTGAAATTAGCAAACTCTCCCTCCCACGGGAGTGGGTGGTGCGAAGGGCGGGAATCGAACCCGCACGGTGTTGCCACCGCAGGATTTTAAGTCCTGTGCGTCTACCAATTTCGCCACCCTCGCATTTTATTCGGGAAGCATTATAATCTAAACCGACCGGTGTTGCTTCTGTAAAATGCATCAAAATTCAATCAGCCAGGGATAATACTATATTTTCTATCCACTTGCGACCCCGATTGACTTTCGATTATGATCTTTACAGTCAGGGAAATCCCTGACATCCTTATCAGCCGGCACAGACTCTAAATACCGACGCATCTTAGTGCGGGTTTCATTTTGTTACAAGTAGAAAACCAAAGGCAATATTTTGGAAACAAAAACTTTAAGACGTGTTCTCGCAAAACTGCTCCCGGAAGGGACCGAACTTGAACCCCTGTTCGATACCGGAGAGCCGTTGGAAGTCCTTGCGGAATCTTTGCGCGAACTGGAAAAGCTGAGCCGACTTCGGGAGTGGACCCGCGAAATGTTCGGCATCGATCTGGCAATTTCTCCGCAGACCTTTTTCGCCTTGCTGGATATTTCGGCGATCAATTTTGTCGAAACAACGGACCGGAATCTGGAAGTGGAAATCAAGAGCCTGAAAGAAGGCCGCAAGGAAACAGACCCGGTAACGGTGGGCAATCTGAACGCGACGTTACGCGAATTGTATCGGGCATTGGAAGGTACGGCCGAAATATATCGCAACAACGCGAAAGAGGAAATCTTGCTGGCGGATATCAGCAATGAAAAAATAGAATCAGGACGTGCTCTGCTCAAAGCATGGCATAACCTGAGCGGTGCCGGAATTTTGAATCTCACTTCGAGTTGGAAACGCAAGCGGGTCGAGCGGGAGTTTTCCGCCCTGTTTCCGCAGGCCATGAAAGGTCGAAAACTTGAAGAAATCTTTCAAAAATTAGCTTTGGAAATGGAGTTTTACCATCATTGCATGGCGTTGAATATCAAATGGAAAGCCCTCAATCTGGACCTGCTGGCAGTTTTTAAAGGCAAGGGCATCGCATCGCTGATGGAAAACATACAGGAAGTCGGCAACCTGCTTTGGAATGTGGTCTACAAACACCCGAAAATTTCTCAAAGTTCCGAGCGGGCCGGTTTGCAACTGGATGATGTCAACACGTTATTTTCAGCAGGCGCGAAGAAAAGCTGAAGTACAGGCGAAGATCGATCAAAAAAAACTCCAGAGTCAAGACCGGAGGAGAGGGGATTTAGTCTTGACTCTGGAGGGGGGTGCAACTGTTATTTGCCGCTTCTAAAGGTCGAAGGGTTTTCCTTACCTTCAGCTACCAACTGACCGATGGCACCTTTTGCAACCCGGAAGATACTATGATCTACCAGAGTGTATGCTCCAGGGGCGTCCAGCGTGAACTCTACGATGGTCGCGCCAGCTGAGGGAACCAGTGTTGTTTGTACATTGTGATTCACCGCACCTTCCAAAGAACCTTCCATGTGTACGGTGTCGAAAATTTCACCGATGATGTGGAAAGAAGAAATTCCATTGGGTCCGATGTTTCCAAAATACATGCGTACCTTGTCGCCAACCTTGGCTTTCAGAACGTTATCGCCCATCAAAGAACCTGCGCGACCGTTGAAAACCACATGATCGGCATGCTCCGCCAGGCCCTTGGCAATGTCGAAGCCCTGAACACCTTCGGCTCCATCGGTATAGAATTCGCTCTCAAAAACATAAAATTCTTTGTCTACAGGAGGCAAACCGCCTTTGGGTTCGATCAACACGAGGCCATACATGCCGTTTGAAATGTGGTCAACGATAGAACCCGCCGCACAATGGTAGATGTACAGGCCGGGGTTTTGTGCCTTAAAGGTGAAAATCTTTTCTTCTCCGGGTGCTACTGTATTCACAGCCGCGCCACCGCCGGGTCCATTCACTGCATGGATGTCGATATTATGGGGCTGGGTGTTGTCCTTGTGATTGTGCAAATGAAATTCAACAGAGTCGCCTACCCGTACACGCAACATGGGGCCAGGAACGGTTCCGCCAAAAGTCCAGAAAGCGTATTTAACGCCTTCGGCCAAATCACCCACAACTTCTTTGGCTTCAAAATGCGCCACAACCGTAGTCGGTTTGTCCCTTGTGATAGGGGCCGGTACGTTTGGAGCTGTTGTCAGCGTTGCTGTTTCAGCTCCTGCCTGGGCTTGAAACGATAATGCCAACAATATGGCCAATCCTGCGGCTACAAACTTATTACCCGATGTACTCATTAAAACGCTCCTTTGTAATGAAATAAATATTTGCCTGAAGTATTAGATGCAAGCAATATGCCATTGTCGGATAAGCCGTTCAATCTCCTTTAAGTACGCGGTTTTTGTCCGCATAGCTGTTTACGCAAGAGAGTATGTAGTGTTGCATTGTTGATGCATGCAACGTTTTTTTTGTGCAGTCATTGCATCGCTTGTTGCAATATATTTCTGCGGGTGGCCACTTCTATTTGGCTTGCCCATTGCATTGTGTTTCCCTTCGGGCTATAACCAATCAACTAACCTGGGTGAATGATGATACTTTCCGAAGACAATGTAATAAAACAGATTCGCGCGAATTCCTTGCGTGCGATGAAAATAGCAGAGATGGCACGTGCGTTGAAAGTTCCTGAAAATCAGCGCAAACCGTTCAGAAATTTGATCAAACAGATGGGCGACAGAGGGTCTCTCATCAAAGTTCGTGGGGGACGCTATGGTCTTCCCGATAAAATGAATCTGGTGACGGGGGAATTGCGGGGACATCCCCGTGGATTTGGATTTGTTGCCACGGAAGGGTCTACGGGCGCAAATGATCTTTACGTTCACCGCAAGCACATGAAAGACGCCATGCACATGGACCTCGTGGTGGCGCAAGTGCAACCCGGCGATTACGAACGACCGGAAGGGAAAATCGTCCAGATTCTTGAAAGACGCACCCAGAAGCTGACCGGAACTTACGAAAATGTGGGGCGGGAAGGTTGGGTGACGCCGCTGGAGGAGTCGCATTTTCACGACATCTTCATTCCCGCAAAAAACAAGATGGATGCCAAGACCGGGCAAATCGTGGAGGTTGAAATCATCAGCTATCCCACGACCCGTCAGGCACCTATGGGGAAAATCACCCATGTTCTGGGTTATACCGATGATCCCAATGCGCAAATCAAGGCTATTTTTCGACGTCACGACGCACCCATTGACTTTCCGGGCAAAGTACTCAGCTCAGCAGAAAGTTTGTCGTCGGCAATTCCCGATGAAGAGCGGGCGCATCGAGAGGATTTGAGATCGGAAAAAATATTCACCATCGATGGTGAAAAAGCCAAGGATTTTGACGATGCCGTTTCCCTTGAATGGGACGAAAAGGGCTATCGTCTCGGGGTACATATCGCCGACGTGTCGTATTTCGTCAAGGAAAAATCGACCCTAGATAAGGAAGCTTTTCAACGCGGGACGAGTATCTATTATCCCGATGGGGTTTTGCCCATGCTCCCGTTCCCGATCTCCAACGAAATTTGCAGTTTGCGGCCGAATGAAGAAAAACTCACGTTATCGGTGTCCATCGATCTCGATCTTGAGGGGAATCTGCGGGACTATCGTTTTTTTCCATCAGTGATCAAAAGTTGCAAACGCTTCACATACACCGAAGTTGCCCGGACGGAAGCCGGCGATCCCGGTGAATTGACACCGATCATTCTCGAAATGAAAAAGCTCAGTCAAATGCTGAGGAAGAGTCGATTCGAGCATGGAAGTGTTGATTTTAACATTCCAGAAGCGCAGATCATCCTGTCGCCTACAGGATCAGTGGAAAACATCATCGCGGCGGAACACAACTGGGCACATGAATTGATCGAAGAATTCATGTTGCTGGCCAATCAATGCGCCGCAAAGTTTCTGAAAAAGAACAAAATCCCCTGCGTTCACCGGATTCACGAAGCTCCCGATGCGGAAAAATTGACCGCTTTCGATGAATACATATCGACCTTTGATTTGAGCCTGCCGACCCGGGTCAATCCGAAATCGGTTGATTTGCACCGCCTGATCCAGAAAGTCAAGAATCGGCGCGAAGAGCGCGTCGTCAACGTCCTGCTCCTCAGGTCGATGAAAAAGGCCCTCTATTCGGAAAAGGATCTGGGACATTATTGTCTGGGATTTGACGATTACGTCCATTTCACCTCCCCCATACGCCGGTATCCCGACCTGTACACGCATCGTCTGATTAAAAAATACATCGACCACAAATGCCCCAGCTCAGACAAACAGTATTTGCATGAGCAGGCCATCGAGTGTGGCGTGCAGTCTTCGGCGCGTGAACGCAAAGCCATGGCAGTGGAAAGAGACGTTTGCGACCTGCGCCGGGCGCAGTATATGTCGGGCAAGATCGGCGAAATCTTCCACGGCAATATTTCCAGTGTCACGTCATTTGGATTTTTTGTGGAATTGAACGAAGTCTTTGTTGAAGGACTCGTCCTGCTGTCGAGCCTGACTGACGATTATTATGTCTACATGGAAACCGAGCACAAATTGCAGGGAAATCGCAGTGGCAAGATTTTCCGAATCGGCGATCTTGTGGAAGTACGGGTTGCCGAGGCCGATATCGCACGGCGACGAATTGGACTGGCTTTGGTCAAAAAACTTTAGGCCCGGCGGGCAGACATCGTCTGCTGGCAATAGGACTTTCCAAAGACCGTTTCTATCAAACTCTTGGTTTCTAGATGGACCCCGCTCCGGCGGGCAGACATCGTCTGCTGGCAATAGGACTTTCCAAAGACCGTTTCTATCAAACTCTTGGTTTCTAGATGGACCCCGCTCCGGCGAGCAGACATCGTCTGCTGGCAATAGGACTTTCCAAAGACCGTTTCTATCAAACTCTTGGTTTCTAGATGGACCCCGCTCCGGCGGGCGTGTGCGAAAAAATAAAACAATGATTGCGGGATCAACATTACGTGGTCAAATCTTGTATTTATATTTTTAGAGTGGTGGTTGCGAGGTTTTGGTACATTTCTTAGGAAAGAAACAGCTGGTTGCAGACGTGTTGACAGGTTTTAGCGGAGGTGTCGGGACGATGAATTCTTCCTCTATAGGCAAATAGCGGATGCTACGATTCCGCTCCACAAACAAACAGCCCATCACTTCCATAATGGAAATGATGGGCTGGGTTGTGACTGCTGATTTATCTGAATAAACTAAGGTTCTATCTCCTCCACCTGAATCAGGAATGGCATCCGGAAATTCCCGATGCTGGTGCTTTGGAAGTTGCCGTTGAAATTGTCTTCAAGGCTTTGAATCCGAAGACTGTAATTCCCCGTTGCAAGAAACGAAGCGTTTGCACCTAAAAGGTGCGGATCCAAAATAAAATGAAACGTTTTGGGCCCCCCGGATTCAGTGGAAAAAGAACTGCCGCTCAAATGCTGAACCATACGTTTGATAAAAGCAGGTTCATTAGGTAGAACGATCTCTGCCCCACTTGCGAGGTCTTTCAACATAAACCGGATATTTAAAGTGGTGGTCGACTGAAAACCTTGCAAAAAGAAAAAATCGTGGTAGGTGATTCGCAATATGGAAGTGCCGGAGTGCTTGGTGTAGTCCAGCACTCTTTGGGGAACGTCTGAATAAATTCCTGTGTTTGCAGGTGGAATAAATATAATATTAGGTAGCTCGGATACATAAGTGAGCCTTGCCCCTCCAGGCCCTGCTGGCCCCTGGGGTCCAAGATCCCCTCGCGGGCCTTGAAGCCCAACTTGACCCCGGGGTCCCTGTGGACCCTCTGCCCCATCCTGGCCGTCTACACCTGCTGGCCCTTGTGGTCCTGTTGCACCTGTATCACCCTGAGGTCCTGCTGGACCTTCTGGACCTTGGGGGCCGGGATCACCCTGAGGGCCTGCCGGTCCTGCTGGACCCTGCGGTCCGGGATCACCCTGAGGGCCTGGCGTTAACTGAATGTTATCGAGTTCGGTCTGTAATGAATTGATCTGTTTTTGAAGTTTACTGATTTTTCCGGGGATGCCGTTGTTGTCATTGTCTTTATCTTTGCCGTCGTCCTTTTTCTTCTGGCTATTTTTAAGTTTGATCTTGCCATCTGCCTTGCTCTGTGCAAACGCAATACGTGTAAAAACTGGATCAGCAGTGATCGTATTGCCTGTTAAACTTAAAATGAAAAACAAAACTGTAAACAGAGATACAAGTGTAGGTAGGCGTCGCATAATCCATCCCCCCTGTTGGAATTAGGTTCGCAGAAGATATTTTAAGAACAACCTTCAAAATTTAAAAGTTGAGTGCACTTTAAACTCAAAATAATATTCAAGTAACAATATTATTATTATATTTTTTTAAATTCAATTTTTAAACAGATATAGCCTTTATTAACCGAGCTATTTAACGGTTTTGCAATGGTTTTTAATATCAGAATAAAGGGGTCGGATAAAGGGAGCAAATCTTGAATTTATAGTTTTAGGTGAAGATTGTGAGGGTTTGTTGTACTTTTTAAGGGAGGTGCCTCCGACTTCAGGCGGATAGTCAGATTAGAGCTGAGGCGTTGGGACGCTTATTCTGCGAAGCAACTCCTTTATTTTGTTTGATTCAGTTTTTAATCTAAGCGAAACGTTTGGCCTGATCGTTCATGATGTTCAGACGGTCGGCGAGAATGCCGATCAACTGATCTTTGATTTTGCTCTGGACGATGGGTTTGAGTTTGTTGATTTGATCCAGATTGATTTTAAGGGCAATCACATCTCCGTCGGCGATCACGTAAGTGGTTCTCGCCCGTTTTCCAACAAAAGCGATTTCCCCGAAAACAGACCCGGTTTTTAATTTTGCAAGCACAACGTCGTGCGGTTTTCTTTTAGAAACAAAGACCGAACCTTTCAGGACGACAAAAAAAGCCTTGTCTATGTCCCCTTCATTGATAATTATATCCGAAGGTCTGAATCGTAAAACTTGCGCTTCCAGACCCGCCACATAATCCTTTTCTTGCGCGTTGAAAGCGGCAAAAAAAGGAATGGTGTCCAGTAACTCTATAATTTTAATCTTTTCAAGCATTCCGCCTGTGGTCACTTTAAAATTATGCTGATAAAATTAATTCTATTTTTTAAATAGAATCGATTAAGAATATCTAGAATTCTCTCATTTTCTAAATTCAGGATCAATATCTATAAAGGGGTCAAATCTTGATTTATTACTTTATAGGCGGGCAATTGGGCACAGTTTCTTGCATTTCCTCAGGCAGATTTCGCCGGAATTTAGCGAGGGCGTCGGGATGATGAAGACGGTCTTCCGGGTCGTCCCTTGGGGCGAGACGAGGAGTTCCCTGAAGGACGTGATGAGTTGGAAGAGGACCGGGGTTTTGGTTTTCTTCTTGGCGGTTCGCCGCCGGGTTTTCCAGCGAGGAACAATTCTTCATCCGGCCAAACGACAGGGATTTTCTGTTTCAAATACTCTTCAACGTGTTCCAGATGCGCGGCAAAGTTTTCGCAACACAGGGTGATGGCAGTGCCTTCAGCTCCCGCACGTGCGGTTCGGCCGATTCGATGGACGTAGTCTTCCGGATCTTGTGGCAGGTCGTAATTGATGACGTGGGTGATGTCATCGACATGCAGTCCGCGTGAAGCGACATCGGTGGCGATCAATATATCGATCTCGCTGTTTTTGAATTGATCCAATACCTTCGTGCGTTTGTTCTGATGCAGGTCGCCGCTGATTTGTGAAGCAACGTAGCCGTTGTGACGCAGTTTGAATTCGAGTTTCTCGGCCCAGGCCTTGGTGTTGCAGAAGATGATGACCTTTTTGCCCTCTTCACGTTTGAGCAGTCCTAAAAGAAGCGAGAATTTTTCATGCAGTCCGACGTGGTAAAGGGATTGCTGGATTTTTTCAACAACGAACTTTTCCGGCTCGATAGCAATTTTTTCAGGATTGTTCATGTGCTCGTAGCAAAGTTCGAGAACCCGAAAGTTCAGAGTCGCAGAAAACAGCATAGACAAACGCTCGTCGAAAGGCGTCATGCGTCGCAGGATGTAGCGCAGGTCTTGAATGAAACCCATGTCAAACATCCGGTCGGCTTCATCAATGACCAGTACCTGAACGCTTTTGAGACTGAAGAATTTCTGTTTGTAATAATCGATCAAGCGGCCCGGTGTGGCGATGAGTATATCGAGCCCCGATAAAATTTTCTGTTTTTGTTTTTCGTAATCGACCCCGCCGTAAACACACACCATGCGAAGACCGCAGTTGCTACCGAGTAAAATCGCATCCCGTTCGATCTGCATGGCCAGCTCCCGTGTAGGAGCGATGATGAGGCAACGGGGACCGACAAAATTATTGGCTTGTTTGGGAGCAGGACGGGTCAGCAAATGATTGAAAGCGGTGATGAGGAAAGCCGCTGTTTTCCCAGTGCCAGTCTGAGCCTGCCCGGCAACGTCTTTTCCCGCCAGTGTCAGGGGAAGTGTTTTGCTTTGAATGGGTGTGCAATGAGCAAAACCAGCATCTTTAATGCCTTGCAAAACGGTTTCTTCAAGTGGCAGGGAATCAAAACGAATCAAAGACAATAGGGGGCTCCAGAAAATGACAACAGGCTAGTTAGTAAGGAAACGCAGTGAACAACTTGCGCGAAATACGAGAAGAATAAGTATGAATACTACGCATGAATACTACTTGGGCTCTCATTATAAGCCATGCAACCGGGAATGCAACCGCAATCTTCTGCCCGCCAAGCGGGAGTGAATAGGCTGTGCATCCGTAAGGAACCGTTGCAAGTCGTGCGTAATCGCAAATTTCTCTATAGCCAGCAGGCGTTGCCTGCTGGTAATGGTGCGACGAAGAGACCCCTTTCATAAAATCAACACGCTATAGATTTTCCCGCTCCGGCGGGCGTGTGCGAAAAAAATAATCAGGTTAGCGATTGTGCCCTATTTGCCGGGTGCAGGTAGGGCACAGACCAATCATTCTCGTTTGGATGGGAGCGTATTGTGATCTATACTGCGAAAACTATTGGGATTCCGATTGATGTTGGAAAGAGAGTTTTTAGGGAGATCGTAAATGGAAAATGTGGATTTGATTATCTGGGGCGGTTTAGGAGCTTTCACATTAGTTGCGGGATTATTTTTCACTGGAAAAATTAGAGGATTTAAATTTTCCAAGGGAGAAGGAACTTTTGACTTGGAAATCAAGGGTGCTAAAGATGAATCCGCGCCGTCGTCAAAAATATCCGTTGGGAATATTGATCGCACCGGTGGCGATGTAAAGATCGGGGCGGGAGCGTCCTCCACAAAGGTAGGCGATATCAAAGAAACTCAGGGGAGTGTAGAAATAGGTGACGAAAAACCTATAAAAAAAGAAAACCCCGAAAAATGACCGATCCCTCCAAAAACGATCTGGAAAATACCGGCAAGACAATAGTGCCCTCTTCTGAAAGAGCTCCTGATATAAGCGTTGGTAATATAACAGGGACACAGGGCAATGTTCATGTCGGACCAAAATATGGGATCGACAAAGATGCCTTTGAAAAGGGGTTGGAAAATTTACGGAAAGAAATTTTAGAAAATCTTGCAAATTCTAATCGTGAAAAGACAGCCGAAGAAATCTATTTTCTGAAACAGCAACTCGCAGGCGTGGAAGCCAAACTGGCAGATACGGAAAAAGCCCTTGCGGACAGGGCGCAGGAGCTTGCGGAAACCAGAAGAGATCTGGAAAGCGAGCGACTGAAAAATATCATTCCGCAGGATCAATTGTTGGATGCCGAACGCAAATTGGAAGCTGGCGACTCTTCAAGCGCGGAAACCCTGCTCGAAAAAGTCTTGCAAGATGCCGAAACACAAGCGCAAGCCGGAGCCACCGCCGCATTCCGACTCGGAAAACTGGCAGAGGACCGTATCGACTACCGCAAGGCATTGGAGTATTTTGAAAAAGCCGTGCAACTCGCACCCGAAAATGCGGAATATTTGAACGAGGTAGGATTACTGCTGGTAGAACTGGGGCAATACGATCAAGCCATCTCCAATTACGAAAAAGCTTTGGAAATTGATATTGAGACTCTCGGTCCCAATCATATCAATATAGCGAAGTATTGGAACAATTTGGGTGGTGCTTGGAAAGAAAAAGGCGAATACGACAAGGCTATAGAGTTTTATGAAAAAGCATTAGAAAGTGACATCCAGATTTCGGGTCCAGAAAATTCTAAAGTGGCAATTTATTGGAATAATCTGGGTGGTGCATGGAGAGTGAAAGGTGAATACGATAAGGCTATAGAGTTTTACGAAAAAGCATTTGAAAGCGGTATCCAGATTTTGGGGCCCGACCATCCCAAGGTGGCCTTATTTTGGAGCAATCTGGGAGTTGCATGGGATTCAAAAGGCGAATACGATAAGGCCATAGAGTTTTATGAAAAAGCAGAGGCCAGCGACCTCAAAAACTTCGGACCTAATCATCCCAAGGTGGCTACTCGTTGGAACAATATAGGTGGGGTGTGGCATGCCAAAGGTGAATACGACCAAGCGATTGTTTATTACGAGAAAGCATTAGAAAGTAACCTAAAGACGTTCGGTCCTGATCATCCCAATGTGGCAAGTCTTTGGAACAATTTGGGAGAGTCATGGCGAAAAAAAGGCCAATACGATCAAGCCATCGTCTATTACCAAAAAGCATTGGCGAGTGATATTGAGAACTTGGGTCTCGACCATCCCAATGTGGCAAGAGATTGGAGTAATATGGGGTTATTTTGGCAAGCTAAAGGTGAATATGGGAAGGCTATCACCTATTTCGATAAAGCTTTAATAAGCGATCTCAAAACTTTCGGTTTCCATCATCCCAATGTGTCTATTCGTTGGGTCAATATTGGAGGTGCGTGGAATTGCAAAGGAGAATACGACAAGGCAATCGCTTTTTACGAAAAAGCTTTGGCGAACGACCTCAAAACTTTCGGAACCGATCATCCTAATGTTGCAAACTATTGGAGCAATCTAGGAGCGGTGTTTTATAACAAGAAGGATTATGCCGAGGCTTTGCAATATTTTGAGAAAGCTCGCAAGGTTTTTGACAAGGCGGGTCTGGCGCATCGGGTGAAGGATGTCGATAGCTGGATTGCGCTTACTAAAAGGGCGATGGGTTCGTAGTCGTTGGGTAGGCGTGTGCAAATAAAATAATTGGGTTATCGATTGCGCCCAGTTTGCAACGGTTCCTTGCACATGCACAGCCCATTGCCGCCGGAGGTACTCCGGTTAGACGAGTTCGAGGAGTTTCAGTCGTTTGGCGAGTGTGGGTGAGTTTTGCAGGGAAGTTTCGCCGGCGGGGGTGAGTCGGTTGCCCGCGACGTTGAGGACTTCCAGTTGTGTCAATTTATTGGGTTCGGCAAAAGCGCGTGCGCCTTCGTCGCCGATCTGATTCAGCGTCAAAATCAGTGTCTTTAAATTCTTCAAAGTTTCCGATTGCGCGAGTGCTTCGGCTCCCCGGGCATGAATCCAGTTTTCTTTTTCCAGACTGAGTGTTTCCAGTAGCGTCATGTATTTTGAGGACGCGAGCGCGATGACTCCGACATCGCCGATGCTGTTGTTGTTGAGACGCAGGAAGATGAGTTTCTTCAGGTATTTGCTTTTTGCCAAAAATTGCGCCCCCTCTTGATTCAATTTATTCTCTCCGAGATCGAGAGTTTCCATGCCCTTGATATTGGATGATTTTGACAAGAGGCGCGCGCCTTCGGCCTTGAGATCGTTGTTGTTGAGGTCGAGGTATTTCAGCCCGGTCAGCGTGGTTGATTCGGCGATGGAGATGGCACTGTCCGCGGTCAACCCGTTCCAGCTCATTTTGAGTTGTTCGAGATGGGCGAACATCGGCGAGTTGGCAATGGCGTAGACACCATCGTCTCCCAGGTGATTGTTCGACAGATCGAGGCGTTTCAGGTTGGGAAGAACGGAAGAGCGCGCGAGCTGTTCGATGCCTTCGGCAGAGAGTCCGTTGTCGCGCAGGTCGAGTTCTTCCAAATGTTCCATCGGTTCCAGTTCTGCCCACAGTTTCAAACCCTCGTCGCCGATGGAGACATCGCGCAGTTTCAGCACTTTCAATTGTCGTCCGAGGGCAGATTCCGCCAGCCCTTTGAGTCCGAGTGGCTCGATGCGATTGTAGGAAAGATCTATTTTTTGCAGATGCGGCATGTTTTCGGAAAGACCGAGGACTTTGCAACCGAGCGCGCCGATTTCATTGCTGGAGAGGTTGATCTCGCAAAGTTTCTGCAAATGAGCTGTTTTGGAAAGATAGAACAGGCCTTCGTCGTCGACATTGTTGTTTTCGACAGAAAGAAATTCGCTGGAAGAAAACAGCGGCGACATGCAGAGATGTTTTAAACCTGCCGTATTGAGATTGGTCTCGCCAAGGTCCAGATGTTTCAGGCTATGCAGAGGCTCGATCCCGGCGAGGATTTGAAATTCGTCTTCCTTGAGGCGTTTGCCCTTGAGGTCGAGAGATTGCGAACCGGACTTTTCCTGGACGATGTCCATAATGTCCTGCGGGACGCTGTTTTTTTCAAAATAGCGAAGGTAGGCGAGGCTGTCGCCTATGTCTTTTGCTTCGGCCATGATTTTTCCAGAGAGTCGTTGAATATTAATGATCCAACGCTAACATAAAAACCGGCTTGAGTCACTTCTTCGCTTACTTTTGAGGAGGATTTAAAAGGGAGAGAGGGTTCCCCCACAGTTTCCTGTGGGGGAGTAACGTCTGTATATTGACCGGTGATCACCGGGGAGTTGTTGTGCTTGCTCTGGGGCTTAGTTCAGGCTGACAGATACGGTTCTGGAAACGCCTTTTTCTTCCATGGTCACGCCGTACAATGAGTTGGCGAAGGACATGGTTTTTTGATTGTGAGTGATGATGATGAACTGGGTCTTCTCCGACATCTCCTTGAGCATTTCCTGAAAGCGGATGACGTTGGCTTCGTCGAGAGGCGCGTCGATCTCATCCAGCAAACAAAAGGGGCTGGGGCGTTCCTTGAAAACGGAGAACATGAGCGCGACGGCGGTCATGGCTTTTTCTCCACCGGAAAGCAGGTGCAGGTTCTGCATGCTCTTGCCTGCGGGGTTGGCGGCGATTTCGACACCGGATTCGAGGGGATTGCTGGGGTCGGTCAGGGTCAGCTTGGCTTTCCCGCCCTGAAACAGTCGGGAGAATATGGCTTCGAAATTTTCCGCGACTTTCTGAAAGGTTTCCAGGAAACGGTCACGCGTGGTCTGATTGATCCGCTCGATGGTGCTTTTCAGCATTTTGATCGACTCAAACAGATCTTCCTGTTGTCCCTGCAAGAAGGTGAAACGTTCGTTGGCGACTTGGTAATCGGACAGGGCCGCGAGATTGACCTCACCCATTTTTGCGATCTTGCTTTTCAGATCGGCAATGCGCTCATTGGCTTCGGCGACTTCTTCATCGTTCAAATGATCTGCGAGCGAATGGGCTACATCTGTAAGAATAACGTTGAAATCGTCGTAAGCTTTTTCTTCAAGATGAGCGCGCGTGATGCGAATTTCCGATTGCTTCAGTTCCGCACGGGAAAGTTTTTCGACCTGATCCTGTGTCTGCCGGGTCAAGGTACGGGCTTCTTCATCGATTTTGTTGTCTTCCTCTTCTTTGTCGCGCAAATTTTCTTCCGCACGAATCAATATTTCCGAGAGACTGTCTTTTTCGCGTACGGTTTTCAGCAGGTCGCTTTCCAGTGCCTTGATTTGTTCTTTCAATTCGGCAATCTTTTCAGCGTTTTGGGTCGAGTCATTTTTACGCTGGGAAATGCGGCGTTCCAAAACTTCAGCCTGTAACTCAATGCGCTTGATTTCGGTGAGGGTGTTGTCCCGTTTTCCCACCAGAGAGGCGATGAGTGCCTGCCGATTGCCCATTTGTGACACTTGCGTTTCGATGGTCTGACGGTCGTTGGCGAGCTGTTCGCGCAAACCTTCAACGGCTTTTTGAGCCGTTTCCCGTTCACTGTCTTGCTCGGCAATTTCATTTCGCAGATTTTCACATTGAGTCTGCAAATTGCTCAATTCCTCTTTGCCTTTTTCCAGCGAGGATCGAATGGAAGCGATTTTGTTTTGGTGCCGATCCAGATCGCGCACGATCGACTCGATATCTTTCCGGGCATGGGACACGAGCAAGGCTTGTGCGTTGACCGCTTGCTCGGCTTGCTTCAGTTTGGATTCCCATGCCATGAGGCGACCCTTTTGATCGCTGACATCTTTGATGGCCAGTTCAGAGTCTGCTTTCAACGACTCGGTTTTCTGTGTCAATTCCTCCAACTCGCGTTTGCGATTGAGCAATCCGGCAGAGTCGTTGTTTTCATGACCGCCGGTGACAATGCCTTGCGGATCGATCATTTCCCCATTTTGAGTGACGATGGAGCCAGTAAACTCAGGATTTTGATACAGTTGCAGGGCGGTTTCCAGGTCTTCGACAACCACAACATTTTTCAGGAGCAGTTCGAGCAGGGCCCGGTACTCTTCGCGGCATTCGATCTTGTCGTAAGCCAGACCCAGAACACGGGAATTCCCGTTCAGGTAGACAGGCGGTGTGGCAAATGTTTTGGGGCGAAGGGGGATGAATGAGCCGCGTCCGGATTTTTTGTTGTTCAAATAATCGACCGCTTTGATGGTGTCCGAATATTCATCGACGATGATGCTTTGCAGTTTGTCACCCAGCACCGTTTCAATGGCGGTCTCGAATTCTGCCGGAGCGCGTAGAACGTCGATCAATACTTCGCGCATGCCTTCGATGGGGCGCGAATTGCCTTCGCTCTTCATCAGACTTTTGACGCCGGAGTGGAAACCTTCAAATTTTTGCCGCAGTTCCATCATCGAGCTGACGAGGGAGGCATTTTTGATGTAATTTTCCTTCAATTGCGCGCTGGTTTTTTCCAGGGCGTCGAGTTGGATCCGGCCTTCGCGTACTTGTTGGGAAAGGCTGTCGCGCTCGGCGTTCATTTCGAGGAGCTGTCTGGATTTTTCTTCCAGAGCCAATTCCTCTTTTTTGCGCGTTTCTTCAAGCTCGCTGTGCAAACGAGAAAGCTCCTCCATCTCATTTGCCTTTTCGCCTTCCTGATCTTGCAAAAATTGACACCTTGCTTCGACTGCGGCGGATTTGCTTCTCTTGTCACTCAGACTTCTTTGAAGCTGATTGATTTTATTTTCGAGAGAGTTTACCTTGTCCTGCAATTCTCTCAGCAGGTTCTTTTTATCACCGAGAGCTTGTTTTTGTGCTTCGAGTTCGTCGCCTTCCTTATTAAGACGTTCCGAGTAACCGCCCAGCTCGGTTCGGCGTTGTTCGACTTCCAGTACGGAATGCTCAATGTCGCGACTCATTTCAGCGATGTCGCTTTCAGCCTTTTCGTTGTCGGCACCCAGATGCACGATGCGGTCGTTGCTACTTTTCAAGGTTTGCTCGTTGCGTCCGATGGTGAGCGAAAACTGATGAATTTGTTCGCGCGTTTCGTTCAAAGTCTGGTGAGCCGACTCGATTTCCAGTTTCAGGGCGACCGATCGGGTGGATAAAACTTCGCTCCGGGCCTGATGTTCTTCCTTGAGCTGTAAAGCTAAGGCGAGTTCTTCCTCAACCACTTCGAGATCCTTGGCCAGCTTCACGTATTTTTTGGAAAAAATCTGCAAGGACAGATCTTTGACTTCGGATTGAAAGGTTTTGTAACGCTCGGCTTTGGCGGATTGACGCTTCAGAGATTCTGCCTGACGTCCCAATTCCTTAACGATGTCGCCGATACGTGCCAGATTCTGCTCCGAAGTTTCCAGTTTTCGTTCCGCTTCGTGACGACGGTGCTTGAATTTCAATATGCCCGCCGCTTCCTCTATCAAGATGCGTCGATTTTCGGGCTTTGCGGTGATGATTTCGTGGATATGACCCTGTTCGATAACGGTCAATACTTTCGGGCTGATGCCGACATCGAGCAGAAAGTCGGTGATGTCTTTCAGGCGACAGGGAATTTGATTGATGTAAAATTCACTTTCGCCCGATCGGTAATAACGGCGAGTGACCTTGACCTCGTCGGAGACATTGGGGATATTGGCGATACGTAAGCCCGGGGGCACGCTGGCAAGGGTGAGGGAGATTTCTGCCCGGTTGAGAGGCTTGCGCGAGCCACTGCCATTGAATATCAGATCGACGGATTTGGTCCCGCGCAGGGATTTCGAGCTTTGCTCGCCGATGACCCAGCGGATCGCGTCGGAGACATTGCTTTTCCCGCAACCATTGGGCCCGACAATCGCGGTGAACCCGTTGTTGAATTGAATTTCCGTTGCATCAGCAAAGGACTTGAACCCTTCCAAGCCTAAGGTTTTTAGGTACATAGCGGTTATATTTCCCTCGAAAGATGAAAAAATTTCTTACCCGAAGGTTAGCTCAACCAAGGGGGCTTGTAAAGAAAAAACACACAATCACTGGTATATTTGATTTTAGGCTCTACTATATCTAGTATGCTCCTGTAATTCAACAGTTTTTTAAAATTGTTTGAATTTTGCATATTTTGGATGCCGTCCGATGGATGTGAAGAAGGAATTTCTCCCTTTGTTTTGATGATCTGCGTGCTCTACGAAACCCTCCGGGGCGATCCGGGGATTGTTTAATTTCTGCCTTTTTCCGCGTTCTCTGTGGTAAAAATGGGGGGGTAAATGTTTTAGCGGACGGATTTTTCAGGTGAGCTTTTTGAAAACGATTCGGTCTGTTTTGTGGGCTGAGTTGAGACGATATTTGAGTTGAGACGATATTAATTAATTGCTGGAGTGCTTTATGAAATTTTATTCCTATAATAAATGTGGAACGTGTCGGAAGGCGAAGAAATACCTTGAGGACCATGGCATTGCATTTAAAGAATTCGATATCACCGAAACGGCTCCTCCCAAAACGTTGTTGAAGCAGGCGATTGCCGCCAAAGGGCTCAAAAAGTTATTCAATACGAGTGGTGTGGTCTACAAGGAAATGAAGTTGAAAGACAAGGTGGCGACGATGTCGGAGAAAGAGGCTTTGGAATTGTTGTCCTCCAATGGCAGGCTGGTGAAGCGACCTTTTGCGGTGGATGGAGATCGAGTTACGATTGGTTTTCAGGTCGATGAATATGATTCTGTCTGGGGTTCGAGCAAATAATGGATTTGAGCCTGGTTGAAGCCAGACTGCGGCGTCAGTTTTCTCTCCAGTGGGAGGAGGCCTCGCGTCATCATCAGAGCGCGGCGGTTTTGATCGTCCTGTTTTCACAATTCGGGCAGGCAAAGATGCTGATGATAAAGCGTGCGATGACTCTCAAAATTCATCGTGGCGAGATCGCTTTCCCCGGTGGGATGATTGAGGATGATGAGAGTTTTCTTGAAACCGCGTTACGCGAAACGAGCGAAGAAATCGGTGTCAATATCCCTGAGGAAAAGGTCATTGCCTGTCTCAAGCCGGTGGAGACACTCACAGGGTTTGAGGTGACCCCTTTTGTCGCTGTTCTGGATTCGCCACCGGATTGTTTGGAAAGCTTCAATGAGGACGAAGTGGAGGAAGTGTTGTTTCTCCCCTTTTTGAAAGTTCTTTCAACCCAGCAAAGAGACATTGGTCACCCGCCGGAAGATGAAATGTTTGTGTATTGGCATTTGCATCATCGGATATGGGGGGCTTCTGCAAAGATGATATTCCAGATCGCCGAAGCGATTTTTAAATGATTGAACCCTCTAATCCTGGTGCTGTTGTGACAGAGACTCCTGTATTATTGTTGGCCCCGCATTGGCGCGTACCGCTGGTTCGTGCTTTTGCGCATGCACGGGACCGCCTTGGATTGAAGGGGAAGCTGATCTGTGCCGATAGCGATCCTTTGTCTTCCAGTCTGGTTGCAGGCGACTCTGCTTGTATCCTCCCGTCCTTTTCAGACCCGGAGTGTTTGCAAAAAGTTTTGGAACTTTGCTACGCGGAAGGGGTTCGTGCGATTTTGCCGCTGACAAACAAGGCGGTGGAGTTTGTGGACAGTCATCGCAGCGCATTTGATGTGGCTCAGGTTCATTTGTATGTTCCGCCCGCGTCGGCCATTGAAATTTGCCACGATAAATTAAAACTGAATCACTTCCTCGTGGGCCAGGGCGTGTTGACTCCCAGAATTTATGAGTCTCCGTCAGAGGCGGATGGATTTCCGCTGTTTGCCAAAAAACGTTGCGGGGAAGGTGGCGAAGACACGCTCTTAATTCAGGATCATGAGGATTTGCGCTATGCGAATCGCCGATTCCCGGACCATATTATCCAGAGCTTTATTGCGGGCAGGGAATTTACCATCGACTGGTTTGGCGGCGGCGGGGTGAATTTCTCAGCACCGAGAGAGCGGTTGAAGGTACGTGCCGGAGAAGCGCGTGTCACTCGATTGCGGATGGATGCCATGCTGATCGAAAAGGCGAATCAGCTTGCGGGCATTCTGCAATTGTGCGGACCGGCTTGTTTGCAGGGGATTCTTGACTCGAACAATGAATTCTATTTTACGGATGTTAATTTACGCTTTGGCAGTGGTGTTATGCATACTATTTTGGCGGGCGGCGATATTCCTGAGATGATCTACCGCGAGTTGGCGGGATTGGATCCGAGTGAAAGGATCATCCAGGAGGGGACGGTGATGACCCGTTTTTCGGATGGTTTTTTGTTGAAGGGTTACTGAGGGTCTATCATTTTAAGTGTGTGAGTGGTCTTTTCTGTTTTGCTCTTTTTATTTACGATTGATAATTTTTCTCCCTTTAAAATAAACGGCACCTGCTAAAATATTTTGTTCATCTTCTGTGAGTGCGATTGATTTGTGATTAAACTTCATCCCCCAAGATAAAAGACGGTAAATACAAAATACCCTGATTTTCTCAAAAATTCCCGTCTCCTTGTCTCGATAGACCCTCTTTAACATTTTTTTATAATTACCAATAATATTCTGCAATGCATACCAGGGTCCAAGAGCAACCCCTGTTTTAATAGGTTCATAGTCTTTAAATAAAGATTTAATCCCACTTGTTGAAACATTAAAATAATGGTCGGGAACATCGTGAAATGGGAAAAGGAATGGAATTCCTATATCAACATATCCCCCACCTTTTAAAACTCGGGTAAATTCATCAACAACATGGAATGGATTTTTCGTATGCTCCAATACCGCATGGCAGTAAATCGCATCAAAACTATTGTTGGCAAACGGTAAAGCGGATGCATCAGCAATCACATCTATAATTTCATATTTAAAAATATCCAGATGGACAACACGGTTATCGATTAGATTTGTGTTGCCCGAGCCAACATTTAAAACCCTGTGGTCTGGATTCATGTGAAGGTAATCTGAAAGTCCTTCTACACCATTTCTACTTAAACTGGTCGGGTTAATATCTTTTGTACGGTCAAGCTTGCTGTATGGATTTTCTAGATTGATATTATTCATGATTAAGAATTGAGGGGATCAAAGAGTGTCCGGTAAGGAACTTGTAGATAAAAAATAAGGGTTGAGAAATAATTTTACGTGATAGTTTTTTCAAAAAATGGATACGTTAGAGAAGCATTTTAACTTTCTGATATGGTTATTTACACAGATTTTTGGACAGACTCTCATCTGACCCCGTTGCTCTATCTGCTGGAAGTCGCTAAAAGATTATTTATCAACTCAAGCGTGCCTATTTTCAACAACGACACAATTTCTTCCATTATGTTTCGCTTGATAGAGGGCCTTGTCTGCCTTGGCAATTATAGATTTAGCTGTGTTCTTCTCATTGGGGGCGGTGGTGAAAACTCCCAGGCTGATTGTGACAAGTTTGTTGGGTTCGCTGTCTCGATGTTCAATTTTTAAATTTTCGACACTTTTGCGAAGTTTCTCAGCCAGAATGAAAGCCCCTTCTTCATTGGAGCCGGGCAGGGTGACGACAAATTCTTCCCCCCCATAACGGGCAAGCAGGTCGCTGGGTCGGTGCAAAGCGTCTTTCATGACATTGGCCACTCTCCTCAAACATTCGTCGCCTGCGAGGTGACCGTAGCGATCATTGTATTTTTTAAAAAAATCAATGTCGATCATAATCAGGGAAATGGATGTGTTGTCACGAGTTGATCTTTTTATTTCATTTGAAATGAAACTATCGAAGCAATAGCGATTAGCGACGCCCGTCAACCCATCCAGTTGAGTGATCTTTTTTAAGGCAATATTGGATTCTTTCAATTGCCTCTGACTTTCTCTTAATTCGTTTTCAACTTTCTTTTGTTCTGTCAGGTTTCTGGCAACGACCAAAGAACCAAGAAATTTTTTTTCTGTGATTTTATCGGATATTTTTGTGTCGGGAACACTCCAGAGACCTTTCGCATCGAGAAGGACTTGAACCGTCTTTTGTGTCTTGTAAAGTGTGGAAGTTTCGCAAACGTTTATTGCGATTTCAAGATCGGTGGTTGAACGCGGTCCGATCCTTTGTGTTGCAATTTTAGCATTCAGTTCTTTATTTGCATTGTTTCCTATGAGTTTGCAGATTTTTTCCCCGATCAATTGACTGGGCTCGTAACCTAAAAAGCTGACGGCTGAATTTGCAAAAATAATATTTTCCTCAGCATCCAGTTTGATGATGATGACGGGAACAGCCTCCAGAATAGAACTGATCTCGGCTTCTCTTTTTATCAAAGCTTGTTCAGCTTCGTAAGACCGTTTCTCCAGACGATGTATTCTGATGGCCTTGGTGAGGCTGGTTTCCAGGATTTCGAGACTCAACTGACTTTTTGGGATATAGTCTGCCGCCCCTTTTTGCAAGGCGTGAACGGCAGTCAACTCGTTGCCGCCACCGGTTAAAATAATGATGGGTGCTTTTTTTTTCTCAGCGGGAGAGAGGTTGTCCAGTAAATCGAATCCCGATCCATCGGGTAAAGTATTGTCTGAAAGGATGCAGTCGAATGCAGACGCTCTTATTTTTTGCAAGGCGTCTTTGATGGAAGACGTTTCCTCAATGGTGACGTTGAGGTGGGATTTCTTCAATAACCTGTTGACAGACATTCTGTCGAAATCGTCGTCGTCAATAATAAGGATGTTTAGCTCAGAATTCATCTCAGGCAAGTTCCTTAATAGTCTAAATGCAATTTTCGACAAGACCCATCATTGAAATCAAAAGATTAAGTATAACCGTATTTGACGCTGATTCAAACTAACAGCTTGTATTATAGATGAAACCATTTTTTTACTTTTTACAACTAATAGTTTGCAATGAAATAACGGATGCCAGATTTGCGCGACAAGGGTCGTTGACTCTTTTTAAACCTGCGCTTACAATTGCTGGATTGTAGATCGAACTTTCTACAGGTCGTTGCATTTCAAGGGAGAGTCCGATATTGATTTAAGGAAAGTCCCACGCTGTCAGTTGCATGAAATCATCATAGAGTAACGGGAACGAGAGCCATCATGAATATATTTTTTTCATTTCTACATCTTTTGAGTCTGGTTTGCTGGATTGGAAGCATCGTCTTCTTCTCTTTTTTTGCGGCACCCGCTATTTTCAAAAATCTGGATCGATCCGATGCGGGCAAAGTGGTGGGTGTCATTTTCCCCCGGTATTACGTTCTGGGTTATATTTGCGGAACCTTGATTTTGCTCACACTTGTCATGCAGGGTTTCGAGGTCTCACGTGTGAAACTGGGGCTGGTTCTTGTGATGCTGGTATGCTCTGTGTTTGCAGGTTTTGGGATTGGACCCAATGCAAGAAAGATTAAAGAACGTTTGCAAGGCTCTATCTCCAGAGAAGAGAAAGATTCTCTGGAAAGGAAATTTAAAAAATTTCACCGCATGTCTGTTCAGTTGAACGGGACAACCTTATTGGCAGGTCTGGTCTTGCTTTGGTTCACTGCGGAAGGTTTGACTTTATGAAATCTGCGCCGCGACCTTTTTATGCCCGGACGCGGTTTCTTTTTATATCTCTGATTGTTTTGGTTGTTTACGGCTATGGCTGGAAAATAACAGGGATTGACCTCGGCGAAATTGTGCGCGGCGCGCCAATGATACGTCCATTGGTTGTCAATTTATTGAGTCCCGATCTGATTCGTTACGAAAAAAAATCCGAAATTAAGGAAGCCTTTTTTGTTTTGGAAGATCAGGGCGGTTTCCCGGGCGTATCTTCCGCAAAAGTCAGAGACACCAGTCTCACGGTCGTTCCCTCGTTGGGGAAGGTGGGCGATAAGGTTGTTGTTCGCGGAAAGGATCTTCCGGCAGATCGCGAGGGGAATTTGATGTGGATCAATTCTATTGAGCAGGAGTACCCCCTCGCCACATTCAAGACAAATTCAGCGGGAGAGTTTGAATTGGAAGTGGTGGTTCCACAAACAGCTCGGGGTGAAGAACAAACTTTACGAGCGGCTGTTTTCTGGGAAACGGGCGAATGGAGTATGAGCCCCACGCTCAAACTGGTCGCCGAAAAAATGGTGGAAACGATTTTTCTTGCTTTGATGGCGACAAGCTTTGCTTTTGTTGTCGCCGCTCCCCTGAGTTTTTTGGCGGCGAAAAATCTGATGTGGAAGGGGCCGGTAAGAAAATCTCTTTATCTTTTTATTCGAACGCTCTTCAATATTTTACGTTCCATAGAACCCTTGATTCTTGCAATTCTATTTGCTGTCTGGGTTGGGATAGGGCCTTTTGCGGGTGTGCTGGCCTTGGGGGTGCACTCTATTGCGACTCTTGGAAAATTATTTTCAGAGCAAATTGAAACCATCGATCCGGGACCCATTGAAGCCATCACGGCAACAGGAGCCTCTGCCCTGCAAGTGGCATGGTTTGCAGTGGTTCCACAGGTCACCGCTTCTTTTTTGGCACTCACATTTTATCGCTGGGATATCAATGTGAGAATGTCTACGATCATAGGGTTTGTCGGTGGAGGTGGGATCGGCTTCCTTTTGCAACAATGGATCAACCTCCTGCAATACAATCAAGCGGGAACGGCATTGTTGTCCATCGCCCTTGTCGTCATAACGCTGGATCTTACGAGCGCGTGGATTCGTCAGTGCATGGCATTGAAAGAATAACTCGCCGTATCTTTTCGGAAACTCTATTCCAAAGACTTCAGAGAACAGGCATTTTCCTTGTTGATAGCAATTTAAAAAATTGAAAACCATCCCTTCAAATTCAATGTCAAAGCGATTGACCTATCTGACCGCGATCTATTTAATCATGGTCGGATATTACCTGAGCTTCTCAAAGTATGGCTTCAATGTCTGGGACGAAGGGGGTTTTGCCAACGGCTCCTTGCGAGCAATGAAAGGGGAACTGGCAGGACGCGACTTCAACCCCATTGGCTATATGCCCGGGCGCTACGAACTGGGAGCCTTCCTATACGATGTATTTGGCGTTCATCTGCAAAGCTTGCGGATTGGGATTGCACTGTTGACACCAGCGATGATTTTGGCACTGTATGCTTCGGCTCTGCGTATCATGCCGCCAGGGTTTGCATTTCTGGCAAGTGCCTGTTTGTTTGTCGCGCCTTCCATGTATTACAACCGTTTTTTCACACTGTTTGCAGTGCTCAACATGTTTTGCCTGATTCGCTTCATTGAATCACGCAAAGCATCAACATTGTTTGTGCTGGTAGTTGCATTTTTGGCAAGTGCGTATTTCAAATTTGAGGTTGCGCTTTTCTCTGCGTGCATCACGATTTTTGTTTTGGCGATCTTTTATTTTGAACACTGGCGCGCGGGAAATACTTCTCTGCAAGAATTGAAAATCCCGTTGCGGCAAAGAGGTTCTGTTTTCTGGATGATCGTATTTGGCATGGTGGGCCTGATATCCATGCTCATTTATCATGTTTATTCCATCGACCTTTACGGGAAGGGAGTCAAACAAGTTCTGGATTCTTACACGGTCTGGGGCAATCCTTTTCCTGAAGTGTTGCCTGTAGGGAAAGTTTATGGAGCCATCGGCGGGCATCGCTATTTTATGCGACTGCTGTTTTATATCCCGTTAATGCTTTATGTCCTGACGGGTGCCTTGTTGATTCTGCGGTTTGTAAACAAACGACGCAGGCGGGACATGGCGGACTATTACTTGCTGATCGTACTGGCGTTTGGGGTGTGTTCCTTTGGTTTGGTTTTATGGCGCGCGGGGCAGGATAATCTGATGCGTACTCTGGCTTGCAGTTATATTCTGCTGGGTTACTTTCTATATTTGTTGTGGAAGAGAGTCGTGCACTCCCAAATCAGTGCAACGGGCAGAATCGCAATGAACCTTTTGGTTACTCTGTTGCCCTTTTTGTATGTTTACGAAATGAACACACATCATGGCTTTTACGTAGGGTCGATTGGAGCAATGAAGCAGGAAACGGAACGTGTGAAAATCGATCGGATGGATATTTTTACCAATAAAGATGAAGCCCAGTGGATTCCCGAAGTCGTGGACCGTATTGAAAAATATTCCAGGCCGGGAGAGCCTGTATTTGCTTTACCGCTGAATCCGATATTTTATTTTTTGTCCGACCGAATCAATCCAACGGCCTACGATTGGATATTGCCGGGCATGCTCAATGAAAAGGAAGAAAGCGATGTTGTTGAGACATTGCGCAGAAACAGCCCAAAGGTCGTCGTCTATGTAGATATCCCCATCGATGGGAAAGAGGAGAGGCGATTTCTAAATTATGCGCCGCATATCTTTCAATACCTGACCGAAAATTACTCTTTTAAAGAGCAAATTGGTATCTTCCAAATTCTTTTGCCGCGCGGTAAACCCTGAAAACATAAAATTCATCACAATTTTAAGAGAAGCTTTAATGCGGCGTGGATTTGAAAATCAGCCATTCGCAAGAAGTTGATCTTTGTATAAAAATGACCAAGCAGGCTAGAAAAATATTGTTTTATTTTCTTTGAGGGCCGATATTTATTCCGTAATCAGAATTTATCAATGTGCTTTGAATATGTTATTTTCTAGAGAATTTAATTGGACTTTTAAATATAAAGTACTTAGAATAAATAGATAGCCTTTTGACATTGTCGTGAAAACAGCAATAATATTGCTTGAATCACGGCTGTTCTGGCGGGAAAGTATATTTTTTTTAAAATATTATTGTCAAAAAGCTGTTTTAAAATATTAAAATTTTTATTGGTTTATCGAAGATGAAAGAAAAAAAGGTAGGAGCGGCAAAATTTTTAGGTGAGAGAATTCGCCAATGGCGGAAGACACTTCCTCTCAAGTCTTATGAGTTGGCAAAGCTCATAAATATTTCTCAGGGTTCGTTGTCTGATATTGAAAACAACAAATCACTTCCTTCTGCAGATACGATTGCCAAGCTTTATAAGTACACCAATGTGAATATCATTTGGTTGCTGACAGGGCAAGGTCCAGTTAAGAAGGCTGCGGGTGTGACTTCTGAGGAGGGTGAGGAAGGCGTTGAGGCTTTGGAGCCTTATGGTCAGGATCAGTCCTTGAAGGAATTGGTTGATAAGGTGGTTCGGATTTACCATCATGGGGACGCTGAAAAGAAGGCGCATCTCAAGGGTTTTCTCATGGGTGCGGATCCGGGGGAATAAGTTTCCTCTTGTTGCGTGGGGGGATTGCCAAATTATCCCATTAGCTTGTGAAGAGTGCAGGCTGTCTTTTTCTAGAAATTGACAGTTTTCTCGGGGTGGTTGATTGCGTCGAGAAGCCGGTCAATGACAGTTTTCACAGCCTTCACATGCTGGGTTGTCGAAGCCATCCCGTCGTATTTGGGATCTTCATCTTCGATTGATAGAACTCCTGCACCTGCAAAATTCACATAGAAAATCCCCAAGGGTATCAAGGGGGATCCTACCTCTTCTTTATCACTACCATTTACAATTACGCTCCAGGTTTCTTTTTTGCTTCCCGTGTACACTTCAAAAATACCCCCGGTTTTGACTGAATGCAGTTTGCACAAATCTATGATTTTGAGAATATCCTGTTCGGGTATTGTTTTGTAGATCGTGTGCATTTTGCCGATTCCTTGTGAGCCGTTTGGTTGGCATGTGAAGCGTGTGGCCTTCGGGTTGTGTGTTCGCGGTGTATGGGTGCTTTCCCAAAACTAATGTGACATGTTTCGTTGCAGATTGCCAATGGGACACTTTTGATTTTGACTGGAAAAAAGTTCGTCTGTCTCCGGTTTGAATTCAGATAAGCTTCTGCGGTGATTTTTAAGTACTTATATCACAGGTATTCTAGCTTCCCAAAATATCTACTGTATTTTGGGAGTGGCCTGGTGCGATGATATTGTGTTCTGTATGAGTTGTTCGGTGATTTGAAATTTCGCGGACGCGAGGACGGCGGTAATGGGGAAATCTGATTTTACGGGTGCCATTTCCGGGTAAAAAAAGGGAAAGTCCTTATACCAGTTTCAGGCTGAAGCCCTTTCAAGAGTTTCTCTGAGTCGAGTGGACAGAACTTTGAGCAGAGGCATGAGCGTTTCCGGGCTTTTTTGAGCCAGTTTTTCAAAATTTTCCTTACTGATCACATTGACGTTGCCATCTTCCAGAGCCGTAACCGTTGCGGAACGCGGGCGACCGTCGATCAAGCCCATTTCTCCAAAAATATCGCTGGCATGGAGTACACCAACAAGTCGGTTGGTTCCATTTCCGCATTTTTTGGTGACTTCAAAACTACCCTTTTCAATGATGAACGCACAATCACTGACGGTTCCTTCCCAAAAAACAACATCACCTTTTTTTACTCTCAGTCCGGACATGTATCTCTCCTGAAAACAATATGTTAAATTGTCAAAAAAATGTCTTCGCATGAATATATGCAAAATTCAGACCAAATTGTTTTCTATAGGGAATTGTGCCTGAAAAGCTCGATTGATTGTCAACAGGAGGATTCTGTATTGTTACAATTGTGTAAAGATGATTGATTTTTTTACACTTATAGAATTATTGGGTGGGGCAATGTTTCGATTGTGTTGCGGCATTTATTGCCGCTTGCAGAGTGGCAGGGAGCAAAAAATGGCATGAAATAATCGTCAAAACTTCTGTTTTCTATATAATTGACGAAAAATCAGGTTGCTTGCGTGTTGATTCGTGGAGTCGAAGCGTGTGGTGGGTTGTGCGAGGGGGGGTGAAAGTCATTCGATTTTAAATTAGGGTGCATTGTTTTAAAGGGAGATATGGTAAAGTCGCCGCATAAATGTTCGGAAATTAATTCATCGGCAGGATTTTTTGGGGATTTGTGAGCAAGGTTACTGTAATGAATGAGAAAGTTTTGCTGATTGCGATTGTTTCGATCTTAGCGGTAGGAGCCGCCGGGACACTGTATTTAGCTGTCTCGTGGTTGAGTTACAAGGGCAGTATGGGTTGGCAGGCCATTATGCTGGACAATTTTTTGATTCTTGTGGCGGCTGGAGTGATTTCCATGGGAATTTTTCTTCTCATCAACCACTCTAAGTGAAATTTTTGCTTCTGCGTATTTTGAAAACCAATGCCCCCGCTGTTATGGAAGAAATAGCAAGCCCGCTCAACGCCATTTGATATTCCCCGATAAAAACCGTGACTGCAAGATTGAAAGCCAGCACGCCGAAATAGAGAACCGGACCCCACATCGCCTGCGCAAAATAGCTTCTAGTCGGAAGCGGTATCTTCTCATCCAATAATCTGTCAAATCGAGTCCAGCAGAGCAGGATGGATGCGCCGACAATGAACCATCCCGCAAAATTAGTCAGGGGAATATGGAAATATTCGCCGGCCTCTTTATAGGTATAAATTTTTCCTAAAAACCAGCGGTCGCCCAAAAATGCAACCGGATCGATGATCACATCCAGCATCATGAACAAAAATGCCGCCAGAAAAATGGTGCCCCAGGATCTTTCCAAAGCAGCATTGCGGTCGATTCGAATGTCCCATCCCTGCCCTTTCAGCGGAGACCGAAAAACCAGTGCAAGAGTCAGACTGATATAAATTAAAAAGGTAAATGAGAGAGAATCCATGAAAGGAACGTTGGAAATCCAAAGTTCCTGATGCCGGGTATTTTCGATATAGCTGTAGAATCCGTAAGGAAAACCATTGCGGGTCGAGGAATATTCGGAAATAAATGCGACCGTATAGGCAATTACGGAAAATAAGAGGCTTCGGGCAAGTCCCCAATGGCAGATGGCAATGCTGAGAAAAAATGCCAAAAAAACGAAAACATAAGGACGCAGGAGTAAAGTGCCCCATAGCAGTGAGAAAATTTCCATCTAGTTTTTGACCAGCCCGTTTGCGCGGAACCATTCAACGGCACTGCGAAGAGCTTCTTTTACAGAGTTTTGTGGAAGCCCCAGTTCGTGGACTGCGCGCGCGGGATCAAAGTACATATGATGCTTCGCCATTTTGACTCCGGCGAGAGGCACGGCGGGTGCTTTCCCGGTGAAAATATTGGAGATAGCTTCGCAAGTCCAGCCTGCGGCGTAGGCGGTCCAATAGGGAATCTGTATTTTTGGTGCGGGCAAACCGGTGATGGATTCGAGCGTGTCCAGAATTTCTTTCAGGCTCATGTTCTGATTGCCGAGGATGTAACGCCGCCCGGCCTGCCCTTTTTCCTCTGCCAGTAAATGCCCACGGGCGCAATCGTCTACGTCAATGAGGTTGAGACCGGTATCGAGGTAAGCCGGCATTTTCCGGTTCAAAAAGTCCTGAATGATTTTTCCCGTCGGCGTTGGTTTGATATCGCGCGGGCCGACCGGGGCCGTTGGGTTGACGATGACGATGGGAAGGTCGGCAGAGTTGAATTCCAGTGCCAACAGTTCGGCCTGATATTTTGAGATTTTATAATCGTTGCAAAGTGTGGCCGGATCGAAAGGGGTTTCTTCGTCGGAAGGTGCTTTCCCCGGCAGGAGACCCATACAGCCCACGGTGCTTGTGTAAACCGTTTTCTCGATTCCCCGTTTGCGGGCCGATTCAAAAAGATTCCGAGTGCCTGCAACGTTGATATCATAGATGAGGCGTTTGTTTTTATCCCACAAACTGTAATAGGCGGCGGTGTGATAAAGCCGTTCGCATCCGTTCAGTGCTTGTTCCAACGAATCTTTGTCACGCAAATCACCATAAACAATTTCAGCATCCAATCCTTTCAGATTCGAGAGGTCGGCATCTTTGCGTGTCAGCAAACGGATGGAACGCCCGTTTTGCAATAATTCGCGAGCGATTGCAGATCCAATGAATCCGGTGGCTCCTGTCACTAGGGTTTTCATGAAACTGGAAAGGGTTCGTGGTTCAAGGGATAATGGCCAGGGTGAAAAGGACCATTAAATGAATATTTTGATGTCCGCTTGTTTGCGCCATTGTTTCAGTAACTCGTCGGTACGTTTTTGCGTTTCCAGTTTGAGGAGGTGGTTCAGGATTTCGGATTCGATCTGCTCAAAGGGAACTGTTGTGCTGGGGATTTTTTCGGTGAGCAGAAAAATATGCAAGCCGGCAGAGCTTTGTACAGGCTTGCTGAATTCTCCGACCTTGAGAGGGCGCAGTGCTTCGGCGATAACAGGGTGGGTTTGTCGCAACACAAGGGCACCCAGGGCACCGTCTTTCTCGACGCTGTCCGTATCTTCTGAAATTTCATGAACGAGTTTGGTGAAATCCGCACCGGATTTCAGGCGTTTGTAGGCATCTTCAATGGCCTCTTTTGCAGATTGATTGATTGCTTGGACCATACGTTCGGCTTTTTCCGCGGCCTCTGGAGAGTTGTATTTGTCCTTTTCGACAGGTGGGAGGGTTGACGTGAAGATATGGCTGGCCAGATATTGCTCGGGCTCGATGAAGGATTCCGCATTTTCCTGGTAAAAGATTCGGGCCTGTCCTTCTTCCAATTGCACATTGGGAGCGATTTCACGGCGTACAAATTCTTCACTCGTCAACTGGTGTTCAATTTTTTTCTTCAGAGTGTCCAGCGTAAGGTGCTGGAATCGTAAAGCGTGGAGAAAGGCTTCCTCACTCGGGAATTTCTTTCGGATGTTGTCGATTTCATTATCGACCCTTTGGGGAGAAATAGAAATATTCAGGGCAACTCCCTTTTGGCGCAGTAATTCTTGATCGATGGCCCGCATCAAAACACCTTGGGCGATTTTATCATCTTGATCGTCGGGCACGTTACGACCTTGTTGAGAGGCGATCAATTTGTAGGCGGTCACTTCCCGTTCGAGAAGCGCGGCGGTCAATTCACTGCCATTCACAGTTGCAACCACTTCCGGCACGGGTTTGCCGTTGATGGAAAAAGATTCTGCGGTGGATGTAAGGGCCAGAAAAGTCAAAGTAAAACACAAAGTGAACAGAAGGTGGATGGGTTTCATTTCTAGATTCTTGGGGAAAGGATTATTGATAAACAGTAATAAGGGTATCTTTAATAATTCAATATTTTACCTTAAGACTACTCGCGAACCTTTATTTATACGGGCCGCTCATGGCCAAAAGAAATTTTTAGAGGTTCCGTAAGTATGTGAAAATTGTAGCAATCATTGAAGTCCTGATCCAGCCTCGTTCTCAATCATTGATCGACACTCAATGCGCATTGTTTTTCCAGGCAACGGAAGCCACACTCCTTGCAAATAGAGGATACGCTTTTAAATAACTGCGGTAAGCTCCGCTGATTTTAGTTGCCGGAACCGATGTCCATTTTTCGTTGGGAAAGGCTTCCAGATCCAACACCTCGACGAGTCTGTCGTCTTCTTTAACGATGACCAGATAACCATGATCTTCGACGAAATTTCTTCGCCCGTACAAGGTCACAGCGGTTTCTGCCGGGCCCGTAAGCTCTGCCGTGTAATAACCGTCCATATTATACAAGCTGTATTCTGTAAAATCCGAACGATCTCTTCCAATGTAAAACCCTTGAAAATAAGAACAATGGCCGCACGGACCGTAGAGATATTTATTGCGTTTCCATAATTTCAATTCGGCTTCCTGTCCGGCAAGAAGTGGAGCCACCCAAATTGCCAAAAGAAACATTCCCGTTAAGATGATCTTTAAAGTTTTCATGATATAGGATGATCCCATTCATTGATGAGCGGTCAGAGGATAAAAAATAGTTTAATTTCATATACAATTGTCCGTCATTTTCATTTTAACCGCAAGCCTGTGGAGACACAAAAATAATTACCATTGTCTTTTGGGAAAGGTTTTTTTGTTTTAGATCCTTTGTGACGAAATTTAAATGAGTTAAAAAGGAACGGGCAGGACGTTGATGCCGATAAATTTTGAATTCCCTTTGAAAAGTTTTCCTGTCATGCAAAGCAATAGTCCGTTTTGGCTGGACTGGATGCGCTGGTAAGTAAGGTCATACAAATCGACATTTTCTCGAAAAGTGTCCAGATCGCCGATGTTGTCGATCAGAGGGTTGACCAGATAGATTCCAGAAAAGAAAGAATATCCCAGCCCCAGAGCTCCCGTTTGAGGATGTCTTTCTGCGCCTTTCAATGCGGAAAAGGAAACGGCGCGGGTTCCACGATCGTTCAGATGATGGAAGATGACGAACTGCCCTTTTCCTTGCGCGGAGAGGGGGTATATCTGATTGACGCAGGCAAAGCCATCGTCTGCACAGGTCAAGCGAAGTCCATCGTTGCCTTTGGAGCATTGTTTTCCTTGTGCGCCAAAGTATTCTTCTGACGCGAGTTGATCGGGGCCCAGTTTCAGCATGGCGTCAGTCGCAACGTATTTTTTAAAGATATGGACCGCCGAGGGTCTTTCTCCGTTGTTTTGAAAAGAGGCTATTTTTTCAAACGCGTCGAGTGCTATCACATCGGCCTTGTGCGCCATATCCACCGTTGGCGATAAGGCAATGCTCGAAGGGCGATCTTCTTTCGATATAAAATAAACCGCCGACATTTTGCCACTGTGGAAGATTGAGCGGGTTTGCTGGCGAATCATTTCTCCAAAATAAAATCCACCTACAGTGTCTTGCAGGGAAGAAATGATCAAAGCATTTTCTTCAATCGTTGCGGACAAAAATTTTCGTGCTTGTTCGTAGGCATTGTCCTTGTTGAAATCGAGACGCGATAATTTCTGCGTATGCAGAACGATCAGAAAAAGCAAAAGCAAGCTCGACAGCGTGAGGTATCTTTTGTTTGTGGGGAATTCGATTCCGGGGATTTTCCCAAGGACTTCAGACAATCGCCAAAATCCATAGCTCTGCAATCCAACGATGAGTGGCAATAAAAAAATGGAGGAGCGAAGCGGTGCCTGTCTGCCACCAAAACCATAGAACAAAGCGGAGCCCAGGATCAACAGGGTGAAAAGCTGTGCAAAAAAATGATTCTGACGCAAAAGTGTCAACCATCCATATAGAAATGCGGCCAGAAAGACGACCCAGACCAACAGGGGATAATGCGCCAATTCTGAACGAGGATCATCGAGATATTTATATCCCAGAAAGGTGGAAAAAAAGTCCGGGATGGCGATCCAATTAGTATCGAAGCCTGCGTGCCGACTCATCGAACGGAAGATGACATCGTGATCGATAAAATAAACAATCGCAAGGATGGTGCAGAGTGCCACTGCGCAGAACAGAAAAAAATGCCTGCCCTGCAAATATCGTATTCCATGCCATCGGCTTTCCTCAATTTTGAAAAAACGCTGAGCAAATAAAATCCACAGCGAGCTGAGGAGTAACACATAAAACATCGGGGATGCGAGATTGGACAGGTAACAGGCGATGAAGAGAATCCATAGCGCGATCCAGTGTCTGAGTGTGAGTGGCGCGTGTTCCAGTTTGGAAAGTATCCAGTAAATGCACACGATGAAAAAAAAGTAAGAAGGGTAACCTCTCAATTCATGTGAGTAGTGCTGGTAAAAGGGGTTGAGGCATAAAAGACAAACCGCACCCAGAGCCAGCGGAGTCGAGCGCGACAAATCTTTGATCCATGCATAGAAAACAGCCCAGCTCAAAATACCAAAAAAAATAACGGGGAATCGAAGCCCAATCCCATTGTGCCCAAACAAGGTCAGGGATAGTTTCGACGCATAAATAGTCAAACCATGATTGGGAAATTGCTGGTTGGGGACAAAGCGGTTGGCAAACGATTTGTTGGTGAAATTGAACCAGTAGCCAGCCTCATCGACATGCACAGGAATGAGCCAGGCATAGTAGAACAAAAAAAATGCGCTCGCGAGGATGATGAAAAACGCAACCAGATAAAACGTTCGTTCCGCAAGGCTTGCGGGCCAGTGGGTTGTCGGGTCAGTGTTCATCGGGATTGCGTGCTACCGCGAGTTTCTCCTCAGCCTTGGAAATGGGTATTCGGGCTAGCCTGTCGGGTTTGTCTTGTTAGAGGTGGACTTCATTGCCGTTGCCCATCTTCATACCGGGCACATGCCAAATCCGGGAAGGCCCAATGGGATGATTGTTTTGCCTGTGCAGTATTGCGGATGCCATTGATTGCTGAAAACAAAAAAAGTCGGTCGTGTGCCCCATTGCGAATTTAAAAGTTCTGCAAAATTTTTATCGTCGCCGAAAGCGATTTCACGGGGGAACAGTCGTTGCGTGGTGGCGGAGCGGAACGAACCGTCTTTGCGATTTCCGGGTGGCATAAAAATCATTGCATTGTCGCGCGTGTGTCTGCGGATTTGATTGGCAACAATGTAGGTTTCTTTGTATTGATTGGGCATGTCAAAGGAACCGTCCGTTTCCGATCTCTGTTCCAGAGAAAGATTGGCCGTTTGGGAAATGAAATACCATTTTGGGCCGAGAAAAACCAGAAACAGAACCAGAAGATTCAATCCTGCAATGGCGTAGAGAAATGTTTTTATGGGCACGGGATTTTTCTCCGGTCAGAAAAAGATTGCTCGACAGCGGGCAGGATGGCGATGAAAAAAACGAATGCAGGGTAGAATGCGATCATGCCACGGACGTCAGACAGATTGATCGAACTTCCGGGTTTAAAGAAAGTCGCGCGCACGTATTCCTGCCATTCACCCCATTTGAGATCGGCGTAAGTGAATACACCCAAATGCAAAATCACAAATCCCAGTAAAATCGCAGCCAGGAATTTTGCTTCATCGGAGAGGGCTTGTCTTTTGATAAAAAACAGAAGCGCGATCACCGGTGTGAAGGCAAAAAACAGGGGGCCTGCGATCAGACGGAAAAGAGCGACCGATCCATTGTAAAAAAGACCGTCGAGACCTCGCATCAATGCAAAAGCCATGAAAATCAGGGCACCGTACAAAATGGGGAACACTAAATTTTTTGGCTCAATGCGAGCCTCTGCTTTATTGCTGATCGTCATCCACAGGAAAAATACCCATAGCCCGGCGCAGACGAACATCACTTCGGGTGTCTTGGAATAGGACGGAGAGCCAGACACGAGGACGATCAGACACCATAAGGTGGGAAGAGCCAGTAAAGGCAGACAGAAACAGGAAATTATTTTTTTCTTTTCAATGTGAGGCAAGGAAGCCATGCGATTCAAAAGGAGAAACATGAGGATGACAGGTGCAAGATCGTAGATCAGATATTCCCATCGCGTCCAGCCCGCCAAGCCAAAGAGACAGCCGCTCAACAATGCCCAGGATTGAGCTTGTTTCAAACTTGCAGGCTTCTTCAATTCGCGCGCGATGAAAAAAGCGTAGATCGTGCCCAATCCATAGAATGTTCCCACCGTGAGGTCGAGAAATGGCAAGGAACTGTGCCACCACAGGTAAGGCGTGCTTCCCAGTATCAACGTGAATATCGCGGCCAATTCTCCGTTATGAGTTTGTGCCAGCGTTCTATAATAAAACACCAGAAGCAAGCTGAGAAACAGGATGGGGAAGAGCACTTTGACCGTTTCGATTTGCCCGGAGATCATGTAACAGAATATCAAACTGACAAAGGGAGGGTATTGCCGCATTTGAACGGTCACCGCTTCTGAATTCAGATCAGCGGAATGAAAATAGGCCATGCCCTTGATGTGATACCAGATGCCGTCGGCCTCGGTGATGGGAACATTCAAAGCCATCTTCACGCTCAAAGCCAATAAAACAAATAATATAATTGGGGAGATGATTTTTGCCCATGAGAACCCGTCTGCTATGCGAGGCACATCGCCGAAGTTTGTCGCCCCGATTCCCGGTTTGAAGAAAAAGAACGTTGCAAACAGGAGGCTCAAAGAGACGGGAAGTTGCAGGGCGAGCACGGGCTGGAATCCTAACAGGATGAAAGCAAACAGGCTAAGGCTCTTGACGCCTGCGCCGATTAAAATAGCAAGTGCACCACGTTCAACGATGAACGGAATGATTCGCAATCGGCTGACCAGCAAGTAACCGATGAACCCTGTGATGATCAGATCAAGAACAAACATCCTGACTCCGCTGAGGGCGTTTCTTTTTTGAAAATAGAGATTTTGAGGGCAGGATAGGCTGACCAAAAGCGGATTCTGCTTCGCGGTAAAACCGTTGCGCGTGCCCGACATGCCGTCGTGAAAAATGAAAAATCTGCAATCGTTTGACCCCTGCCGTACGCGCAAGTGTTCCTGCCTGTTCCGTTGTCAAATGCCTGCGCTCGCGAGCGCGGTCTGTTTCCTCTGCGATGAAAGGCGATTCGCAAAAAAACAAATCGGCCCCATTCGCAAGCCCCACAATCCGCTTATTATTTGCTTCACTGAAGAGGGTGTCGGTCACATAGACAATTTTGTAGCCAGCAGATACTGTTACCAGCTTGTTTTTTAACAGGCCGAAGGGGATTTCTTTCAGGTTGCGGGTGTCATTTTTTATTGTCGGGGCATGTAACAGGAAGTCGTCCGCTTTGTTTTCCAAGGCGGCTGATTTCAATTCGTTCAGCCAGGGTCCGGCGACCGCATCGAGAGATTCGAGTTGCTCTTTGTCGATATGCGCTTTTGGTTTTTCTTCCAGAGCGTAACCGAGGCAAGGGACGCGATGCTCCAAAATAGCGGTGCGTACGGTGAAGTCTTTTTCATCCACCAGCAGTCCATCTTGAAAGGGCAGACTTTGTTCCTCACTGGGTTGAAATTTGTCGATGGCTCGAAATTGCGTTTTGATCAATCGGTCTTCATGGACTTCGGTCACCGCGATGGTCAGCGATTCGTCGTACAATTCGACAAGATTCCAGGTGAAGCCTGCCAGTTTTCCGGCAACATTGGCGGTGATATTTTCGGGGCCAAACAAATGAATGGTTTTCCCTTGCCCGAAGGACACGCGAAGCAGGCGATCGAAACCGATGAAATGGTCGATGTGTGTGTGGCTGATGAAGACGTGACTGGCCTTGAGTAGAAGCTTTGAAGGGATGCCAGAAAGATCGCCAAGGTCAAACAAAAACACGTCAGACGAATTTTCACGCTCCACCAGGAGACCGGGATCTCCAAATGGATCGTTGAGCAGGCTGGGTTGAAAAGTGGAATTCATGAGTAGATTGTTTTTGCAGGAAACTGCAAGTTTATTTGGAGCTTTATCTTGAGCCACTTGGGCCATAGCCCTCGTGTCAACTCAAGATAAAGTTTCGTGAATAGCTCAAAGGACTCAAACCGCAAAGCCGAAAGTGGCATCTGCAGGTCGAGACTCAAGATGCTGTCTTATCGGCCAAAAGAAAAGCTTCAATGAATTCTTCTATGTCGCCATCGAGAACCGCATCGACATTGCCCTTTTCCACATTGGTGCGCAAGTCTTTGACCATTTGATAGGGATGCAGGACATAAGAACGGATTTGACTGCCCCATTCGATTTTTTTCTTTTGCTTTTCCTGTTCTTTCTTTTCTTCGTCCAGCTTTTCCATTTCCATCTCGTGCAGTCTGGATTTCAGAACACGCAAAGCCGACGCTTTATTTTTGTGTTGTGAACGCTCGTTCTGACATTGAACTACAAGGCCAGAAGGAATGTGTGTCAGCCGAACTGCCGAGTCCGTGGTATTGACTCCCTGCCCGCCGGGTCCCGAAGCACGATAGACATCCACCCTCAAATCATCTTCTTTGATTTCGACTTCGACCGTTTCTTCGATCTCAGGGTAAACAAAAACCGATGCAAAGGAAGTGTGTCTCCTTTTGTTGGAATCGTAGGGTGAAATGCGTACCAGCCGATGAATGCCTATTTCTGCTTTCAAATAGCCGTAGGCAAAATCGCCTTTAAAAATGATCGTGCAGTTTTTGATGCCCGCCTCCTCGCCATATTGCGTATCGAGTATTTCCGCCTTGTAGCCATTGCGGTCGCCCCAGCGGAGGTACATGCGCTGTAAAATTTCTGCCCAGTCCTGCGATTCCGTTCCGCCAGCTCCAGAGTTGACGGTTAAAATCGCGCCATTGAAATCACTGGGTCCCGAAAGCATGGCCTTGATCTCGGCCTGTTCGATCTTTTTACTCAGTGCCTGGATTTCCGGTTCGATTTCCGCAGCGAGGGAGTCGTCGTCCTCTTCCTCTAAAAGTTCGATCATGGCCTGAATGTCTTCGGAAGCGTGATGCAAATCTTTCCAAAGATCAACCGTGCGTTGCAGGACGGCGCGTTCTTGCAAAACTTTCTGCGCCGCCTTGTTGTCGTTCCAAAAATTAGAAGCCGTGCTTTTTTCCTCCAGTGCCGCTATTTCCTTTTCTTTTTTTGCGAGGTCAAAGATACCCCCGCAGGCGCTCTATCTTGCGCCTCAAGTCATTGTGTTCCCTCTTTAAATCGTACTGCATCGAACAAACTCCCAATAAAATTTTAACTTTCAACGGCCTATTGTCTCCAATTGGCCATAGGAAAGCAAGCGTTTGGATCGATAAGGCAAGCAATAAATTGTTGAATTAATAGAGATACCTGCGATTGACATCGCTTCCCACTCACTGGCATAATTCTTTTGTGACAAAAATCGAGCCATTCTCATTTCCCAGACCTCCCGAAATTGATTTGAGCCTCATCGTTGTGAGCTACAACACGCGTGAACGCTTGATGGCTTGCCTGCGTTCCGTATTTGCCTTCACTCAGGATCTGGAATTCGAAATATTTGTTGTCGATAATAATTCCCCGGACAACAGTGCCGATGCCGTTGCAGAACATTTTCCGCAGGTGCATTTGATTCGCAATTTGGACAATCGGGGTTATTCCTGCGCCGCCAATCAGGCATTGCGTCAAAGCCGGGGGCGTTACTGCATTCTCCTCAACAGCGATGCCTTGCTTGAGGAGAACAGTTTTCACAAAATCGTTGCCCATCTGGATGCCTGCCCGGAATTTTATATCCTGACCCCAAAAATCCTCGATGCAGAGGGCAAGCTGTGCGCCATGCGCCTTTGGCGTGATTCACCCATGGATGCCCTGCGCAAGATTTTGGGATTCTACGATGCCTCCAGCGAAGGCCCCCGAATGGGAACTATCGAAAACAAGGAAACCGAGGTTGCCGGCGGCCCCTGTCTGGCTTTTCGCCGATCCCTGTTTGAAACCATCGGTCTCATGGATGAATCGTTTTTTCTTTACAACGAAGAGGACGATTTATCACGTCGGGCGCATGAAAAGGGCTTGAAGGTCTGTTTTTTCGCGGAAACGGCGGTGACGCATTTTCTCAGCCAAAGTTGCAGTCAGCCGGGCATCCGTGCCAAGGTGATGCGGGAAGCCTATAAAAGCGATCTGAATTTTTACCGGAAATATTATTCCTTTTCATGGAATCTCCTGTTGCGCCTGGCTTATCGGCTGGCTTTCTTTCTGGGAGCCGCCCGCTCTGCATTTCGGAGGATTTCAGGGATTCCCTCAACCGGATCGGATGATTCTGCTCAGTTGAAAATGCGGCTGTTTTTTCTGAAAATTCCCTGAAAACGCTCCATCGTCTTACTTGGATTTTTTTTACCCGATGGCCCATCAAGTTAAAGCCGATTGCATCCGAAACAATAGATACGGACCTTTGCGTAAAGTTTCCGATCAAATATTCGGATGATCAGAGATATCCTTAAGATATTTTTAACCGACAATCATCACTGTTCTTGAAATGGCGTCTTCAGCAAAAAATAATATCGTTCTGATTCTCATAGGGACGGCCTTCTTTTTTTCCGCTTGCAGTTCGGATGCGAAGAAAGAACCGGAGATGGCTTCGGTTCGGCTCAATCCCGATATCATCAACTTGGGTATGCGTGCAAAACTTGATTTGTCTGCATTGCCCAAACAGCTTCCCGAGATTTCCAATCCGGAAGAGAAGAAAGAATTGCAAAGCCAGCGTAAAGAAGACAAGGAAGAGGAACAAACCGACTTGTTCAAAACAGATCCTGATTATTTGAAGATGGATCGTATGGAAAAAGTGGATCGATCCACACACAAAAAACGAGTTCCTATCAGTAAATTTTCGGAAGGTTTGGAGTCAAATTTTCCGATCCTGGAAAGACCATTGATTTTTTCGGGTGCCGGTTTCGAGATTCATGATTTTGAAAAACTCTCCATGCAAATGAACGAGTTTCGATACGACGACCATTTGTATATTTTGTATCCGCATCAAGTTTTGGAGAAACATCTGACCACGCGGGTGTTTGAAGGTGCTTATGCTCGCAGTGACAGGTATTTGATTTTTCATCCCACGGGGCCTGTCTGGGGGGATAAATCTTTGCTACCGATAGTGGGTGGAGAAGGAGAAGCAACGACAAAACCCACTCCGGTAAAATTGGATGCGATTCCAGAAACAGAACTCACCTTCATGCCGGGTCTTCCCACGCTAATGACTTTAAACCGCAAAGAGGATGCGCTGAATTTGATCACAGGCAACGAGGCGATCAACAAACACCGTTATCAATCCGAATACCACCAAACAGTCAATTAGCCGAATTTGTTTCAACGGATGTTGAAGCTGGCGTAGCGGGGGCAGGATTTTGAGCAGAAGTGTTCCAGTAAAAAAATATCCAGAATCCCAAAATGAAAATTACCATGATGATTTTACGGGTGAGTGAAATCTTGTAGCCCGTATCTTCGTCGTTCGCTGGAGGCAATGCATTGGGGTCAAATTCAGTGTTCAAAACCGTTGCCTTACATCAAATAGAGTGGGCCAAAGCTCAAACCCGCCAATAGATTCCAAGTCCTTTTAAAAATCAATTATAACGTATTGAGAATTCGCACAAAAAATTATTTTCTACGCAGGCTTGAGAAACTGTGTGAATTTTTTTCAACACGCAACGAGCTAATATTGTGCGGGCAAAAATTGCAAGCGCAAATCGTTATCAATGTCCGCTATCGACCACTAGCGAACATCATTTGAATCAGCATGATTGCATGTGAAAATTATACTCCATCATGCAACAGGATGAGAAACATCAGCTTTAAATATCTTTTGGTACCCAAAAATCTGGCGAAATATCTGCATTTTTTCTTCCCGCAACGGCAAAATAATAAAGCGGTCGGCCATTGATTGACAATCTATGTCGGTAGCGTTCGATATGGTAGATATCAAGATATTTTGAGAAAATTAATTCTCTGATCAATGTGGAAAACCCGGTTTTGTCGCTCAGATCCAGGAAGGTGTCCTTTATGTTGAATGCTACCCATCCCTCATCGCGAATGATATTGAATGCAGTTATAAATGCTTTCGTTGGGATATCTCCAAAGCCAAGTGCCGCAACCGTCACCATGCAATCACATTGCCAGGATTCTATCTCTTCTTTCTTCTCCTCACTTAGTTTGCAAAAGTCCTCAATATAATAGGCGTCGTATACTCCCGGTCTATCGCGATTGAGCGCATCGTGAGCTTCCGGGATAATGTCAATTCCTATCAATCGAGAGATGCCATGCTTTTTTAGTTCCTCGCCCATCATGCCATTGCCTGCGCCCAAATCCAGCACTCGAAGTTCAGTGAAATTATCCGCAGACTGTTTGATAGCGGATTCAAGTATCGTGGTCACCTTGCCTGGAGAGGAGCATTTCAGGCGGTCATAAAACAGTTGCTCATACAAACCCGGCACCTGATAAATTTCGTCGTAGTCGTGGAACCTTATCTTTCTCCTTTTACTGGCTCCATCAAGGTAGAAATAGCTTTCATCCTGATTGTGATCCAATGATTCTGTTCTTGGAAACTGTATTCGATGCCTCTTGTTCATAACTTCCTCGGAATGAGTTGAATGTTTTTACAAATGTCTATAGATTTCTCTCACTCCTCCAATCGTTGCCCTCGGGGATAAATCAGTCCGCCTTCACCTGCTTTTAGAAACGGTTTTCTATGCCCAGTGAAGCGATGAGCTTGTAGTATCCATAAATAATGAAGATGAAAAACACAATGATAATGATCTCGTGTTTGAAGCTGTGTTTGTGAAAAAACTCCCTGTCCCGATGGTGTAAAACGTCCATCAGTTCATCCGCAAATTGAATGGAGAGGAACGTTCCGGCCACAGATAGCAATATCACACCCCAATAGGGAAACGGGACGGTAAGGATGGTGTGCAACAGTTGGGTCAGCACCGTGGTCTGGTAATATTCAGCAAAATAAAGCAGTGAAATCGTATTGATTGAGATGGCAAGAGCCCAGACAACCATTTCCGAAATCAGCATACGCACGCCAAATAAAAGCCGGAGTGGAAAGTCGATCAAAAAACCGGCGTCTGCAATAGGGGTGCAGAGCACGAAAAATGTCCATGTCAGCGCAGAAGCAATCCCGCCGGTCACGAAGTTGTATTGGTAGCTGAGGTAAGAAAAATAGCCCAGAAGCAGGGCGCAAAGCAGGATGAACTTGTAGACCACCTGTTGCTTGGGGTGAGTTTCTTTTTTATCGTTGAGGTCTTTCATTCCCGGCGATCCGGTGTGCGCATCTGATACCCTCGTATTTTACTGTTCGTCGGGTGGGAATCCCGGCTCCAGGGCACTTGGTGCGCCAATAGAAGCCCGGGCATCCAGCAAAAATATCGAAAAAATGAGGAGAGACTCTTGCTAAACCAGAAGGGGATCATAACAATCCCACCCGGTACTTCTCTTTAGCATACAGCAAGCGCAGGTTGTGCGGGCAAAAATCGAAAACGCAAAACGTTGCTAACCTCGACTTTCGGCCAACAGGGGGTATTCTTTCGCCAGGAATTCATCCGGTTTTCCAGAAGAGCGTAAAAATAATTTTATAAATGGAAATCCAGCGAAAGTAGAAAAAGGGAATAAAACCCAAAACAATTTGATCCTTATTAATAGTAGCAATCCAATCAAAAAATTACGTAAGCACATGCTTAAATGAATTCAATCCAAAACAATTGAGGCTCAAATATGATTACTAAGGTTCACGGCGATATCCTTTTAAGCGAAGCGCATGCAATTGCTCACGGCATTGCACCCCACGATCACTTTAACCAAGGCCTGGCACTGGCTTTGCGAGAGCGTTATCCTGCCATGGCGCAGGATTTCCGCCATTACTGTTTTCAGCAAAATCCAAAATCCGGACATGCCTGGCTTTGGGCTGGCCCAGAGAAGGTCGTTATCAATTTAATGACACAGGAACCTGCCCTCGCCAATCAGGTTCACCCCGGGAAAGCGAGCCTGAAAAATATCAATCATGCTCTTAAGGAATTATGCGGCATCATTGAGAAGGAAGAAATCAAATCAATCGCGTTGCCAAGACTGGCTACCGGAGTCGGGGGGCTGGAGTGGAGCGATGTCGAGCCGTTGATTGAAAAATATCTGGGCGACCTGAAAATCCCCGTAATTGTATACAATTCTTATGGCAAAGATGAAAAAGCTATCGAGAAAAACCTCAAAACAGCCTAAAGGCGCGGTATCAAGTATCAAGCGTGTATGCTTTCTGCTTCTTTTATCGGCTATCTGGTTCGCACTCCCACAGTTGAGTTCTGCGAGAGGACCCGATGTCTTGCGATATGGAGACACAGGGGATTATCCAGCAGTCCTGTTCAGTCACGACGCTCATATGGCTACAGGACTCAACTGCGGAGATTGTCATTACAGTATTTTTCAGAAAAGAAAAGGTGATGCCGATAGCGATGGAGAAATGACGATGAAAACCCTCGATGAGGGGAAATACTGCGGAGAATGCCACAACAACGATAACGTCTTTTCGACCAAGAAGAACTGCGACCGCTGTCATGTCAAAAAAATCATCGGCAAATAAAAAGAGGCACTGCCGGATTGATATAACCCCTTTTTCAAAAGGGGTACGCCTGAGTTCTAACTCCCACTCATTAAGCTGAGAGCTAAAGAATCCGAACCCTCACCAACATGCAGTCAGCTAATATTGTGCGGGCAAGAATTGAGAATGTAAATCGTTGCTAACGTCGTCTTTTGGACAAAAGCTGACATTCGGCGATGAGTAATTAGTAACCAATTATAAGCTTTTCCAAATTATTGATCTGAAAAGAATGCTCCGTTTCTACTTGGATAACAATAGTCTGTTTGTTTCCTACAAACATAGGGTGATTACATGGAACTGGATTCTTTAAGATAGCTAGATTTGGATTGCTAAGGTGTATATGAGCAATTAAACCGTCCATATAAAATCGATAAACCTCCCTTTTATTTGTGCCTACCTGTACCTGTTGCTTAATTGAGGCAAAATTATGTGTAGGTCCTTTTATAGGTAGTTGAATGAGAATAACCGGGAAGAAACTTAATTGATCATCTACTTCTCTAATAATGATTTTCCTTAGTCTTTCTATATCATTCAGAGTTAATTCAATTTCTTTAAATTCCGGTAGAGACGATACTGCCGCTCTCCACAAAAGGCTTAAGAAAAATATTCTAATTTTTGTTGGGTCATTAAACTCCACAATTGCCAATTCAGAAATTGACTTAGTAGCAGGCTGTCTTATTTTATCACTTGACCAAAGCAACCCTAAAGCTCGTAGCTCTTCTATCGCATGGGAATCTATATCGGATAAATAATCTTCGCCTTCTCTTATAACAATTGTTTTGTCATACCAGCTATCAGCTCTCTTGATATAGCGTTTGTCAATTGAAAGTGCAGGTTGAATAAATTTGTTTCCTAGCTTTGTTGGCCTTGTTAAAGCCCTTGGAATAATATGTGATTTTACAAATTTTCCTTGCCTACCAGTTAACTTGCATATCCCCACTTACCGACTCCTTGTAAAGTAAGATATTGCCCTTGTTTTGGGCAGTTAACTACCTTTAGAGAACATCAAAAGCAGCCCAATTTTAGAATTTTGATTAACTATACATATTTAGAACGAATACCTTGATTGGTTGCAGATTTCTTTCTTCACATTTTAACAATAAAAGGGAGAAGATTGGCCTGATTTACATATTCTCAGTAATGGCATTTTTGCTCTTCATGAGAATACCCGCTTTGGGTCGATTGTGGACACCTGCATTAGGATTAGGGTGTCTTGGCACACCGGAAGCCAAAGCTGTTGTTGCGGACTTCTGGAGTGAAGAAGCTTCGGTTGAAGGTGGGTGCGCTCAATCCGCAACCGTAGGACAGGCAGTCGAACCAGGAGCCGCCTTTTAACAGCCGTTTGTCTTCGCCGTATTCGGGACGCATAACGGTGTTGCCGGGGTGCGGCAGATAAAAGCTGTCCACCCATTCCCAGACATTTCCAGACATGTCGTACAATCCGTATGGGCTTCTCCCGTTGGGATAAGTTCCTACCGGCTGGGTCCCTGTGGAATAGTTGTAGGGGTGATTGGAGCGGTCCAGCTTCCACTCGTTGCCCCAGGGATAGATCAGCCCGTCTTCGCCGCGTGCGGCTTTTTCCCATTCGATTTCAGTGGGAAGTCGTTTCCCCGCCCATTTGCAATAATCATCGGCATCGAACCAGTTGACGTAGACGACCGGGTGATTTTCCTTGCCTTTGGGGATTTCGCCCTTGGGCCAGTGGTACGGTTTTTCTCTGGAAGTCGCTTCCGCAAAAATTTTATATTTGCTGTTGGTGATCTCATAAAGATCAATATAGAATGCGTCGGTTCGCGCGATGTGTTCGGGGCCTTCGTCGTCCCATCTCTCGTTGGAGCCCATGATGAATTCTCCTGCGGGGATCAACACCATATCTTCCAAACCGGGAGCGGTGTTCGATTTTTTCGAGGCCGGGGCTTTTTCTGCTTTGAGTTTGGGATGAGGGGTCTTATCTTTGACAGCGATTCTTTGCAGTGAAAGGTTTCCGAAGGGGCTGGACTGGGTTCGCTTGGGAATGCCGACGTGACAGGCCTTGCATTGCGGGCGTTCGGTGCGGTCGCGTTTTGCCTGTATGATTTTTTCGGGATCGTGGCAGGTGCTCTGGCATTTTTTGCCGTTGTTTTCAGTGAGCTGGTGTTCGTAGGCCAGCGTGACTCTTGCGTTCAGCAAGCACAGTGTCAGAACCAACAATTTGAGAAGATTGAAAGAGTGCAAGGGAAACTCGATGAAAAGTGTTTGATGTGTTTTTTAATGTGTGCTCAGTCCGTGCCTAAGGTTAACGGATGGGGCATATTGAGTCAAAGCCAAATATCATCTCGCGCGATTCCATCTGTACTCTGATTTTACAAACGAAACGGTACCGGATTCAATCCGCAAAAGCTGTGACCGAAGATAAGGAATGAACTTTTTATGATGGAATGGAGATTGATCTGCGACGGCCCTATGGCGGGTCCGGTGAATATGGCAACCGATCGTGCGCTTTTGCAGGCCTGCAACGAAGGGATTTCCGGTCCCACGTTTCGGATTTACGGCTGGGCGGGAACGGCGGTCACTCTGGGTTATGCTCAGGAAGAAAAAGGCCAGATCAACAGCGAGCTTTGTCAAAGACTGAATATTCCCATCAGCCGCCGTCCGACCGGGGGGCGCGCGATGGCGCATCAAAACGAATTGACCTACAGTCTGACCGTACCCATCCCGCACGAGCAATTCCCCTCCAGTCTCAAAGGAGCCTATGCGGTGGTGGCGACGGCGGTCGAGAAATCCCTGCAACTTCTGGGAGTCAAAAACACCCCTCATGCCCCGCGCTCGACAAAGAAGACAGAGGGTAAGGAAAAATTTCGCTCTCCGGCCTGTTTCGCACATTTGAACGGACATGAAGTTGCGGTGCAGGGAAAAAAACTGACAGGCGGGGCGCAACGGCGCCTGAAAGGGGCTTTTTTACAGCAAGGATCGATTCTGCTGGATTGTGATCGGGAATTTACGAATTCGTTGTTTGAGTTCCCCGATCTCCAGACGAGAGAAAGAAATCTTGAGATTTTGAGGGAGCAAACCATCAGCCTGCGTGAATTGTTAGGAATCGAAATTCCTTTTGAGCTGGCCGCCGGAGTATTCAAAAAAGGTTTCTCGGAGACCTTTCCCGGTCGCTGGCAGGAAAAAGGTTTGAGCGCAAGAGAGATCAGCTTGCGCGATGCTCTTGTAGAGGATAAAGGACCGGGAATCTCGCGCAGAGTCCTGGATGACGCCATAAAATAAAAGTGCTGAATTTTTCTTTTTGAGCGGGTAGAACCTCGGAATGGATATGGAAGTTTGTCTTTAGAAACTGGCAAAGGTCCATCATTTTGCGGGTCTATTCGTTGCCGTTTGGCGGGCGGCTTGTGTTACCATGAGGTTTTAAAAGACACCGCTTTCTGTGTTAGCTTGTATGAAAATCCTGCGTGAGGATTTTTGGAATTGGAATCGGAGAACCGCTTGCTAAAGCATCTCTGATGCATCGCTTATCAATTTGAGAAAAGTTTGGATTTGCATGTTTCCTAGAAGGGTCGTTATCACAGGATTAGGTGCCATGAGCCCTAATGGGAATGGAATCAAAAATTTCTGGCGCAATACCTGCGAGGGGAAAAGCGGTGTCGACCGAATCCGTTGTTTTGATCCTGGTGAATTGTCTTGCCAGATTGCGGGAGAGGTCAAAGATTTTGACCCCACTGAGCTTTATTCGCGGGGTGATCTCAACAAATTGCCGCGCGCCGTGCCTTTGGCCATTGCCTCTGCAACCGAGGCCTTGAAGGATGCGGGAATTGATCTTGCTGATTTCAGCGAAGAAGATTTTGAAAGTCTGGGCGTTCTGGTCGGGAGCGGTGGTGCCGGCTTTGATTTTTCCGAGAAACAATTTGAAATTTATTTCACCGGAAGCAAACATAAAATCAGTCCCTACGCCATTTCCAACTCACTGGTGGGGATGCTTTCCAGCGAAATCTCGATGTATTTCGGGTTGATGGGTCGAAGCCACGTGATCGCCAATGGTTGTGCGAGTTCGACCGATGCCATGGGTTACGCGTTTAACGCAATTCGGTTCGGACAAGAAGACTGGTTCCTGTCGGGTGGCGTGGAGGCCTGCGTGACCCCCGCGATGATGTGTGGATTCCAGCGCATGAAGGTCAATCCCATTCACTTCAACGATGACCCCACACGTGGATCGCGTCCTTTCAATAAGGATCGGGAAGGCTTTGTGCTGGGGGAGGGAAGCTGGATGCTGGTTCTGGAAGAACTGGAACATGCCAAGCGTCGACGCGCACCGATCTATGCAGAAATCATTGGTTACGGTTCGACCTGCGACGCTTATCATCGCGTTGCGATCATGCCCGATGGCAAGCAATCGACCCGCGCCCTCACTCTGGCGATGAAGGATGCAAAGGTCGATAAAAACGATGTGCAATATATCAACCTGCACGGCACCTCAACGGAATTGAACGACCGCATCGAAACGATGGCGGTCAAACAGGCATTCAATGGCCGCAATGTTCCAGCGAGTTCCACCAAATCCATGGTTGGGCATCCGCAGGGAGCTTCGGGTGCATTGGGTGTCACGGTGACCGCGCTGACGCTGAAAAACGGATTCATGACGCCGACCATCAATCAGGAAAATCCGGACCCGGAATGTGACATGGATTACATTGCCAATCAAGGGCGTGAGGCAAACGTTGATATTGCGATCAGCAATTGCATATCGTTCGGATCAAAAAACTCGGCACTTGTTTTGAAAAAATGGGCGGATGGAGCAAATTCATGAGGGCGACAATACACTTGAAGAAAAGAGTTCAGGGTTGCTGATAATGTAAGGAAAGTTTTTGCATTTTTAACCGGGTGCTAATTATGGAAATTAAAAAAATATCAGTCAGCGTTTTTATGTTGCTCATCCTTTCCGCTTGCGGCGGACCCTTGGTGTCGGTTGATGTGACGGTGGTCGATCAGAAGACCGCGCTGGAAAATCAAATCCTCGGGAGTTACGAAGAAATTGGCAACGACATGGCACTTCTGGCTTCCGTTCGTTCGGTGGATGAAGAGGGGGCGTTGATAACCGTTGCCGAAATTCCCAAGGGAAAAAAAGAAGCGATTCGCGCCCGGCAGAGGCAAGAGTTCAATCATGACGATATCCAGATGTTCAAAAAAGAATCCTGTGCCGGAGAAGGCAACGATGGATTGGTCGCCCTGTTGGCGATTCAATGCACGAAAAAAGACGATCCCAAATTTGTCGAATTCGCCAAGGCGATCATAGAGGAAGAAAACAAAAGCCGGCTCATCATCCTGCAAAGGATCATCGACACAAACGAAAATTTTGCAAAAGACGACATGCCCAAAGTCCAGAAAGTTTTTGCTGGACTCAATCGCGACAAAGCCCTCTCTGGTGAATGGATCCAACTGGAAACGGGTCAATGGCAAGTCAAAAAATAACTTGCACAAAGCGCGGGAGTGAATCTGTCGGTATTTTTTGTAGCGTCTGTTGCGTGCTTCGGGCAATGGCCCAACCTTTTCGCGGGGAATGATTCCTGCTTCCACAATTTCCTCTTTGCAAATCAATGAGGCCTTCCTTTAAAGAAATTTCCTTACCCACCCTTATATTCGTATTCTTTTTTTCGTTGTACCTGCTCACTGCTCAGGGTTCCATCCAGAGTTCGGATGGCAAAACCATGTTTCTGCTCACGCAAAGCATTGCCGAACATCAAAGCATCAGTTTCTCCGAACATGTCGCGGGTCCGCTGGCGGAAAAATACTACTCAAAATACGGGCTGGGAATGAGTGTTCTGGTCTTGCCGCTGTACCTTCTGGGCAAGGGATTGGGAATGGTGTTGGGCATCGATCCGGTGTTTGCGACGCGATTCACTGTCAGTCTGTTCAATGTGATCGTGACGCCCCTCACCTGTGTCCTCCTCTATTTTTTTGCGTTACGGCGACTGTATTTTCCCTCGCAGGTGGCCTGTTGGCTCAGTCTTGGATTCGGATTGGGAACCATCGCCTGGCCGTATTCCGAAGAGTTTATGAGCGAGCCTGCGACCTCTCTGTTCCTGCTGGCTTCGGCCTATTGCCTGACGGATGATCGCAGGTGGGATCGAAAGGCACTCAGCCTCTGGGCGGGTGTTTTTTTTGGAGTGGCCCTGTCTTTGCGATCCGCAACCGCAATCGCCCTGCCGGGATTCGTTGTCTACGCCTTTTGGACGGCAAGGTCCGGGCGGGAATGGCTGGAACGATTGCACGAAGCCCTGCGTTTCCTGATTCCGGTGATCGGTTTTGGTTTAGGTCTTTTGTATTACAATTATGTGCGTTTTGGCGACGCTTTGGAAACAGGCTACGAAAGCGGAATGGTCCCGCATTTCTGGACCGGATTCCTGGGCATGCTGTTTTCACCCGGCAAGTCGGTGTTCTTATACAATCCGGTTTTGATTCTCGCCTGTTTGGGAGTACCCGCACTTTTCCGCAAGCGTCCTCAAATGGCATTTTTAATCGCGTGGGTGATCCTGTCGCATGTCCTGTTATTTTCATTCTGGCACAGCTGGTTTGGCGGCATGAGCTGGGGACCGAGGTTGCTACTGGTCGTTGTCCCGTTCTGGATTTTGCCCGCCGGTTACCTTGCAGAAATTCGCCTCGGATGGTTTCGCAAAGCCATGGCCGTTGCGGTGATCGTTGGCGCGTTGATCCAGATTCCGGCGGTGTCTGTCAATATGGCGCGATACTATTATCAACTGCAGACGCAATCGGCCGAATTCGAGCCATTGTTGTTGTACGATGTGGCGCACACGCCCTTGATCGGTCAATGGCATCAATTGGCAGAAGTCGTTCGCGGTTTGAGTGATGAAGCGGCACTGCAGAAGCGCACGCAAATGGCCTTGCAGGGCACCCGTTTTGCGGGCAAAGACGTCGCCGAGGCATTGCGGTGGGGATTGGCCGTCAATGCCCCTAATTTCTGGTGGTATTATATGAAGCGATTTGGTTATCCTTGGGCACTGTGCATCGGCCCCCCCATTGTCCTATTGTGTTTGACCCTGCTTTGCGGGTATAAATTAGTATCGCATTTGAAGAGTGAGTCCCACTCTCCCACGTCATTTTAACTGGATCGGAAAAAATATGCAGAACGAATGGAACGATGCCGACGCAAAAGCGGCGATTGAAACATACAAAGATTGTTCAGAAGACGTTGCCCTCCGCGTTTACACCTCGCGTTTGATCGGTAAAAATCCCGCATTGGTTCTCCACGGCGGCGGCAACACCTCGGTCAAATCCATGGCGACCAATAAGGTTGGGGAACAAGTCAACACGCTGTACGTTAAAGGCAGTGGCTGGGATCTCGACACCCTGCTTCCCGCAGGTTTGCCCGGCGTCACACTCGACCATTTGCTCAAATTGCGCAAACTGGATGGCCTGAGCGACGAGGACATGGTCAACGAACAACGCACTCATCTGCTTGATGCGTCGTCACCCAATCCATCGGTTGAAACCTTGCTGCATGCTTTTTTGCCGCATAAATTCATCGACCATTCGCACGCCGACTCTGCGCTGGTATTGGCCAATCAGCCCAATGCCGAAGCACTGTGCAAAGAAATATACGGCGATAGCATCGGCGTGGTTCCCTACATCATGCCGGGCTTCGATCTGGCAAAAGCATCCGCCGAAGTTTATGAGAAGAAACCGGATGTCAAAGGTCTGTTGCTGGTCAATCATGGTTTGTTCACCTTTGGCGACACCGCCAAAGAAAGTTACGATCGTCATATCGAAGCCGTGACACGGGCAGAGGAATACATCGCCAGCAAACCGCTGAAAGCCTTCACGCCCTTGAAAGACGCACCGACGATGAGTCCCGATGAAATATTACGGGCCATTGCGCCTAAATTGAGAGGACTGTTTGCCGAACGTTCGGGCCGGTCCTGGCTCGTGCATCATCGCGAAGATGAGGTTCTGCGTGAATTCGCATCCAGTGAAGAATGCGCGATCTGGTCGCAGATTGGTACCGTGACACCCGATCATGTCATCCGCACCAAACAGAAACCCCTGCTTCTGAATTTGCAGAGTCTGGGCGATCCGGTGGCCTTGCGGTGCGACATTGAAGATGCGCTGGAACATTACATGGACGCTTACCACGTTTATTTTGAAGGCAACAAACAAGCGAAGGAAGTCGAGAAAAAAGAACTCGACCGTTTGCCCCGTGTGATTCTGGTTGCCGGACTCGGCTTGCTGACCGTTGGCACGACCGCAAAGGAAACAAAAATCTCGGCAGATATTTATCAACACGCGGCGGACGTGATCCGCAAATCCTTCAGCATTGGTGATTTCAAACCGCTCGGCGATGGCGATTTGTTCGACATGGAATACTGGTCGCTGGAGCAAGCCAAACTCGGCAAAAGCAAGCCCGCCACCCTGCAGGGTAAAGTGGCGTACGTTACTGGCGCGGCCAGTGGCATCGGTTACGCGACAGCCCGACTGTTTGCCGCGCAGGGCGCGAACCTTTTCCTGAGCGATCTCGATGGCGAAAAATTAGAAGCCGTAGCCGAGACCATCCGCAAAGAAAGCAAAGTCAGCGTCGCTTGCGGAGCCGTCAACGTGACCGACGAGCAGGCGGTTCGCGAATCGTTCAGCGAAGTGACCCGCATTTTCGGCGGACTCGATATCCTGATCTCCAACGCCGGAAATGCCATGCAAGGATCGATTGCCGATATCGACTCGCAGTTGTTGCGACAAAGTTTCGAGCTGAACTTTTTCGCCCATCAGACCATGGCCTCCGAATCCGTTCGTCTGTTCCGTCGCCAGAAAACAGGAGGCGTGCTTCTGTTCAACGCCTCCAAAGCCGCCTTCAATCCGGGCAAGAATTTCGGACCCTACGCACTGCCCAAAGCCGCCGTCATGGCATTGATGAAACAGTACGCGCTCGATTACGGCAGTGAAGGCATCCGCTCCAACGCCATCAATGCCGACCGCATCCGCACCGGAATTTTCTCCGAAGAAGTGATCGCGCAACGCGCCGCCGCACGCAACCTGTCCGCCGATGAGTATTTCCGAAACAACCTGCTGGAAAAAGAAGTTTACGACACCGACGTCGCGCAGGGATTTCTCAGTTTGGCACTCGCAGAAAAGACGACCGGAAGCGTGCTCACCGTCGATGGTGGCAACATCGCCGCCAGCCCGCGCTGATCGGGCACCGGGCAACGCCCGGTGGAAATGGATGGATTTGCGATGGTTTAATTGCTTTTTCCGGCAATTGAGAATCTGTTGCAAGACTGGTCACTCAGGTGTATTATCTAATAATACACTTTTGGAGAGGTAGTCATGCAAAGAAATACCAGTGTGGTGCTAGGCGAACATTTTTCATCATTCGTTGAAAGCAAGATCAAAGAAGGTCGTTTTGAATCCACCAGCGAAGCCATTCGTGCCGGGTTGCGATTGCTGGAAGTAGAAGAAAGCAAGCTCGATCTGTTGCGCTCCAGGCTGGCAGAAGGAGAGGCCCAGCTAGACAGTGGAAAAAGCACCGATGGGGAAACTTTCATGCAAACATTGATGGATTGATATGGGCACGTATGTTCTTTCCCTCAATGCTCAAGAAAGCTTGAAAGAGATCAAGGCCTATTCCACAGAAAAATTTGGGGAAGACCAAACCCGTATTTACCTTGGGAGGTTGCGTGATCGAATGCGTTACCTTGCGGATAATCCAGAGCGCGGTCAGGCGAGAAACGAAATAAGGTGGGGGTATTATAGTTACTTTGAGGGGTCTCACACCATTTACTATAAAATTCTTTCAGATCAGATCGCAATCATAGACATCTTGCATCAGTCGATGGAACCAATGCGGCACCTTTTGGAAAGTGACTAGCTGAAGAATTGTATTTTTAAAGTTTGATGGTTTTGTATAGCTTCAGATACTTTTCGGCGATGGCGTTCCAGCAATAGTGTTCTTCTACCAGACGTCTGCCATTTTCTGCGAGTTCTTGTTTCAGCTCGGGATTTTTGCAAAGGGCGATGATTTTTTCGGCCAGTGCCGGTGAATTTTTTTGCGGCACGGTCAATCCGGTTTTGCCATCCTTTATCATATCAACGATGCCGCCCACGTCGCTGGCGACCACGGCGGTTTTTGAGGCGAGGGCTTCGAGAAACACCACGCCCTGTCCTTCGGTGTCGCCGCTTTCGGCGATGATGGAGGGGCCGATGAACACATCGGCGGTGGCGTAAAAACGCGCCAGTTCTTCGCCCGATTTTGAGCCGGGGAAGAGGACTTTCCCGGTCAGTCCAAGTTCCTGCACTTGACATTTGAGTGCTTCCTCTTCAGGACCAAACCCCACCAGCACCAGACGCGCTGAAGGTTCTTCCTCTAAAATTTTCGGCAGGGCATCGATGAGGTAGCGGAATCCTTTTTTCTCCGCAAAACGTCCCACGCCGAGCAGAAAGGGACCTTCGATGCCCAGTTTCGATTTCAATTGCGGATCATATTTCTCTGCGCAAAAAATCGTTTCATCGACTCCGTTGGGGATGTAGGGATAAACCCCGTCTGCATAAATCGATTCGAGGGTTTCTTTGACAGAGAGGCTGTTCACCGCGCAAGCCGAGGCGCGGGACAGGGCAAAGCGTTTGATGGCGCGAGCGATGGGATTTTTTTGAAAGGCGTAAACGTCGCCGCCGAGCGCGGTCAGGATGAAGGGGATGCCCGTGATTGAGTGGATCAGGGAAACGAAGAATCCCTGTGGCACGATCCAGTGGCAATGGATGAAGTTGATTTTGTGTTTGCGGACGGTTCGCCATAGATGATAGGCCTGTGCGAGCAGGAAACCGGGCAATTGTTTTTTTGCAGAGGGATTGGATTTCAGTTTGGGCAGGATGCCGCCTTCGTAACACAGCACCTGTTGCGATTTCGGGTAGGCGTAGGGGTAGCGGATGATGCGCACGCCTTCCATTGTTTCGTATTCTTCCGCACCGGGAGCGTGCGGGACCAATGCCCAGAGGGATACTTTTTTCGCGAGACGTTGGGTCAGGTCGAAAACAAAACGTGGCTCGGCATCGCCTGCCCAGCGTGGGAAAGTGGTGGCGACGACGAGGACCCGCAGTTCATTTTCAGAATCCGTCATGAATACCTTGAGTTAATTTTTTGAGTTTTCTTTGTCTGAATCCATGTCTCGTTTTTTGACGCGGACCTGGATGTCTTCGAGGAGCTGGCGGTTGATCGCGATCAAATCCGCAACGATTCCCATCATGATGATCTGGAATCCGACTATGAGCAGGATGGCGGAAAGTATGAGCGACTGGACATGTCCTTCGGTCATGCCCTGAAAAAAGAAATAAAGGTAGCGACAGCCAATGGCAAAACCCATCAGGAAAGTGATTCCCCCGGCGATTGCGAAAACCTTGAGGGGCTTGTACATCGAATAAATTTTGATGATGGTCACAAGAGTGCGTTGCAGGTAGGACGCAATGTTGGGAAACAAGCGCGACTCACGCAATTTTTCGTTGACGCGGATGTCCACATATTCGAGAGCGAGATTGTTGTTGCCCGCACTGATAAGCGTTTCGATCGTGTAGGTGAAATCGGAAACGACATTGACCTGCATCGCGGCAGAACGGGACCAGGCCCGGAATCCGCAAGTGGCATCGGGAACCTCGGTGCCCGAAATCTGTCGAACGAACCAGCTCCCGCATTTTTGCAGAAAAATTTTCCAGGGCGAAAAATGTTTGATCGTTTCAACACGGCGGTTGCCGATGACCATGTCGGCGCGTTGATCGAGGATCGGTTGAATCAGTTTGGGGATATCGTTGGCGTTGTATTGATTGTCGGCATCGGTGTTCACGATGATGTCCGCTCCCAGCTCCAAAGCCCGGTTCAGTCCTGCCACAAAGGCTTTGGCCAATCCCTTGTTCGATCCCAGTTGCAGGATATGATCGACTTGATGTTGTTTGGCAATTTCTACCGTGCGATCGGTACTGCCGTCGTCCACAATGAGGGTTTCGATGACATCAATGCCGTCGATTTCCTTGGGCAGTTCCCGCAAGGTCAGAGGAAGCGTTTCTTCTTCGTTGAGACAGGGAATTTGTATGATGAGCTTCACGATTCAGGTTGGTTGAGGTCAATCAATCCGCTTGTAGATGCGTATTCTATCAGAATTTTCGGGAGATTTATGTTTTCGGATTTGAATATCATAAGAATTATTGTTGCGCATTTTTGAAGCAGAAAGAATAATTTTTTCGTAAGGATGAGAGCTGATGATTTGTTGCAATGCAGGGTCCTTCTTCTGCATCTCATTTTCAGGGAGCCAGCGCGCCCCGCGCAAAACGATCCATTTGGGAGGCGAAGCCGGGCTGAGCGCACTGTCGTCAATCATTTTCATTCCAGTATAGAAAGTGAGCGATTCGGCTTCATTGTCAATATAACAAGTGTCACCCGGGGTTCCATGCGTTGCAAAAAAATGCACAATCGCATCGAGTGGGCCCTGGTAACGGTGCGCGATCTCATAGCCGTAATCGTACAAGTGAGATTGCAGAGAAATTTCCCGCATGAAGGTATCATGCGCCGATTCAAGACGCGGTCCGGAAAAGAGACCGCGTGCTTTATCCACAACGGGTTTGAAAATCCATAGCGGCCCAATATGAAACAGATTGCTGAGGATCAAAGTCACAGCCATCAAAGTTTGCAGAACAGGTTTTCGGTTCAGACCTTTTGCCAGAATGATCCCCATGATAAAGCACAACAAGGGGATACCGCCCGCCACATATTGTTGCATGGGAATGGAATGAACCGTTGCCGTCAAGTAGATACCTACCAGACACAACAAAGGCAATTGCAGGATTTTCCGATGCGTGCGCAGGGGCTGGAGCCAGAACAGAGGGATGAGGATAAAAGGAAACAAATTATTGTTGGTCTGGAACAGATAACCCGCAAGCCGGGTGATTGGAGACATGGCATTGCTTTGGACCAGAATGCTGGCATTTTGGTAAAACTCTGTTATTTTGGTAAAAACCGGGATGATGGCGATTTGCCAGGGAATGGTCAGTGCCGCTACAACAAACGCCGAAAAATAAACGCGGTTCATATTCTCGGCTAAAATATCTTTTCGATTCAAATACAGATGAACCAAAATCCCGATCAACAGTCCGGCAAATTCCACATACATGGTCTGGAAGTAAACCAGACAAATCAAGGTAAACGCAAACGGATTCCAGGGTTTCTTCTCATACAATCTGAGGTAGAGATAAAGCAGGAAGGGCGTGAGCAGAATGGGCAAGCCCACATAGCGGGCCGTGCGAAAAAAAAGCAGAGCGGGAACAGAGGATGCGAGTAAAAATCCCGAAAAGAACGCAACCGATTTAGAACCTGTCATGCGTAACGCAAAATAATAAAGAGCGACGATGGACAATATTCCGCAGAGAGCAAAAGGGAGTCGGGCCGAAAAAGTGGAAGGACCCAAAAACTCCATAAAACCCGCTTGTAGATAATAAGGAAACCAGGTTCGGTAAACAAACAGTCCCTGATAGACATCCGCAAACAGCATCGTTGCATTGGTTTCGTCGGAATGCTTGGGAACCGCATATTTCAGAATGGTCGTGCTGACAAAGGTATCCGCCCCCTCATCGACCTGCAAAACAGAGTCCGCAAGACCCGGAAGGATCATCAGCGAAGCGTAAAGAACCAGGCACAGCAGGGGATATTGGAATTTAAAGTAATTTTTCAATGGGAATTCTGTTTTAGGGTGAACCTGCGCCTGCTAAAATTTTTCAAATTGCATTCCGTTAGTAAAAGTAACGGTCAAAATATCAATTAGTTTATCCGAGGTTGCAAAAGGGAACAAGCGACAATGAATGAGAACAGGGTGCTAGAATGACCTTGTGAAATTTATTCCCGCTCTTTCGACAGAGAGGAAATAAAAAGATGAACGCTTTTGAGACAAACCAAGAGCCGAAATGAGAGAAAAGATAGCAGACAGGGCAAAGTCTATGATAGGTAAGACCCAATGACCCAAAAAATTTTATTGACCGGGGCTTCCGGTGGATTGGGTGGACTGGTTTTAAGGAAATTGGTGGATGAGGCTATTTTCAGTATATCAGCACTGGTTCATCAGCAACCGCTTGAAAAAGGGATATACGAAGTCGTTTGTGGTGATTTGACAGATCCAGATTCCCTTCTTCCCGCAGTTGAGGGCTGTGACACCGTTTTACATCTGGCCGCCTTGACCCATTCCCCGAACGAGTCCGATTATTTCAAGGTCAACCTGGAAGGGACGCAAAACCTCCTGTCCGCCTGTCTTGCCAAAAGCGTCAAGCGGTTTATCTTTGTGAGCACCCGGTCCGCGCAAGCAGATGGCGGTGCATACGCATTGAGCAAATTGAAGGCGGAAGAAGCAGTGAAGCAATCAGGATTGTCGTGGCTGATAGTGCAACCCGGAGAATGCTACGGTCCTGGAATGAAGGAACCCATCAATCGTTTGGCAGAATGGGTTCAGCGTTGGCCGGTTGTACCCTGCATCCGTGATAAAAACTGCACCCTCTCGCCCGTTTACGTTGATGATGTGGTGCAGGCCCTTGTTACAGCTTTAAAGTTCGGACAGATTTCTAAGGAAACCATCGTTCTGGCAGGGCCCGAAGCGATGACATTTGAAGAATTGATCGACCGAATGTGTCATTATTATCAGGTAAAACGAAGAAAAGTGCGCGTATCGATCCATCTGGTTCAAATTTTGGTGCGTATCCTGTCCCGATTGGGAGTAAATGCACTCGTTCCAGACCAGATTCCCCGATTGATTTGTAACAAGCCAGAATATGACCCCTCCAGCAAAAATTTGATCGATTTTGTCCCAAAAACATTAGAACAGGGTTTGAAATCGCTAAATTTTCGATAGACTGAAATTTTTTCAGCATAAAATCCAAAAAATAGCACCGAAAATCATAAATTCACACCCTCAAAAGAACCAAAAAAGAAAATTTTCGCTTTCAGTCTCCAATTTTTTTGTAAACATCGACCGAATTGTCCAAAAATAATGAAAAATAATTTGGAAATAAAATAAGTATCGTGTTAACATCCATCAAATAGAATACACCTGTTGCCGCCAGGCAGATATAATGGCTTATAAAACAGTCGGATGATAGTCCCCAAAATAAAAAAACAAAGGGATCCTCTTTTCGGTTGACAGGCACCATGTAAAACCTTTAGAATCCAAAGTTTCCATTTCGCTGGGCTGGCATAGCTCAGTTGGTAGAGCAGCTGATTTGTAATCAGCAGGTCGGGGGTTCGAGTCCCTTTGCCAGCTCCAGATTCTTGTGTTTTGATGTGGAGTGGTTACGGGTTGAACGGGGTGTGCTCTGTCTTTTTTTGTTGCTGTGTGTTCTGTTGGAAGGGTTAAGGGGAGATTCCCGAGTGGCCAAAGGGGACAGACTGTAAATCTGTTGGTTCCGCCTTCGGAGGTTCGAATCCTCCTCTCCCCATTCAAACCGATTTAACGGAATCAGGCGGGAATAGCTCAGTTGGCTAGAGCGTCAGCCTTCCAAGCTGAGGGTCGCGGGTTCGAGTCCCGTTTCCCGCTCCATCTTCGTTTTATTTTGAAGGTGTGTATCGCAGTATTGAATTTTCGGGTTTGGAAGCGTGCGTGGTCAGGGCGGTTTAAGAGGCGCTCGTTAAAGAATGTGCCCACGTAGCTCAGTGGTGGAGCACTTCCTTGGTAAGGAAGAGGTCATCGGTTCAATCCCGATCGTGGGCTTAACAGAAAGCTGGTAATTCGTGTTGTCTTTATAGGCAATGCAGTAACTTTGGGTGTCTGGTGCGATGAGAGATATTATTCAGTTGGCATGTGAAGAGTGTAAGCGACGAAATTATTCTTCTACCAAGAATAAGAAAACAACGACGCATAGGTTGGAAATGAAGAAGTATTGTCGATTCTGTCGTAAGCATGTTCCTCATAAGGAAACAAAATAAGGCGAAAGATCGACGCCGATTTGCAGGCGGCGGGCTGGCGTTTGTTTTCTTTAAGACAGTCGGCCAAGGTCGCTGTTATTGATGGAAAACCAAGGCCAGTAGCTCTAATTGGTTAGAGCATCGGACTCCAAATCCGAGGGTTGTGGGTTCGAATCCCTCCTGGCCTGTATAATATGCGTTGAGAGAGGCGAATGATAAGCAAAGCAATTCAGTTTTTATCCGAAGTCAAGATGGAAGTCAAGAGGGTCACCTGGCCTTCGAGACGAGAGGCTTTGGGCGGCACTATGGTGGTTTTGGTGACGGTTTTTTTGATGGCCTTGTTTTTGGGTGTCGTGGATTTGTTATTGTCCAAGGCGGTCCAAAGTCTCTTTTAATTGTATTGATACTGATTAAGTAAAGGGGATCTGTGGCGAAAAAGTGGTATGTGGTTCATGCCTATTCTGGATTTGAGCGTAAGGTCAAATTGAGTCTTGAAGAGCAGTTTGAGACGCGTGGCCTGAAGGACGCTTTGGGAGAGGTGTTGATACCGACGGAAGAAGTGGTGGAAGTTCGCGCCGGTAAGAAGAGAGTTTCGACGCGGAAGTTTTTCCCCGGATATGTTCTGATCAATGTGGAGATGGATCAGGATATTTGGTATCTCATTAAGGATACCCCGAAGGTCACTGGATTTCCCGGTGCGGGTGGTCAGCCTGTTGCGCTTTCCGATGCGGAAGTGGAGTCGATCATGTCGCAGGTAAAAGGCGAATCCGCCCGACCCAAGCCGAAATTTTCTTTTGAAAAAGGCGAGAGTGTGCGTGTTATTGATGGCCCCTTTCTTAATTTCAACGGGGTTGTGGACGAAGTCAATCACGACAAGGGCAAAGTCAAAGTTATGGTTTCGATTTTTGGTCGCGGTACCCCGGTCGAACTGGAGTTTCCGCAGATAGAGCTGGTTTAGGTTTGGCAACTCGGCAGATGCCGGGTTGTTTGCTTGTGGATCTGAAACTTTCCGGTATTTCACCTTGGCTGGGTTGAGTGAGGTGGGCAGTTTTAATCGCAAGTGTGGGGCGAAAGATGTGTGCGCCCGGCAGTGCCGGAGAGCAAATAGATAAAGTTTTTTGAAAGGGTGTATTTTCGTGGCGACAAAAAAAGAGGTGACGGGACTCATTAAGCTGCAGATCCCCGCCGGGCAAGCGACGCCTTCCCCGCCGGTCGGTCCTGCTTTGGGTCAGCATGGCGTGAATATTATGGAGTTCTGTAAAGCCTTCAATGCCAAGACTCAAGGGCAGGAGGGGATGATTATCCCTGTTGTTATAAATGTATATAAAGACAGGTCTTTTGACTTTATCACCAAGTCGCCTCCGGCGTCCGTGCTGTTAAAGAAAGCGGCGGGTATCGCTAAAGGGTCATCCAACCCCAGTAAAGAGTTTGTGGGTACTGTGACGATTGGGCAGGTAGAGGATATTGCGCGCACGAAGATGGAAGATCTGAATGCGTACGATATGGAAAATGCCGTCAATATTATAAAAGGTTCCGCCAAGAGCATGGGGCTCAAGGTGGAGGGTTGAATGGGATTGAGGACAAGTAAATGGTAAAGTTGGTTAAGAGGCGCAAGGCTGTAGCCGGAAAAGTAGATCGAAATGCCAAGTACGAGTTGAAAGAAGCTTTTCAGCTGGCAGTAGAGACTGCGAACGCTAAATTTGACGAGTCAGTAGATGTTGCCGTTAAATTGGGGATTGATCCTCGTAAGGCTGATCAGAATATTCGTGGTAGCGTGGTTCTGCCTCGTGGTACAGGTAAGAAATTTCGTATTTTGGTGTTTGCAAAAGGCGAAAAGGAAGCCGAAGCTAAAGAAGCGGGAGCCGAGCATGTGGGTGGCGATGAGCTTGCTGATAAGATTCAAGGTGGCTGGATGGAATTCGACCGCGTGGTTGCGACTCCAGACATGATGGGTGTTGTTGGTAAATTAGGGCGTGTATTGGGTCCTAGAGGTTTGATGCCGAATCCCAAGACCGGAACGGTTACGTTTAACGTGCGTCAGGCCATTGAAGAAATTCAAGCGGGTAAAGTGGATTTTCGTGCGGACAAGGGCGGCATTATTCATGCCTCCCTGGGGAAAGCCAGCTTCTCAGTGGATGACTTGGCTGATAATTATGGAGCTTTGATTTCCACGTTGATTAAGATGAAGCCTTCTTCAAGCAAAGGTCTGTATGTTCGTGGAGTTTCATTGTCCACCACCATGGGACTGGGAGTCAGAGTTAATTACATTCCGTAAACTGACGGGGAATGCCGTGCCCGTACATTGCAGGATATTGATTGCAGGATATTGAAAGGAATAGACGTGCCCAACGCAGAAAAAATTAAATCCGTCGAAGAATTGAATCAGGTTCTGGTAAAGGCCAAGTCCGCAGTGTTGGCCAATTATCAGGGGATTGACGCAGTCGAATTGGCCGCCCTGAGAGCACATATGAAGAAAAGCTCGGTCGAGTTCCGAGTTGTAAAGAATACCCTGGCGCGGGAAGCTGCAAAAAATACCCAGTTTGAGGTGATGAGTGAAAGCCTCAAGGGACCGATATCGTTGGCTTTGAGCTTTGACGACCCGGTTGCTCCAGCGAAAGCTATGGCAGATTTTGTTAAAACGGGACCCAAGAAAGCCCCGGAGGTTATCGGCGGTGTTGTTGAGGGTAAAGCTATTCTTCCACAACAAGTGAAAGATTTGGCGAATCTTCCTTCCAGGGAAGTACTGTTGTCGCAGATGCTTTCTGTTATGCAAGGACCGACCACAAATTTTGTTGGCGTATTCAGCAGTCTGTTGCGAAAATTGGTGGGAACCTTGGACGCAGTACGCGATAAGAAAAATTCCGGTTGAAAACCGGCAGATATTTTAAACAATTGAATTCAAACAATTATAGAATTTATATAGTGAAAGGAGATTTGCAATGTCCGTAACGAAAGAAGACGTCGTTTCTTTTATTGATGGAATGACCGTTTTGGAGATGTCTGCGTTTGTAAAAGAACTCGAGGAAAAATATGGAGTAACTGCGGCAGCACCTTCAGCGGTAATGATGGCTCCTGCAGGTGGTGATGCGGGTGGAGCTGAAGAGAAAACTGAATTTGACGTCATCCTTTCAGCAGCAGGCGATAAAAAGATTCAGGTTATTAAAGAAGTACGAGCCATTACTGGTCTCGGCCTCAAAGATGCCAAAGATTTGGTTGATGGTGCTCCAAAGACAATCAAAGAAGGTGTTAAAAAGGAAGAAGCTGACGATATTAAGGCTAAGATTGAAGCCGTGGGTGGAACGGTCGAAGTTAAGTAAATCTTATCGTTGGTCGTTTGGCTTTCACACTAAGAAGTTTCTCTCGGATAAAATAAAGAATCCCCACAGTCTCTGTGGGGATCTTATAACGACAAGAAGAAAATTTTACGAATCGCAAATAGCCCGGGCGCAAGTCCTGGAGTTCTATTTGTGATTTGTGTGTTATATTCTTTTGGAGGCTTGTTGTTTTTTTGTCCTGTTAGAAACTTTGTGTTGAGCCCGATGAAGTTTTAGATACGCCCTTTTGTTAACCCTTCCATTATAAGGCCTGCTAGCCTATGTCAAAAAGCCGTTCTCAAAGAGCGCATAGTAGCTTAAGAAAAAGAAGAAATTTCGCCCAGATCCCGACAGTCATAGACATTCCAAACCTGATTGAGATTCAGAAAAAGTCCTTTGAGCATTTCCTGCAATGGGATGTTGCCCAAAAAGATCGTAAGGTCAGAGGCTTGGAAGAAGTGTTCAGGGATATTTTCCCCATTTCAGATCTTAACATAAATGCGCTCATCGAATATGTTGGGTATGAGGTTGGTGTGTGGGAAAATGGTGAGGGCGAATATGACGGATTGGGTGGGATTGGCGTCGTTTGCGAAAAAACGGGGCAAGAAGTAAGCTATCGAGAAAAGTACAAATTGAGTGAGTGCCGCCAAAAGGGTCTGACTTATGCCGATCCTATTAAAATCATGGTGCGCCTGGTTTTGTATGATCGAGAGCGTATTGACCTCAACGAAAAAATGCTGAAGTCACTCCTTGGCAAGCATATTATGGAGGAGGTCAAAAGCCTGAAAAATGGCAAGACCATTATCCCTGCGCGCACTTTGGTAGATGACAAGATTCTGAAAATTTTGCAGGATGAAAACGTTCCTCAGGTTGTAATCAACAGTATCCGTGAAGTTAAGGAACAGAAAATATTCCTTGGCGAAATGCCGATGATGGGTCCGACGGGCACGTTCATGATCAACGGAGTTGAGAGAGTGATCGTGAGTCAGATGCATCGGTCCCCAGGAGCTTTCTTTTCGCATGATAAAGGCAAAAGCCATATCAGCGGAAAAATTCTTTATTCAGCGCGGATCATACCCGACCGCGGTTCCTGGGTCGATTTTGAATTTGACATCAAAGACATCCTTTATGTAAAGATCGATCGTCGCCGTAAATTGCCTGCGACCATTCTTTTGCAGGCGTTCGGGATGGACAATCGAACAATTCTTGAGACTTTCTACCCTATTGAAAAGATTTCGGTAGTCAGCAAAGGGGATGAGAGCCGATATTATATTGATAGCAAGAGCCTGCTTGTGGGCTTTAAAACGTTGGAAGATGTCATCGATCCAAAAACCGATGATGTTGTTCTCAAAGCCAATAAAAAGGTAACGCCGGTAATCAAAAAGAAACTAGGCCGGATGAGTAAATCCGCTGAAGTTGAGATCGATGCCGAAAGTCTGCTCGGTAAGTATATTGTCGATGACGTGATTGATCAGGAAACCGGCGAAGCTCTTATTGACTACAATACAGCGATTACCGAAGATATTCTTGCGACTTTCAGAGCGCAAAGTGTTAAAGAATTCCGCATTCTTCGTATTGATGATGAAAATCCCGATACGAGTATCCGCGACACCATTGTTGCGGCAAAAGTAACGTCTGAAATTGACGCAATTCGCGAATTATACAAACGCTTGCGTCCCGGCGATCCGCCAACAGCAGACATAGCCCGAAGTCTGTTTCAAAATCTGTTTTTCAATGCCAAGAGATATAATTTATCTGTGGTTGGGCGAATCAAGCTCAATCAAAAATTCGGATTGGATATTCCCGAGGAAAACCGACTTTTGACTTTGCCGGATTTGGTGGGTGTAGTGCGCCATCTGGTGAATTTGAAAAACGGGATCGGTTCCATTGATGATATCGATCATTTGGGAAATCGTCGGGTTCGAGCGGTTGGAGAGTCATTGGAAAATCAATTCCGGGTTGGACTGGTGCGAATGGAACGGGCGATCATCGAGCGTATGTCGATACAGCATCTGGAAGTCACCATGCCGCATGATTTGATCAATTCCAAGCCAGTTACTGCGGCGATCAAAGAGTTTTTTGGTAGCAGTCAATTGTCGCAGTTCATGGATCAGACCAATCCCTTGTCTGAGGTAACGCACAAACGTCGATTGAGTGCATTGGGACCGGGTGGCTTGACACGCGAACGCGCAGGTTTTGAAGTGCGAGACGTGCATCCCACGCATTATGGACGTATCTGTCCCATTGAAACGCCGGAAGGCCCAAACATTGGCCTCATCGCGTCATTGAGTACCTATGCGCGTGTCAATGATTATGGCTTTGTGGAAACTCCCTATCGTAAGGTTGTGAACGGCAAAGCCGGTAAAGAGGTTGAATTTCACACCGCGATCATTGAAGACGACTACATCATTGCGCAGGCCAATGCTGAGCTGGACGATCAAGGAAACTTTAAAGAATCGATTATTTCAGCGCGACAGGGTGGGGATTTTATCCTCACGCCAAGTGATAAAGTCGATTACATGGACGTTTCCCCCAAGCAGTTGATCAGTGTGGCCGCATCTTTGATTCCCTTTCTTGAGAACGACGACGCCAACCGGGCCTTGATGGGGTCCAACATGCAACGTCAGGCAGTGCCACTGCTTCGTGCTGAGGCCCCTTTGGTGGGTACGGGCATGGAGCTGGTTGTTGCCAGTGATTCTGGCGCGGTCATTGTTGCCGAACACGACGGTGAAGTCATCAGTTCCGATGCAACACGTATCGTTGTCCGAACCGCAGAAAAAGAAAAAGGTCGCGGAGTCAATTCTCGAAGTCGCTTGATGGATTCGAATGTAGACATTTACACGCTGTCCAAATTTCAAAGATCGAATCAAAACACCTGTATCAATCAACGACCGTTGGTGAAAACGGGCGATGTTGTAAAAAAAGGTGATGTCATAGCAGATGGCCCCTCTACTGATTTGGGTGAATTGGCATTGGGGCGTAATGCTCTGGTCGCATTCATGCCCTGGCAGGGATACAATTTTGAGGACGCCATCATCGTCAGCGAAAAACTCGTTAAAGAGGATGTTTATACCTCGATTCATATCGAAGAGTTTGATGTTGAAGCGCGGGATACGAAACAAGGTAAAGAAGAAATCACCCGCGATATCTCTAACGTCGGTGAAGAAGCTCTGAAAAATCTGGACGCGAGTGGAATCATTCGCATTGGTGCGAGTATCAAGGCGAATGATATACTTGTTGGGAAAATCACGCCTAAAGGCGAGACTCAGCTCAGTCCAGAAGAAAAACTGCTCAAAGCGATCTTTGGCGAAAAGGCTGGAGATGTTCGGGACACTTCACTTCGTGTGCCCCCGGGTATTCAAGGCACCATCATTGATGTTAAAGTTTTCTCGCGCAAGGGAGTCGATAAAGATTCGCGGACACTTTCTATCGAGACGGAAGAAATTGATCTGATCGAAAAAGACTTCAATGATGAGATTGCAATTGTTAAAAGCGAATCTGAAAAACGTCTGCGTATGGCACTGGTTGGCACGGTTGCCAATAAATCGACATCCGTAGGAGCCGCAAAATTCAAAAAAGGCGAAACGATTACGGAAGAACTGCTCAAAGGTTTGAGTTACAAAAACCTGATTGAAGTTCCTTCCCCGGTCGCCAATGAAGATAGTTTTAAGGAAACGGGAAGCAATTGTATCGAACAAGTTAAAATCCTTCAGACAATGAAGGAAGAAAAAGTAGCTCGACTGAAGCGAGGCGACGACCTTCCTCCAGGTGTTATCAAGCTGGTGAAAGTATTTGTAGCGATGAAACGAAAGTTGCAAGTGGGCGACAAGATGGCCGGACGCCATGGTAATAAAGGTGTTGTATCCACTATTGTACCCGAAGAAGATATGCCTTATCTTGGTGATGGTACCCCGATCGAACTCATTTTGAATCCCTTGGGCGTACCCTCACGAATGAACGTTGGGCAGATACTTGAAACCAATCTCGGAATGGCGGCAAAGGCTTCTGGCATTCATATGGCAACGCCGGTATTTGACGGAGCCAAAGAAGCAGATGTTCGCGCCATCCTCGAAAAGGCCGGTCGACCAACAGGCGGTGAAGCGGTTTTGTTTGACGGTCGAAACGGTCAGGTTTTCAGGCAGAAAGTAATGGTTGGCTACATTTATATGCTGAAACTGCATCACTTGGTTGATGACAAAATCCATGCACGTTCCACGGGTCCGTATTCTCTCGTTACTCAACAACCGCTTGGTGGTAAGGCTCAATTTGGCGGACAAAGACTGGGAGAAATGGAAGTATGGGCATTGGAAGCTTATGGAGCCGCATACACACTTCAAGAGATGTTGACGGTTAAATCCGATGACGTCGAAGGTCGAAAACGTATGTACGAAGCCATTGTCAAAGGGGATACAAACTTAATGCCAAGCTTGCCAGAGTCTTTCAACGTCCTCGTGAAAGAATTGCAGAGTCTCGCAATCGACGTGGAATTGATAGAGTCACCCAAATAGGAAACAGTCAGGGAATTTCCCCACTGTTCCTTTTGGCGGTTGGTACGCAGAACTGGTGTGAAAGAACGAATCAGGAATAATACGTTTGAGCCACGAAACTCAAGCGCGCTAATATCAAATTAAAGGAGATAAACCTGGTGGATAGCTTTATGTTTTTTGAAAAGCCCAAGAATCCCATTGTCTTTGATGCAATGCGGGTGCGCCTTGCATCACCAGAGAAGATTCGATCTTGGTCTTATGGAGAAGTCAAAAAGCCAGAAACCATTAATTACCGGACGTTTAAGCCTGAGCGCGACGGTCTTTTCTGTGCCAAGATATTTGGCCCCGTAAAAGACTGGGAGTGTAATTGCGGCAAGTACAAGCGCATGAAGCACAAGGGTGTGGTCTGTGAAAAGTGTGGCGTTGAAGTCATTCTTTCCAGAGTACGTCGCGAACGCCTGGGTCATATCGAGCTGGCTTGTCCCGTTGCCCATATCTGGTTTTTTAAAGGGTTGCCTTCGCGAATTGGACATGTGCTTGCTATCAGTCTCAAAGACCTGGAGCGAGTCATCTATTTCGAAAATTATGTCGTTATCGATCCGGGTGATTCGGACTTTGACCGGGGACAACTTCTCAGTGAAGAAGAATTCCATGAAGCTGAGATGGAATTTGCCGACACCCTCAAGGTGATGATCGGTGCTGAAGCCATCATGGAATTGCTGAGCACTCTCGACCTGGATGCCGAAGTCATAAAAATTAAAGAAGATCTTGCCGCCACACGGTCGGTTATGAACAAAAGGAAATACTCCAAACGTCTGAAAATCATTGATGCTTTCAGGAAATCAGGCAACAAGCCTGAATGGATGATTCTACGAGTGGTTCCTGTTATTCCACCCGAGTTGAGGCCCTTGGTTCCTCTGGACGGCGGACGCTTCGCGACCTCCGATCTCAATGACCTTTACCGACGCGTTATCAATCGAAACAATCGTTTGAAGAGATTGCAAGAGCTCAAAGCTCCGCAAATCATCATTCGTAACGAAAAACGAATGTTGCAGGAAGCCGTATCCGCCTTGTTTGACAACGGCAGACGTGGACGAACATTGCGTGGAACCAATAAACGACCCTTGAAGTCCTTGAGTGATATGCTCAAAGGCAAACAGGGCCGGTTCCGTCAAAATCTTCTTGGCAAGCGTGTCGATTATTCCGGTCGATCCGTTATCGTGGTCGGTCCCCATCTCGAGTTTCATCAATGCGGACTGCCGAAGAAAATGGCCTTGGAATTGTTCAAGCCATTCGTATTCAGCAGACTTGAGAAAAAGGGATACGCGGCGACTATAAAAAATGCAAAGAAAATGGTAGAGCAAGAACGACCCGAAGTATGGGAAGTGCTTGAAGAAGTGGTTGATGGGCATCCGGTGCTATTGAACCGAGCTCCCACGCTGCATCGATTGGGTATCCAGGCATTCATGCCCATACTCATTGAAGGCAAAGCAATCCAGCTACATCCTCTGGTCTGTACCGCATTCAACGCAGACTTTGATGGAGACCAGATGGCGGTGCATGTGCCCTTGTCGATGGAAGCGCAGGTAGAAGCCAAATTGTTAATGATGTCTTCTAACAACGTGCTTTCTCCTTCAAACGGAAAACCCATAGCGGTTCCGTCACAGGACATCGTATTAGGTTGTTATTACATGACCAAAGAACGCGGTGGAGTGCAAGGCGAAGGCCGAGTGTTCTCAGACGCACAAGAGGTCGTTTCCGCATTCGATGCAGAAGCTGTCGATTTGCAAGCCAGAATTCTGGTGCGAATACAAGGCGAGTTGGTTCAAACAACGACCGGGCGTGTGCTTCTCGGTGAAGAATTGCCCAAAGCATTGCCTTTCGCGATGGTCAACCGCTTATTGGATAAAAAGGCCCTGTCTGATCTCATATCCAAGTCATTCCTAATTGCAGGTAGAGAAAAAACAGTAGGACTGCTCGACAGTGTCAAAAGAATGGGTTTCCGTTTTGCTACCGAAGCCGGACTGACCATTTCGATTGATCAGATGAAGATTCCTGCCGCCAAACATATATTGGTAGAAAAGACTCGAGATGAAGTTCTCAAGGTATACAACCAGTATCGAGACGGACTCATCACCAACGGCGAGCGCTACAACAAGGTAATCGACATCTGGGCGCACGTGACGGAAAAAGTTTCCGAAGAAATGTTCCGCGAGCTGGAAGAGGAAGACGAGCGTATTGTAGCGGGAATTCAAGACAGTGATTTCAATTCCATGTTCATCATGGCCGATTCAGGAGCCCGAGGTTCGGCACAGCAATTGCGTCAGCTTGCAGGTATTCGAGGTTTGATGGCAAAACCTTCCGGTGAAATCATTGAAACCCCGATCACAGCAAACTTCCGTGAAGGACTTTCAGTAATTCAGTACTTCATTTCAACACATGGAGCACGTAAAGGATTGGCCGACACCGCATTGAAAACCGCAAACTCAGGATACCTGACACGACGGTTGGTGGACGTAGCACAAGACATCATCATTCATGAAGATGATTGTGGAACCATGCGTGGACTTGAAGTCACCGCATTGGTAGAAGCCGGCGAGATCATTCAACCCCTCGGCGAGCGAATTCTTGGTAGAACCGCTCTCGAAGATGTGTTGGATCCCTTCACCGATGAAGTCCTGGTGCATGCCAACGACATGATCGATGAAAAGGTCGTCGATTTGATCGAAAATTCAAGTGTTGAAAAATTACGCATTCGATCCGGATTGACCTGCGAATCCGAATCAGGGATCTGCATCAAATGTTACGGTCGAAACCTTGCAACAATGGGTTGGGTAGAAGTAGGCGAACCGGTGGGTGTCATCGCGGCACAATCTATCGGCGAGCCCGGTACCCAGTTGACCATGCGTACCTTCCATATCGGTGGTACCGCAAGTCGAGTTGCAGAGCAGACCACATTGCAGACCAAAAAAGGCGGTCGCGTCAAATACATAGGCATTCGAGCTATCAAAACCCATCACGGTGAATTGGTTGTAATGAACCGAAACGGCAGTCTTTCAGTTCAAGACGAAACCGGACGGGAAAAAGAACGCTTCAGCGTCGTGTATGCCGCAAAACTCAAAGTGCAAGATGGACAAGAAGTGCAAGAAGGGCAAACACTGGTCGAGTGGGATCCTTACGCAAACGCGATCGTGACTGAAGCGTCAGGAATCGTGGCCTTCGGCGATATCGTAGAAGGTGTGACCATGAAAGAAGATTTTGACGAAATCACCGGGTTGTCGACCAAAATCATTATCAGCCATCGTGACGAAAAGAAACAACCGCGCGTTTCCATCAAAGATGAAAAAGGTGAAACACTGCGGCGGTATCTGTTGCCCGCTGGTGCACATATCAACGTGGTAGAAGGTGACGAGGTGCATGCCGGTGATATGATTGTTAAAATCCCGCGTGAATCAGCGAAAACCAAAGACATCACAGGTGGTTTGCCGCGTGTAGCCGAATTGTTCGAGGCGCGCAAACCGCACGAGCAAGCAACCATCACTGAAGTATCCGGTATCGTGAAGTTTGGTGGATTTGTAAAAGGCATGCGAAAAGTTATCGTTGCGACCGAGACTGGAGAAGAATTCGAATATCTGATCCCTCGGGGCAAGCACATCAACGTCCACGAAGGGGACAGTGTGGTCGCCGGAGAGCCATTGATGGACGGCGCATCCAACCCACACGACATCCTGCGCGTGTTAGGCGAAAACGAGTTGCAAAAATACCTCGTCAACGAAGTGCAGGAAGTGTATCGATTGCAGGGCGTAGCCATCAACGATAAGCACATTGAAGTAATCGTGAGACAGATGTTGCGGCATCTCATCATAGAAGATCCGGGTGACACCGATTTCCTGATTGGCGATCAGACACCCAAGAAAGTTTTCAACCAGAGAAATCAGGAAGCCATTAAAAACAACTTGAAGCCAGCAAGAGGGGTCCCCGTTTTATTAGGAATCACAAAATCCTCCCTGAGCACAGAAAGTTTTATTTCAGCCGCCTCATTCCAGGAGACCACCCGTGTGCTCACAGAAGTGAGTCTCAGTGGCAAACGTGACAATCTCGTAGGACTGAAGGAGAACGTCATCATGGGCAAACTGATCCCCGCAGGGACTGGTTGTCGTGCATATTCTGGAATAAGAATCGAAGAACCCGAGTTAGAAGAGGTTGCCGCAGAGGTGGTGGCAACAGATTATAACGAGGTAGAAGCAGTGGGCGGTTCAATTGAGTAAAAAAACGCAGAATTAAGGAAAATTTACCTTGACTCTGAATTCCACAGTGATATTATAACTGACTTTCAAGACGCATATTCCAGTTATTATTTTCGCGCTAACCTGTTGTTTTTATTGTCTACTGGTGCGTATTCGCCGGGAGGCACAGACTATTAGTGTCTTTCGTCAGTAGAGGAGTTTTGCTTTGCCAACAATTAATCAGTTGATCCGGTCGGGTCGTCAGAAGCTAGTAAAGAAAACGGCGAGTCCGGCCCTGAAGTCCTGCCCCCAAAAACGGGGAGTGTGTGTGCGTGTGTATACTTCAACTCCAAAGAAGCCCAATTCGGCCCTGAGAAAAGTGGCCCGTGTTCGGTTGACAAATGGAATGGAAGTAACTACTTACATCCCTGGCGTGGGGCATAATTTGCAAGAGCATTCCATCGTGATGATTCGTGGCGGTCGTGTTAAAGACCTGCCTGGTGTTCGTTACCATGTTGTTCGCGGCAGCCTTGATACACTTGGTGTAGATAAGAGGAAGCAATCGCGATCCAAGTATGGTGCGAAGAGACCCAAGAAATCCTAGACAAAACTAAAAAATGGCAAGAAGAAGAGAAGCAACCAGGCGGCAAGTTACACCCGATCCAAAGTTCAATGATATTCTTGTGGCTCGGTTTGTTAATAGCGTATTGAAGCAGGGCAAAAAAAGCCTTGCTGAGCGGATGTTGTATAGCGCGCTAGACATGATTCAGGAAAAAGCAAGCGAAGAGCCTTTAAAGGTTTTTAAGAGAGCAGTGGAAAATGTTGCGCCTCTTTTAGAAGTTCGCTCGCGGCGCGTTGGCGGAGCTACCTATCAGGTGCCGGTGGAGGTGAAGGAGAATCGGCGGGTGGCTTTGAGTATTCGGTGGCTGATTCAGCATGCAAGGTCTCGTCCAGGTCGATCCATGGCGGAGAAGTTGGCTGGTGAGTTATTAGACGCCTATAATAATACGGGTGGATCTGTTAAGAAAAAAGACGAAGTGCACCGAATGGCTGAGGCAAACAAAGCGTTCGCTCATTATAGATGGTAAAGGAAGGCTTGATAGCAAGGAAATGAGTAAGAAAGTCTCGAAGGATAAAATTAGAAATATTGGTATTATTGCCCATATTGACGCAGGAAAAACGACAACAACTGAGCGGGTCCTCTATTACACCGGACGCAGTCATAAAATCGGTGAAGTGCATGAGGGGACAGCTACGATGGATTGGATGGAGCAAGAGCAGGAGCGTGGAATAACGATCACGTCTGCGGCGACAACCTGTTTCTGGGGTGGGTGTCAGGTGAATATCATTGATACTCCCGGGCATGTTGACTTTACTGCAGAAGTAGAGCGGTCTTTGCGAGTTCTTGATGGAGCGGTGGGTGTTTTCTGTGCGGTAGGCGGTGTTGAGCCCCAATCAGAAACCGTTTGGCGGCAAGCCAGCAAGTACCGTGTCCCGCGCATCGGTTTTGTAAATAAGATGGACCGTGCAGGGGCTGATTTCCTTAAAGTAGTCGGGCAGATGCGCGAGCGATTGAGTGCTAACCCGGTGTTGATACAATTGCCGCTTGGCAGCGAATCTAATTTTATCGGCATCATTGACTTGGTGACGATGAAGGCCAATGTGTACTCTGAAGAAAAGGATCGAGGCGAGACCTTTGAGACGGTAGAAATACCAGCTGAGTACAAAGAGCAGGCCGCTCTGTATCATGATGCTTTGTTAGAGGCCATTTCAGACGTAGAAGAGAGTTTGATGGAGAAGTATCTGGGCGGTGAAGAGATCAGCGAGAAAGAAGTCAGGGCCGCGCTGAGAAAAGGTGCTTTGGAATTGCGTTTTACCCCGATGCTTTGTGGGTCTGCATTCAAGAATAAAGGCGTTCAGCAGTTGCTGGATGCGGTGGTGAGTTACCTGCCCTCCCCTATTGAATCCCCGGATATCGTTGGAGTTGATCCCAACACTCAAGAGCCTTCCTCGCGAAGAGCTGAAGATTCTCAGCCTTTGTCAGCATTGGCATTTAAAATCATGACAGATCCTTTTGTGGGTCAGCTGGCTTTTGTGCGAATTTATTCCGGCGTATTGACGAGTGGTTCGTATGTGTATAATTCCACAAAGAATCAACGCGAGCGAGTGGGCAGGCTTTTGCGAATGCATGCCAATAAGCGTGAAGAAGTTGATTCTGTCAGTTCAGGTGATATTGCTGCGGCGATCGGTTTGAAGAAGACTTTCACTGGGGATACCTTGTGTGATCAGGATAAGCAGATCATTTTGGAGACGATTTCCTTTCCAGAGCCAGTAATCTCGGTCGCGATTGAGCCAAAGACGAAATCAGAGCAAGACAAACTATCCGATTGTCTGCAGAAGTTGCTTCAAGAAGATCCAACCTTTAGTGTTAAGGTTGATCCCGAGACCAATCAAACGGTAATCTCAGGGATGGGCGAGTTGCATCTCGAAATTCTGGTTGACCGGATGCGTAGAGAATTCGCATTGGATGTGTCTGTGTCAAAACCCCAGGTTGCTTATAAAGAGACAATCACCAAGGCGGTTGAAGGTGAATATCGATATGTCAAGCAAACGGGCGGTCGAGGACAGTACGGTCATGTCAAGGTTTTGGTAGAGCCAAACGAAGCGGGTGCAGGATTTGAATTTGTGAATAAAATTGTCGGTGGTGCCATTCCGAGGGAATATATCCCCGCAGTACAAAAGGGAATGGAAGAGGCCATGGGTAGAGGGATCTTGTGTGGCTATAATGTAGTTGATGTCCGAGTTTCATTGTTGGATGGGTCGTATCATGAAGTCGACTCCTCTGAAATGGCGTTCAAGATGGCGGCATCTCTCGCATTTAGAGAAGTTGCGAAAAAAGCCGCGCCGGTACTGTTGGAACCGGTGATGGATGTAGAAGTAGTGACTCCTGAGGAATTCATGGGGGATGTAATAGGTCGTTTGAATTCCAAACGTGGAAGAATAAAAGACTTGAGCGATAGATCCGGTGCGAAAGTGATACGGGCTGAAGTTCCCTTGGCTGGAATGTTTGGATATTCGACAGATTTGCGATCCGCAACTCAGGGACGCGCAAACTATACAATGGAATTTACCAAATACGAGCCAGTCCCACATCAAGTCGCCGAGGAATTGATTGCGAAGATAACAGGCGCGGGCAGTGGTAAAGCGTCAGCGTGAGAATTTTTAAATAACTCAATTGAATAAAAATTAAAACCATAATTGGAGTAAGCTAAAATGGCAAAGGAAAAATTTGTCCGAGATAAACCACATTTGAACGTTGGCACCATCGGACATGTCGATCATGGAAAAACAACTCTCACAGCGGCTATTACCGTAGTATTGTCCAAAAAAGGGTTTGCAGATTCTACCCCCTTTGATCAGATTGACAAAGCTCCGGAAGAGCGAGAACGTGGTATTACAATCGCTATCGCCCACGTAGAATACCGAACAGAAAATCGTCATTATGCGCATGTTGACTGTCCCGGCCATGCGGACTATGTTAAGAACATGATCACAGGTGCGGCGCAGATGGATGGTGCGATCATCGTAGTGAGTGCATCCGATGGACCGATGCCGCAGACACGAGAGCATATCCTCTTGGCACGCCAGGTAGGTGTTCCAAAGATCGTCGTATTTATGAATAAATGCGACATGGTAGACGACGAAGAGTTGCTGGACCTTGTAGAGCTCGAAATCAGAGAGCTTTTGGATAAATACGAATTCCCTGGCGACGAAGTTCCGGTAATCAGAGGGTCTGCATTGAAAGCTTTGGAAAATCCTGAAGATGCTGAAAAGACCCAATGTATCTGGGATCTGATGAATGCATTGGATACTTATTTCCCAGTTCCAGAGCGACCAGTTGATAAGCCTTTCTTGATGCCGATTGAAGATATTTTCAGTATTTCCGGTCGTGGTACGGTTGCAACCGGTCGAATCGAAACAGGCGTAGTCAATGTCGGCGACGAAGTAGCTATCATTGGAATTCGAGACACTGTCAAGACAACAGCGACAGGTGTTGAGATGTTCCGAAAATTGCTCGATCAAGGGCAGGCGGGCGACAACGTTGGTATTTTGTTGCGCGGAACAAAGCGTGACGAAATCGAGCGTGGACAAGTTTTGGCCAAGCCCGGAAGTATTACCCCGCATACCAAATTTAAGGCTGAGGTCTATATTCTCAGCAAGGATGAAGGCGGACGACATACCCCATTTTTTAATGGATATCGACCCCAATTTTACTTCCGAACGACAGACGTAACGGGAGTAGCTACCTTGCCTTCAGGTGTAGAAATGGTAATGCCGGGAGACAACGTGGCTTTGGAAGTAACCCTTATTGCTCCGATCGCTATGGCTAAAGAACTCCGGTTTGCAATCCGGGAAGGTGGCCGAACCGTTGGCGCAGGCGTTGTAAGTGAGATTATAGAGTAATGAGCGATCAAAAGATCAAAATCAAGCTGAAGGCGTACGATCACAAATTGCTGGACTCCTCTGTGAGTGAGATTGTTGAAACCACTCGCAGAACAGGTGCGCGAGTCGTGGGGCCGATCCCTCTTCCAACAGTACGGAACCGGTGGACGGTGCTTCGATCGCCGCATGTAGATAAAAAGTCACGAGAACAATTTGAGATCCGTACACATAAGCGGATTCTGGAAATATTAGAACCCACGCCGCAAACGGTTGATGCTTTGATGAAGCTTGACCTTTCTGGTGGTGTGGATATAGAAATCAAGCTCTAATACGGGCGACCGACGAATAGAAAGAACTATGGAAGCGCTACTTGCAAAAAAGATTGGCATGACTCAGGTGTTCTCCGAAACTGGAGATTGCATCCCTGTCACCATCGTTCAAGTTGAACGTTGCGTCCCTATCTTGAAAAAAACGATTGAGAAGGACGGTTATCAAGCAGTACTGACCACCTATGGTGTGCGCAAGGAAAAGCATACCAACAAGCCGCTTAAAGGATTTTACGATAAGCACAAGGTGGAGCCGGGCAGATTGCTGACCGAGTTTCGTGATGAGGAGATCGACGACGATCAATTGGGGAAACCGCTGACAGTAGAGTTGTTTGCGGCGGGCGACCGGGTTGATGTCATTGGGACCTCCAAGGGTAAAGGTTTCGCGGGCGTAATGAAGCGATTCAACTTTGCTGGTGCTCCCGCTTCTCGCGGAAGTCACGAAGCATTTCGAGGCGGTGGATCGATTGGTATGCATACTTATCCCGGACGAGTCTGGAAGGGAAAAAAGATGCCAGGACACATGGGTAATAAAACCGTTCGCGTACAAAACCTCAAGGTATTTCGAGTGGACGTAGACAAAAATGTATTGTTTTTGAACGGAGCGGCTCCTGGCCCCAACGGTCAAATCGTAAAAATAATTAAGTCCAAAAAGGGCGGGAGATAGACGATGCCGGTACTGGATTTATTGGACTTGTCCAATCAGAAAATCGGGACCGTCGAGGCCTCCGCTGAGGTTTTCGACGTAGCCATAAAAGAGGACCTTGTGCATCAGTATGTTCGTTTGCAATTGGCCTCCAGAAGAGGCGGAAATGCATGTACCATTGCGAACAAAGGCGACCTGCATGGCTCCGGCAAAAAACCCTGGCGTCAAAAAGGTACCGGCCGAGCGCGATCTGGCACGACCCGATCACCCATTTGGCGCGGTGGTATGACAGTATTCGGGCCAACGCCTAGGAGTTTCGAATTCAAAATGAACAAGAAGGCGCGCAAGATTGCTTTGCGATCTGCCTTGACCGATCAGGTGAGAGAAAATAGACTTTCCGTTGTAGAAAAAATTGAGATCGACGGACCTAAGACTCGGTCTGCTTTGGAATTGATGAAGCGGTTGGAGAGTTCGGGTAAAACACTATTTATTCTCAATGAGGTAAATCGGGATCTGGAACTAGCGGTTCGCAACTTGCGTGGTGTGAAGACCCTGCTGGTTGAGGGTTTGAACGTGATAGACATTCTGCATCATGATAAGATTGTTTGCACCCCGGAAACGTTGAAGAAAATTGAGGAGCGACTCAGCTAATGGAACAGCATTATCAAATTTTGAAAAAGCCGCTTGTTACGGAAAAGGGCACGATCATGCAACAGGAAACCAACAGGGTTCTGTTCAGTGTCCACCCCGATGCCAACAAGATACAAATTAAAAATGCAATCGAAAAGATTTTTGACGTTACTGTTCTGTCGGTAAATACCGTCAATGTCAAAGGCAAGCAAAGGCGTTTTGGGCGAAGCATTGGCATCACTAAGAACTGGAAAAAGGCTTACGCGCTTTTGAAGGATGGCGACACGATTGAACTGTTTGAAGGAGTGTAACGGGAATGCCCATTAGAAAATTAAAACCAACCTCCCCTGGAGTACGTTTTCAGACGATCTCAGGATTTGATGAGATCACCAAGTCAGAGCCAGAAAAAAGTCTGCTGGTATCGAAGTCTCGCTCAGGGGGGCGAAACAATCATGGACGTATGACGTCCAAGCATAGAGGCGGTGGTTTTCGTAAAAAATACCGCATCATAGATTTTAAACGAAATAAAGATAATATTCCTGCCAAAGTCGCTGGAATAGAGTATGATCCTAATCGATCCGCTCGAATCGCACTTTTGTTTTACGCTGATGGAGAAAAAAGGTACATTCTCGCTCCCGCTGGTTTGAATGTAGGCGATCAGTTGTTGTCTGGGGAAGAAGCTGAAGCTCGATTGGGTAACACGCTTGCTTTGAAAATGATTCCTGATGGCTCCATCATTCATAACGTTGAATTGAAGCCTGGAAAGGGCGGTCAGTTGGCGAGAAGCGCAGGGGCCTCAGTGCAGTTGATGGCTAAAGATGGTGCCTATGCGACGATCAAGCTTGGTTCCGGCGAAGTACGGCTGGTAGACTCAAGATGTCGAGCCACGATGGGTTCCATCGGAAATGCTGACCACGAAAACATCTCCATAGGTAAAGCAGGCAGGAACCGATGGAAAGGCTGGCGCCCGCGAGTCCGTGCGGTTGTAAAGAACCCAGTAGATCATCCAATGGGTGGTGGTGAGGGGCGTTCTTCGGGTGGACGTCATCCTTGTAGTCCATGGGGACAGATTGCAAAAGGTCTTAAAACACGTAAGCTCAGTAAGCAGTCGAGTAAATTAATAATGTCGCGGCGCAAAAAGCGCTAAAGGCTTAACCTAACTACGGAAGCATTATGGCAAGGTCGTTAAAAAAAGGTCCATTTGTAGACGATTGCTTGGCCGAAAAGGTCGAGAAGATGAATCAGGCCAATGAGCGCAAAGTCATTAAGACTTGGTCTCGCAGATCCACGATTACCCCTGATTTTGTTGGACATACCTTCTCCGTTCATAACGGGAAGAAATTCATCCCCGTATTTGTGACTGAAAATATGGTTGGGCATAAGCTTGGAGAGTTTTCTCCGACCCGACTGTTCAAGATGCACGGCGGTAGGACGAAGAAATAGGTTCTGTAGTTAAACGGTGCCTTACAAATATATAACTGACGAGAGAATAAGCAAATGGAAGTTAGAGCGATACTGAGAAACGTACGTACATCTCCGCAAAAAGCCGCTTTGGTGGCAGATATGATACGCGGAAAGAACGTGAATAAGGCAGTCAATATCCTTCAGTTTAGCCCCAAAAAATCAGCTGCGATCTTTCAGAAACTCCTTAAGTCAGCCATTGCCAATGCGGAGGAGAATCACAAGGCATTGGATGTGGATGATTTGGTCGTTACGAAGGTTACGGTCAATCAAGGGGCAACTTGGAAGCGGAACATGCCACGTGCGCGAGGTATGGCAACGACGATTAGAAAACGAACCAGCCACTTGATGGTGGCTTTAGAAGAAAAATCCTAGGGGGGTTATCGTGGGTCAAAAAGTTCATCCATACGGGTTTCGATTAGGCGTTAACAAAACCTGGAGTGCCAACTGGTATGCAGGTCGTGACTACGCCGATCTCCTGCTGGAAGATATGCGAATTCGCAAATACATCAATGCAAGTTTGTCGCATGCAGGCGTTTCTCTTGTAGAGATCGAACGCTCAGCGAATCGCGTAAGAGTCAATATCCATACCGCCAGACCCGGAATCATTATCGGTAAAAAGGGTCTTGAAGTTGATCGTCTTAAAGAAGAGTTGCAAAAGATGATGGCCGGCAAGCAGGTCAATCTAAATATCAAAGAAGTTCGTCGAGCTGAAATGGATGCGACTTTGATAGCGCAAAATGTTGCTCTGCAATTAGAGAAACGAGTTTCCTTTCGTCGAGTTGTAAAAAAGAGCGTGACCTCGGCGCGACGGTTTGGTGCGAAGGGCATTAAGGTACGGGTTTCTGGTAGATTGGGCGGAGCTGAAATAGCTCGAAGCGAATGGTATCGCGAAGGACAAGTTCCACTGCATACTCTTAGAGCCGATATCGATTACGGAACAGCAACATCGCGCACGACTTTCGGAGCGATTGGTGTAAAAGTTTGGGTGTATAAGGGTGAAATTCTTCCAGAAAAAGCAAAGAGCTGAGCGTAATCAATCGCTGTGAGCCGTGGAATATAGAAAGGGCAAGGTAGTGTCATGTTGATGCCAAAGAAGGTCAAATATCGTAAGCGACATAAAGGTCGAATGCGAGGAGTAGCATTTCGAGGGGGTAAGGTCAGTTTTGGTTCCTTTGGGTTGCAAGCAACCGAGTGCGGACGTATTACAGACCGCCAGATAGAAGCGGCCCGTATTGCCATGACTCGATATGTGAAGCGAGGTGGAAAAGTTTGGTTGAGAATTTTCCCAGACAAGCCAGTTTCCAGCAAGCCCGCTGAAACACGAATGGGTAAAGGTAAAGGCAATCCGGATTTCTGGGTAGCCGTAGTCAAGCCGGGGCGAATGTTGTATGAGATGGAAGGCGTTCCGGAAGTAACAGCAAAGGAAGCCTTTCGGCTGGCCGCACATAAGTTACCCATCTCCACCCGTTTTGTAGTAAAAGAACAAATTTAAGGGAACCGCCAATAATTAGATTGTTTTAAAAGGCAACTCGCAACCTTATGAACAGGTTAAGTATGGTAGAAAGCCATTTGCAGAGATGCCCTTAAGCCAAAGGAAATATGAAGCCGCTAGAAATCAGAGAGTTGTCGGAAAAAGAAAGAAGCGATAAAATTGCGGACCTGTCTCAGGAGTATTTCAACCTGAAGTTTCAGGTCGCCACCGGGAAAATTGAAGATCCTTCGCGCTTGAAGTATATCCGCAGGGATCTTGCCCGAATCAAAACGATTCAACAAGAGTTTGAAGGCAAGGCCCAGGGCGCTGGTGCCGGGGTAGATGAGAAACAGGAGCCAGAAACGGCCCCCGCTAAAAAATAACCGGTATTGAGCCGGCAGGAGTATCTTTTGAAAGAAAAGAATGTAGCCAAAACCCTAACGGGCACCGTCGTTAGCGACAAAATGGATAAAACCGTCATGGTGAGCGTTGAGCGGAAATTTATGGACACAACCTTTAAAAAGGTTGTCAAAAGAACACGCAAGTTTAGCGTCCATGACGAGAAAAATCAGTGTAATACTGGGGATTTTGTTGTCATTTGCCAGACCCGTCCGTTGAGCAAAACCAAGCGTTGGAGGTTTTTGGAAATGATAAAAAAGGCAGAGATCATCGGAGAGGCGGAAGCTAAATGATTCAACTGAGAACTGTTCTAGAAGCGGCAGATAATTCTGGCGCGAAAGTGGTTCAGTGTATAAAAGTCCTGGGCGGCTCAAAACGGCGATATGCTCGTGTTGGAGATATTATTGTTGTTGCAGTAAAAGAGGCCGAACCACACACACCCATTAAAAAGGGTGAAGTGAAGAAGGCGGTCGTTGTGCGCACACGCAAAGAAATCAGACGTTCTAACGGGACATACATAAAATTCGATAGTAATGCTGCCGTGTTGATTAATGAGGCAAAAGAGCCAATAGGAACACGTATATTTGGTCCAGTGGCTCGTGAGTTACGGGCAAAGCGTTTTATGAAAATCCTTTCTCTCGCGCCGGAGGTGCTATAATGGCTGGTAGAGGGACAAAACTTAAAAAAGATGATATTGTGCAAGTCATCTCTGGAAAAGAAAAAGGAAAAAAGGGTAAAGTATTGGCCTTTTATCCAGATGAAGGGCGTATCACAGTTGAAAAGCTGAACATGCTCAAAAAACACACCAAAGGTGATGGCAAGTCTCGTCAACCTGGTATCGTTGAGCAAGAAGGTAAGATGCATATTTCAAACGTGATGCTGGCTTGCGATAAATGCGGCAAAGGTGTTCGTGTCAAACGCAAACAACTTGAAGACGGAAAACGCGTACGTATTTGTCAAAAATGCGGCGAGGTGATGGACAGGG
>Ga0210009_1000095_pt1 | contig 110433 bp, 102 predicted proteins | sample CryGeyCG2114_065_FD_185457 | JGI IMG/M metagenome (GOLD analysis project Ga0210009, IMG submission 185457) | Groundwater microbial communities from aquifer - Crystal Geyser CG12_big_fil_rev_8/21/14_0.65 (SPAdes) (version 2) | ecosystem: Environmental > Aquatic > Deep subsurface > Groundwater ...
AGTTACTGACAAGGTTAAATATCCCTCAAGAAAACTGGCTTAAGCTCACCACTGAGTTTGGTCAGTTATTTCATGGCCCAGTGGGTACATTGCAAGAACTTACCACTTACTGCGAGCATTTAGATAAGCGCCGACGGCACTTTGCTAAATGCTGTCAACACCTCAAAGCGGGCTGACCTAAAGCCTATTTTATAGCGTTTACCTTTCTAAACGACCATCCAGACAATGGGTTGGGTTCCTCTTGCTAAAAATCACTATTTTTCAATCAAATAGCCTGAATTAATCACTCATTATCCATTTACTCCATACCTTGTCAGCTTTTTCACTGCTAAGTGACTTTTCGTTACTTGAAGGTAATTTGAAAGTGCATTATGTTGTTTTAAAATGGATGGCCTGATTTTTGTGCCTTAAAATGGATGGCCTGATTTTTGTGCCTGATTTTTCGCCTAAATGTTACTGGAGCACTTATGGGGACCTCTGCTTCAGCCAGAAAGCCGTGGCATGGAGGCTGTGCAGAAATAGTTTGTTTAGATAAAGCTATGAATGCAGGAGTCGATCCAAGTGGTGGAACTATGCGCGCAGTGAACATAGGAATTTCTGGCAATGGTCATAATACAGTAAAAGAAATTTGCACGTCTTGTAACGATATTTTGAATTTCTTCGGAGTAAATAAGTGAATATAGGTTCAATTCTTTGGCCGCTAGACAAGCGTGAAGCGGTCAATTTATATCTTGGATTTTTAATAAAAATTGTAGAGTACTTTGGATTCCGTTTTTCCAGTGATGGCCCTGATCCTATTTCAATTTCAAAAGCTTATATTGCAGGAACTGTGTCTGAACAGGATTATAGAGAGTGTGCAAATGTTTGGTGGGCCTATTTGGACGGTAGTGGTGCAATACGTAACTTGACCGATGAGGATGCATTGTTGGCTCGTATAGCGATTTGCTTGCTATCGGTAACAAAAGAAGATGCAGAAGAACTAGGGGAGCATCTTTCTTGGTTCTTTGAGGTCTTGGAACAAGTAGGGGTAGATATAGATAAGCCTATTGATATGATGGTTAACCATTTCAAATTTACTAAGAACTAAAAAAACAGGACATATGTGGGCGCTCCTTGTGAGTTAAAGAGAGGGAGCGGACAGACCAGCAGCCTGAGCAGTCTGGTGATTAGCGAGACGACTGTCCGCCCCATGGCCGCTTCTTGACATCCATGCCATCGCGGTATTTGTGGATCCTTTCACATCAGATGGGGCGGCCCAGCATCCAGACGGACTTGCACAACATCCCTATTTAACTGCCAGTTCGCCATCTGATAGGCTGGAGGCCTGAATGTCGTGCAATGCACGGGAGACATGAGAACGACCATGACTCTCGTTCATAAACTTGAAGCTCTAGGTTTCTATTCACTGTGTCGATGAGTGAACGCCATGGCAAACCTGCAAGTGAACATTAGAAAAGGCCAATGTGACAAGCATATCATCCTGTGCAACACAGATTACCAACTACTACAACTTAAGTACTACACTTTAGAGTGGCAATGGGGATTTCTATCTGCTTGTTCTATCATAAGCGATAAAAATCAATTATTCGGAATTAAAGCATGCCATCACGCGAGCAATTGCTAGAAGTAATTAATATTCAGGCTGAAATAGCCAAGTTAGGGTTAGATTTAGGCGGGGTAATGCAATATGTCGTAGAGCAAACGCTGCCTTTGATTGATGCCGATGGCGCCGCGATTGAACTGGTCGAAGATGGCGACATGGTGTACCGGGCGGCTTCGGGCATAGCCACACCTCAGCTTGGTCTACGACTAAAGGTTGACGCTAGTTTGTCTGGTTTGTGCATTAAAACGGGAGAAGTACTCGCCTGCACCGATGCGGCAACAGACACCCGAGTCGATCGAGCCGCCTGCAATAAAGTCGGCTTGCGCTCTATGCTGGTCATGCCCCTAACATACCAAGGCGCCACCGTTGGTGTGCTTAAAGCCGTATCGCGGCATGTCGGCAAGTTTCAACAACCGGATATCACACTGCTGAATATGCTATCGGAAGTCGTGGCGGCCGCCATGTATTTTTCGGTCAAATACGATAGCGACAATTTGTTTTTCAAAGCCACCCACGACAGTATGACTGGCCTTGCCAACCGAGCATTGTTTATGGACCGACTGCACAATGCGGTCGCACGGGCGAAGCGCGAACAACTCTCCACTGGTCTGTTGATGATGGATATGGACGGACTGAAACAGATCAATGATAAGCATGGTCACCGCGCCGGAGATGCCGTGCTGTTAGAGTTTGCCAAGCGCCTGCAACAGACAACCCGCGACACAGATCTCGCCGCCCGACTAGGCGGGGATGAATTTGGGATCATTCTAACGCCGCTAGAAAATCCAGAGGCAGTTACAGCGGCGCTCCTGCGTATCGAAGCGGCCATGGTGCCACCTCTGACATTTGAAGACAGCAACTACCAGTTACAAGTCAGCATTGGTGCCGTCGTATTGCCACAGGACGGTATGGAACCCGACAAACTGCTGGAACTGGCCGATCAACGCATGTATGCGATGAAACATGTACATAAAAAGAGGTCTTAAAAGTAGGGCCTGCCTACCCTAACGTGAAACGGATAACCTATTGCTGAAGTAAGAATAACGTACTGATAGCAAAGCCATCCCCCCAATTGCTGCTACACTCAAATTCTGCGCAATATCTCTACAAAAGGATTTGTTTATGGCGATTGCCTGCGTCAATACCCGAGCCAGTTGTGGGGTCGAAGCCCCCGAAGTCACGGTTGAAGTCCACCTCAGCAATGGCCTCCCCGCATTCAACCTAGTAGGATTGCCCGAAGCCTCAGTCAAAGAAGCGCGCGAGCGAGTGCGTAGCGCGCTGATCAATGCGGGGTTTGAGTTCCCAATGCGCAGAATAACCGTCAACCTTGCGCCAGCGGACTTGCCTAAGCAAGGGGGGCGCTACGACTTACCCATAGCCATTGGTATACTCGCGGCCTCGGAGCAAATACCCGCTAACAGTCTCAAAAATACCGAGTTTGTCGGTGAGTTAGCCCTATCGGGGCAAATTCGGTACTGCCAAGGACTACTGCCTGCGATTATTGCGGCCAAACGTCAGGACAACACCTTGATTTTACCGCTAGAGAATCGCCACGATGCCGAGCTGGTCGGCTATCACAGGGTATTTTTTGGCTCGCATTTACAAAGCCTCGCAGCCTTTTTGCTCGGCCAAGCACCACTGCCAGCACTCGATAGCCACCTCGAATGGGTGAGCGAAGCCGCGCCAGAGTCAGAGCATTGTCTAAGCGATGTGATAGGCCAATATCAGGCAAAGCAAGCGCTGGAGATTGCCGCCGCGGGCAACCATAATTTGCTGATGTTAGGCCCACCGGGAACCGGCAAAACTATGCTGGCGAGCCGCATGATGGCGCTGCTCCCCAGCTTAAGTTATGAAGAAGCCTTAGAAGTCGCCGCAATTCACTCAGTTGCTGGGCTCGATATCAAGCCGCAACATTTTTTAAAACGTCCCTTTAGGGCACCTCACCACACAAGTTCATCCATCTCCCTCGTTGGCGGCGGCAGCATACCTAAACCAGGAGAAATATCCCTCGCCCATCGCGGCGTATTATTTCTAGATGAAGTGGCTGAATTTCCACGTAAAGTCCTCGACTGCCTACGTGAACCTATGGAGACGGGCGAAGTGGTGATTTCCCGCGCCGCCGCTAAACTCACCTTTTTAAGTCGTTTCCAATTGATCGCCGCCATGAACCCTAGCCCCAGCGGCGATATAGATACCCATAACCGCGCTACCCCAGATCAAGTGCAGCGTTACCTTGCTAGATTGTCCGGCCCTTTTTTAGATAGATTCGACCTCACCATTGAGGTGCCCAAACTTCCCGCAGGCACACTCACCCAAGCCGCTGTGCCGAGTGAAACCAGCCAAGAGGTCGCCAAACGAGTCAAGCGCGCCCGGGATATTCAGCTCGCGAGGGCTGGGGTACTCAATAGCGAACTCTCGGGTAAGCAACTCAAACTGTTCAGTGGCCTAAGCGAGGCCGATCTGATTTTTCTAGAACAAAGTGTGGTTAAACTTGGGCTCTCAGTGCGCAGCTTTCATCGTATACAAAGGGTTGCCCGCACTATTGCCGACCTCGAACAAACGCCAAATACCGAAAGGCGTCACTTAGCCCAAGCCTTAGGTTATCGCGCCATGGATAGGCTGTTAGCGCGATTATCCCAGCAGTATTGACACAATAAATGTTAACAAATGCCCCGACCAGCTGACCGATGATTGAGCCAAAGGCCGACACCGAGTAACATAGGCCTCCAATTTTTGTCAGGGGGCGCTAATGGTGACGCTGCTTTCACAGATCAAAGGCTGTATAGCCTTCTTAGGCTATGTCGTTAATACGATTTTTTGGGCGATCCCCATTATCTTGGGCAGTGTGATCAAACTTATCCCCTTTGCTCCACTAAGAACGGCCACCAGCTATGTGCTCGATTTTTGCGCCAGTGCCTGGATTAGCGTTAATGGTGTCATTGAGCGTTTGCTGCATCCGGTGAAAATCGAGCTGACGGGCGATACTCAATTTTCAACCAAAGAGTGGTACATGGTGATCGCTAACCACCAATCTTGGGTGGATATTTTGATCCTGCAGCGCATATTTAACCACAAGATCCCCTTCCTCAAATTCTTCTTAAAGCAGGAACTGATTTTTGTGCCCATACTCGGGCTAGCTTGGTGGGCACTGGACTTTCCTTTTATGCGCCGTTATAGCACAGCGCAGCTTAAAAAAAATCCCAAGTTAAGGGGTAAAGATATTGAAATCACACGTAAAGCTTGCGCTAAATTTAAGGCTAAGCCGGTGAGTGTGATGAACTTTGTCGAAGGGACACGTTTCCACAAAACTAAGCATAAGAAGCAAAACTCTCAGTTCCAACATTTGTTAAAACCCAAAGCGGGTGGCATGGCCTTCGCGCTATCGGCCATGGGAGACCAGATCCATAGGCTAGTGGATGTGGCTATCTACTACCCCGATCACGTTCCTAGCTATTGGGATTACCTGACAGGCAAGCTGCCAAGCGTTAAAGTGCACATTAAAATATCCGATATCGATCCCGCCATGCGCGGGGATTATATGAATGACCGCAATTTCAAAATTGGCTTTCAAGAACAGTTAAATCAGCTCTGGCTCACTAAGGATAGCGTGATAAGCCAACTCGCTGGCCAAGTGAATAAAGAATAAGGGTAGCGCCAATATGTTGAATTTTCTCCCCGGTCCCGTGCTGTTTATTCTCAGCTTGAGCTTACTTATCATTAATACCGCCTTTTGGGGCTCGCTCGTCTGCCTCGGTGGATTAGTGAAAATACTAATGCCAGTGCAAGGGGCACGTAATGCGGTGACAGCACTAATGAACCGTTTTATGTGGGCGTGGGCGAGCTGTAATGGCGGCATCTTATTTTTGATCGCCAAAATCGAATGGGATGTTCAAGGGCTTGACGGACTTGATAAAAATGGTTGGTACTTGCTGATCAGCAACCATCTGAGTGGTTTTGATATCGCGGCGCAAACTTACTTGTTGCGTAACCATATCCCTATGCTGAAGTTTTTCCTCAAGAAAGAACTCATCTATGTGCCCATTATGGGCCTAGGTTGTTGGGCGCTGGATATGCCATTTATGGACAGAACCAGCCCGGCAAAACTCAAAAAGAACCCTAAGCTTAAGGGGAAGGACTTAGCCACGACTCGCCGTGCCTGTGAAAAATTTAAGAATATGCCTACCTCAATTATCAACTATGTTGAGGGCAGCCGTTTTACCGAGGATAAGCGCCAGCGTCAGGATTCGCCCTATCAATATTTATTACGTCCCAAGGCCGGAGGCATCGCCTTTACCCTGTCGGCCATGGGCGAGCAATTTACCAATCTGTTGGATGTCACCTTAGTGTATCCAGATGCCCCGGACGATATTTTGTTCGGGGTGATGAATGGTAAAGTGAATAAAATCATAGTACGAGTGCGGGCTCTACCCGTTCCCCAGGTCGATGCTAACCGTTATTTTTCCGAGTCCGAATACCGCGTCGAATTTCAGCGCTGGTTAAATCAGCTTTGGACTGAAAAAGATCAGCAGATCCATTGCCTGCTCCATAGCCAGCAAATACAAAGCGATAGCGCCACCAGCACCAATCATACCGCTCATTAAGCGACTTCCCCGAAGATATTTCCACTTAGTTGCCTTATCAAAATATATCCAAGCTACCTCAAGATACGAGTTTTAGTATCTTGAGGCAGATATCACTCCCATGCCGCTAACAGTATTACCCCCATTATGACTTTGTTGGACTCAACCCTGCCCCAGAGAAAAACGCGTCTCGTTTTAGCGAACAAAAACTATAAATTGTTGACAATTTATCATTTAAAATTTTAAAAAAAAAATTAATTAAATTACATTTAAACATAAAGCACATATAAATCAAATAAATAATCACGACGCCTCTATAATATAGACTCATGTCTAATTCGCCATATTGTTGACAATATGCCGATAGAGGTCTATTTTTTCTCCATTGTCGACAATCCTCTGAATAGTGATGCGCTATATGTTAAAGCAAGACGCGAGGTTCCCTATTGATGACACCCCAAGCCAAATGGCCGATAAGGTGAAATCTGTGACTACCGAAAAGACCTCGACCACATTAGCCGATCAGATTTTGGTGCAGATCCAAACCAGCATCATCAAGGGCGAGTTGCCAGCGGGCAGCAAGATTAACGAACAAGCACTGGCCGAAAAATACGGCATCAGCCGCGGCCCGACCCGCGAAGCCCTACAAACCTTAGAAAGACAACGCTTAGTCGTGCGTGCCCCCCATATTGGCGCCCGCGTTGCCCAACTGACGGTTAGCGAACTTAACGATTTATATCAACTGCGTAGCGTACTCGAAGGCATGGCCTGTGAACTGGCCGCCAGCCGTATCACCCCAGAGCAACTCACCAAGTTAGAAGATCTGCTCGCGGCTCAAGAAGCGGCGCTGATTAAGGGGGATACCTATTTCCAAGAGGAAGGTGATGTCGATTTCCACTACCAAATCATTCAAGCCAGTGGCAATAAGCATCTGCAGGAAACCTTAATCGGTGGCCTGTATCACCTACTGCGGATGTACCGTTACCAATGCACTAATCAGAATCGCCCCGTTAAAGCCATTGCCGAGCACAGACGCATAGTGGAAGCCATAGCCCAGCGCGATGGTGAACTAGCGGGACTCCTCATGCGCCGCCATATAGAACAAGGCCGCAAAAATACCGAATTACGTTTGATTGAATTGCAAGCCAATGCCGCCGCTAAAGACACCTTAGCCAACTAACGCTAAGTACATGCGGCCCAATATGCCTATAGAAAAGATAAGGACAAAGACCATGACACAAAGCGCAGGATTACGTTTTCGCCAAGCCCTCGCCAACGCTAAACCGTTGCAAATCCTTGGTACGACCAATGCTTACTTTGCCTTAATGGCAGAGCAAACTGGCTTTCAAGCCCTTTACCTCTCTGGAGCCGGTGTCGCTAACGCCTCCTACGGTTTACCCGACTTAGGCATGACCTCGATGAACGACGTGCTGATCGATGCGGGCCGCATCACCTCGGCAACCCAATTGCCGCTATTGGTCGATATCGACACTGGCTGGGGCGGCGCATTCAATATCGCCCGTACCATTAAAGAGTTTGAAAAAATTGGTGTTGCCGCCGTACACATGGAAGACCAAGTATCACAAAAACGCTGTGGCCATAGACCCAATAAAGCCGTAGTCAGCACAGAAGAAATGGTGGATCGCATTAAAGCCGCCGTCGATGCCCGCACCGATCCTAACTTTGTGATCATGGCGCGTACCGATGCGGTCGCCGTTGAGGGCTTAGAAGCTGGGATCGAGCGCGCCAAAGCCTATATTGCCGCCGGTGCCGATATGATTTTCGCCGAAGCCTTAACCGAGCTAGACCAATACCGCCACTTCAAGGCCCAGGTTAACGCACCGATCCTAGCGAATATGACCGAGTTCGGCCAAACCCAACTATTTAATAAAGAAGAACTCGCCGAGGCGGGCGCCGATATGGTGCTGTATCCCCTAGGCACTTTCCGTGCGGCCAACCAAGCGGCATTGAAGGTGATGCAAGCGCTGATGAATGACGGTCATCAACGCAATGTATTAGACACTATGCAGAGCCGCACGGATCTGTATAAGTATTTGGGCTACCACGCCTTTGAAGACAAGTTAGATCAACTGTTTAACCAAGATAAATAACCGACAAGCTGCAACCCTACCGGAGAGAGGCCTTAACCTAAGTGTATGGCCTTAATCCACACTGCAGCCTTAACCAATAAAGGTGGGCCATCCAATAGGCCCGCAATAATCACTCAGAGTTAACGGAAGGGAAGAATTATGTCAGAAGCTAAAAAGTTAAGTGGCGCGGGATTACGTGGCCAGAGCGCAGGGGAAACCTCATTAAGTACAGTGGGCGTTTCAGGCAGTGGTCTCACATACCGTGGTTATGATGTGAAGGATCTGGGCGAAAACGCCACCTTCGAAGAAGTTGCCTACCTTATTCTTTACGGTGAACTGCCAACCCAGGCCCAATTAGACGCCTATAAGAGCAAACTCAAAGGTCTGCGCGGTCTGCCACAGGCATTAAAAGAAGTGTTAGAGCGCATTCCAGCCGACACTCACCCAATGGATGTGATGCGCACTGGCTGTTCTATGTTGGGTAACTTAGAAGCCGAACATAACTTTAGCGAACAGAGTGAAATTGCCGACCGTTTACTGGCCGCTTTCCCATCGATCATCTGTTACTGGTATCGCTTTAGCCACGATGGTGTACGTATCGATACCGAAACCCAAGACGAGCAAATTGGCGCGCACTTCCTGCATTTATTACACGGTAAAGCGCCGTCTGAATTGCATGCTAAAGTGATGGACGTATCGTTGATTCTTTATGCAGAACATGAGTTTAACGCATCAACCTTTACCGCGCGCGTCTGTGCTTCCACCCTGTCTGACATGCATTCCTGCGTGACAGGTGCTATCGGTTCACTGCGCGGCCCGCTGCATGGCGGCGCGAACGAAGCGGCCATGGAACTTATCCAAGATATGAAAGATGAAGCCGATGCCCGCGATATTCTGATGGGTAAGTTAGAGCGTAAAGACAAGATCATGGGCTTTGGTCACGCGATTTACCGCGAATCGGATCCACGTAACGCCATTATCAAAGAATGGTCTGAAAAGCTGGCCGCCGATTATGGTGATGATCGCCTCTACCGCGTATCGGTAGCCTGTGAAGCCCTGATGTGGGAACAGAAAAAACTCTTCTGTAATGCTGACTTCTTCCACGCCAGCGCTTATCACTTTATGGGCATTCCGACTAAATTGTTTACCCCTATTTTCGTGTGTTCACGGGTAACGGGTTGGGCGGCGCATGTGATGGAGCAACGCTCTAACAACCGCATCATTCGCCCAAGTGCCGATTATGTGGGCGTAGCACCCCGTAAAGTGGTGCCGATTGCTAACCGTTAATGTTTAAAAACATGAACTGGCGCTAAGGCGTCAGTTTCTCTTTAAGATCTCCAATAGATCATGTGATGAGCACCGATGTTATGAGCACTATCATAAATACCCAGTACCGCAAGCCCTTACCAGGCACTGCACTCGACTATTTCGATACCCGTGAGGCCGTTGAGGCCATTGCCCCCGGCAGCTATGCTAAGCTCCCCTACACCTCACGCGTGCTGGCGGAAAACTTAGTCCGCCGCTGCGATCCAGCGGTACTCACCGACTCGCTGAAACAGATTATCGAATCTAAGCAAGAACTGGATTTCCCTTGGTTTCCCGCCCGCGTGGTCTGCCACGATATTTTAGGCCAAACCGCCCTCGTCGACCTTGCGGGTCTGCGTGATGCCATTGCCGCCAAGGGGGGCGATCCGGCCAAAGTTAACCCTGTAGTACCAACCCAACTGATTGTGGATCATTCCCTCGCAGTGGAATACGGCGGTTACGATAAAGATGCCTTTGCAAAAAACCGCGCCATCGAAGACAGACGCAACGAAGACAGATTCCACTTTATCAATTGGACTCAAAAGGCCTTTAAAAACATCGATGTTATCCCGCAAGGGAACGGCATCATGCATCAAATTAACCTAGAGCGTATGTCACCTGTAGTGCATGCTCGCGACGGTGTCGCCTTCCCGGATACCTTAGTCGGCACCGACAGCCATACACCACACGTTGATGCACTCGGCGTTATCGCCATTGGTGTCGGTGGCTTAGAAGCCGAGAGCGTGATGCTAGGCCGCGCATCCTATATGCGCCTGCCAGACATTATCGGTGTCGAGCTAACGGGCAAGCCGCAAGCTGGCATCACGGCGACCGACATCGTACTGGCGCTTACCGAATTTTTACGCGCACAAAAAGTGGTGTCCTCTTATCTAGAGTTCTTCGGCGAAGGCGCTGCGGCGCTGACACTGGGCGATCGCGCCACCATTTCGAACATGACGCCTGAATTTGGCGCCACCGCCGCCATGTTCTATATCGATCAACAAACGCTGGATTATTTGACCTTAACCGGCCGCGAAGCCGACCAAGTCAAACTGGTTGAAACCTATGCTAAAACTGCAGGTTTGTGGAGCGATGACTTAAAACAGGCCGAATATCCACGCGTATTACACTTTGACCTCTCGTCAGTGGTACGCACCATTGCCGGCCCGTCGAATCCACATGCTCGGGTGCCAACCTCGGAACTCGCCGAGCGCGGCATTAGCGGTGTGGTCGAAAACGAACCTGGCCTAATGCCAGATGGCGCCGTGATTATCGCCGCCATCACCAGCTGCACTAACACCAGCAATCCACGTAACGTGATTGCCGCCGGCCTAATTGCCCGCAACGCCAACGCCAAAGGCTTAAGCCGCAAACCTTGGGTCAAAACCTCACTGGCCCCCGGTTCCAAAGCGGTACAACTCTATTTAGAAGAAGCCAATTTATTACCCGAGCTTGAGCAACTTGGCTTTGGGATTGTCGGCTTTGCCTGCACCACCTGTAACGGTATGAGCGGCGCGCTGGACCCTGTGATCCAAAAAGAAGTGATCGACCGCGATTTATACGCCACCGCCGTATTATCGGGCAACCGTAACTTCGATGGCCGCATCCATCCCTATGCCAAACAAGCCTTCTTGACATCGCCACCATTGGTGGTCGCCTACGCGATTGCCGGCACCATACGTTTCGATATCGAAAAGGATGTGCTGGGATTAGATAAAGACGGCAACCCAGTCAAACTGATTGATATCTGGCCATCGGATGCAGAAATCGATGCCGTGATTGCATCAAGCGTCAAGCCCGAGCAGTTCCGCAAAGTGTACGAGCCCATGTTTGATTTAGCCGTCGATTACGGCGAGCAAATCAGCCCACTGTACGACTGGCGCCCACAGTCTACCTATATTCGCCGCCCCCCTTATTGGGAAGGCGCATTGGCTGGAGAGCGCACATTAAAAGGCATGCGACCGCTAGCGGTGCTGGGTGACAACATCACCACAGACCATTTATCGCCATCGAACGCCATTATGATGGACAGCGCCGCAGGCGAATATCTGCACAAAATGGGCTTGCCGGAGGAAGACTTTAACTCCTACGCCACCCACAGGGGCGATCACTTAACCGCCCAGCGCGCAACCTTTGCCAACCCTAAGCTTAAAAACGAAATGGCGCTGGTTGATGGCAAGGTACAGCAAGGCTCACTAACGCGTATCGAACCCGAAGGCCAAGTCATCCGCATGTGGGAAGCGATTGAAACCTATATGGAACGTAAGCAGCCGCTGATCATCATAGCGGGCGCCGACTACGGCCAAGGATCGTCCCGCGACTGGGCCGCCAAAGGCGTACGTTTAGCGGGTGTAGAGGCCATTGTCGCCGAAGGTTTCGAGCGTATTCATCGCACTAACTTAGTGGGTATGGGCGTGCTGCCGCTGGAGTTTAAAGCCGGTGAAAACCGTGCAACCTATGGCATAGATGGCACCGAAGTGTTCGATGTGCTCGGCACGCCAGCGCCAAGGGCAGATTTGACTGTCGTTATCAACCGTAAAAACGGTGAGCGCATCGAAGTGCCAGTAACCTGTCGCCTCGATACCGCCGAAGAAGTGTCGATCTACGAGGCGGGCGGCGTATTGCAACGCTTTGCTCAGGACTTTTTAGAGTCAAACCTGAAGTAACACTCGCGCTAAAAAGGCGGTCATGCCAATTGAGCATCACCGCCTTTGATATCGACACTAACCTGTATCGCTATTCCCCTTGGAGTTAATAGCATGAGTAACAATCTTTTCCCGCCCCAAATCAAAGTCGCCGCAACCTATATGCGTGGCGGCACCAGCAAGGGCGTATTTTTCCGACTGCAGGATTTGCCTAAAGCCGCACAAGTTGCTGGCCCTGCTCGTGATGCGCTACTGCTGCGAGTGATTGGCAGCCCAGATCCTTACGGCAAACAAATCGATGGCATGGGCGGCGCCACCTCGAGCACCAGTAAAACCGTGATTTTATCCAAAAGCACTCAGGCCGATCACGATGTGGATTACCTGTTCGGCCAAGTGGCTATCGACAAACCCTTTGTCGATTGGAGCGGTAACTGTGGCAATTTAACCGCTGCCGTCGGCGCTTTCGCCATCAGCAATGGTTTAATTGATGCGGCACGTATTCCACAAAATGGCATTTGTACCGTGCGAATTTGGCAGGCCAACATAGGCAAAACCATTATCGCCCATGTGCCCATCACTAAAGGTGAAGTGCAGGAAACCGGTGATTTTGAGCTCGATGGTGTGACCTTTCCCGCCGCCGAAGTGCAAATCGAGTTTATGAACCCGGCTGCCGACGAAGATGCCAATTCTAACGGAGGGAGTGGCAGCATGTTCCCTACGGGCAACGTCGTCGATGTGCTAGACGTGCCGGGGATTGGCAGTTTTAAGGCCACTATGATCAACGCAGGCATTCCCACCATATTTATCAATGCAGAGGATTTAGGCTACACAGGCACTGAGCTGCAGGATGATATCAACGGGGATAACGCCGCGCTGGCTAAGTTTGAAACCATTCGCGCCTATGGGGCTGTGCGTATGGGCTTAATTTCACATATTGATGAAGCCATTACACGCCAACATACACCTAAGGTTGCCTTTGTCGCTAAGCCAAAAGCCTATGTGTCATCGAGCGGAAAATCGGTGGCAGCAGAGGATATCGATTTATTAGTGCGAGCCCTGTCCATGGGCAAACTGCACCACGCCATGATGGGCACGGCGGCGGTAGCAATTGGTACTGCAGCGGCGATCCCCGGCACCTTAGTCAACTTAGCCGCAGGTGGCGGTCAAAAAAGCGCGGTGCGTTTCGGCCATCCCTCAGGCACCTTACGGGTTGGCGCAGAGGCGTCAATGGTTGATGGCGAATGGACAGTGGTTAAAGCCATTATGAGCCGCAGCGCCCGGGTGCTGATGGAAGGTTCAGTACGCGTACCGAGCGAGTGTTTCTAATCGTTTATCTGGTTTTAGATTTAATCGCTAAAGGCGCACAAGGAAGATAACTCAAATGAAAAAAACAACGGCATTACGACAAATGCTGAGTGGTAGCGATATTCACGTCGCACCCGGTGTTTACGATGGTATGACCGCACGTTTAGCCGAACAAACGGGTTTTAAGCTGATTTACGCCAGTGGTGGCGCGATTGCGAGAAGTTGTGGTTTCCCCGATATAGGCATGCTGAGCTTTAGCGAAGTGTTGCATCGACTAGAACAGATGGTCGAAGTGACCCAAGTGCCCATCATTGCGGATGCGGATACTGGATTTGGTAATGCCATCAATGTCAGTCGTACAGTGAAAGCCTTTGAGCGAGCGGGTGTCGCAGCATTGCACTTGGAAGATCAAACCTTTCCAAAGCGTTGCGGCCATCTGAATGATAAATCTTTGGTGAGTACCCAAGAAATGGTGCACAAGATCCGTGTCGCCAAAGATAGTCAAACTGATCCAGATTTTATCTTAATTGCCCGCACGGATGCGATCGCCGTTGAAGGATTCGACGCTGCGATAGAACGCTCACAAGCGTATTTAGCGGCAGGTGCCGACGTGATTTTTGTCGAAGCGCCCGAAACCGTTGAGCAAATTGATCTAATCGCTAAGCATATCAAGCAGCCTAAGCTCATCAATATGTTCCACAGCGGTAAAACACCGCTGGTGTCGAAGGACAGACTGCAAGCATTGGGATACAAGTTCATTATTATTCCCTCTGACTTACAGCGAGCGACAATCCATGCTTGTCAGCACACCTTACGCACCATTCTCGAGCAGGGTGACAGTGGCAGCATTGCCGAGCAGATGGTGTCGTTTGCAGAGCGTGAACGGATCATAAACACACAAGCATATTTAGATCTTGATCTCGGTTATACCCATAACTGAGATGCACCCGCTATAGCCTTAAAATAGTTTAACCAAAGACCTTGCTTTCCCCCTTCCGGCAAGGTCTTTTTATTTTATGTATACATATACCTTCCACAAAAGAACGGCTAATTGTATGTTGGCATACTGTAAAAAATGCTAAGCTTCCTAGGCCGTATAAGAATAATAAACATATTAATACCCTGTAAGAACGCCTATGTTGCGCTGATCTACCTTTGTTTTTACTGAATGGGTCTATTTGCTCGGTTATACGCTAGCCCCCAATAAAACCAAGGTGAACAATACCCACGCTATGGGGATAAAAGGGTTATTTGATAGGGGTAAATTTGAGTCTACAAATCCATCGGCTAGTGCTAATCACTCTTTGTGCCCTGAGTTTATTTAGCTTTTCACTCAAAGGGGTTTCCCAACCTTTAAGTGCTGCTAACACTCAACTGAAGTTTGAACATATTCGCAGCGAGAACGGGCTCAATCAAAACACTATCACCAGTCTATTTATGGATAGTGCTGGCATGCTTTGGATTGGCACTCAAGATGGTCTGCATGGCTACAATGGCCATAACTTCAACCTATTCATCCACTCCCCTAATGATCCTACCAGCATTTCTGAAAGTTATGTTTCAGATATTATCCAAGATGCCGATGGCTACATCTGGGTGGGCACCTTTAGCCAAGGGGTAAATCGGCTCGATCTCAAGACTGGCTCCTTTGAACGTTTTGGGCTAGAGCAAGGATTAACAGATCTTAGGGTGACTAGACTCAATATCGTTGGTAATACCCTCTGGATTGGCACTCAAGGTGGGCTATTTTCCCTATCAACCAGAACGCAGCGGATCAGCCAAGTCAACTTAGGCAACAGTGTCGAGCCCTATATCACCAGTCTCGCCAATGTTGAAAATACCTATTTGCTCACGGGGACACAGAATAGCGGCACCTTTGCAGTGAGCAGTAACACTATTACCCGCCTCAATGTGCCGCAAAACTTGACCGCCCATCAAATTAAAGCCAATTCGACACGTTCCATCACCTTAGCGCTCGGTAATCAACTATGGCACTACGATCTCATCAGCCAACAGGGTGAAGTGCTATGGCAAACCGAAAATAACACTGCTTATATTAAAGATTTTATCCAAACGCCCCTCGGACGCTTCTGGGCAGTGGGTCCAGAGGCGGGCCTCATCCAACTGGATAGAAAGGGAGGACAGTTAGCGGCCACCTATCATAAATACGATACCAAACGCGCAGACAGTATCAGTGAAAACAATATATTAAGTCTGTTACAGGATCCCTTTGGTAATCTATGGCTCGGCGCCAGCTACTCAGGGCTCAATAAGATCAACACTCGCCGCCAGTATTTCCAGCATCTATTTGAATATACTACCGAGTTACCGCAACAGAGTAATAATATTCGAGCGCTATTTCGCAGCCAGGATGGTGCACTCTGGATAGGTACTGAAGGTGCAGGCCTTAAACGGCTTCCCCCCAATAGCCATCAGTACCAGTATTATTCGTCTCACTTTGCTAAGGCACTCGGGGTCGAGCTACCTAATTTAAATTTAATACTGCGCGATATTACCCAAGATAAGCAGGGGAGCATTTGGTTTGCCAGCAACTATGGTTTAGGGCGATTAACCCCCAATGGAAAGTTCACCCTACTTAACGTCAGCAACAGTCAAGATCAGACCTCGGAGGCAAACTATATCCGCAGTATAGAAATGGATGGCCAAGACAGGCTTTGGATTGCCACTTCCCACGCCCTCTATCGCAAAATCACTGATAAAGATGAGTTTATCTCTGTGCCGCTCACCGATATTGAAGGCTTTTATCCTGCACAAAATATATTAGTTACCCTTAGAGCAGACAAAAACATCCTGTGGATAGGTTCACTCAATGGGTTAGTTAAGCTCGATATGCAAACGGGATTGGGCCAAGCGTTTACCCATCAACCCGATGACAAAAACAGCATTATCAATAACCGTGTACGGGATGTTTTGATCACCGCCAATGGGGATACTTGGTTTGCTACCCATGGCGGGATCAGCAAGCTCTCATCTAATGCCCCCAATGCGGGTTTTAGCCACTACACCCGCGAGCAGGGGCTGCCCAGTGATACTATCTATGCTCTACTCGAAGATGAAAAACATGATATTTGGTTTAGCAGTAACGCTGGGGTTGGCAAGCTGAATCCCATGACTAACAAGATTATCAATTTCAATGAGCAAGAAGGCCTGCAGGCATTGGAGTTTAATGGTGGCGTAAAACTCAAGGACCATGATGGTGACCTCTGGTTTGGTGGTATCCATGGCATAAACCGCTTTAATCCCAAGACCATTCCCGATCAACGGGATGAGGCCAAAGTGGCTTTAACCGCCTATAAGATCGCAGGCAAAAACCACACAATTTTAGATCTAAGCCGCCCCCCTCAAATCGTGATGCACTACGATGATCAACTGGTGAGTTTTGAAGTGACCTCATTGGACTTTAGCTATACGGGTAAAAACCGTTTTAGCTATTTCCTTGAAGGTTTTGATAATCAGTGGCACGACTTACCCTCCGGCAATGAAATCACCTTTACCAATATTAACCCTGGAAAATACGTGCTACATGTTCGCCATTCCCTGCAATACAACGGTGAAGGCACTTATGCGCTACTCGTCGACCTAAGAGTGCAGGCCCCTTTCTATCGCACCCAGCTTGCCTATGTCTTTTACTGTCTCATCGCTGTTATCTTATTGATTTGGTTTATCCTCTGGCGCAAACGAAAACGCCAACAGCAACAAGAGTTTGAAACCAGTATCCGCGCCTCGGAGGAACGCCTCAAACTCGCCCTATGGGCATCTGGTGATGGGATGTGGGACTGGAATATCAAAGAGAACCGAGTCTACCGCACGAATATGGACAGCTCTATTCCCCAGTGGAGCGGCCATCATCTGTTACATGAAAGCATCCATCCCGAGGATAGAGAAAAATTTAAACATGAGTTAGCCGAACACCTGCAAGGCCGCACGCCTTTTTTTGAGGTCGAGTATCGCATTGAACGCTCTCCCGGCAATTGGATTTGGATCTTAGAACGCGGCAAAGTGGTAGAGAGTGACGGTAATCATCAAGCCATACGCATGACGGGCACAAGCCGCAATATCACTTCCCGTAAACTGATTGAGAATGAGCTAATACTCTCCTCTCAAGTACTCAACAGCATGAACGAGGCCGTAGTTGTGGCGAGCTTAGATTATCGTATCCGCTCGGTGAATCCGGCGTTTTGTGCCATTACGGGTTATACGGAGCGCCAAATCTGCGACAAATATTTGGTGCACTTAGCCTATAGCAGGCAACAAAGGGGCCTATTTAACAATATAGAACAACAGCTATTACGCCATAAACATTGGGTCGGTGAGATTTGGATCCGCAATAAGGGACGCAAGGCACTGTTAGTCTGGCTTGAGATCAACCAAGTCATAGACATTAAAGGCGAAACCAGCCATTTTGTCGCAGTATTTACCGATATTACCGAGCGTAAAAAAGCCGAAGAAGATCTTCGTTTTTTAGCCAGTTTCGATACCTTAACTGGCCTGCCTAACCGCACTCTTTTCCAAGATCGGCTCAATCACGCCATTTCCCAGGCCCATAGGTCGAATAACATCGTTGCCCTGCTGTTCTTAGATCTCGACCGATTCAAACATATCAATGATTCTATGGGTCACCATATAGGCGATCTGCTGCTCAAAGCGGTCGCAGTACGACTGCAAAATGCCGTGCGGGAAGGTGACACGGTTGCACGCTTAGGGGGCGATGAATTTACCATTATTTTAGAAGGCGTCGCCAAAACTAAGGCGGCAACACTGATATCGGAAAAATTACTACGGGCCTTCCAAGCTCCCTTCTTACTAGATGATAAATCCTTGACCATCTCAACCTCGATAGGAATTAGTCTCTATCCTAACGACGCTGACAATGCAGACTCATTAATTAAGTTTGCCGATACCGCCATGTACCACGCTAAGTCCTTAGGTAGAAATAATTTTCAGTTTTATACCCACGAGCTAAATGAGATGGCCACCCGCCATGTACAGCTCGAAGCTGGGTTAAAACAAGCTATTTCACGCAATGAGCTGAGCCTAGTTTATCAACCTAAGTTCTCCCTGCGCGATGGTTCACTCACGGGCTTAGAAGCCTTGCTACGCTGGCATCATGCAGAGCTTGGCCCGATTTCTCCGGTAGAATTCATTCCTTTGGCTGAGGAAACGGGCATCATTAATCAAATTGGTCTCTGGGTGATTAACCACGCCTGTCAACAGTTAGCCCAATGGAATGAATTGGGCTTTAAAGACTTCAGCATGGCCATTAACCTATCGGCCCGCCAACTCAAAGCAGATATTATTTCGACGATTGAAGTGGCACTCGCGGTATCGGGACTGCCAGCTCAATCACTCGAACTCGAACTGACCGAATCGATGATCATGGGTAATCCACAGGAATCTGTGACTATTTTGGCGAAACTAAAAGCCCTAGGATTAACCATTGCCGTAGACGATTTTGGCACAGGTTATTCAAGCCTGAGTTACCTTAAACGTTTCCCCATCGATACCCTAAAAATTGATAGGGAGTTTGTCCGTGATATCACTAACGATCCCGATGATGCCGCCATTACCAGCGCCATTATCGCTCTGGCACACAGTCTCGAACTCAATGTAGTTGCAGAAGGGGTAGAAACCCAAGAGCAGCTCAATTTCTTAGCCCTACAGGGTTGTGATCAGGTTCAAGGGTTCTTACTCAGTAAACCCCTTAGCGCGAAAGATTGTCTCGTACTGCTCGGTAATCAATCTAAGCCATTGTCGCAGCAGTCCTAAAGGACAAACTGTGGACATAAAGAAGGCTCCCTAGGGAGCCTTCTTGTTGCATTTTTTATCGTTTAAGGCGCGATACGCTCGACACGCTTGACCCAGCCTTCGGGGCCTTTGATATGGCCCTTTTGGATCTCGGTATAAAGTTTGTAAATGCGCTGAATATGCTCACCCACTTCGCCATTGCCGACAGTCACAACGCGACCATCTTCAAAAATATAGGAACCCACAGCAGAGACCACGGCCGCAGTACCAAATCCCCCCGCCTCGATAATTTCGCCGGACTCGATATCGGCAATAAACTTATCTAGCATCACGGTTTCTTGGCGAATTTCGCAGCCGAGCAACTCACCCAATTCCATAATGGATTGCGAGGTAATGGATTTTAAGATGGTATCGGTGAAGGTCGGGATAATCACAGTGCCGTCTTTCAGAATATGGAAGTGGTTCATCGCGCCCGCTTCTTCAATCTGTTGATTGGTAGAATCGAGATACAGCACTTGGGATGCTCCAAACTGCGCCGCCGCTTTACCCGCACGTAATGAGGCAGCATAGTTACCCGCCGCCTTAGATGCCCCGGTCCCGCCCGATACCGCGCGGTGGTAGGTTTTACTGATCAGTAAGCGTATGCCTTTATTCACGCCCGCAGCGTAATAGGCACCACTTGGGCTTAGTACTACGCAGAAGGTATAGCGAGAACTGGGGCTAACGGAGAGTCGATCTTCGGTCGCAAAAATAAAGGGACGAATGTATAAACACGCACCTTCTTGCATCGGAAACCACAGGCGGTCGACATCGATCAAGGCATTGATCGCATCGATTTGCATCTGCTCATCAATATTCGGAATACAGACGATATCGGCGGAGCGATTCATCCGCTCGGCGTTTTTATTGATACGGAAAGTATAGATCTCACCATCTTCATGCATAAAGGCCTTCGCGCCTTCGAAGATTGACTGACCATAGTGTAATGCCATTGCTCCCGGCGCCATTTCAAATGGACCATAGGGCACAATTCGCGGATCACGCCATTCGCCATCGCGGTAATCCATTAAAAACATATGATCGGTTCTGAGGCTACCGAAGCCCACATTCCCCTCGGGCTTGAATTGCTCAGTACGGCGCTCGGACGCAGGTTTTAAATTATATTTTATTTCCATCGCATACCACCTTGATTACTGAACAAGCAGACTAGGGAGCGATAGGAATAAAGTCAAGGGGCTAATGCCAATGGCAAGTATTTTTGCCACAATAGGATCGAACTCCCGATGAGATAAGCCTATTTCCTCAAACTCAAAACCGAGGCTTCTTGGGCGTTTACCATTATCGAACAAGGCTTAGCCCAACAAGATATTGAGACTATCGCCACCGCACTCTCAAAACAATATGGAGAGCATCCGCCGCTTGTCCCGGCACATTTAATGGAATACTTATTGCGCTAAAAATATGTAGGCTTAGATAGAGTGTGTTAGGAGGATAAAAATCCACCGAGTCATGACACTCGGTGACAGGATTCGAAATAGGGATCGAAACAGGTTTCTAAACTGGACGAAAAATAGCTTAACGCTTAAACCGCAACCGCCGCAATCACAGAAACTTCAACCAAATATTCCGGCTCGGCAATGGCTGCTTGTACGCAAGCGCGGGCTGGCGCATGACCCTTAGGCACCCAAGCATCCCATACCGTATTCATCGCATCGTAGTCATTCATATCTTTCAGATAGAGAGTCGCAGACAATAAATGCTCCCGCGAACTCCCCGCCTGTATGAGCAAACTATCGACCTCCTCTAGCATAGTCGTAGTTTGCTCGGTGATATTTTGATATTTGTCCTTCGCCACTTGGCCACACAAATACACAGTGCCTTGATGAATGACTGTGCTACTCATGCGGGTGCCAATGTCTAAACGGATAATGCTCATATTGATGCTCTCTTAAATCAGTACACTTGAAAAAGGGTTCGGCTCAAATCGAATCGGCCATTTTAGCGATAAACAGACTTTATGTCTGCGCTACTAACCTAGGCCAAGGTGGATAAAAACGTGCCATCAAGGCAAATAATCCTAGGCTACTGCTCACCACGGCCAGCCACACTAACGGCGTTGCCACGGCTAAATTGACTAATTGATATCCAACTAGGGCCGCACATGCCGCGATCAAAGCAAATGGCAACTGAGTTACTACATGGTCATGGGGCAAACAACCGGAACTGGTTGCACTCAGTACACTGGTATCCGAAATGGGTGAGCAATGGTCACCAAATACCGAGCCCGCCATCACGGCACCCAATACGGGAAGCAACAAACTAACATCCACAGTGTGGGCAATTTCGCCGCCAATCGGGATCATAATCGCAAAAGTGCCCCAACTCGAACCGGTAGCAAATGCCATAAGGGCACAGAGCAAAAACATTCCCGCCACCAGCAATTGCGCCGACAGATACAGCTTGGCCCACGAGGCCAGTAAAGTCGCTACCCCTAAATCTTGGATCACGGCACCTATCATCCAAGTACAAAGCAAAATGGCAATCGCAAAGGTGATCATACGCACGCCATGACTAAGATCCCCGAATAGCTCAGCCATTCGTCGCCCCGAAACGCTTAGCATGACTAAGGTAACCAGTGTCGCCAGCAGGCAAGCATTGCGCATAGACGCGCCAATATCGGCCTGAGCTAACCACTCTGCCAGATCCCACGAAACTACCTGCTGTGCCCCTGACCACAGGGTTAACCCCACCGAAGCCCCAAGCAGGGTTAACATTGGCAAGGCCAATAACCAAGGATTGCCCCCTGTATCCGCCTCGGCAACGATCATCGCCGAAAGCCCCGGCATCTGAGGGCTTGTATTCAAGGGGCGAAATCCCAACCCAAACCAAGCGACCAGCAGGGATAATCCTAAGGTGGATATGGCGTAAAAGTTGAGTGCAGCGACCTCAATAAAGGCCTGCAGCGGTGAGATGGGGAGAAAGCTTATCCCCGCGAGCAAGGCCATCACATAGGGGCCCCAACTCGAAAAAGGTAACAAAGCACAGAGGGGTGAAGCGTTCGAATCAACCAGATAGGCGAGCTGCTCATTGCGAATGCCGTAACGCTGACTCAAGGGCTGACAAACATGACCCACGGCCAAGCAGCTAAAAATGCCATCGATAAACACCAACCAACCGAGAAAAACGATCCCAAGACGCGCCTGGCGCTCGGTGCGAATTCGGCGATATAACCAATCGCCAAACTGCCCGACTGCACCACCCCGAGCCAATAACTGTGTCATGCTGCCAAGCAATAGCATGGCGAGCAGAACGTTAAGATGCCACCACTGCCAAGCGCCTTGGCTATAAAACTGTTTTAGCCCAATTTCGGCTAAGTAGCCGCCGGTTTGCATAATATCGAAATGGGCAATAATCAAGGCGCCGGAGATAATGCCAACCCCGAGCGCTATCAAGGTTCGACGTAGCCACAGAGCCAAAATGAGAGTGAGCAACAGGGGAAGTATGGCGAGCAGGCTGGGTGACATAAGCCATTCCGATAATAAATAAAACCAAGAATACTAACGAGTTAATAACAAATGCAAAAAAACTTGAATTAGAACTCAGTTATCGGACGTTTTTTCGCCAAACGGTAATAATCACTATTCCTTATGCTCTTGGCACTGCTAGAATCACAATCCCATCCAGAAACCATAGGACTCTCCAGATGAGCCTTGAATTACTGTCCAAACTGGAAACCAAAATCCAGGCTGCACTCGAAACCATCGAGCTTCTAAAAATGGAGCTTGAAGAAGAGAAGCAAAAAGCTTCAACCTTGAGTGAGCATAATCAACAACTGAACGAGCAAAACCAACAACTGCAACAAGAACTCACTTCTTGGAACGAAAAAGTCACTGGACTGGTTGGCCTGCTCAACAGCGAAATCTAAGCTGTTTTGGTTTGATGGTTCTGCGCTTCAATCAATTCGTTCAATTCTAAAATAGCCTGCTTCACTTTTGGCAGGCTTTTTTTTGGCAATAAGAAACGTCCCTTCTCAAATTCTAATCGTCCTAAGTCTTTAACCCATATCACGCCAGTCAGGAAAATACGCGCATGCTTAACAATAAGCTTAGGTGCGTAGACAGGGAAAACTCTCATATGACCCCCTACATGCATTCTTGTTGTTTTTAATTACAGTTGTTTGACAGAAAGTTTATCCATTGAGTTTCATCTCCTACGCTCTTTTTTTCGTTCTTTCACACTAAAAACCATTAATTATATGATTTAATTGGTTTATATATTTCTTATATATTACCCACTTCAAAGCGCCATAATATTGACACTTGCCATTTTTTTGACGCGCTGCTACATTGGCTGTGTTACTCAGGGTAAAAATGAGCCCTATGGCTCAGGTCCGTACTTTCCGTTATCGGGGGTACGGTTTTTTTTACCTATTTTTTGCTTATATTTATCTAATAAGTTCAATTACTTAATACTAAACTACGTTGCAGTCCATTTTATGTTCCCTTTACCGCAACAAAAAAGGAGCCTAGAGGCTCCTTCGATAACGGGTACACTCGATACTATCACTTATGCATAAACAGCAAGATGATAATCAGAAAGCGGTTATTTTTTCGCTAAATAGTAGGCGATATCCAACAGCTCGTCGTAGGACTTAATCGCCCCCGTTTCAACACGATACTTACCATTAACCACTAAGGCAGGAACCCCCGTCAGCTTGGCATTTTCCGTATCACGTTTCATTTTAGCCATTTGTGCTTTCACCATAAAAGACTCGGCGGCGGCATCAAAAGCTTTACCATCGACACCATTAGCCACAAAAAGTGCGCGAATATCGGCAAGACTCGTGAAGTGTTGCTTCTTCTCATGGATTGCAGCAAACAGTGCCGCATCCATTTTATCATCGACATTTAATTGGTGTGCCACGGCAAAGGCACGTGACATTTCGACACCCATTTCCTTACCAATAAAATCGACGTGTGCCTGATTGAAAGCCACGTCATCCGGCTTCTCGGCTAAGATTTTTGGTACTACCGTTTTAGAAAAGTTGTAGCAGTGTGGGCAATAGAAAGAGAAAAACTCAGTGATCTCTGGTTTGGCCGTCGCTGGGCCATCGTTAATCACTGTGTAATGTACACCTTCTTGGTATTCTACAGCCGACGCAGCCAGTGGTGCCAATAATAGCGCAGCGGCCATAAGTAATACTTTTTTCATGAAAATTCCTTAAATCAATTGTATAAATGAGCTGGAGCCTAACATATTCTATTTTTCGAGTGTAACTCAAGCCTAAGAGTTCAATCTCATGTCACAAGATACGTCTGTGACATTATTTTTGTTTAATAAGGCACTAGGCTCAGTGGGGGCTCCTCAAGGGCAAAAAGCTGCTCCTTAAAAGCCAAAATCTGTTGCTCCCAATATTTTTCATCCCCAAACCAAGGGAAGTTCATCGGGAAAGCAGGATCCTGCCAACGCCTGCCAATCCAAGCGTTATAGTGCACCATACGCAACGCCCGCAGCGGTTCAATCAAGGCCAGTTGCCTAGTATCAAACTCACAAAACTCTTCGTAGGCCTCGAGTAAAATCTCAAGCTGCATAAGTTGTTGCGCTCGATCACCCGTTAGCATCATCCACAGATCTTGGATCGCAGGGCCCATACGCGCATCATCCAAATCCACAAAACCTGGGCCATCGGGCGTCCATAAAATATTGCCAGGGTGTAGATCCCCATGGAGTCGAATAGCACTAAAACCTTGGCGTGCCCAGATGGCATTCGCCTTAGCTAACACTTGTTCTACCACAGTAAAAAATGCCACTCGCAGGCTTGTCGGGACCAGCTCAGATTGCTTTAACCACGCGAGCGGCTCGGCGCCTAATATTTGCGGATTAAGCGGCTCACGTTCACTGAACGCTTCCTGCCCAGCGTACTGATGCATACGACCGATAAACCGGCCCACTAATTCCAACTGCTCCAAATTATCGACTTCAAAGGCTCGCCCCCCGAGGGAAGGAAACAAAGTAAACCGAAAACCTTGGTAGTAGTGCAAAGTTTTGCCTTCTAACACAAGGGGCACCGCCATGGGAATATCTTCAGCGGCTAAGGCAAGCGCATAGTCGTGCTCTTCTTGAATTTGGGCATCGCTCCAGCGATTAGGGCGATAAAACTTCACCACAAAGCGCAGTCCTTCATCGCTGCGAAATTGATAGACGCGGTTCTCGTAGCTGTTGAGTGCCAGTAGCCCTGTCTCGGGATAAATGCCAAGGCTCTCTATGGCATCTAAGATCAAATCCGGAGTAAGGGCCTGAAAATGAAACTCAGCCCCCTTGTCGCTCTGACTCACGGATAACGAGTTACTTTGGTTAACCAGATTTTGACTCATATTCAGTTCACTCTTAGGTGAGGTTGCAGCAAAGTGGCTAGGTATTCCAACACCTCGAAATCGGCTTCCCGTTCGGTCGAGAGCCAGCAAATGTTGCCGTAAAACTCATAATTGAGCCATAACTGGCTGCCTTCAAATTCTAATAACCATTGATGCCTGTCGGCCCCCCACTGACGCTCACGCACAGTGCAATCGAGCGCCGCGGCTAAAGGTTCGGCAAAATCGGCGAAACTATCGAAATCGATATCCGCACTAACCGCTAAACTTAAGGCACTTCTATCTAAGTTAATGGTATTTAAGCTAATGGCTTTTAGGTGTGTGCTTGGTAATTTCATGCTTGTTATCCAATCAACTACTACATGACATGATTAAACCTTGGCCCCAGTCCGGTGGACGCTTGGCCAAGTCTTCATGTTCAGCGTGTTCGGCAAAGGGCTGGCTCAGGATCTTTTGCAATCTATGCAAGGGTGCCAAATTCCCCTCTTCGACCGCGATAATGGCCTCTTGGGCTAAATAATTACGCAAAATATACTTGGGGTTTACGCTATTACGCTCAGTTTGCCACGCGTTAATATCGGCTACAGCACCCAATCGCTGTTGATAGGCCTGATACCAAGCATCAAATTCACTGACATCGATAAAGTCATCCCGCAACGCACTGTGTTTACTGGTCGGATCTAACTTGCCTAATTGACGCCAAGTCTGGGTGTAATCGAGTCGGTTTTTCTCCATTAACACAGTGAAACGGCCAATAAGCTCCAGATCTTGCTTATCCTGCTCCACCGTTGGCACCTCAAACGCTGGTAGACCTAATTTTGCCCGCATCAAGTGCAAATAAGGTTGTACTAACGCATCCTGATATTGATTGAGCGCGGCGATCAGATCATCAGATGGGATCACAGGTGTGAGCGCTTGGGCTAAGCGTTGCAGGTTCCATAGGCCAATTCCGGGCTGCTGGCCAAAGGCATAGCGGCCTTCGGGATCCGAATGATTACAGATAAAATCTTCTTGGAAAGTATCGAGGAAGGCGAAGGGGCCGAAGTCAAAACTGTCACCCAGAATCGACATATTGTCCGTGTTCATCACCCCATGGGCAAAACCTATTGCCTGCCAATGGGCTATCATTCTGGCGGTATCTTGTACCACCTGTAAAAACCACGCTTTGTAACCCGATGGATCGCAACTCAAGTGCGGATAATGCTGGGCGATAGTGAAATTGAGTAATTGGGTCAGCTTATCGGCGCGGCCACGTTCGCTATGGCAGAAAAATTCAAAATGGCCGAAACGAATATGACTACGGGCTAAGCGCACTGTGATGGCTGCGGTTTCTTGACTCTCACGCCATACGGGTAAGTCAGAACCAATCACAGCCAAGGCTCGGGTCGTCGGCACATGTAAATAGTGTAAGGCTTCTGAGACTAAAAACTCCCGTACCGCTGAGCGCATCACGGCACGGCCATCGCCATGGCGCGAGTATGGCGTAGGACCGCCACCCTTTAGCGCCACATCCCATGCACCATTAGGCCCCATCGCTTCGCCGAGAATGATCGACCGTCCATCCCCTAAACGCGGTGTATAGCCACCAAATTGGTGGCCGCTATACACTTGGGCATAGTAAGTCGCGCCATCGACGGCGGCATTGCCAGAGAGTCCCAGCAATAACTCATCGGTAGGCTGAGTTAAGCCGATTAATTGCGCAGCATCGTCGCTCCAAGCAAGCCAATGGGGATGACTGATACCCTGGGGATAGACTTGGGAATAGAACTCAGGCAGCTGAGTAAAAAAATCCTGTTTGAACTTCATCTCTACCCGCCTATTGGCTCAAACTCTTACACACCAGCACCGACTTATCATCGAGCCCACAGAGGTGCCCACATTGATAAACACCCGCGCCCATATTATCCCCCTGCTTTAAACGCTGCATGCCCAGGGCTTTACTCTGGCATTGTTCTAAGGTGTCGTAATAGCCATGAATATCCTCGGTTTGCAGTGGGACCACAGGTAGGGCACTCACATCGTTATAGTAGAACAGGGTCCATTCGGGCGTTTTAGTGCAAGCACTCAAAAATAATAACCCCAGCATAAGGAACAGCCTCGGCATGGCAAAACTTAGTTTCATCGTATTAACCCATAAAAAAAGCGAACCTTAGTTCGCCTTTTGCGCATTCAGTTAACTGGGATTCTACACCGCCTAGGCGGGGGAAATAACCGCTTTTCGTCTAAGGGTTTATCCCTACAATACACTATTTGCCTTTGCCTGTGCTTTCTCAATCCGATTGATACGGCCCTCAAAGCCAGTGACAGTGCCATCGCTCAACCCAAGCTCTAGTGCTTTACGACAAATGACAATGGCGGCATCGAAGGCTTGGGTATCATTCAATAAGGTTGCTAATTGAAGGAAACCGGAAGATTTAAGCTCAGTGTTTTTATCTTGCTCGGCGCTGGCCACTTGGAACAGTGCAATATACTCTTCGGTTAACTGAGCGCCATAGTTAAGGTAATCCGCCGATTTACGCTGCTTGTAGCACTCAGCGACCATATTTTGCAGCGCGGTATAGCGGGCACTGGCTGACACCGCACTTTGATATTCTTCAAAGGCCCGAACTAAGGTCACATTCGCCCAAACTCCTGGCGCAACAACCTCGGAACGCGTGCTCGATGCCGGCTCTGCTTCGACTTTAACGTCCTCTTGGCTGTCAGTTTGCTCATCTGTAGGCGTAGTGCCTAGAATGATCACCGCCTCTTCATTATGAGCCGCAGGCATATCGACTTCGATAATATCTGTGTCTATCTCCACCGAAATATTCGCTGGGTCGTCAGTCTCACGGGGCATCAATTCGGCTTCAACTTCGATGATAGGCTCAACTTCCACCACGCGAGGGTCCTCTGCCTGCTCAACTGGCTCGGACTCTACCCGCTCGGGTTCAGCAGTCGCGGAGGAAATAGGTGCCTCTTCGGTAGGAACAACAGGTTTTACCGTGGTCGATTTAGGCTTCATCGCCTCTTGTTCTTCTTTCGCCAAACGCTGGGCGCGAAGAAATAAAAACACCCCAACGGCAATCAGTATTAAAACGACAATAACCTTCATTCTTCTTCACCTTTAATGGCAGCTTCCCGCCGGAAGCTGTATCAATTGGCTTACCAGGCCCACATAGCATGTGTGGCTGGCAACGGGTTCTATCCAAAAATTGAGCAGAGATTAACCGCTATTAAAGTCCATAGTGTCAGTGTAAATCAAGTATTTATGCCTTTTTATACGATCTTACGCTCAAATCGTTATAGTAAACTGCTGTAGACTGACGCCTTGCCCCTCCCTTTATCTATGACTTAGAGAATGACTCATTTAAAGTAGAAAAAGCTTATGCAAAAAATACTGATCGTCGCCCACGCGAGTCCCTATGGGACTGAAAAACTGTTTAATAGTTTACGCATAGCATTAGCCCTTAAGGATTATGGTGAACAAGCTGTTGATCTAAAACTATTTTTAATGTCAGACGCCGTATTGGGTGTGCTCAAGCAGCAAACCACACCCGACTTAAGCTATAACCTACAGCAGATGTTCGAAATCCTCTCGGCGCAGCAAGTCCCGATCCTACTCTGTAAAACCTGCGCCCAAGCGCGAGGTGTGACTGTGGACATGATCATCGATGGCGCACAAATAGGAACATTGCAGGATCTTACCCGCTGGACCTTAGATGCCGATAAGGTCATGCATATTTAAAGCATTATTTTGTGCGCATCTTCATAATTTGGCGCTTCTGTTTTGTCAGCGCCAACTTCACTGCCTATTATGGGATATCCGAGTAACACACTAAGGTATTTCCATGGGTTCAGCTGAACTACTGACGGGTAAACTGCTTTACGAACACCAAACGATTGCCGCCATGATGAAAATCTACTGCCGGGCGAAACATCAAGGCCAAGATGCAACGGGTCTGTGTGATGACTGCCTAGCGCTATTAGATTATGCCGCAATACGCCTCGATCGCTGCCCCTATGGCCAAAATAAACCAACCTGCAATAAATGCCCAGTGCATTGCTACAAACCCGCGCAGAAGAAAATGGTCAAAGAGATCATGATTTTCTCGGGCCCCCGTATGCTGTTACCGCATCCCATTCGCGCAATCAAGCACTTACTGGCAGAGCGGACGCCCGTACCAGAATCTGTCCCCGAAGCGGCATCCAATCGACATCAACGTATCGCTATTTCACAGAAAAAAGCTTAGTAACACTTTTGCGCCTCGAATTTCCCTGTTATAACAGGGCTCGAGGAGTCAAAAATGAACGAATTTAATACTTTTTTCGCTCAAGCTTACTGGTGGTTATCATTATTTGGAGGCTTACATTGTCTCGCGTTAGCTATTTATATTCGCTATTTTTACCACGCCTATAGTAACCAAAAGCTGCTCGCAGGTTTCTTAAGTCTTATCGCCCTTTACTTCCTCACAGGTATGCTCAATCGCGATAACTCTCCCATCCCCATACATATTTTATTTAATCTAATTAATCCCATTTATTTCCTACTCATGCCCCTGCTCTATCTATACTGCAAACGCAGCCTAGAGCAAAGCACTGAACCCATTGGGTTTTCTAGACATTATTGGCCTTCGGTCTTCACCTTGTGTCTTGCCATACTGGATATTGCACTGAGGCTTAATCTGCATAAAGATGCTATCTGGTTCCAAGCTGAGTTCTTCCTGTATCGCCAACACATAGATCTTAGCCATTGGGGTTTAGCGCTCCCCTTATTACTCTTTATTCAAACCAGCAGTTACTTTGTGGCGCTGTGGTTTCTGTTTCGGCGATACCAACAGCGCCAGCAGCAACCCATTAATGCGCCACAGGAAACCCTAAGATTAATTCATTTCCGTTGGTTATTTGGCCTGACTTTAGCCATGCTGCTTAACTGGTTAATTCGCGTATTTGTGGTGATACTTCCCTTCTATCTTGGGGACATCCTCACCCCCTTATCCCATGCATTGCCGCGTTTAAGCTTACTGCTGAGTTTTTATTTCCTAGCCGCATATGGCCTTAGACAAATTACCCGCACAGCCTACTTAAAAGGTCATATCGCGGCGCCAGCACCTAAGATTGAGTCCCCAACGACAGAAGTGTTAACGCCAGAGGAATTCGAGTTTATTCAACAGCTTCAGAAAGAATCAAATGAAGCTAACCATAAATCTTCCGAGACGCCCCCCGACACTAAGAACTAAAAGCTCAATTCAGCCTCAAAATTTATATCGCACTCATAAACATATCCACACAAGCTGAACCTAAGCTGATATTTCTTCAGCTAACGCTGTTATTTGTTATCACAAAGAGTAGTCTGATAGCACAAAGACCCGAGGAGGAAACCTATGAAATCATTTTTAACTGTCATTGCCGCATCCATATGCCTGTTCGTAAGCCTTTTTAGCATTCCCGCAGCCCAAGCTGAGGAAAGCTACGATCAAGCCGTAGCCAATTTCCAAAAAGCGAAAGAAACCAGTAAGTTTTTCGACACCGCCTATGGCTATGCCCTGTTCCCCACTGTGGGTAAAGGTGGCATAGGAATAGGGGCAGCCTATGGTAAAGGCCGAGTCTACAAGGGCGGTGTTTATATGGGGGATTCTAGCCTGACCCAAGTATCTATTGGGTTCCAGCTCGGTGGTCAAGCCTACAGCGAGATCATCTTCTTTAAAGATGCTAAATCCTATGATGCCTTCACCAGCGGCACGTTTGAGTTTGACGCACAGGCCTCTGCGGTTGCCATTAATGTGGGCGCAAACGCGCAGGTGGGTACGACGGGGAATTCTGCGGGTGCTGGACAATCCGGTGGCAATCAATCGGCCAAGGGCGCATACATCAATGGTATGGCGGTATTTACTGCGGCTAAGGGCGGCTTAATGTTTGAAGCCGCCCTCGCGGGTCAAAGCTTTAGCTTCGAGCCGAAAGCAAATTAACGTGAAAAGTGGGATGCTTAAAACTAACGGCGAGCCTCAGTGCTCGCCGTTTTTTTCAATCTAAAACCTGTCGATCTCAAAGTAAGTCTGTAGCCATAAACCTGAATGGATCACCCAATTTTGCCTTTGGTTTAGCGTCAAATTTAGTCATGTCCCCAGGGTTTTGGCGGTAAGGCAACGGGCTGGGTTAGATCGAAATCGACTTTAAAATCGCGGTTTTCGCGTTTGAGCTGATAGCTAAAAGTCGTTGGTGTAATCGCCATATGCCACACATTTGTGACCGACTGAGCTAGCCCATTCTTGATGAAGTTATCTATAGAGTCTTTATCGATAGGAAAAGACTGTTTTTGTGTTGTGCCTTCATCCACCGTATCACCGCCATACATAGTCACAGCATCTTCACTCCCGTCTTGGTGCCGATGATCATGTTTCAGCCTGAGCCCCTGCGAAGTCTTGGTTATCACCCAAGTACGTGAATGGTCATCACCCACATGAAATGGGATCTTAAGCTCGGTATCACTGCACTCACGCACATGCATAATCAAGGATTTACCGCTAAAAGCCGAATCAGCGCTATCACCAGAAACCACTTTGCCAGCAAAAGCGTGACCGCAGTGACCGGCAATCTGTGCAAAAAAGCTTTGCTGCTGTTGCGTTAACATGGATTGAGGGGCAACTTGGGTGGCAATAACAGGCATGGCGAGCAAGCACAGAGCTGTAAGCCCTAAACGCTGTCGGGTAAGAATGGACGTCATTGTGTTCTCCATTTTATTCACTAGAAAACAACCTAGCATAGGGGGATAAATTCAAACTGAATTATCCCCCTATGCTTGTATTAGCAATAACCCAACCTATTACCAACCAATATAGGTACGGGAACGGTTACCTAAATGCTTCTTGATAAAGCGGGCCGTAATAATACTGCCCACCATAAGGAAGGTAAAAATCCCCGCAGAAAACAACACACTCGTCACAGCGGAGCCAGGAGGGAAGCGGTAACGTAGTAGTTTAGTGACCACACCAATCAGCATATCGAACAGCGGATGGATAAAGAAAATCGCAAAACTCATCTCGGCGATTGCCACCAACCAAGGTAAACGGCTGCGCCCCGACAACCACTCGCAAAAATTCAATGTCAGTATGCACAAGCAGAGTTTTTGAATAAACTGCCAATCGATACCATTATATTCAAACGGAGCCTTATGGTAATTACCTATGTGTTGCACTATGTAACTCTGTTCAACTAGGCTTACCACCAAGAAAATCATGGCCAATGCACTGAGAATGGAACCGTAGCGCGTCACAATATGTTCATCTTGGGAATATAAAATACCGATCAAATAGAAAGGCATAAAATACACTACCGAGTGGATAAAATTGACATTGCCTATGGGCCTGTGGAGCAGAATAGCCACCACACAACTCAGTACAAATAGCGTCCAACGCATCTGCTGTGAGCAACGGATAAACCACAAAAACAGCGGCGAAAATAAAAATACCGCCATGATGAAGGGAATATACCAATGCGGATACAGGATATAACCGTTGCGCACCGTATAAAATATGCTGAGTAATACTTGGCTAGGCGGCTGCTGTTCCAAAAAAAACCAGCGCAGGCACAGGAAAAATAATCCCACTACGGAGACGACCAAGAAGGGATAAAGCACATTTTGTACTTTATTCTTCATAAACTTACCGTAGTCGAAGTCTTGATAGAAAATTCGGTGGAAGAAGTACCCCGAGATAAACACGAACAAAGCCGTGCCTCCCCTGAGTAAGTTCTCCAGCAGCAGTGGGAACCCTTCTCCAGAGTTATAAATACTGTGACCAAGTACGATAAAAATAATCGCGATGCCACGCATGTAGGTAAATTCGAGCTGATTTTTTCTCATATTAATTCATCGCACAGTAGAGGGTTCGTCCCTCAACAACACTCGCAGAAACCCTTATCGTTCCATGGACTTCCGACTCATTAAATACCAGATACTGCCCTTCACGCTGGAAGGGAAATGCCAAAGGTAACAGAGTTGCCGCCTCAATGCCCTCACAATAATTTTGTAAGGGCACATCTAATAACGCACTACCACTCACATTTAAGTTACTGAATTGTGAACTCATCCCTAGATAAGCTTGGGTTATATCACCTTGATAAGGCACAACATAAAAGCCAGAGCGGATATCACCCACATCGATAAAGCTACTGCTATCACTCACACTCGGCATCACTAATAAGGGCACCTTAGGATCCTGCACATCCTTGAGCAACTGTGCCAATTTTTGCTCGGTCGCGGGATAATAGGCCAACATGTCTTGCAAACGTTTCTTTTGCAAACGATTTTGCCCGACGGGTGGAGTGATAGGTTTAACGCGATTGAGCAACACATCCACGGGTAGCATGCCCGACATGACTGACTCTTTCCAGACATTGGGGTCTTGGGTTAAATCCAACAATACTCCCGCCAATGCCCCGATATTTTCGGCTTCGGCGCTCCAACCGCCTAACATCTGCTGTTGCTGGTAGTAGTTGTGGACATACTGCAACAGTATCGGTTGATATTCTAGGTGGCTTTGGTTTTGGCTTACAAAACGTGCCCCTGCGACTAACTCCACATACTTGGCACTGCCTTCGACTAAGTCATTTAAATAGCTGACTCTGTCCTCATTGGGCGCGGCTTGACGCCACACTTGCAACCAGTATGCCGCATATCCCAACTGCACCGTTTGCTGCTCGGGCTCAGTTAATGCCGCCATCAAGGCATTGAATAGCTGTAGGCGATAAAAGCGTGCATCTAGGTTAAGCGGAAATACTTCACCTTCGTAGCGACGCCCTTCCTCTAGCACTCGCCATTCGGATTGGGCATAAAAATGAAACGCCTCATGCACACTGTTGCCAGCCCAAATCACAAAAGGCAAATCGGCAGTTTTTGTCGTGCTATCAAATTGAATCGTGGGGGACTCGAGCTGAATAAGCACCCCTGCCTGCCCTTGATATTGGGGAAAACCAAAATTAATCGACAAGCCCGAGTGCAAGTTAACCGACTCTAACACACTGTTGTCTTGGAGAATTTCACCACCGGGTTGGCGTAACCAAACATTGCCAGCATAACTAAAGAGATGCACTTTATCGTCGAGGCGAAAACCCGGCCATAGGGTTTCACTACGGCGACTGGTTTGAGCCATAAAATCGAGGTATAGACGGGCGAGTTGTTCCGGAGAGGCCTTATCGGCGAACGCAGGGGTAGCGGCAGAGACTCCTAAAAACCATAGGAACACTACCATAATATTTTTCATTTATTTGCCTAAACACACACAATGGGTTCACAAAACAGCGCTAGCATATAGCGCAATCAAGCAATAGTGAAACGTTTGCAAAAAAATATTTTTTCCTTAAAAAAGCTAAGGTAAAACCCAATCGGCGACTGCTAATAAAATCATATTTTTAGCTTATGAGATGCGCTATTTGCGCTACTAAGACTTAGGCTCTGCAGGCTTATCGCCAAACCACAGCGCTAACTTATCCGCCGCTTGGGATTTCACCTCATCATCAATATAGAGCATGACCATGGTCAGCGCCGCAGCTAAGGCCCCCAAGTCATAGGTAAAGCCCACTAAAGGCGTCAAGTCAGGGATCACATCTGCCCTAAATGCCCAAATGTGAGAAAAAAACGGTTATTTTTGCAATCCTTAAGCATGCCTGTGATTTTGTAAAGAGAAAATATGCATAAAAACGCAAGGGTGCCGTGCGGTATAAATCAAGATATCTATTGTAATAGCCTTTTAATTAAGATTAGCAAGACAGCATAAGATATTTTATGCAAATAACATCATTAAAATAATGCTGACAATATTTATTTTCATAATTTAGACAAAGATACTTAAGTATTGTTGAGTCAATTTAATATTAATAAAATAAGTTAAATTTAAGACCTGATTATTAAAAAGTAAGACATAGGTCATGATTTTATTTATAACTCACATATAAACTCCACTCCGTAATAAAAACCTAACTATTTTCTCTAAGTCATAATGGAGTCGTATATGAAGAGGAAATCTAAAATCATGGCGCATATTAGGCGCACGCGGCATATAATGATGCCAAGCCAACGTGACTATTTCGATCACGCCTTTATCTTCCTCCGCTAATCCTGCGTAGGTAGTAGACCAACTAACAGGTAAAAAGTGGTATTACCCTTATAGACTTACACACTTATTTTACTGCTTATTAAGGTTTATTGTCTCGCCCCCAATCAAAGCATTCTTTTGTTAGTGCAGTAAAGTTGCGGCTAAGTCATTCACTTGGAATAAATTTATCTCTTTTATTCTAAAGCGACTGGTTACCTCATCATCTCTGCATACGGAATAGCCATATCTAAATTAATGCCATTAATATTTTTTAATTAGGTATAGGCACTGTTGTATCCAAAGCTTTTTAAAGTAAAAGGGAAATTAACGATGAAATCATTAAAAGTTGCCGCCAGCTTATCTGTTAGATCTTGTTTTGATATCGACAGAGAAGTGGTCAATGTATTAACCACAGATTTTTGCGATGTGGGAGCGGCTGTAGTCTCAGTTGATGATGTTAAGAATGGTATTGTTGAAAAGATTAAAAACACCGGATTAAAACTGCCGATTTTCGTTTCAGTTTGCTGTGAAGAAACCTTCCCAGATGATGTTTGTTCATCGATTACAGGGGTATTTGAACTCTGCGGTGATAATACCGATTTCTATGGTAAACAGGTAGAAACCGCAGCTCAAAAATATGAGCAAGCGTTATTGCCGCCTTTCTTTGGCACACTGAAAAAATACGTGGAAATGGGTAACTCCACCTTTGCCTGTCCTGGTCATCAGGGCGGTCAATTCTTCCGTAAACATCCCGTAGGTCGCCAATTTTTCGACTTCTTCGGCGAAACGATTTTCCGTGCAGATATGTGTAATGCCGACGTGAAATTAGGAGATTTACTGATCCATGAAGGCGCTCCACTCGATGCGCAAAAATACGCCGCCAAAGTCTTTAATGCCGATAAAACCTACTTCGTACTCAACGGCACTTCATCATCAAATAAAGTGGCCACTAATGCGCTATTAGCGAAAGGCGATTTAGTCCTATTCGACCGCAATAACCACAAATCCAACCACCACGGCGCGTTAATTCAAGCGGGTGCAACACCAATTTATTTAGAAACCGCCCGTAACCCCTTCGGCTTTATTGGCGGTATCGACGCCCACTGCTTCCAAGAATCCTATTTACGGGAACAGATCCGTGCCGTTGCGCCAGAACGTGCCGATGAAAAACGTCCGTTCCGTTTAGCGATTATCCAACTGGGCACCTACGACGGCACTATCTACAATGCTCGCCAAGTAGTTGATCGTATTGGTCATCTATGTGATTACATTCTGTTTGATTCGGCTTGGGTTGGCTATGAGCAGTTTATTCCCATGATGAATGACTGCTCGCCACTCTTACTCGAACTAACCGCCGAAGATCCCGGCATTATCGTGACTCAGTCGGTACATAAACAGCAGGCAGGCTTCTCACAAACCTCACAAATCCATAAAAAAGATAAGCATATCAATGGCCAAGCCAGATATTGCAACCATAAACGTTTCAACAACGCCTTTATGATGCATGCATCCACCAGCCCCTTCTATCCGCTGTTTGCCGCCTTAGATGTGAACGCGAAAATGCACGAAGGCGCGAGCGGTCGTTACCTGTGGCGTGAAGCGGTAAAAGCGGGTATTGAAGCTCGAAAGTTACTGCTCAAAAAATGTAAATATATCAAACCATTCGTGCCAACTATGATAGATGGTCGCCTATGGCAAGATTATGAAACTGAACAAATGGCCGATGACTTACGTTTCTTCGAATTTGAACCCGGCCAAAAATGGCACTCCTTCGAAGGTTATGAAAAAGGCCAATATTTCGTCGACCCTTGTAAGTTCCTATTAACTACGCCGGGTATCGATGCGCAAACCGGCAAATATACTGAGTTTGGTATTCCAGCAACTATTTTGGCTAACTTCTTACGTGAAAATAATATTATCCCCGAGAAGTGCGACTTAAATTCGATTTTATTCCTGATGACGCCAGCGGAAGATATGGCAAAGATGCAACACTTAGTGTCGCAAATATCTCGCTTCGAGAAATTAGTCGATGAGGATGCTCCACTAGCGGAAGTCTTACCTAATGTCTATAACGCCAATAAAGCCCGTTATAAAGACTACACCATTCGTCAACTCTGCCAAGAAATGCATAACCTTTATGTCAGCCATGACGTAAAACAGCTGCAAAAAGAAATGTTCCGCCAGGCGCATTTCCCGAGAAAAGTGATGGACCCACAGGAAGCGAATCTCGAGTTTATCCGCGGCAAAGCGGAATTAGTTCCATTATCACAAATTGAGGGCAGAATTGCCGCCGAAGGTGCACTGCCCTATCCACCTGGGGTGTTATGTATGGTACCAGGGGAAATATGGGGTGGCGCGGTGCAGCGTTATTTCTTAGCCCTCGAAGAAGGCATCAACTTATTACCCGGATTCTCACCCGAATTACAGGGGGTTTATCTCGAAAATACCCCAGAAGGAAAAATCCAAGCCTTAGGTTATGTATTAGCTAAATAACGAATATTGGCTGCGGCGTTAAATAACCCCGCGCTGCGGCCAGTTTCACACTTTATTATAAGTCACATAAATTAGGTCGTTATTATGAGTAAATCAGAGAATAAAATTGGTGTCGTCCAATTAACGATTATCACTATAGTCAATATGATGGGTTCGGGCATTATCATGTTGCCCACTCAGTTAGCCCAAGTGGGCACTATTTCGATTTTATCTTGGCTGGTCACTGCCGCAGGTTCTACTGCGCTGGCCTTTGCCTTTGCTAAATGCGGTATGTTCAGTAAAAAATCCGGTGGTATGGGTGGTTATGCCGAGTATGCCTTTGGCCGCAGCGGCAACTTTATGGCCAACTATACCTATGCGGTTTCGCTGCTCATCGCCAACGTGGCCATTGCCATCTCGGCAGTGGGTTACGCCGCCGTATTGCTCGAAGTCAACTTAAGCCCGATGGCGATTTGTCTTGCCACCATTGGTGTACTTTGGTTGGCGACTGTCGCCAACTTTGGCGGAGCCCGCATTACGGGTCGTGTCAGTAGCGTGACTGTGTGGGGAATTATTCTGCCCGTCATAGGTGTATCTTTGATTGGTTGGTTCTGGTTTGATATCGACCTCTACAAAGGCGCATGGAACCCGCATGAACTGCCCTTTTTCAAAGCCTTAGGCGGTTCAATCGCGATGACCTTATGGGCATTCCTCGGCTTAGAATCGGCTTGTGCTAACTCAGAAACAGTTGATAACCCAGAGAAAAATGTCCCTATCGCCGTCATGGGCGGCACCTTAGGCGCGGCGCTTATCTACATTGTTTCGACTAACGTAATTGCCGGTATTGTCCCCAATGCCGATCTTGCCAGCTCGAACGCACCCTTCGGTTTAGCCTTTGCGCAAATGTTTAACCCTGTAGTCGGTAAGATCGTGATGGCCTGCGCCATTATCTCCTGTACCGGTTCGCTGCTCGGCTGGCAGTTCACCATTGCCCAAGTATTTAAAGCCTCGGCCGATGAAGGTTTCTTCCCGAAAATCTTCTCTAAGGTCAGCAAGGCCGATGCGCCAATTTGGGGTATGACTATTATCGTCTCAATCCAGACTGTGCTGTCACTGATGACCATTAGCCCCTCGTTAAGCAAACAGTTTGAAGCCTTAGTCAATCTCGCAGTTGTGACTAACATTGTGCCCTATATTCTGTCGATGGCCGCCCTTGGGGTGATGCAAAAGCAACTAAAAGTTCCAGCAAATAAAGCCCGCGTCGCAAACGTGATCGCCGTGATTGGCGCCCTATATAGCTTCTACGCCCTTTATAGTTCAGGTGAAACGGCGGTGATGTTAGGTGCAATATCCACCTTCTTCGGCTGGACAATTTACGGGGTGATCTCCAATAAAACCCCAACCGCCAAGATCACCACGGCGTGAGTACAGCTCCCTAGGGAGTCTCACCCATTCATACATAAGCAACTTAACACCCATCCGTCTTCAGGGATCTTAGGCCACAGCGCCTAAGGTCCCCAGACAAAACTTGCCTAATTTAGGTGGAATGATGAAAAAAACATGTCTCGCTTTAATGCTACCTATGCTACTGGCAGCCACCAGCGGCCAAGCAGTTGAACTCTACAAAGATTCAAAAAACACATTAGATTTAAACGGTTGGTTAGGATTCGCGGCACTAAATGACAGCCACGACACCTCAGTGATCGACGATTCATCCAGAGTACGCTTTAGTTTTGAGCGCAGCGAAAAACACGGCTGGACCGCCTTTGCCACTACGGAATGGGGCATAAATATGGTCTCCAGCGACGACAGCCTAGTCATGCAAGGCGGTAAACTCGCCGCCGAAAAAACCGATGATTTCCTCTATAACCGCTTAGGCTATGTCGGTATGTCCCACGATGACTGGGGTAGCCTCAGCTTTGGTAAACAATGGGGCGCCTACTACGATGTCGCTGGCACCACAGATCTGCCTAACGTCTTCGCCGGTTATAGCGTAGGTGCCTACGCCTTTAGCGATGGGGGTTTAACGGGTACAGGCCGTGCCGATTCCGCCTTTATTTACCGTAATAGTCTTGGCCCAGTGCAAATTGCCCTGCAATACGCCGCCAAAACCAATGGCGAGGTCACCTTGAAAAACGATGACGGCAGCGAAATGGCTAATTCAGAACTCAATTTCGACAGCAGTTACGGTGCCAGCCTGACCTACTCACTCACCGAAAAATTTAAGTTGCTCGCCGGTTTTAACCGTGGCGATTTTGAAGGCCACCTAGTTAATACCCAAGTTGATGAAACCAATGAGATTGTCGGCATCGGTGCCATGTACGGTGACTATTATCACTATGCGGAAAATCGCGAGGCGAGTGGTCTCTATGTCGGCTTTAATGCCCATCAGAGTAAGAACAATGAACTGGTTGGCGGCGATCTCTACGATGCCAAGGGTGCAGAGCTGATGACGGCCTATCAATTCGATAATGGCTTTGTACCTATGCTGGTGCTCAGCTATCTGGACTTAGACACGGATGCAACTACACCTATCCAAGGTAATTGGACCCGCCAATTTGCCATGCTGGGCCTGCACTATCGTTACAGCAAGGATACTGTGATGTTCGCCGAAATGAAGCTAGATTTCAGCGACATGGACGATGCAGCCCAAGAAGCACAGCAAGATAACGGCTTTGCCGTAGGGATTAACTACTTCTTCTAAGGCTGGGACTAGTTAGATATTGAGGAATACGGCTCACATTACTCATATCCGTGAGCCTTTTTGAGACTGAGGCGCGGTGCACGTTCCGTCTACAAACGCTCACCACTCTCTCATTGGATGGTCCGCTGGTTTACCATCACCTCTACGCCACTCCAAATGGGTTTACTGGAGTGGCTTTTTTACGCTCGCAGTAACCATCTCGCCCGTTACTTGGCTGGCTGACGTCCCGATGAAGCCTTACCACCCCGAGCCTTATCAGCTCGAGATTGTGCGCCGCCCTTAGCTTGACCGGCTCCCGCCTTAGCACTTGGCTGGCCGAATGGCGCCTTGGCCCCAGGACGGCTCGACTTAGGCGAATTTGGTTTGGCGGATGTGGGCTTGCCCCCTTTAGCGCCAACCTTTGACTCGGTATTACCCTGCCCTTGGGCTGCACCTTTCGCCGCACCTTTAGACTTGCCATCGCCCTTACGTTCATCGAACTGATTACCCGAGAAGCGTGTCAGGGCTTTTTGCCCTTGGTTAGCATCCTTCATCCATTTTGGTCCGCGCTCATTACGTCCTTCCGGCGGTACCAGATGATTCGGGCTATTACCGATCAAGTCTTCACGCCCCATGGCAATCAAGCCTTCACGGATAATAGGCCAACCGGCTGGGTCATGGTAACGCAGCAGCGCCTTATGCAGGCGGCGTTGGCGGCCCTTCTTCGGCACAGGCACGACTTCGCTGGTGTGCTTGACGTTTTTCAGCGAGTTTAACTCGGTATGATAAATGGTCGTCGCATTTGCCATCGGTGAGGGATAGAAGTTTTGCACTTGGTCGAGCTTGAACTTACGCTCCTTCAACCACAGGGCGAGGTTCAACATATCCTCGTCGGTCGTGCCCGGGTGCGCCGAAATAAAGTAAGGGATCAGGAACTGCTCTTTACCCGCTTCCTTGGAAAACTTATCGAATAGCTCTTTAAACTTATCGTAGGCGCCCATGCCGGGTTTCATCATCTTGCTGAGCGGCCCTTCCTCGGTATGCTCGGGGGCGATTTTTAAATAGCCGCCCACATGATGTTGCACTAACTCTTTGACATAGGCGGGATCTTCGATCGCCAAGTCGTAACGCACACCCGAGGCGATCAAAATTTTCTTAATGCCAGGCACGGCGCGGGCGGCGCGGTACAAGTCGATCGTGTGTTTATGATCTGTGCCTAAGTGGCCGCAAATCGAGGGGAACACGCAGGATAAACGGCGACAGGTTTTCTCCGCTTTCTCGCTAGTACAGCCGAGGCGATACATGTTGGCAGTGGGGCCGCCTAAATCGGAAATCACTCCAGTAAAGCCAGGCACTTTATCCTGAATATCTTTGATTTCTTTGATAATAGATTCTTGCGAACGGCTCTGAATAATCCGTCCTTCGTGTTCGGTAATCGAGCAGAATGAACAACCGCCAAAACAGCCGCGCATAATGTTGATCGAGGTTTTGATCATGTCATAGGCAGGGATTTTTTCCTTGCCATAGATAGGATGTGGTACACGCTGATAGGGTAAATCGAATACCGCATCCATCTCATCGGTATTGAGCGGCCAAGCGGGTGGATTGACCCATACACCACGGTCACCATGGGGCTGGAATAGCGCGCGGGCGCAGCCGGGGTTTTGCTCTTGATGCAAAATCCGTGAGGCATGGGCGTATAAGTATTTGTCCTCAGAGACCTTTTCAAAGGCTGGCAAAAGCACATAGGTTTTATCCCATGGCTTAGGTCGTGCAGGCTGCACGCTGATAGGTTTTGGCGCCTCGTTATCGAAGATCTTCACATCCGAAGGGCCAGATAAATTGGCACAACCGACATCGTCGGCACCATAGGGATTCGGGATAGGATCAATTTTATGTAACTGATCGATCTTGCGGGAATCCATGCCGCGCCATTCGGGCATAGGTTCGCGGCGAATAACCGCGGTACCTCGCACATCGTGCAGATCGTTAATCGACTCACCCGCCGCTAAACGGCGCGCCACTTCGGCCAGTGGGCGCTCGGCATTGCCGTACATCAAAATGTCGGCCTTGGCATCGAAAATCACGCTGCGACGCACTTTGTCCGACCAATAATCATAGTGAGCAATACGGCGCAGACTCGCCTCTATGCCACCGATAACCACGGGCACATCTTTAAAGGCTTCTTTACAACGCTGGGTATACACAGTGACCGCGCGGTCGGGGCGCTTACCGCCCACATCACCCGGAGTATAAGCATCATCACTGCGGATCCGGCGATCGGCGGTGTAGCGGTTGATCATCGAATCCATATTGCCGGCGGTGACACCAAAAAACAGATTCGGGCGACCTAGTTGCATAAAGGCATCTTTGCTCGACCAATCGGGCTGGGAAATAATTCCCACGCGATAACCCTGGGCCTCTAGCATACGGCCGATGACCGCCATACCAAAGCTGGGGTGATCCACATAAGCGTCACCTGTGACAATAATAATGTCGCAGCTATCCCAGCCGAGCTTATCCATCTCCCTGCGGGACATAGGTAAGAAAGGCGCAGTGCCATAGCACTCTGCCCAATATTTGGGATGACTAAACAGTGTGGATTCAACTTGCATCGATTTTGACCCGAAAGCGTAATGTCAAACAAAGGCACAGCGAAAAAAACGCCGCGCCTATTTAGGGACGCGGAGTATAGCAGGCAAAAGTGGTTAAGTGCGATTAAAAAAACACCAATCAAGGTGTTTTTCAGGGTATTTCCGCCTAGGCAGCAATACCCTTAAATCGGCTATGGATATGGCTTAGGGGCGAGGGAGCTATGCCATGGCGCCTATAGGCTCTGTGCAAAATGCACTAGGTTCACCAAAGCCAGCGCAATGATCACGACCCAGGTCAGTAACACTCCCCAGAAACGACCAAAATGATAACCGCCCTTGCCTTGAGTAAGGCCAATAGCATGGAGTAACCGCGCCACAATCCACACAGTACCAAAACAGTGCAAATAGAATGCGGCTAAACCCCCCATTTCCGCGAGCATCATTAGGATCAATGCGATAGGTGCATTTTCAATCAAATTAGCATGGACACGCCCCGCCAACACTAGAACGCTATTGCCGCCATCACCCAAACCAATTTTTTGGCTTCGTCTTAATTTCACCACCCGATAGGCCAAAGCAACTATCAATAAACCCGTCAAGCTGGCGTACAAACCAGTAACCATCAAAGGCATGTTCCATTTCCTCGTCGAAAAAAATCGACTATAGCCCGAACCGCAAAATTTCAGCAATTTATTTGTATTAAGGTTAAAAGCCATTAACCTTTTAGCGACAAGATAGGTTAATATGCGCCCGTGCTCCCTAACAACTTTAGAAACAGTGAATACCCCGATTGGATAACGAAGAGTTTATCGAAAAGCGTAAATTTATCATAAAGCTAGGTAAGGCTTTACATAAATTTGGCACACCCGCTTACCGCCTTGAGACCCATCTACAAACCGTAGCGCGCACCTTAGGTATCGAAGGGTATTTTCTGATCTCGCCAACGTCGATGACCTTTGTATTACAGCACGATACAGATCAAGAATATAACCATGTGGCTAGGGTTAAACCCGGCGAACTCGATTTAGGCTCACTCGCCCGCACCGATGAGTTAGTCGATGAACTCACCTCGGGCAAACGCACCCTAGCCGAAGCCTTAGACAGGCTCGAAGAAATCGCCAATAAGCCCAACCCCTATGGCCCAGCATTAACCTGTTTTTCCTTTGGCACCTCGGCAGCGGCCTTCGCCATGTTGATGGGCACAGGTTGGAACGATGTGTTTTGGTCGGGCCTATTGGGCCTGCTCGTTTACGGCTTTGTTTACCGTGCCGAACGTTCGGCCCGCATGACCGAAGTGCTTGAGCCCTTTGCCACTATCACCTGTGCCATTGCCGCCTGCGCCATTGCCCGCATCGACCCTAATATCAATATTCCCGTGGTGATCCTCTCCTCGATCATCATCTTTATTCCCGGTTTAGCCTTAACCTTAGGCCTAGCAGAACTGGCCGCACGGGATTTAATCTCGGGCACGGCGCGGATTATGGATGCTAGTATGCTGTTGTTTAAGCTGTACTTTGGTGCTGTATTGGGAATGGCAATTGGTAAAGCCTTCTTTGGCGAAGCCATTCATATCGAGCCTGAGGGGTTGCCCCGCTGGGCAATTTGGTCGGCGGTGCCCATTTTATCCATGGCACTGGTATTTATCTTCAAGGCTCGCATGCAGGATTCCCCTTGGGGTGTGCTCGCGGGGATTGTCGCCTTTTTCTCCGCCATGCTGGGCGGGCATTTTTTTGGTGACTCTGTGGGGATTTTCTTTGGCGCCCTCGCGGTGGGGATTTACTCTAATCTATTCGCCCGTTGGATGAAGGCACCCGCCTCTATCGCCCTGCTGCAGGGGATAGTTATCTTAGTGCCCGGCAGCAAAACCTATATCGGTCTCAATGCGCTTATTTCGGGCGAGACTATGCTCAACCAATCCCATATTGGCTCGCAGATTTTTTTAATCTTTATGTCGCTGGTCGCTGGGCTTATCTTCGCTAACGTAGTCGTCCCTCCCAGACGAACATTATAGAATAATATGATCCTGGCTGGAGCCCATGCCCAGCCTCATTCTTAAGTTAACCTTAAGTAAAATCATCATCTTATTAAAATGTTTCCTTGACTAATTGCCACTTCCTGTGTGTTATTAAATTGTGAATTGCAGAGTGAGTACCATACCGCTGCAGTCGTCAATTCCATGGGAGTGAGCTTTTATGCAGAAATTCATCCAGTATGCATCCATCCTATCTTGTTGCATTGGCAGCCTAGTGAATGCCGCTAGAGCAGATGATGCCGCTGACACTGCCCCCCCAAAAAACCAAGAGGCTAAAAACGTCAGCAAGATAGTGGTCGTGAGTAATCCTATCTTTGATGAATCCGCTCCCGATGCCTTTTTTATTCACCGCTGGGCAAACTACCTGCATATCAACACCAAAGAATATGTCGTTCGAGATAGGCTTACCTTCGGTGAAAATGACCAAGTCACTCAAAAAGATCTCGACGAATCCCAGCGCCTGCTACGCGCCGAACCCTATATACGTGACGCTAAGATTTATATTGCCGAAAAAGATCCGCAAGCCGACATCACCCCAGAGGATGAATCCATCGTCATCGAGACTTGGGATAACTGGTCATTATTGCCCACGGCGAGTTTTAGCAGTTCGGGAGGCGATACTCGATACTCCTTCGGGATAAAGGAAGATAACCTGCTCGGCACTGGAATACGCACACGCTTAAAGTACCAGTCCGATGAGTCGCGCACGGGTTACAAATTTGCCTTTGAAGCCCCGATCAGCATTATCGAACATGGCATAGTCGCCGCCGAGTTTTACGATAACAGTGATGGTCAAGCCAAGCATGTGTATGTGAGCAAACCCTTCTACGCCCTTGATACACAAACCATGTACTCGGCGGAGTTTTTGGACGATAGTCGTATCGATACCCTGCGGCAGAACGGCCAAGATCTGAATGAGTTTGCACACAATGTCGACTACCTCAACCTGCAGTACGGTTGGTTAATTGATAAAAATACTGACAATCTTTCCCGCGTCATCACAGGCTTTACCCAAGATAAACATGAATTTGCCAACTTAGACACCTACCCCAACTCTGATCTTCCGCAGGACAGGGACTTTATGTACCCTTGGGTGGCCTATGAGTTTATCCAAGATGATTTTCATGTACTGAACAATGTCCATCTGATCACGAATAACGAGGACTTTAATTTAGGCTGGTATCACTATCTGCAATTTGGCATAGAAACCAAAGATATAGAGGATAACAGCCCCCTCGGCTACCACCTTAAGTGGCAAAGTAGCGCGGGCTACAAGTTTGACGATCAGCTGTGGTTATTCGAAATGGGCGGTTCCAGTACGTTAGGGACGACTCAAGCAGACACCTATCAACTCAATGCCCAAGCCGAGTACTTCTACCAAATCAACCCCAAATGGACAGCCTATGGTAAGGCATGGGGCAGCATCTCTGACAATACTTATCTGGATCTCACAACGGGGCTGGGGGATGAAACCGGCGTGCGCGGTTATCCCAACGATTACCAACTGGGTGACAACCAATGGTTACTGACCGCCGAAATACGCAATTACCCCAATATTAATCTGTATCAGTTGGCAGAGCTTGGTTGGGCCGTTTTTACCGATCTCGGTCAAGCCTCGGGTGGACCACTGGCCGAAAATAACGAAGTCAGTGGCCCACTCGGCAGTGTTGGGATAGGAGCCCGCATTTACTCTTCACGCTCCAGCTACGGCAACGTCGCCCATATTGACTTTTCCATCCCCTATACCGGGGGAGATTCGGTGAATAGCTGGGAATGGCGTGTCTTAGTCAAACAAAGCTTTTAATGCGTTTGTTTATCAGAATACCGCCCTCAAAAGCGTCCATAATGGGTCTCAGAGGTAGGCTAGGATCCTAAAGTTTAAAGTTAAGTGTATTTAGAATCTGGTATCGCATCCAATACAATTGAAGTGTATTTATTTGGCTCTATGAGCCGCACTCCTAGTGCTATATCCACGGTATTTATTGAAGCATACATGGTGACCGTGTTAAGTGTTCATATATAAGCTGTCTATATTAAGGTTTAATGGCATTGATTGAAGCCAATGCCTAAGTGAGTCAATAGTTCTACCGCCGCAAGGAACGAGCGTCCGGCGCCGCGGGCGCGTTGTAAATTGCTTTGTTATAGCTTTGCATATTCTCTTGCTATTGTTTGATTGATTTCAGTTGCCAACGTTTGAGCCTGACGCATAGTACGTTGTACCGACTCCCAATTAGCCCAGTGCTGTTCCCATTTTTCTTTGCCAACCACCGATTCAAAATCAACTTTTGTTGGTTCTAGCCACGTCTCATATTTTTGCAGTTTTTCGATGCGCTGCTTAAGATCTGGTACGCCTCTAGATTTTGGTGACAACTTTGCAGAGCTTGTAATCCAAGCATGCCAAGGCTTATTGCCCTTTGATTGATTGCACTTACCGCAAGCAGGAACCAAATTATGAATTTCGGAAATATAGCCCGTTGGCTTTTTGTTAAGCACTAAAGGCCGCAAATGATCCCACTCCGAAGCAGTAGCCCCACAGTATGCACATTGGAAACTATCGTGATCCATGCCAAGAATATCAAGGGCGTTTTTCACTTGCTCATTTGTCGGAACAATTATCGGAATAATTGAGTTTATAAATGAATTGGTGATGCTTGACGATCTTCCCGTGATTTTCATCGGGGTTGGCATCCTGAATAATGATAAGTAATCCATAACTCTTCAGCTATAACGCCCGCAGTGCGCGCGGCTTTGTAGTAGAGGCGTAACCGCAACGAAAAAGTCGTCGCCGTCCCTGTGATTGTTAGACTTTTTTGGCATGTAGCACCTCCATAATAAAGACCACCAAAGTGTGTGCAGCGTTTACAACAAGCCGTGCCTCTGCAACCACAATACTTGGTGGGTTAGACCCGCGACCATGAGCAGAGCCAATGTGAGACCGAAAGGCTCCTACACCATCAATGATTGAAGAAATACCTTTGAGCACTTTGTGCTGATCAGCAGCCAGAGTGACATCGGTATTCAGTGCAAGGTGTGGCTGAACGATGCCCCACAGTGGCATCACATTAAGTTTACTTGGCATAGCTAGCTCATCGAAGCTTTCGATGTAGAACTTTAGCGTGGCTTCGATAATTGAACAGGATGCGGTTACTGATGTGTGAGGATCACTTTGGATATGCTCAATTGCTCTTTCAAATTCCTTTTCAATGGATGAGAAATCACCTGATCTCAGATAGTCTTCCAGAGTTTTAGTAATTGGCGTTGAGCCAGCTTTCGTCACGTACCCATTGGTTCGATAGACCAGCTGATTTTTCGCTAATGCGGCATTAATTCTCGCTTGGCCTTCGGTCACCTTGGTTGATATTGGCCCACCAAAAAGTGAAGAGGAAGGCTCCTGATCCATGTACTCCTGAATCACAGCGCCTAGAACTTCTAGCGCATCAGTTTTAGGATCTTCGTTGCAGCGCTTTAGCCAGTTACTGCACTTCTTTTCGCAATTACCCTCAGGAACTTCCCCCGGCGCTCCACTTTCCATAAAGAGCGTATCAAGCTTGGAGTGACTGTGATAATGATCAGCGATTACAAAAGCTACTGCTCCGATAACCGAATTTGGTATTTGATGATTCAAACTCGAGCCTCCGTGAACCTAACGCTCGCCACAAACTTGAGCAACGTGTTGCAAGTGGAGCGTCCAAAGGGAGCGATGCTGACTGGCCTTGTTAAAGGTCACCTTTAGCAGCCTCATACATTTCATTGTTAAGCTTTTCCAAGACCTCGTCAGTTAAACCGTACTTAATTGCAGCAGATCTAGAAATCGGATTTAAAATGTCTTCAACTGAATTAAATAACTTAATAGCATCTTCAAGTTCACTTATCATCTTGTTTCTGCCAGCTTCGTTTATAAAATCTAAAGCACGGTCGAAAAAATAGGCATGAGCCAACCAGTTTCTTTTTTGCAATGCCAGTGAGAGAGCAATTTCAATATCGCTATCGAGTACACTAATTTCTTTTATTGCACCCAGCAGGCGGCCCATAGTTTTCTTCGACAATGCGTCATCAAATCGGTCAAAATCTGCTTCCCATTTTTCACGACTTTCAAACTTAGGCACGTTTTCCTTAAAAAAATCAAAGACAATAAGTAACTGAACTATTGATTGCTCAACACATTGTGCTCGGTACATTGCGAGGCCAAAGTATGCGTAGACTTCTTTGCAGTGTTCAGACGTATCCATCGTAACCTTTAACAGTGTATTACCCGCTCTTCTAATAAAACCCAACCAGAATAGAGTTAGACATGGGAATAAATGAGTAAATAATGTAATTATGCCAATAAGTTAACATCAGCATCAGTGGTCTATCAACATTTTTCATCCAGAAAAATCGAGACCTTATTTACCGAGAAGCGTTTTAGCTCGGTAAATAGTATTAGGCAAAGTGAAAGAGTAATAATTTCAGTTAATTGCATAAGCACCAAGCAAAAAACGATACCTTTAGTTTCGATTTGAAGCCAGTTTATAAATTTCACATTATACCTGTGTGTCTAAACAGCGCTTGAGGTTGGAACGCTCCGAGATTTCCTCTTACTAAAGAAATACAGTAAGGTGTAACAAGACTTTGTTTCTTTTGACCAAAAACTACCGTAAATCAGCTTCTTAGAAAACGTAGAGAGGGTTCGACTCCCTCGCTACGTTTTCAGGAAATTTCAGCTAACGCAGTGCCGACCTACCCTTATTTTTATATTATTGCCACTTTTCATACGCCAAATAACCTAAGTACGCGACTAAAAGAATACGAATTACGATGCTGTAATTGGAATAACCCAGTTTAATTTCACTTTGCTCATACTCAACCCAGACTGTTATATCAGGCTGTGCTAAATCAAGTGCTAAATCAGGCCATCCATAGTAAATCAATAACATAATGCCCCTAATTATTGGGGCTTTTTACTTATCAGATATCACTAGAGGTAGTTTTAAGCTCGGTACACGCTACAACTAAAACAACCAGGATTGGCATTGTGAATTTGGATATAGCTCACTTCAGCATTTAAAAACTGCTGACGAACCGCATTTGCTAATCCCGTACCCTGTAAAGTCTCGGCGTGCACCATAGCGTGATTGCAATTATAAGCTCTGATGGATAGTAATCTTGCCGTCAATATCTCTGGGATCTCATTCACATCCAACTCGGCTTGTTCAGCATTTTCTCGAATATAAATGGGGCCAGAAGCGCGATAAGGCGAATTGACATCGTGATATCTGAAAGGTACTAGTAGCACTCTCTCGCCGATCTCAGCCTCCTTCAGAGAGACCCGGCAAGGGTAACCAGGTTTAGTATCGGCAACCACCCATCTCGCATTGGCCTGTTCTAGTGCTCGATCACTTAACCCCATCAATCCAGAAAATTGACCCCGCTCTAGCGCTTTTATTTTGAAGTTTGTGTCCATATTGGCTACCCGTCGGTTAAAAATACTATGATAGCCATTCGATAGTAGCGTACTCGCCGTTTTCGGAACTCTATCCTCAAAAATGACAATCATTTCTTGCGCTATGGCGAACGACTCGCTAGCTTGAGCATGTCCCTGCAGCACGGTGAATTCTCATCATTTGGGCGTACCTTATTGCTAAACAAATTCATGATAAAAATAACAATAGGCGCTTACCTATGTGGCAAAAACTCAAACCCTACAAAGATTCAATCGTGCTGCTCAGTGCATTATTACTCGGCGGCGTGCTCGGTGTCGGCTGGCCAGAAGTGGCACTCAAGCTCAAACCGTTAGGGCAAATATTCCTCAATTTACTGTTTATGATTATCGTGCCCTTAGTGGCGATTAGTGTGACCTCCTCCATCGCCCGTATGACAGATCTCAAGAAGCTCGGTGCCCTGTTAGTGTCAATCATGGCGGTATCGATAGTGATGGCGATTATCCCCGCGGTTGGGATTATTGGGCTCGCCTTGTTTTTCGATCCCGCCCAAGGTGTCACCCTAGATCTTAAGCAAACCATAGGCGATACCGCAGGGACTATGGATTTCGTTGGCCTGCTAACCACCAATGATTTTTCAGGTTTATTGTCAAAATCCAATATCTTAGCTCTGATCATTATGTCAGTGATTGCGGGGATCGCGATTGGTCAATCGGGGGAGGATGGCAGAAAAGTCTCGGCATTACTCGACAGTTTTAATACCGTTATCATGAAGATAGTGTCGATCATTATGGTGGCGGCCCCCGTGGGACTGGGTGCCTATTTTGCCGCAACGATGGCGAGCCAAGATCCTCAACTTGTGGTCACCTTTGCCCGCGCCATTGGCCTATTTATGATCGCCTGCTTTATCTATCTCACTGTGGGTTCCACCTTTTACGCTTGGCTTGGTGGCGGTGTGCACGGCATCAAACAATTTTGGCGCTTCGCCCTCGAACCCGCAGTGACGGCACTCGGCACCACCTCCTCACTGGCCACCTTACCCGTCACCCTAAGAACCGCGCTAAAGATGGGTATTAAGCCCGAAATTGCCGATATCAGCCTGCCATTGTTGGTCAATTTAAATAAGGGCGGCGCCTCAATCATCACGGCCTTAAAAATCGTATTTATCTACTCGCTATTGGGATTAGATTTCACCGTGGATGTGTTTATGGTGACCATTTTGATTTCGGTTTTGTCGGCCTTTATTATTGGTGGAGTACCGGGCGGTGCCTTCCTCGGGGAGATTTTTATCGTCACGACCTTAGGTTTACCTATGGAGACTATCCCCATTTTAGTGGTGATAGGGGCGATTACCGATGCGCCTTCAACCGTGATCAACGTAGTACACGATCTCAACGCCTGCCAGATAGTCGAACGGCTAAACCGCAAACGGCTTTAATGCTTTGTCTACTGATAAAAATGCCCAGACTAGGGTTTGGGCATTTTATCATCCAACATTATCGATTGGCTTTTATCACCGCCAATAACTGTTGAATATCGGCCTTATCGTTATAGAGATGGGGCGATACCCGGATCCCCAGACTGCGGGCATCGACGCTGATGTTCGCCTTAGCCAGGGCCGCCAGCACTTGCGCCTGCTGTTCGCCAAACTGCAATACCAAAGTACCACTGCGTTTATCCGCTTCCCGAGGTGACACTATCTCTTGATCTAACTCATCCATAATTACATCAAGCAGTAACTGGTTGCACTTGCGCAATTGCTCTGAGCCGATATCGGCAAAATAATGAATGCTGTGGGCGGCAATGGCATAGGGCGCGATAGAAGGCGTCCCGCCCCAAAAGCGCAGTGCCGTTGGATGGTAACGAAAATCGTGGATATCGAACTCAAAGGGATTTTCATGGCTAAACCAGCCTACATCCTTAGGCTGACAACTCGGTAATATGTTGGGATTAACCCACAGATAGGCGGCGCCAGGACCCGCACAGAGCCATTTGACACTCGAGCCGATTAAGAAATCAGGCTGTAATTTGGCCAAATTTAATGGAATGATCCCCGCCGATTGCGCCACATCCACCAAACTTAAACAACCTCGCTCCCGTGCCAGCGTGAATATTTCTGCCAGTGGCGCCTGTTGCCCCGTATTGGAATAGGCATGGCTGACAAACACCAGATCCACATCGGCACTCATATGGCTGTCCCACACATTAGGGTCGGTAATATCTAACCCCTTAGGGATAAAGCGCAGCTCACAACTGCTTGGCAACGCTTTTTTAAGGGCAAATCCCATGCTCGGAAAATCTTGCTCACTCATCAGCACAACCGCGTGTTCGCGATTTAATCGGTCGAGGGACATCACTATCTTGGTCAGCGCACTAGAGAGATTGACCTGGGGGCAAAAATCCTTCTGTTGACCATTAAACAGTTTAGATAGGGCAAAGGTAAAATCATCAATTACAGCCAGCCATTGACCCCAAGGTTCACGCCCTGAGTCCTGCCAAGGTGCAAAAAATGCCTCCTTAAAGACTTGTTCTGTCGATTTAAGCGGCCGACCAACGGAGTGATTTAACAGATACCCTGGGCCTGCGAGGCAAAAATCCTTTTTAAAATCGCTAAACATCGTATTACCTTAAACTCTCTTTGAGTTTTTTAAGATCATCGTATCGAGTGCGAATATCCGCACGCTGGGCCGCAGCCCGTCTATCACGCAACTTTTCTAGGGAGGCTAGCAATACATGTAACGGCGGGCCGCTCGCGGTCACTTTAGCTAAATGCTGCTGCTCCATGCTTGTCGAAGGCTCGGCAATATATTTAGTCACTAACTCATTATGGTGCTGAATCGCAGTCTCGCCATGTAATTCACAGACTTCGATAAAGAGTTGTAGATTCGTTTGATACCATTCGTGGCTGGAATGCTCCATTGACTGTAAAAAATCATCCATCAAGTTAGGCCGACGCATACATTCCCGCAGGATCTGCTGATCCTCCGGCATCATGTATAAAAACTTATCCACTAGCATCTGCGAATAAGCCGATTCGTTGGCAAAACATAAGCCTAAGGTGAGATCGATAACATTGATACCCGCAAAGTCGCCGGCATTGGCACCACGGTAAACCACTGAGCCAACCCGATAGGGTTTATAGTATGGACGCACACAATAAAAGAAACGATCAGTATCTAACCGATTGAATAACTGCGTATTTGAATCGATAACATCCTGTAATGCTTGCTTGGCAACCCGCAGTAAATCGTGGCTAATAGGGTGAGAAATACCTAAGGGCTGAATTTTTAACAAGGCATCTGCGGCACGTTTATAGGCCAAGATCCCCTTAGTGTTGTAATCCACAAACAGCTTTTCATCGGGCAAATCGGTAAAACGCTTGTAAATGCCCCTATGGGCGCGGTTATGGGTTGTCAGATGCGCGGTGGCAAAGCGCGGCGTAACCCCAATAGAGGCGCCGATGTGCATCGCCAATGCCGATGCTTCTGCCAGTGGCGAGGTGGTTTCCCGCGAGGGTTCGGTAATTTCATGGCGTCGGCAGGCGGCCATATACAACCCTACGTTACCGAGTAAATCGAAGGCACTGTCGAAGCCCTCATCGGTATTGCCTTCATCGAGCAAGGTTTTTATCAGTTCTCGCCCTTCACACTCCAGCCTCTGTTTCGCTTCATCGCCGATATTGAGCACATTGGCCCGATCCGTTTGTTGGTAATAAAGCCGTTCAAGCTCGGAGTTTAGCTCGACGAAACGAGTGCGGATCCACTCATCGAAGGCTTGGGTATTAAAGGTTGCAGGTTTCACTTGGGCATCCTTGGTTGTTGTTATCATTATTTTAGTAGGTGCACTTTCTAAAGGGCGCGATGTATGCCGACCGTAGGCGTATTTATCAGGCCCGAGTTAACAAGAATGCTACTTATTGCGCTGCGATTCTAGCCTTAGGTCAAATTTGTGAAAATTCTAATGCCACTTTTTATTTACACCTTGAGCCAGCGCAAATTATCCAACCCCATCCCCAAGCAAAATACCCGCAAACGGTTTTCAAGATATCCATAACGGCAAGCGATACAGGGGTAACTCAAATGATTTTGATGGAATTTATGGTGGTCCTAGGCTGCTTACTGCTAGGTACCCGCTACGGCGGTATGGGGCTTGGGCTTATCAGCGGTATCGGCTTATTTTTACTCACCTTTGTGTTTGGTTTAGCGCCGGGGCAACCTCCGGTGCAAGTGATGCTGACCATACTCGCCGTGATTGGCTGCGCCGCCGTATTGCAAACTGCAGGTGGCCTCAATGTGATGATGCAATTTGCCGAGCGTTTACTGCGTCGTCACCCGCAATATATTACGATTCTGGCGCCCTTAACGACTTGGACATTGACCTTTCTCTGCGGCACGGGCCATGTGGTCTATACCATGTTCCCCATCATTTCCGATATCGCACTGAAGAAAAATATTCGCCCAGAACGCCCGATGGCAGTTGCCTCTGTGGCATCCCAAATGGCCATTTGTGCTTCACCGGTTTCAGTGGCTGTGGTTTCCATGGTGTCCATACTCGCAGCGCAGCAAGGGGTTGGTCATGCCTATACCATGCTGGAAATTTTAATGGTTTCGGTTCCAGCTTCACTTGGCGGCGTAATGGCAGCCGCACTTTGGAGCCTGCGCCGCGGTAAAGATTTAGATAAGGATGAGGAATTCCAGGAACGTATTAAAGATCCAACACAAAGAGCCTTTATCTACGACAAGAGCGAAACCCTGCTCAACCGGAGTTTCCCTAAGGAGGCCTATTGGGCCACGGGGATATTCTTTACCGCCATTGCCGCAGTGGTGTTATTAGGTTCCTTTAGCGAGTTACGCCCCGCCTTTGAGGTTAAAGGTAAAAACACGCTCCTATCGATGAACTTAGTGATCCAGATGATGATGCTGATTGCCGGGGCATTTATTCTGATGAGCTGCAAAGTCAAACCGACCGAGATAGCCAATGGCCCAGTATTTAAAGCGGGCATGGTAGCCATTTTTTCCGTCTTTGGTGTGGCGTGGATGAGTGATACTTTCTTCATCAGCCATATGGAAGTACTGAAGGAAAACCTGTCACATGTAGTGCAAAATCAACCTTGGACCTATGCGCTAGTGCTGTTTTTAATCTCTAAATTGGTCAATAGCCAAGCGGCGGCACTCACGGCCATAGCACCTATGGGGCTTGCATTAGGTGTCGATCCCAAACTCTTGATCGCCTTCCTTCCCGCGAGCTATGGCTACTTTGTGCTGCCGACTTATCCCAGCGATTTAGCCTGTATTGGCTTCGACCGTTCGGGTACGACTAAGATAGGTAAGTTCATCATTAATCACAGCTTTATCATGCCAGGATTTATCGGCGTCGGTACGGCATCGACCCTAGGTTATCTGTTGGCGACAACCTTACTCTAGCATTGACTTAGCAGATAAAAGGCCGAATATTCGGCCTTTCTCTTTAAACGAATTAAGCCCGATACATGGCTAAAAACAGCTTAATATTCGCGTCGATAATGGCTTGCTGATGATCGTCATAATTTTTCATATGGAAGAGTTTTGGCCAGAAGGCAAATGCCTTAAACATGCCCCAGAACTGAGTTGAAGCAATAGCAATATCCTCTATTTTTAGTGCCTTATGTGCTACAGCGCCGGCTAGCCAAGCCTCGAGCCCACCCTCTTGCTTAGCGAGCTTTTCCATGGCTTCGGTCGCTTGGATGGGTGAGCGAATAAATTCAGCCATCACCACCCGCGCCACATCGAGAAACTCAGGCTGCTGATATAAGGTCCAGCATCGGCGGGCGATTTGCTGTAATTGATCTTCGAGGCTGACATCGGGATTAAAGGCTAAGGTTGCCGCCTCTTTAGTGCGGGACCATAACTCTGTCGTTGTGGTATCGAACAGCACTTCCTTGCTCGGAAAATGATTATAAACCGTTCGCTTAGAGACATTTGCACGTAGTGCAATTCTATCCATGCTAGCGCCAACAAAACCATTGACCATAAATTCCTCCCGTGAAGCACTGAGGATTGCCGCACGCTTCTGTTGTGAATTCGTCAATTTTACGGGTTTGTCCGCCATATTCTTTACGCCATAACATTATTTGCCGACATTTTACACTATCCAGTTTACTTTTACATAATCATATGTAAACTACACTGTGTAGTTTACTTTTGGCAAACTTAATGCGACTGAAAACCCCTTAACCTTACTGCTACTCGGGAGCTTTGCGATGGCCATTTATACCGACACTCATATAAACGCCCAGACTAAGGGCAAACGCTTTCGAAACGAAGCTCCAAATACGCGCAGTGGTGAAGGTAATTTACCTACTATTTTATGGCGTTACCTCACCGAGCACATTCCGGATAAAAGCCCGAGCACCGCCTTACCCATTCGTAAAATGCGCCTTAATCCCACGGCCGATGGCACGCCTATGTTATATAAAATCAGCCACTCGACCCTGTTATTACAACTCAATGGCCAGTATTGGTTAACCGATCCGGTATTTTCAAAACGCGCGTCACCGAGCCAAGCGTTTGGTCCAAAGCGATTCCATCAATTGCCGATTGAACTCGATGAAATCCCCGCGTTGGCGGGTATTATTCTGTCCCACGATCATTACGATCACTTAGATAAATCCAGTATTTTGGCCCTAGCCGAACGCACCCAAGTATTTATCGTCCCACTAGGTGTTGATAACCATTTGATCGAATGGAGTATTCCGGCAAATAAGATAATTGCACTCGATTGGTGGCAGGAAACGCAACAGGGTGGTATACGCTTTATCGCCACCCCGGCGCAACACTTCTCTGGCCGAGGTCTTAGGGATAAAAACCACACTCTGTGGGCATCTTGGGTCATTCAATCGCCGGAGGTAAAAGTGTTTTTCAGCGGGGACTCAGGTTATTTTGATGGCTTTAAAAAGATTGGTGATAGGTTCGGCCCCTTCGATCTAACCTTAATCGAAACTGGCGCCTATGATGAAATGTGGGCGGATATCCACATGCAGCCAGAGCAGTCACTGCGGGCGCATTTAGATCTGCAGGGACGCCACCTTATCCCAATACATAACAGCAGTTTCGATCTTGCACTCCACCCTTGGTACGAACCGCTAGAGCGACTTGCCGCGGCGACAAAGGCCTATGGGGTGCCACTGCTGACGCCCGAGTTTGGTCAAGGTATCCAGTTAAATGAATTGGCCCACAGCCCGGCGCTGAACCACGGCTGGTGGAAAAGCTATTTACCTAAGAATAGGCCCGAATTTGAGATCCTTGTGCCGCGCATGGCCACGGATAAATAATCACTTACGAATAGAGATGGCCCGGCGACGGGCCATCTCTGCATACTTGAATAATCGCCCCTAACTATGCGATATCGCAGGGTAAAGCATCCTCTAATTCAGACCTGTGTTTAAGAACACAACGAAAGTAGTAACCTGCCTCTATTTCTGCGCTATGCCTAGACGCTGCTATTCTTCAGGGCATAAAATACCTAGTCCAAAGTAAGAGAGAAAATATCAGTGTTAGCTTGGCTTAAACAACGTCTCCAACGCGATATTCTCCGTTTAGGTCGCCCAGAGCCACAAACCGACTTACGCGCCATTTTCCCTCGGGCGCTGATGCCTAGTCTCAGTTTGCCGGACAGGCAAGTTTACCCGCCCATAGTGTCTCTGGCCAAGGATCATATTTTTGGCTATCGAATGCATTGTTTACTCACCTACCAAGGCAAAGAGGCGCTGGACACGCTATTGCGCGGGGCTGGCTTTATGGCCTTGCCCGCGGTCACGGAACATTTTAGTGGTGTTATCGAGCACTCAACCAATGAGACCCGTATATTTTTAAATCAATATATTGATTTTGCAGGTGTTTGTATAAATTTAGTGACCAATAACAACACCTTACTCGCGGCGTTAGTGAACTTCAAATCCGCGCCACCCACTCCATGGGAAAGCTTTGCCGATGTCGATCCCGACACTTTAGGTAGCCTGCAAGGCAATATCGATTTTTGGTGCAACTATTTCTGGCGGCCCTATTGGTTGTCACTCTCAGCAGCTGAGCGTTTACAGTACCCAGTAAAGTGGCAAGAATTTAGCGATTTTCATTAAAGTAGAAAGCAGCACTAACGCTTAATGCAGGATAAAAATGAAATTAACATCTGTTGGATTAGCACTAGCGTTACTGCTACTTGGCGGTTACTTGATCCCTGAGTCACCTGTGATCCCGGTAAAAGGCGCCAGCAGTAAAGACTGGAATAGCCAAACCTTTTGGTATGAGCCCTGGGGCACATCGGGCGTGCATAAAGGCATAGATATTTTTGCCCCCAAAAATACCCCTGTGATAGCGCCCACACCTATGCTGATTATTTATCGAGGCAACTTCTTCCAGGGAGGTAAGGTCGTGGTTGGCCTTGGCCCTAAATGGCAGATCCACTATTTTGCCCATTTGGCGGCAATTGCCGCTGATACAAGGTTAATTGCAATGAAAGGAGATCCCCTTGGCGCCGTAGGTGATACGGGGAATGCCCAGGGCAAACCGGCACATTTGCACTATTCGATTTTAAGTTTATTGCCTAAACCTTGGCTGATAGATACTTCGACCCAGGGCTATAAAAAAGCCGTTTATCAAAATCCTATTGAGTATCTTAAAGAACAATAAGTTTATATTATTAAGAGTTACATGGAGTTAGTTAGCGTTACCTACTGCCTTAATCAATGAGTTAATTCGGATACCTCAGGCAGAGGCGCAGTTTCCAGTGGCACAATTTCGATTTGAGCAGCTGCTACTGCTCTATCAGCCTTAGCTATATATTTGGGTTTATTATTGGTCCGCAGTTTAGCATTAGCTTTTTTCGCCTTGCTTTTTAGGGTTTGGTTAATCTTCTTTTTACGGTTCATTAGAGCACCAAATAGCCGCCAGCCACCTCAAACGTATATTCATATCCCGCTCTGGGTCAGCTTATTGGCGGCAACTGACTGTGATTTGGCCGACATAATAGCTTATCTAGGTTTTGGGGTTAATCCTCAATTTAAATACACCTCTCACTGCAAGATAAATCACAACTTTTAAATATTGTCGCCTTATCAAGTCATTTCACCTACGACACGGCTAGACAATCGATATCTACTCCCATAGAATTCACGATTAATAAAAATCGTTATCATTTGCAATGCTATTTAACGGAATGTGCTGATGCCAAGGAATTCGGTGTAACACACTTACTCGATCTATGCAGGAAGTTATATGACGTTCAAAACCTCGTTTGTTGCCCTCGCCGTGCTCGCGGCACTGACCCAATCTGCCGCAGCACAGGATGCCCCTGACAGTAACAATAAAAATAAAGAAATCGAAAAAATCACTGTCACCGCGAGCCGTATGGATAAGTCTCCAAGCTCGATCCCGAATACTGTCACTATTATCGACCGCGTGCAGTTAGAAGAGCAGTTTCGCACCACTAAGGATTTATCCACCATTATCGGTAACTTAGCGCCCAGTTTTTCGCCAAGCCGTCAGAAGATGAGCAACACGGGTGAAACCCTACGCGGCCGTCCACCACTCATTATGATCGATGGTGTACCCCAATCGAATCCGCTGCGCAGCGGCGGCCGTTCGGGTCAGACTATCGATCCTGCCATGATAGAACGGATTGAAATTATTCATGGCGCCAATGCGATGCACGGTTTAGGCGCCCAGGGCGGGATCATCAACTACATCACTAAAAAGCCATCCGGTGATAACGAGCACCAAGCAAGTTTCGATGTCACAGTGCCGGATTCCCTCGAGTCTAATGGTGTGAGCTTTGGTGCCAGTTATGCGTTTTCCGGTGAGTCTGAATTTATCGACATGCTAGGCTCCGTCAGCTATCGCAATAATGGGGTTTACTATGATGCTAACCACGATGTTATTGGCGTCGATACGACTCAAGGCGAGTCAATGGATAGCCAAAGCGCTGACTTCTTTATCAAACTTGGTCACAATTTTGCTGAGTCACGGCTAGAGCTGATGGTCAACCATTACAATATGGAAAACAATGGCGATTGGATGCCCGTAAAAGGCGATATCACCAATGGCATACCGACGGGCGCGGTGGAAGAAAAACAACCCTGGGAAGCCGCTAATAACCAAGTCACGACCTCTAGTTTGACTTACAGCCACGAAAATATTGCCGGCCAACAACTGAACGTACAGCTGTTTAATCAGGATTTCCAAGCCATATATGGCGGTGGCTGTAACAAAACCTTCTTCGATCCTGCGTTTGCCAATGACGACCAACTGGTTCAATGTGAAGGCCCTAAGGGTGAGAGCTGGTACTACGAGCAATCCCGTAACTCTTCGGTCAAATGGGGCTTAAAAACCTCATTGATTGCCAAAAATATTGCCGACACTGGCATAGATGCCGCCTATGGCCTCGACCTGTTCCGCGATACCACCGAGCAAGATCTAGTGCAAACTGGTCTTTCATGGGTGCCCGAAAGTACCTATGACAACGTCGCGCCATACTTACAATTAGATTATGATTTAATTACCGATTTAACCCTATCAACCGGTGTCCGTTACGAACACGCAACCCTCAATGTTGATGACTATAAAACCCTTTACGGTGCAGGCAATAAGCAGATTGAAGGAGGTGAAGCGAGTTTCGACGAGACCCTATTCAATATCGGCGTATCCTACAAAATCACCCCAGATATCCGCCTTTACACGAGCTATAACCAAGGTTTTGGCATGCCGGACATTGGCCGTATCCTGCGTGACGGCAATAGCTTCCCCGGCGAGAACCCCAGCATAGAAGACTCCCTCTCCCTCGCCCCTATTGTGACGGATAACGTTGAATTTGGTGCCGATTATCAAGGTAAGTACTTGAGTGCTAAGATTGCCTACTACCGCTCAGCCACAGACTATGGTTCACGCTTAGCCTTAAACAGCGATGGATTTTACGATGTGAAACGGGAAAAGAGCGTTATCGACGGTATCGAGGCTAATGTGACCGCTTACCTAAGCAGCAACGATGATCTGGGCATGAATATCGCCATCCAGCGGGGGGAATACGATTCTAACGATGACAGCAAAACAGATACCGATCTCGATGGTGCCAACATTTCGCCAAATCGTATCAACCTGTTCTGGACTCATAACTTCGATAATGAAATGTCGACCCGGGTTCAAGCTAACTACTTTATGGACCGTGATTTTGAAGATGCCGCGGGGGACAAATACGCCGAGTTTGAGGGTTACACGACGGTCGATGCGTCCTTCGCTATGCCACTCTACACTGGCACCCTAAGCCTAGGCGTACAAAACCTGTTTAATAAGGATTATTTCAACTACTACTCACAAACCATGGGCACAAATGATCGCTATTTCAAAGGGATGGGACGCACTGCAACTATAGGTTACAGCATACCATTTTAAGTAAAGGGGTCATTGAACACAAAAAAAGCGCATTAATTGCGCTTTTTTTCACTCTTTTGGAAAATAAATAAAAATTATGCTTTGGTCACCACCCAAAGTGCGTGTAATAAACCAGGGAACCAGAAGAGTAAACATAACACTATGTTTATTAATAAATCTTTACCCGCACCCGCCTTCAAAAATACCGCAACTGGGGGGAGTAAAATCGCAATAATCACTAAGAGTAATTTATTTGTATCCATAACCGAGCATCCTTAAACGGGGACTATTAGTAAATCAACAGGATATAACTTCGCAGGAAGACCCTACATTTGCAAATACTTTAGGGAGATAGGCATGTCAGAGTGAGTTTTACCGCTATATGATCCATCATGTTAATCTCAACCGAGAACCCAAAAGCCATCTATAGTTAAAGAAAAATCGAATTACCTAAATGACATTTGATCCCCAAGCCCTTTTACTGATTAAGTTTATCTGTCTGCTCACTGGCACAGCAGCCATTGCATGGGGGCTTATCGCGCAACCGTTAAAAATAGCCCCCAAAGCCAGCATGCGTTTTTCGCTCGGGAACCTCTTTGTCTTGCTGGGCATAATACTCAACACCCAACGCACAGAAGCTGCGAATTATTTTTTCTGGTTTTGGTCCGATATTTTGATTTTATTGGGGTTTCTCATGTTGCGCTGGGGTACACAGTATCTCTTTCGGCTCCAACACAGTACAAAATTTGATATCGCTGCCCTCGCAATCACAGCAGTATTGATGTTACTCGTTCCCCCTGACGTTAGCTCTGAACGAATCCTCGCCAGCTTATTCTCTGCCAATGCGGCCCTCTCTTTTATCCTGTTGACTAAGGATAATTACCTAGCCACTAAGCGTGATACGGGAAATAGAGTCGCAACTGCAATGGTGTTGCCTTTAATTGCCATGGCAGTGGTTTTTATCATCCGCTTTTTTATCGCACTCCTATCGCCAGAAAAAGCCCCGATATTTATCGCTATGCACACCCAAGCAGCCATTCCTGTACTCTGGTTTTACGTATTCCTCGCCCTTGTGATCAATATTGTGATGATAGGCAACGCACTGACACGCTTAGTCAGCAAGATCCGAATTCTGGCCGAGCGCGATCAGCTGACGGGTCTCTGGAATCGGCGGGCAATGCAAAAGATGTTGAAAAACACCCATCAGCGCTGGCTTAGGAACAACGAACCTTACAGCATGGTCCTATTAGACCTAGACCATTTTAAAGATATTAATGATCAATACGGCCACGATGCTGGGGATCTCGCCCTGCTCACAGCGGCCAGATTATTTGGAACTGTATTGAGGGAAAACGATGCCCTCTGCCGCCATGGTGGAGAGGAGTTTTTAGTGTTATTACCCGCAACCGATGCCCCCTCGGCTAGGATAGTTGCCGATAAACTACATAAAATCCTCAGGGAAAATCCACTCCACTGGCAAGGAAGAGAGATCAATCTTTACGCTAGTTTAGGCTATGCCACCATCTACCACGGATGCCAGCCAGATCAGCTACTTATTCAAGCCGATCAGGCCATGTACCACGCTAAATTGGCGGGGCGTGACCGTATCTGCCAAGCCAACATCATTGAATAGAGTATTATCTATCGGGCCAAGCTAAGGCATTGGGCTCTCGCCACACCTCGAGCGCAGCAGTCACAGGCTCGCTGCTAAATAGTGCTCCCTGCAGAGGCATATCGAGGTAGGCATAATCCCGCCGTCCACCGATAGCGTCACAGTAGCTAAAATGCAAACTGTAGGCGTGCAGATAACAACGATCGGCCCTTTCACCACCATAGAGGTCGTCACCCAAAATGGGCACAGCTAAACTTGCCAAGGCTACCCTCAACTGATGGGTTTTACCCGAATGGGGTTTAAGCAAATAGAGACGTAATCCGTCACCCACACCTTGGGAAAAAAACTGGGTAATCGCCGGATTCTCTTTTGTGCGCAGCAGTTTAAACATACTACGCCGGGACTTTGCCATATCGCCAATCACCCAGCCCTGTTTCTTCTTAGGCTTACCTTTAGCTAAGGCGAGGTAGAATTTCTGCACTTTATGGGCGGTAAATAACTCAGTAAATTGCCGCGCTGCGGCGGTGTTCTTAGCCAAAATCAACAGGCCCGAGGTCGGCGTATCGAGTCGATGCACGGCAAAAAGCTTAATCCCCAGATCTTGCTCAACCTGCGCCACGACCCCAGCGGTGCCATCCTGACTGTGGAAATGCACTTGGGCTGATTTAGAAATAACCAGAAAATCAGCCTCATCGGCTATGATTCGATACATGGAGTTCTCGACACTGTAATGCGGATCATCGACTTAAAACTTAATAGTGACCACTAAGCCGGGATGATTATCCGTAAGATTAATTTTGGCATTGTGCCGCGAGAGAATCGCTTTGACCATAGATAATCCCAATCCCGTACCTTGAAGATGGCGACTAGGATCGAGCCGCACTAAGCGCTCGAACACTCTTTCCTTGCTCTCATCGGGAATACCTGGGCCATTATCGCAGATCTGGACTTGTGGGCCAGACTGGATGATATCGATCCGCGCACCCTGCCCAGAATATTTCATCGCATTATCCACAAGATTATATAAGGCTTGGAATAGTAAGTATTTATCACCATGAATAATATGATCACTGAGCAGGGACAGGCTCAGGGTTTGTCCATTAGACTCAGCGACAGCATCGGCCATTTCCAATAGATCGGTGCAGAGTTGCGCCAAACTCAATTTCTGCAGATCTAAGGTTTGCTGCCCCTCCTCAATTCGAGTCAAGGATAACATGGCATCGAAGGTCGCCAAACAGTGGTCTAGCTCCTCAGTCAAGATCGCGCAATCTTCACTGACCTCGTCAGTCGACTTCGAGGCTAGCTCTTCGAGGCCAATGCGGATATGGGATAGCGGAGTACGTAAATCGTGGGCAATGTTGTCGGTCGCGCCGCGCACCGCCATTAGATTATTCTCGAGGATATCCAGCACCTTATTAAACTGCAGTGCCAACATATCGAATTCATCCTGACGCCAACTTAAGGGTAAACGGGTATCGTAGTGGCCACGTTCAATTTGCTCACTCAAGCGGTTGTACTGCACTAATCTGCGCAAAATCGCCTTAGAAAACAAATAGCCCAGCGCTAACGTCAAGATAATAGTCAACATCACTGCGGTTGCGGCGGCGCTGATAAACTTATCGATCAATGTCGCTAAGTTGTCGGTACGAGTAGCAATAAGCACTGGGCCGTAGCGTGTCATCACTAGGCCCCCCGTCAGAATATGTAACTTATCTGGCCCACCCGTTAAAATGGGGAAATCCCGGGTCTGTGGCAACATAGGCATGTCTTCGGGCATAAAACTCAGGGCGCCGACCATATCATAACTATTGCGCCAAGCAATCAGGGCGGTTTGGGGATCGGCGGCGCGGATCTGGGCGGCAAAACTGCGGCGATCAACCGTGCGGGCTAAGTGTTGGTAGCGCTGGGTTTCTGACTCAAGATATTGAGTCACTTGATATTGTTGTTCGATAATCAATTGGCGATAGAGAACAAATAGCAAAGCGCCTATGATCACAGTCACTAAGGTGGAAAACACTATCGTGATGCGCCAGGCGCTACTCTGGTAAGGCTTAATGCCTTTGTCGTAAGCGATAACCCGCCCCCCTCACGGTTTCAATCAATTCACCGTGGCCTAGCTCTTCAAATTTTCGGCGCAATTTGGCGATATGCACATCGATCACATTAGTGCGAGGATCGAAGTGATAATCCCACACTGCTTCGAACAATAAGGTGCGGCTAATCACTTGATTCGCGTGTTCCATCAGATACTTAAGTAGCTGAAACTCCTTTGGCTGCAACATAAGATCCTGCCCGTCTAAGGTGACGTTGCGTGTCAGCAACTCCATCTTTAAGCCGCCAACGACTAAATCCGTCGTGACTGGGGCCGATTGGCCACGTTGCATTAATTTCTCGGCGCGCACCAATAGCTCGGAGAAGGCAAATGGCTTAGTCATATAGTCATCGCCTCCGGCACGCAAGCCCTTCACCCGCTCATCCACATGGGCCAATGCCGATAAAATCAGCACTGGAGTCTGATCCCCCGTCGCCCTCAAGGCGGCAAGCAGTTTTAACCCGTCGAGTTGTGGCAACATACGGTCGAGGATCAGTAAATCGTATTGACTGCTTGTGGCCTGCAACAGCCCTTGATGACCGTCACTGGCGGTTTCAATATTATGTCCCTGCTCGAGAAACCCTTTGACTATGTAGTCAATCGTTGTCGCATCATCTTCAACTAAAAGTATTTTCATTTATACGTTGCGCTCCTCAATCTTCACTTAGTCCTTGGCTCTACAAGCTTCAATCCCACTTGAGTAAAGGTAGCTGCCGTAAATTTTCCACGTCGAATGCCAATTTATACTTACCGGTATCATCTAACAACTTAAGCTCTAAGTAACTGATACCTAAGTCGTGATCTAATTTTGCATCGGTCAAAAAACCATTGTGATCCTTAGTCGCCATCGCAATAAGGCCTGAAAATGTTTGATGCTTAGCCGTAATGAGCCGAGTTGCCTCGACTTCACTTAGCTCATCCGCTGTCACTTTAGCCGCCTTTTGCTTTAATAACTTACCATCGCGGGCACGGTATTCGAACCGAGTAATAGCGTTAGCTAACGGATTAATTAACTCAAGTTTGTAGACTAACTCGCCCTCTTGCATTTCCATTTCAAACTCGGTAATCACCCCTTGAAAATCCTTTTCAACCTGCTGCATAACACTCAGCGGTGGCCGATAATCCCCACCGGCTAACATCGAATACAGGCTCTGGGCGGCGGATGCCACCCCAGATACCAAAATGAGTCCTAGCAACCATAGTCTCATGGCTCCTCCATATAAATCAGCTATGTTTGTATCTTATGAGACAATCAGTTAGATGTCGATGGGATGGGTAAGTCTACCCAATGTCGACTAAAACACCGATGGAAACAAGATTAAGCTTTGATCATCTAAGGATCAAAGCGGCTCTAAGATATGAATTTGCTCGGATTTCAGTGCCACAGTGGTCTGCATTCCCTTTTTTAGGGCAAGCTTTTGGGCGAGGTGAAGTGATATTTCGGTATGTAACTGTAGCTGGGTGCCTGTGACATAACAGAGGAGCCGTACCGACTCTCCCATTACGAGCAAGGCGTCAATGGTAATATCTAACTTATTAAAACTGCGGCATAAACGACCATTAGAAATCGAATTAAATCGTATGCCCTGATTGGGGATCACCCAACGAACCCGTGATCCGACGGGGCGATCTTTACCAAAGTCACAGGCGATCAATTGCTCACCACACTTAAGCCAAGTGAGGTCTTTTGTGCTGTCTTGAAACACCACTTCACCATCGAAAATATTCCTCAGCCCCATCTGCCGCGCCACTGCCTCGTTACGTGGCCGCGATAACACCTCAAAGGGGGCCCCCTGCTGTAGCATCTGTCCTTGACTGATCAACATCATAGTATCCGCCAGCAATAGGGCCTCATTTAAATCGTGGGTGACCATAATCACGGGGCAGAGTAACTGCTCTTTAAGGCGAGCCAATTCGAGGTATAAACGCTCACGGGTTTCCCTATCTACCGCAGAAAATGGCTCATCCAGCAATAAAACGGAAGGCTCTCGGGCCAACGCCCTCGCCAGTGCAACCCGTTGGCGCTGGCCACCGGATAAATGCGCCGGCAATCTATCGGGTAATCCATGCAAATTCACTCGCTCTAACCAATCCTTAGCCCGCGTAATCCGTTCAGACTTAGGAATATGATCGAGCCCAGCGACCACATTTTCTAGGGCAGTCAGATTAGGAAATAACCCAAAATGCTGCGGCATATAACCTATATGGCGTTGCTGCGGGCTCAAGGCGATACGCGCTTTGTCATCAAACCAAGGCTGTTCGCCAAAATGGATTTGGCCCGCATCCGGATGGTTTAGCCCGGCGATCATCCTCAGCAGCGTGGTTTTACCGCCACCAGAAGGCCCCACGACGGCAAGCACCTCACCCGCCTTGCAGCAAAAATCGGCATTGAGTTTTATGTGATTATCGTTTTGGATCTGGCAATGCAGATCAGCGATGATTTGTGCCACGCTGACCTCCTAAACGTCGGGACAAACTGGTCGTCAATGCCAAGGCTGTAACGGCAAACAGCAATAATACTAATGACATAGTACCGGCGGCATTAAAATCAAATGACTGCACACTGTCATAAATTGCAATTGAAATCGTCTTAGTCTCGCCAGCGATATTGCCACCCATCATCAGCACGACGCCAAACTCGCCTAGCACATGGGAGAAACACAAGACTAGTGCGGTTAACACGCCCGGCCATACCATAGGTAATTCAATTTTAAGCAGAATTTTAATTCGACCCATGCCACAACATGCGGCAGCGTCACGGACATCGTGGGGGACAGTTTCAAAGGCCCGCTGAATAGGCTGCACCGCAAAGGGGATATTGACTAAAACGGAGGCGATAACCAGCCCGGAAAAGTGAAATACAAGTTGCTGACCGATGACTTGCTCAATCCATTGACCAAGCCAACTCTGGCTACCCAGCCCCACCAGCAGGTAATAGCCAATCACGGTCGGTGGTAACACTAAGGGCACCATAATCAGCGCCTCAACCCAAGACTTACCGACAAACTGACGATAGGCCAAGGCTCGCCCGGCGAGAATGGCTAAGGGGATCAGCACTAAAACCGTAATCCCACTCAGCTTGACCGATAACCAGAGTGCCTGCCAATCCATCATGGTTGCTCTGGCAGTGAGAAACCATAATCGGCCAAAATATGGCGAGCATTATCTGTTTGTAAATAGTCATAGAAACGCTCGGCGGTGTCACCCGCACTCACCATTAATACCATACGCTGAAACAATGGGCTATGCATTGTGGCTGGCACTATCGCGTATCGGCTATGGCTCGCAAACTGAGGAGACATAGCTAAAGACAGCGCAATAATCCCGCCCTGGGTTGAACCGCTGATCGCAAACTGACCCGCTTGGGACACGTTTTCCCCGAGGATCAATTTAGGTTGAATCGCCTCCCACAACTGCACTGACTGCAACGCTTCCTTCGCCCTCTCACCATAGGGAGCATGGTCAGGATTGGCGATGGCAAAACGGCTGATTTCCCCAGCCTTAAGTGCTTGTGCTAATCCCTTTAACTCAGGGTCAAGCGACAGACTGCCCGCCTTAGGTGCAACAATGGCGAGTTGCCCTTGGGCGTAAAGCACGCCGGCATCACGGGCGACACCCGCTTTATGTAGCTGCTGAATATATTTTTCATCCGCGGATAAAAACAATTCATAGGGGGCACCATTTTGGATTTGAGTGGCAAAGTTGCCCGATGACCCATAGGAAATTTTTACTTTTAGCCCAGTATCATGGGTAAATTTTTGGCTAATGTCATCCAAGGCAAAACGCAAATCCGAGGCGGCGGCAATGGCAGGAATAGCAGACTTCTCCGCCGCACGACTGGACAATGGCAGGACAGCTAAGCAAAACAGTACTGCAAAACCAAAGGTATGGAAAAAACGGGTCAAACTCGACATTGGGTCACCTTAGTGCAATATTCGCGCGGTTTGTGAACTGGCTAGTTGCCACTACGAGTATCGTTATCGCACGGCTAAATGGCCGTTTTGAATCGTCAGTCACTTCATAGTGACAAGCACGGTATCGGTAAGCCAGCCCTCTGCGCCATGAATGGCGCGGTGGAACCCTCAAGGAAGAGTTAATGGCGTGTCTGCGTGCGATACCCTGCGATGTAGCATAATTAAGAACAGTTATTTAGCCTTTGTGTTGCCACAACTTAGCCGCCTGTTCATCGGCATCCTTTGCTTCAACCCAATTTTTACCTTGCTCACCCGCTTCTAGTTTCCAGAATGGCGCCTTGGTTTTTAAAAAGTCGATTAAAAACTCACAGGCGGCAAAGGCGGCTTTGCGATGGGCGCTCGTCACGCCGATAAACACAATTTGCTCACCCAGAGCCATAGTGCCGACACGGTGGATGACAGTGACTTTGTTAAGCGGCCAGCGGCTACGCGCCTCGGTGACGATTTGCTCCAGCACGGCTTCGGTCATGCCGGGATAATGCTCTAGGGTGAGGTCGGTGACTGTGGCACCATCGTTAAAATCACGTACCTTGCCAATAAAGGTCACGACTGCACCATCGCTATTGTCTTGGGCTAACTGGCGATATTCGTCAGAAACACTAAAATCGACCTCTTGCACTCGAACTGCGGGTAACAGACGCATATCAACCCCCTGTAACGGGTGGGAAAAAGGCCACTTCATCACCGTCTTTAACGGGCGCATCCCATTGGCTAATGGTTTGGTTGACCGCGACCAGCAACTTATCTGAGGTTAATACCTTGGCCCACTTTTCATCGGTTGCCGCTAGCGCAGCGCGTAATGTCTCGGCGGTTTGCATCTGCTCATTAGCCTCAATGCTTAACTTGGCCGTGCCCAACAACTCTCGAACTTGGGCAAAAAACAACACGTTAATCATAATCTTCCCTCGTTTTTGATCCGCTAAACCTTAAAATGCCCAGACTTACCGCCGCGCTTTTCCAACAGGCGAACCTGGGAAATCACCATATCTTTTTGCACGGCTTTGCACATATCGTAAATAGTGAGTGCCGCCACAGAGGCCGCAGTGAGGGCCTCCATTTCAACCCCAGTTTTGCCGGATAATTTACATAAGCTAGTGATCCGCACGCGGTTATGTTCGGGCTGCGCCTCTAAATCGACCTCGACCTTAGTCAACATCAGTGGATGGCATAAAGGGATCAGATCTGAGGTCTTTTTCGCCGCTTGAATTCCCGCGATCCGCGCGGTGGCAAACACATCACCCTTGTGGTGGCTGCCACTCATGATCATCTCAAGTGTCGTGCTCGCCATCTCGATAAAAGCTTCGGCGCGGGCTTCACGCTCGGTGACGGCCTTTTCGGTCACATCGACCATATGGGCATTGCCATCGGCATTGATATGGGTAAATACATTGCTCATTAAAGCGTTCCTTTAAAATGAAGCCTAATCAAGGCGCGGGGAAAGGGGGCAGCTAGCAGTGCTCAAGCCAACATTATTGCTAAGGCGAGCAAATCCGCCTAGCCACCAATAGAGGCAAGATGTTGGGTCACCCCAGTAATGCCTTGGTGCAGATAATGGGTTTCTTTCTTCTGGGCTAACTGACCGTGTAAGCGCTCAATTAATTCCGCTTGTTGATCAGGATGTTGCAGTAGATCACGCAAATCGACACCGAACTCGGTAAAGAGGCATAAATGCAATTTGCCCTTTGCCGATACACGCAAACGGTTACAAGTAGCACAGAAATTATTGGCATAGGGCATAATCAAACCAATGCGGCCCTTATAATCACTGTGGCTGAAATTTTGGGCTGGACCATCGGAGGCGCTTGGGGCATCGAATTGCCAACCGTCCGCCAATAACTGCGCCTTGATATCGGCACCCGCTAGATGATGGGCCTGAAAATACTCGCGGCCTAAACCTGTCTCCATCAATTCGATAAACCGCAGGTCGATTGGCGTGTGTTTAATCCAGTGTAAAAATCGCGGCAAATCTTTATCGTTTAAACCTTTAAGCAGTACGGCATTGATTTTTACCCGCTCAAAACCCGCCGACAATGCGGCATCAATACCCCGCATCACTTCGTCAAACTTGTTCTCACCTGTGATTTGATAAAACATCTTAGGATCTAAGCTATCCACCGAGACATTGATACGTCGTAACCCGGCATCAAACCACTCTTTGGCATGTTTTTCGAGTCTATAGCCGTTGGTGGTCGTCGCAATGGTATGAATGCGCGGATTATCAGCGACGACGCGAATAATGTCGGTAAAGTCTTTGCGCAGCGTAGGCTCGCCACCGGTAATGCGGATTTTTTGGGTGCCCACTTGGCTAAATGCGGAAACTAAGTTTTCTATCTCATTGAGAGATAAGAATTGTGGCTTACCATTGGGGTGGTAACCATCGGGGTGGTAACCATCGGGGAGGCAATAGCTACATTTAAAGTTGCAGACGTCTGTAACCGACATCCGTAAATAGTGAAATTTTCGACCAAAACTGTCTTGTAATTGAGACATGATCACCTTTCCAAGTGTGGGAGGTGAGAGCATTTCTTTACTCACCCCGGTGGCATTATTACCACGGCTACACCGCCATATCAATTGACTTAGGCCGGCAAGCTCGGAGAACCGTCAGCCGTGATTATAGGCCGAAAGTTGTCCCTAGCTATACCCCTAAACAGGTATTTATTAGCCGAGTTCCCCTTGGCGTGAATAATCTGTGACAGTGCTCACCCAAAGTTTTGTATTCATTTAGACTAAACAGTAGGTTTATCCACTGTGCCCTTGGCCTATTTTCAGGTAAGGTGGGTATTAGCAATAAAACGCCCGTTTACAAACTACAACACCCGATAAAAATCGGGGAAACGCGAAGGAAGAGGTGAACTGATGGAACGCGAATCAATGGAATTCGATGTTGTTATCGTCGGTGCAGGGCCTGCAGGCTTGGCTACTGCGTGTCGATTAATGCAAATATCACAGGATTCAGGTAAAGAAATCACTGTCTGTGTGGTAGAAAAAGGCTCCGAAGTGGGCGCGCATATTCTATCGGGCGCAGTCTTCGAACCTAAGGTGCTAGATGAACTGTTCAGCGACTGGCGTGAAAAAGATGCCCCAGTGAAAACCGCTGTCACCCAGGATGAAATCTACCTGCTCAGCTCCGCCACAGAAGGCCGAGCCATGCCGAATGCCCTCGTGCCAAAAACCATGCACAACGAAGGCAATTACATTATCAGCGTTGGCAATTTGTCCCGTTGGCTTGCTAATCGTGCCGAAGAACTGGGTGTCGAAATTTTCCCCGGCTTTGCCGCGAGCGAACTGCTATTTAACGACGATAATAGCGTTAAAGGCATTTTAATTGGCGATATGGGCGTCGGCGCCGATGGTGAGCCTAAAGACAGTTACATGCCAGGCATGGAACTGCACGCTAAATATACCGTATTCTCCGAGGGTTGCCGCGGCCATTTAGGCAAACAACTTATCGAAAAATACCATCTAGATAACGGTAAAACACCCCAACATTACGGTCTTGGCTTTAAAGAAATTTGGAAAGTCCCCGCCGAGCAGCACGAGCAAGGCAAAGTCGTGCACACAGGTGGATGGCCATTAACCGATGGCGCCTCCGGCGGTGGTTTCCTCTACCATATGGAAGACAACCAGATTGCGGTCGGACTGATTATTGATTTGAATTATAAAAATCCACACTTAAGCCCCTTCGATGAGTTCCAGCGCTATAAAACCCACCCTGTGATCGCGAAATATCTGACCGGTGGTGAGCGTTTAAGCTATGGCGCCCGCGCTATTACTAAGGGCGGTTTAAACTCATTACCTAAGATGAGTTTCCCCGGAGGTCTTATCATAGGTTGCAATGCGGGTACCTTAAACTTTGCCAAAATCAAAGGCACCCACACCGCGATGAAGAGCGGTATCGTTGCGGCGGAAACCTTAGCCAAAGCCATGATGGCGGGTGTTGAGGGCGGTAAAGATCTCGACTGTTACCAAACCCACTTCGAAGAAAGCTGGTTACATGAAGAGCTGTATAAATCCCGCAACTTTGGCCCAGCAATGCACAAGTTTGGCACTTTGCTCGGTGGCGCCTTCAACTATATAGATCAAAACTGGTTTGGGGGTAAATTCCCTATCACATTGCGTGATGAACACCCTGATTACGCACAAATGGCGCCAGTGAGTGCTTACAGCAAAATTGATTACCCAAAACCCGATGGCAAGTTAAGCTTCGACAAACTGTCTTCCGTCTACCTGTCGAGCACTTTCCACGAGGAGGATCAACCCTGCCATTTGCGCCTCAAAGACAGCAGCATTCCACTGGGTATTAATCTGACTCAGTATAATGAACCTGCACAGCGCTACTGCCCAGCTGGGGTATATGAGATCGTCGAAGAAGCGGGTCAACCTAAGTTTGTGATCAATGCGCAAAACTGTATTCACTGCAAAACCTGCGACATTAAGGACCCCAGTCAAAACATCACTTGGGTAACACCTGAGGGCGGCGGCGGACCAAACTATCCGAATATGTAATCTAAACGAATAAGGCGCTCAAATGAGCGCCTTACTTTTGCTTGCTTAAAAGATACGTTTTGGTCACAATTGCGCCATAAAAATCACATGCGTTCAATCAGCAACTCATTTCCATCTATACTCTACATAATTAGATCTACCGCAAGACCAACGGGTTAGGCCAAATAAATGTCTTGATACGCTGTTTTATTCGGCAACCGACCTAGACTAAGGTTAACTTTTAACATTCCTGTCCGATAACCACTATTGTACAAGAGTGCGTCGACCGATATTTCCAAACGTCCAACACAGGCATATTGATATTTATGATATTGAATAACCTCACCATCAAACAGAAGATCCTGCTGACCGTGACATTTGCAGTGCTACTGTCGACCATACTCGTCGGCGTATTGAGCCAAAACAGCGCAAAAAGTGTCGTACAACAACGTATGCTCGGGTCGGAAATGCCCAGCTTAATGATGCAAATACGTAATAAAATTGAGTTGGATATCTCCAGCTTAATGAACGCGGCGGAGCAACTCGCTAACAGCCGTATGCTGCTGCAATGGCTCGAAAACGATCGCCCGCAGGAGCAAGAGCCCCAAGTGATAGCCCAATTAAAGGACATCACCCGTCAATATAAATTGGCCCAAGCCTCCTATGCCGATAGGCAAACCGCCGCCTATTACACTCAGGACGGTTTTTTGCGCGTGCTCACCCCCGCACAGGATGGCTGGTTTTTTGGCTATCGAGATAGTGGCCAAGAACGCATGTTGAACGTGTTTACCGAAGCTAATGGTGAGGTAAAACTCTTTATCAACTACCAGCAACCCAATGGTCGTGGCTTAGTCGGCCTCGCCAAATCCCTCGATGATATGGTGCGTTTACTCGGTTCTTTTAAAATTGAAGATACGGGGTTTGTTTACTTGGTCGATGCTAAGGGCGAAGTGAAACTCCACCCCGATCCACAGCAGATAGGTAACAGCAGCCTCAGCAGTTTGTACTCAGGCGCCAACTCAAGTTCATTGCTGAATCGTGGCGATTTCAATTTAATCGATCTAGAGATCAATGGCGAAAATACCTTTGTGGCCAGTAGCTATATTCCTTCAATGGATTGGTACTTGGTCGCCCAAGTCCCAGAGGCTGAGGTATTTGCGTTACTAAAAGATGCCGCCTACCAGATCCTTATTTGGACCCTGATTATTGCCGCTGGCTTTATTATGCTGGCGATTGTGGTCGCAGGCTCGGTCAGCCGCCCTATTGCCCAGGTCGCTACCATGTTCCGTGATATTGGTGAAGGTGAAGGTGATCTGCGTCAACGCTTACCCGTCAATGGCGAAGATGAAATTGCGCAGTTAGCTCAAGGATTTAACAGCTTTATCAGCAAGATCCAAGAATCGGTGATTGAGGTAGCGCAAACCAGTGAACAACTCGGGTTTTCGGCGAAGGATGTATCAAATCAAGCGCAGCAAACCTTAGAAGACAGCCACGAGCAGAAAGATCGCACTATGATGGTGGTCACCGCCATCAATGAGATGGGGGCAACGGTCAATGAAATCGCCAGCAATGCCGCCCAAGCTGCGGTTGCCGCTAAAGATGCCGATACCGAATCCAGCAGCGGACAAGTAGTCGTCACCCGCGCCCGCGATACCATTAATCAATTGTCTAAGGATGTGGAACAGGTCGGTGAAGTAATTGAATCCCTTGCGACTCACACTAAGTCCATTGGGGGGATTTTAGATGTGATCCGCGCCATTTCCGAACAAACGAATCTGTTGGCGCTAAATGCTGCTATTGAAGCCGCCCGCGCCGGTGAAGCGGGACGCGGTTTTGCCGTTGTGGCCGATGAAGTGCGCAACTTAGCATCACGTACTGCGGCATCGACCAACGAAGTGCAAGGAATGATAGACAAACTGCAGTCTGAGGCGAGTCGCGCCGTAGCGGCAATGGCACAGAGCCGTACTCGCTCCCATGAGGGGGTCGCTGCCGTCGATGAAGCCAGTCAATCCTTAGTCGGTATTAGTGATCGCATAGGTTTAATCAGCGATATGAACATTCAAGTGGCCGCCGCAACGGAAGAACAATCGACAGTAGTGGAGGATATCAACCGTAATGTGACTGAAATTAACGATATCACCCAACGCACCGCCAACACGGCCCAAGCCGCAGCGCAGGCGAGTCTTGCCCTGAATCAGTTAGCCCACCGCTTAGATACCTTAGTGGCTAAGTTTAAGGTGTAACACTTGATTCCAGCCCATAAAAAACGCCTTAGATGGAAATATCTAAGGCGTTTTTCTTTATTTTCGCGAATGCTTAATCCATAGCAATAAATTTAATCGTTAATGGATATTTATATACCTTACCCTCACTGGCTTTAATGATCCCAAGCACTGTGCACACAAGATCCAAAATAGCGAGCGCAATTAATAAGATAAACCCAATGCCAATAAACGCTAGCACGATACTGATAATCACATAGATCAGCAAACTCAGCTTAAAGTTCAAACAACTACGGCCACATCGATCGACAAATGCGGACTCTTCACGCTTCATCAGCCAGATAATCAAAGGACCAAGAATCGAGCCCAGCGGCACTAGGTATCCAACAAAGCTTGAGGCGTATACCAGTAAGCCAAAATCTTTATCACTTTTTGTCACAGGTTCAATCATAACGTCATCCCTGTTTTATCATTTGAATATAAATACTTATTTACCACTTGGCCCATATAAACGCATCTGCCAATCTTCGACCCTTTGGGTTGTTAAACGGCGCTGCAGACTATTAACCCAGCTCTGTGCTAAACCTTCGCAGGAGGCGAGTCGATCATAGGCACTAGCATCAAAGTGGGAGGAGAAATAGAGTGACATAGCCTCGGCTACACAGATATCGGTTCGACGCTCAAGCAATTCAATTTTATCCTGTAACTGAATGACTCCAGGGGTGAGTACACGGTAGAACCAGCCGCATAATTGGCTTTGCTGCATAGCCAAGGCGAAATCCCTGTGACCAAATTGCAGGTTTAACTTAAAACAGGGTGAACGGGGCTGAGTGACCTGCACTGTTACCTGACCAATCTGCAGGACATCACCAATATTCACTTGGGTTTCATTGAGCCCTACTGTGCTGATGTTTTCCCCCATACAGGGGGCATCTTCGAACCGAGTAATTAAATCCCAACGGCGATACTGACCATAGTGTTCACGGGGGAAATGATGCAGCACCCGGTCGAGTCCGCCATGGTGTTTAGGATCGGCCTGGGTATCTCCTTCGACATGGTCGAGATGTACTATCAGTTGTTCTGTTGCCTGCTTACCGTTAATCCCTGTTGAAATCCCTTCAATTTCTTGGATATTTGACCCTGAATACAATCCAGATAACTTGTTTACCAACAACATCGGTAACTCCCCTCTCAATGGCTGACGAGACATTAATACACCCGATGACACTTCAGCACACACCAGCAACTAAGGCCAGACTAAATAGCCACTTAAAATTGTAAATCCCTCGATCGGGCGAGCAAAACCTTGGCATTCTCTGGGAAGCTTATTGTGAAAAAAGCAGATGTCCCCGCATGCGAAACCTCATAGTAAAACATTTAAGTTCAATAATTTAGTGATTTAACACAACTTGATTACGCCCCGCCTCTTTTGCTTGATATAAGGCTAAATCGGCTCGTTTAATTAAATCTTCTACGGGTTCCTGCTCCTGAAATTCCGCTACGCCGATACTGGCCGTAATAGAGATGTGAATCCCGTTAACCTTAAGCTCCCGTTGAGAAATCGTCCGACAAATCCGTTCGGCAAGTTCCGCCGCTCGACTTAAGTCCATTTCTGGCACTAGGATTAAAAACTCCTCCCCTCCCCAACGGCACAACACATCTTGCTCCTTAAGTTGGCCGCGCAATAGATTGCATACGGTTTTCAATACGAGGTCGCCAATACTATGTCCGTAGTTATCATTCACTTTTTTAAAGTGATCTATGTCGAGCAACAAGATAGATAGGGTGGCTTGATCCGACTTGGCTTTCTCCAATGCGCGATGACAATACTCTTCAAACACTTGGCGGTTAGCGGCACCAGTGAGTTTATCCGTCGATGCCATGATCTCCAACTTACGTTGGTAGCGGCCCAAGGTCATATTGGAGATAAATAGAATGCCAATAGTTACCACTAGGCTCAGCGCCAAATTGCCCCAGAAGGTATTAAGGAGTTCTTGTTCCTGCGGGGCTTCTTCCTGCTCAACAATTAAATACCATTTAAACTCAGGGACTAAGCGGCTATTCAAATAGATGGTTTTATCATTTTTATGATAACTAAAAGCCGCACTCGGGCTAGTCAAAATACGCGTCGCTAAGGTGTCGAGGCCAGCACTGGTTTGCAATGAAGCGGCACCATCATATTCATCGCCATGTAGAGTCACATTGCCCTGTCTATCGGTAAAAAAAACCCGCCGATTATAACGTTTTTGATACAGCTCAATCAGTGACTTGACCTTCTCTACCGCTAATCCAACACCAGTAACACCAATAAACTTACCTTCAAAATCAAATACTTTGTAGTTTACAAATACGGTTGTCTTAGTACGATCCGCCGTATCTGCATCAATATTGATCTCATAATGCTCAGCCTCAGGCAAAGAGCGCACCCTAAAGTACCAAGCGTCATTTGGTTCAACATCTTGAATTTGCGTTAAAATACCCTTTGGATGGTAATAATTACGACTCTGCTCGGAGACAAAAAAACTCGTCACAGTGCCGTACTTTTCTTGGATTTCCTTCAAATACCGAATGAGCTTCTCTGGCTCTTGTTCGCGGTTTAATGTCCAATCTCGAACAAAGGTGTCCTGGGCCATCAAGGAAGAAATAAAAATGGGACGCAGCAGATCCTGTTGAATTTCTGAGTAAATATTATCGCTGGTGAGGGGTAAGGTATTACTCTCAATTTGCTGACTGAGTGAATCATGGGCAACTTTGTAACTGATACCGCTAGTGACCAAAAATGCAGCCAATAACAATACCGACAGCAACCAAATAAATTTCTTTTTATCATTCCAAACGTGATTGCCCATTCTCAACTCCAACGACGACATACTTTGAACGGCTTATTGTTTTTTAAGTATTTGAGCTAAACAAATGTTAACGCAATTATGTAACTGCCGCACAACATTTCAGCAATATGAACGTTCTAGGGGGGAATAACATTTTTTGGGTAAAAAAATACCCCGTTGGGGAAACGGGGCAAAACATGCGAAACAACAAGGTGGGAGAAAAGCATCAGAAAACGTTAAGGGACAAGTGCTATTCGTCACTGTGAATAATCTACCAAGCCTAAATGACAAAAAGATGACTCAAGCCCTAAATAACAACTCTTAAGCCCGTTCTTTTGTCTCTAAATACTGTTTCAGTGCATCCCCAGGAATGGAACTGTCAGTCGCCACCGCAAACGCCGCCCAGATAGCACCTTCGGCCATGGCTTGGGTAATCGTCTGCCCCAGGCACAAGCTATGTATTAATCCTGCCGCATAGGCATCTCCGGCACCTGTGGTATCGACGACTTTAGTGGGAACCGCGGGGACATGCTGCACCTGATCTTGGGTATATACCTTGGCCCCGTTAATGCCGTCGGTAACCACAAAGTAACGGAGTGAATCCCCAGCAATACTCACACCATAGTCCCAGAATGCGGCTTCACATCGCCCCTGCATATCACTCGCAGATGCCAATAGCACATGGCAGGGCCTTGGCCTATCGTCCTTAGCTAATTGCGCCACAACGAGGCAGTGGTCTAGTGCTGTTTTTGCCCAACTGGCGACCCCCTCGGCCGAGGTATTAAAATACAGTGCATCCCACTGCTGCCACTTGGGTGGCACAGATAATTCAAATATCGGTCTTTGGGGGCGAATAATAGTGCGCTCACCGTCGGGGGTCATCACAAGCAGCATTTCACAGGTATTGCCATGGCGGCGCTGCACCAAACGACAATCGAGCCCTTGCGTACTCGCCTCTGCAATGACCCAATCCCCCATTTCATCCCGGCCGACCTGGCTAACCAGTGCGACCCTATGACCCGCCCATACTAGGCCGAGCCCGGTATTCGCCCCACCTCCGCCCAGCCTTTGTCCACCGTCTTGATAATGAAAGCGACCACCTGTTTTTAATGGTTTATCAAGTAATAAAATTCGATCACAGTTGAGATTGGCAACCAGCAAAATATTCGCCATTACACGGCTCCAGAAAGGGTGGAAAGAAAAGCGCCAGTTTAGAGACAAGAAGTGCTCCCAATCTAGACCAAAATCCCCTTAGGGACAATCCGGGGCTAAGCATATCAGGATGAGGATATAGGGTAAGGCGATATCGGCTCTACCAAGAAGAATGAATACGTTGGAGTTTTATAACACTGAGGTCGAGCCAATAAAAAAGAATATCTGTTATTGAAGGAGCGGGTGGAGCAGCAGGCCACAGTGGAGGAACCTAACTGCCCCTTAAAATGACAACCCAATTAACCTATCGGCGTCAATGGTGATAGGGAGGTCAATTTCACTTCGAGCTGCCAATCGACGACCACCATATCAGAGGGTTGCCAGCTCTCATCAACCCACTCGTAAATCAGCCCAGGATCCTCCTCGGCATTGACTAACAGACGACGTCCATCCTTTAAAACTAACGTATAATCAAGCCCTTGAGCATCAACACTCTCTATGTCCCCCAAGACGTTATGATGAATGGCCGAAATGGTTCCTGTCGCCTTTACGGCTTGGGCCCCCTTAGCTCCGCTGTAAAATTTTAATGCCTCGTTGGCCGCGGGTTTATGAAATATAAACTCCTCTGTCACGCCCACTACGAGCGACGGGTCAAGTTCATACCAGGCGGGTATCCATAATGCGTTCATTGTCATCCCGTTATATCCTGCATAATAATGTTACGGACGGGATCATTCTGCCTTAACCTAGAGAGAGAAAATACTGTTCAAAGATAAAATAATTTTTACCGTACTCAGCCCCAAATTATCCCCTTTGACACAGCAATAAAAGACTGAACAACAAGGTCATATCATCAGGATGCGATCTAGGACACTCGTATTGGACTCTCTTTATCTTTCTGTTAGTTTGGGAAAACGAATAGGTAAAATGACACATTCTGTTAGCACAGTGATCCTAGAGCGAACCTGAGCGTATACAGTCGCATTACTGATAAGCCTTTACCACGCTTGCATTGCAGGCCTACAAATATGGAGTTTGCTTGCCCTATGGAAAAGCCGAACATGCAAAACCCTCAATCCCTCAAACTCACGGGTGATAATGAGGCGCAAAAACGTCAAGCACTAAAGCAATATTTTAATCAGACCTGGACACAGTACGAATCACTGTTTGATCTTATCCAACAGGATTGCGCCTACTATCTAAAAGCCGAGCCGCTACGCCATCCATTGATCTTTTATTTTGGCCATACGGCGACATTTTACATCAATAAACTCATGCTCGGTAAATACCTCGATGTACGGGTTAATGATCATTTTGAGTCGATGTTTGCCATAGGTGTCGATGAGATGTCCTGGGATGATTTAAATGACACCCATTACCAATGGCCCAGCGTGTCGGATGTTCGCCAATATCGTCAACAGGTGAAAGAAGTGGTTAACAGGGTCATAGACACTATGCCACTGCCATTGCCAATAACCCAAGAGAGCCCTGCCTGGATCATTCTGATGGGGATTGAGCATGAACGTATCCACTTAGAAACCTCATCCGTCATCATACGCCAACTGCCACTCGAGCATGTCGCTCCTAACCCACTCTGGCCCGAATGCCATGACTCGGATGTCGCCGAGCCCAATCAACTCATTGCCGTGGCAGGGCAAAAAATAACCCTAGGAAAACAGGAAGCGGATCAAACCTATGGTTGGGATAACGAATACGGTAATAAATCCTTTAAGGTAGCCGATTTTAAAGCATCAAAGTTTTTAGTCACCAATCAAGAATATCTCGCCTTCGTTACGGCGGGTGGATATCAAACGGCGCATTTTTGGAATGAAGAAGGTCAAGCCTGGCTCGCCTATACACAGGCCAAAATGCCACGTTTTTGGCGCCAGCGGGAGGGAAAATGGTGGCAACGCAATTTGACGACAGAAATCCCTCTCCCCTTGAATTGGCCTGTGGAGGTGAACCAGCTCGAAGCTAAGGCTTTCTGCAATTGGAAATCCAAGCAAAATCAAAGTAATATTCGTTTACTCACCGAAGCAGAATGGTACATTCTTCGGCAAAATATTCCCGTCGATGCGCCAGATTGGCAGGAGGCCCCTGGCAATATCGCCCTAGCCTACTACGCCTCTTCCTGCCCAGCCAATCGGTTCGAACATAATGGGTTTTTCGACATTATTGGCAACGTCTGGCAATGGACAGAAACGGCAATGGATGGCTTTAACGGTTTTGCCGTGCACCCTCTGTACGACGATTTCTCGACCCCGACCTTCGACGGTAAACATAACCTCATCAAGGGCGGTTCTTGGATTTCCACGGGGAATGAAGCAATTGCCTCCTCACGCTACGCATTCCGGCGCCACTTCTATCAACATGCGGGCTTTCGCTATGTGGAGTCCCTACAAAATCCTGCCCAAATGGCCGAGGTCAACGTGTACGAAACCGATGAACTGATTTCCCAATACCTTGAATTTCACTATGGTGCCAAATATTTCGGTGTCGCTAACTTCTGCGTTAATGGCGTGCAGCAAGCCCTGAGTGAAATTCAACTCACCCATACAGTTAAAGCACTCGATATTGGCTGCTCCGTCGGACGCGCCAGTTTTGAACTAGCAAAAGTGTTCGATCATGTGGATGGTATCGACTTTTCGGCGCGTTTTATTCAACAGGCCTACGCGCTGACCGAACAGGGTGAGAAGCGCTACACCATTCGCACTGAGGGTGACTTGCAGGAGTTTAAGAGTGCGAGTCTGGCTAAACTGGGTTACCAAAATGAGGCTAAAAAAGTCAACTTTATGCAGGGAGATGCCTGCAATCTAAAGCCCATCTACACAGGTTACGATTTAGTGTATGCCTCGAATCTTATCGATAGATTACAAGATCCTAAACATTTCCTCGCCAGTATTGGCCAGCGGATTAACCAAGGTGGATACCTTGTGATTGCTTCGCCATACACTTGGCTTGAAGATTATACGCCGAAGGATAAATGGCTAGGTGGCGTTAAAGTCAAAGGCGAGAACTTCACCACCTTAGACGGCTTAACCGAAACCTTAATCGGCCAATTTGAGCTGGTTGCGGTGAAGGAGATTCCCTTCGTGATCCGCGAGACTAAACGTAAATTCCAACATTCCATCTCGGAAATGACCATTTGGCGTAAACGCTGATCCCATGTATTAGTGTGCTGTTATTAAGTCATACCATAAAAATATCCGCCAGAAATCCATTTCTGGCGGATGTGTAACATCCAGCTCAGTCATATTATTTGCAGCACCAAAATGGTGAGAACACTGCAAGAGGATATAGAGCTAACCTACACCTTAAACTGTGCCGTTGTTAAACCAAGTTGATTGGCTAAACCCAATAAGCTGCGTGTACTCGCCGCCACTTGGCTGATCGCCGCACTGTTCTCCTCCGCCGCCACGCTTAACCCTGCAATCCCCTGGGCAATTGTGGCCGACACTGTTGTTTGCTCCTCCGCAGCGGTAGCCGTTTGGATCATTAATGCCTTTAAGGTTTCCAAACGCACAGCGATATCATCCACTGCGGATTGCATGCCGTCGGCATCTTCCGCGGTTTTTGATGCCTCGGTTGTACAAGTCACACTATGCTGCGCCAATACACTCGACTGCTGCTGAATCCCCTGTAGTACATGACCAATATCCTGAGTCGCCAACTGAACCTTAACCGCTAATTGACGCACCTCATCGGCCACCACAGCAAAGCCACGGCCATGCTCGCCGGCTCTCGCGGCTTCAATCGCAGCATTGAGGGATAATAGGTTTGTCTGTTCGGCAATGGCATTAATCACCGCCAATACTGAGCCGATTTTCTGACTGTCGGCCTCAAGACTACCCACCTGTTGATGAATAGTCGCAAAGCTGTCTAAGGTAATTTTCAAACTTTGGCGGGTACTCGCAAGATTTTGCGACAGAATGCCACTCGAATGAGTGCAAGCGGACACTTCATCGGAGGATTTCATGGTGTTAGCGCTAATTTCTGCCGCGGCATAACTCATTTCTTCGACAGCGGTTGCAAGCATATCCGTTTCTTTCGCCTGCATTTGAATGCTGCAATCGGCTTGGGTCATGGCGGCAGAGTTTTGTTCGGCGGCGAATTCGAGTTCATGCCCAACACCCACCAACTGGCTAATGATTTCTTTGAGCTTAGTTTGCATCCGCGCTAGCCAACTCATCAGATGATTATCGGAATGCCTGTGGGGCAAACTATGGGTCAAATCACCGGAGGCGATCATACTGGTCAACTGGCACATATCCTCGGGCTCACCGCCTAAGGGGGTAAGCACAAAGCGGGTAACCCACTTAGCCGCAGCAATGGCAAGCACTATGGATAAAACACAGATAATTAAGCCTATGTACATCATGCGATAAGCTGGTGCAGCGATTTCGCTTACATCAATCTCGGCCATCAGTCCCCACTTCAATCCCATCTCTATCACTGGGGAATAGGCTGATACCACAAAATTATTATTGTAATCATATAGCTGCATCACGCCTTCCTCACCTGCTAGCGCCGCTTTTACTGCGAGAGTATCGACCCCATTGTGGGCGACAGAACCCGCAAATGAAGCCGATACGGTCCGTTTAACCGGATCGAGAAAAGAGTCGGAACGCATGCGATTATCTGGGCCGATAAGATAAGTTTCACCTGTGTCCCCCATGCCTTCACGAATTTGCATGACTCGATTAATTCGCTCAATCGAGACCTGTGCAGCAACCACGATCCGCTGCTGATTGTACTGAATCGCTTGACCGATAAATGCCGCAGGTTGACCATTTGAAGGAGCGTATGCCGAAAAATCCTGTAGCAACACAGCTTCTGATGAGGCTAATGCCCGCTCAAATAACTGTGCCAGTCCAGAGGTACGATAGGGGCCAGTCCGCAAATTAGTCCCATAATCCGGCTCCTTTGCCACGGTATAAAATACACTGCCATCGTCCTTAATAATAAAAAGATCATAGAAACCAAGAAGTTTATTAAGGGATTTTAGGGTTTGATCTAACCCAGATATAGAGTCAAGATTTGGCTGACTCGCAATAATGGCACTCACCGACTGTAGGTTATCGGAGAAGTCTTGAAACATGCCGCTAATCTGTCGCTGCTTTATCTCACGCACTGCGATAAGCCGCGACTGGGCTTCGGTAAATAACTCATTTCGAGCGAGGTAAGTGACGCTTGCCGTCGCCACTACCAGAGGCAATAGCACTATTAATAAGCTGATCAGTTGAATCTTACGAGTAAAACCCATGGGATGACTCCTTGTCGCACAACAAATTCCATTTTGATTTACTATAGGATAAGAACTCTCGCTAAACAAAGCGCGGCGATTTATTTTAATAGTGCAACCGCGAAACTTGATATAACAACATAATGTACAAGCGTATTTTTTGGTGTCACCCCGTTAATCTCCCTTAAATATTAAACAGAATAACGACAGGTAAATGCGCAGATAGAGCGTGCAAACCTTATCCAGCCCTCCCACCGAAAATAATGTATGGAAATTTACCAAATATGCATATAAATTCATCCAAAGCCAATTTATAGGGGAATGCTCATGGGTTTAATTGAACAAGTATCAGTCGCTAAAAAAGCTAATATCTACTTTGACGGTAAAGTTGCCAGCCGCAGTGTATTTTTTGCCGACGGCAGTAAGCAAACTTTAGGTGTAGTGCTGCCTGGAGAATATGAATTCTCGACTTCTCAGGGTGAAATCATGGAAGTCACCAGCGGTACATTTGAAGTCCAGCTCCCTGAGGCTTCAACCTGGGAAACCTTCGAAGCAGGCACACAATTTGAGCTTGCCGCCAATGTTAGCTTCAAAATCCGCAATACAGCCATTGCCGAATATTGCTGCAGTTACCTCTAATCATCTTGATTGAGTGAAAGTTTCAATATCAATAGTGAATAGAATGCCCACTGTGATGCTTTATCTCAGCACTGTGGGTATTTTGTCCCGCCAGATTATTTTTCCTTGCCACGATCGCATTATCAGAATGCTTTATCCGTCTGGCATTTATCAACCTAGCCATTTTATCAAACTAAATCAGCTCAGTTTAAATCTCTCGACTCAAAGCATACGAAATCGAGCATGTTAGAATCGTCGATTAAAACAATACTAGACGACCGGTCTAATTTAACTTATGCTACGCCACATGAAAATTGAAACTCAATCCACTCGCCAGCACATTCTCGACATCGGCTATAAGCTGATCCTACGAAAGGGCTTCTCCAGCGTCGGCTTATCCCTACTGCTGCAGGCCGCCGAAGTGCCTAAAGGCTCGTTTTATCATTACTTCAAATCCAAAGAACAATTTGGCGAAGCGCTGATAACTGATTATTTTGAGAAATATCAGTTAGATTTAGACGCATTATTCAATAACTCGACACTGACGGGCTATCAACGCTTAATGCAGTACTGGCAACAATGGTTGCATGTGCAAGCCGATGGCTGCGTAGATCAAAAGTGCCTCGTCGTGAAACTCAGTGCCGAAGTGGCCGACTTATCCGAAGCCATGCGCCTTGCCTTATTGAAAGGTTCCGCCGGCATCATAGACAGGTTAACCACCTGTGTTCAAGTGGGCATAAACGATGGCTCAATCGCTAAGCAAGATCCACAATCGAGTGCTGAAATGTTGTATCACATGTGGTTAGGCGCCAGCTTGATGAACAAGTTAGGCCACAGCCCCGCGGCACTCGAACGTGCGCTCGTGACGACTAAAGCCATTTTAACACCTAAAACGGCCCCTTAATCTAAACCGACTCAAAACTAATATTGGCTGATATTGATCAGCCAAGGATTTTTAAAAATACCGTTTCACGCTCCGACATTAGACGACTGGTCTACTAATTTAAAGGCGCTAATTAATACAACGTATTTAACGCAGCGCATTTAACACTGCTAATTTAAAGTAGCTCACTTAAGGTAATAAGGGATAAAATCATCCATGCTAAATTTTAACTATTACAACCCGACCCGCATACGTTTTGGTAAAGACACTATCGCCGAAATTGATGCTTTAGTGCCTAGCGATGCTAAAGTCATGATCCTCTTTGGCGGCAGCAGTGCTAGAAAAACAGGCACGTTAGACGAAGTTAAACGGTCATTGGGTAATCGTGTCGTCGTCGAGTTCGATGGCATCGAGCCAAACCCAACCTATGAAACCTTAATGAAAGCCGTTGCCCAAGTGCGCGAACAGAAGATCGACTTCCTCCTCGCAGTGGGTGGTGGTTCGGTTATCGATGGCACTAAATTTGTTGCCGCGGCTGCGGTATTCGACGGTGAACCTTGGGATATTCTCACTAGCTGGGGCGCAAAAGTGACTCAAGCTATGCCCTTTGGCTCAGTATTAACCTTGCCAGCGACGGGTTCAGAGATGAACAACGCCAGCGTAGTGACCCGTAAATCACTGCAGGCTAAGCTGCCATTCCGTAATGACTTGGTTTATCCGCAATTCTCAATACTCGACCCGACAAAAACCTTCACCCTGCCAGAACGTCAAGTGGCCAACGGTGTGGTCGATGCTTTTGTGCATATCACAGAGCAGTACCTAACATACCCAGTCAACGCCGCCGTACAGGACAGATTTGCCGAAGGTCTGTTACAAACCTTGATTGAGCTTGGTCCACAAGTGCTCGTTCAACCGGAAGACTACGACATTCGCGCTAACTTAATGTGGGTCGCCACTATGGCACTCAACGGCACGATTGGTGTCGGTGTTCCCCACGATTGGGCAACCCACATGATAGGCCATGAACTGACTGCACTTTACGACATCGACCATGCACGTACATTGGCAATCGTACTGCCTGCCCTGCTGCAATGCACAAAAGAGGCTAAGCGTGAAAAGTTACTTCAATACGCCGACCGAGTGTGGCACATCACCACAGGTTCCGATGACGAACGCATCGATGCCGCCATTGCAAAAACCAAGGCTTTCTTCGAAGCCATGGGCATACCGACACATTTATCTGCCTATGATCTCGATGCCAGCCATGTTGATACTGTCGTGAAGCAGCTTGAACTGCACGGCATGGTGGCGCTCGGCGAACACGGCAATATTGACCCAGCAATGAGTCGTGACATTTTGACCTTAGCCCTATAACGTCAAATGCTATCTTGATTGAACTTAGCTTGAAATGAATAAAGACAAGCACGCGAGTGTGCTAAATGCGGTAAAAACAGCTATCGCACCATAATGGTGCGATAGCTAAAAAATGCACTATAACTGCCGAAAACTCGTCCATACTGCCGTTATTGTTGCGTATGTTCGTGCGAAAGAACGGCTGTAAAACCTATTTCCTTCATGATTTTTGATGGAAAAGAGACTAATCTTGATTAACTTCCCCTAACTGATACAAGGGCTCTTGCATGCGCACATTCACACTCATAGGCCTATTGCTGCTTAGCATGCTGGCACAGGCAACTGTGTATAAATGGGTCGATAAGGATGGGAAAGTTCATTACTCTGATGAGCCACATGCTAATGCAGAAGTGGTTGAGTTAAAAGAAAAAACCTTGAATCAAATCACCTTACCCCCTCCCCAGAACGATTCGAGCAATAACAGTCAAGTGATTGAAAACATGGCTTACCAAGTCAATATCACCTCACCTGAAGAGGAAGCGACGGTCAGGGATAATAATGGCGATTTTGAAGTTATCGCCACTGTAACCCCCGAGATTAAGGGCCGATACCTGATGGTGTTAAAACTCGATGGACAAGTGGTTGGCAAACCCCAAGTCGGCGGCATATTTAAAATCACCAACATAGATAGGGGCGAACATACCCTTGTTGTTGACGCTATGACTCAAAACGGCAAAGTCTTTGCATCTAGTTCACCAAGAAAGATATTTCTTCATCAAGCGGCGATGAGTCAAACCCCAAAGAAACAACCAAAATCCAATTAAAACATTTAATAACAATGGATTAGGTTATTCAGACTAAATTAAACCGTTTGATGGAGTCGAGTTGCAGCTTGCACCAGATTGGTGCACCATGGTGGTGCAACTTTATTTTCAGGAACGGTCGATGGACAAAGAGACTCTGCTTAATCATTTAGTCACCGCGGTACTTGTCATAGATAAGGATCTCAAACCTTGCTATGCCAATGCTGCGGCAGAGCAACTGTTAGGTGTGGGTAGTCATAGACTGATAGAGCAAGCATTGCCGGAACATTATCAAATTCTCGGTGTAGAGGCTCAATTGCTGAGTGATGCCGTACAAGCCAGCCAAGGATTAACGGTCAATACTGCCACACTCGTCACTCTAGATGGCCAACATCACACAGTGGATCTCACACTGATCCCCCTCGAAGATGAGGCACAACTGAGCCTGCTCGAGCTGCGTCAAGTCGACCAACAGAGGCGTATCCACCAGCAACTGAGTCAAGATGCACAACAGCAAGCGGCGCAGTTTTTAGTGCGTAACTTAGCCCACGAGATCAAAAATCCCCTCGGCGGTCTGCGCGGCGCAGCGCAGCTATTATCCCGGGAACTCGAAGATCCCGCACAAAAGGAATTTACCAGCCTTATCATAGAACAGGCCGATCGCCTACGTGGCTTAGTCGACCGCCTATTAGGCCCTCAACGACCTACGCAACATAATCTGCATAACATCCATCAAGTCGTGCAGAAGGTGTACAAACTGGTTGAAATGACGCTGCCCGCCAATATCCAGCTTAAGCGAGACTACGATCCGTCCATTCCCGATATCGAGATGGACCCAGATCAAATGCAGCAGGCCGTGCTCAACATTTTACAGAATGCAGTGCAGGCACTTGAGCATACGGGCGGCGAGATTTTGGTCCGTACTCGCACTCAACACCAAGTAACTATCGGCTCACAGCGACATAAGCTGGTGCTGACATTATCGATTATCGACAATGGCCCAGGCATACCGACCGAGTTAATGGATACGCTGTTTTACCCTATGGTCACAAGCCGCGAGCAAGGTTCAGGGCTAGGTTTGTCAATAGCCCATAATATTGCCCGCTTACATTCGGGCAGAATCGATTGTCTCTCCAGCGCAGGGCATACCGAATTTATTATTTCTCTACCGATTTTAAGCGCCAAATAATTGCGACAGCACCAACCCATACCGTATGAGGAAGCAAGATGCGAATGAGTGAACAAGTGTGGATCCTCGACGATGATAGCTCGATACGTTGGGTGCTAGAAAGAGCACTCCAAGGTGCCAAACTCAGCACCGCCAGCTTTGCCGCGGCTGAGTCACTGTGGCAGGCATTAGAGATCTCTCAGCCTAGGGTAATAGTGTCGGATATCCGCATGCCTGGGACGGATGGGCTCAGCCTACTCGAAAGGCTGCAAATCCATTACCCCCATATTCCCGTGATCATTATGACGGCGCACTCGGACTTAGACAGTGCCGTCAGCGCCTATCAAGCGGGTGCATTTGAGTATCTGCCCAAACCCTTCGACATCGATGAGGCCATCTCCCTCGTCGAACGAGCCCTCACCCATGCTACGGAGCAGAGCCCAGCACCCGTGCAGGAAACCCAAGTCAAAACCCCCGAAATCATAGGTGAAGCGCCGGCGATGCAGGAGGTATTTCGCGCCATAGGCAGGCTTTCACGCTCATCCATCAGCGTGCTCATTAATGGCCAATCGGGGACGGGCAAAGAACTGGTTGCAGGGGCATTACACAAACACAGTCCCCGCAAAGATAAGCCATTTATCGCCTTGAACATGGCGGCAATTCCAAAGGATTTAATCGAGTCTGAACTATTCGGCCACGAAAAAGGTGCCTTCACCGGCGCCGCCAATGTGCGCCAAGGCCGCTTCGAGCAAGCTAACGGTGGCACGCTCTTTTTAGATGAAATCGGCGATATGCCGCTGGATGTCCAAACACGACTGCTACGGGTCCTCGCCGATGGCCAGTTCTACCGCGTCGGCGGCCACAGTGCGGTGCAAGTCGATGTACGCATCATTGCCGCAACCCATCAAGATCTGGAGCAGCTGGTACAAAAAGGTGGTTTTAGGGAAGATTTGTTCCATCGTCTTAACGTTATTCGCGTGCACTTGCCGCCACTATCACAACGCCGTGAGGACATACCCCAGCTCGCCACCCATTTTCTGGCCTCGGCGGCGAAGGAAATCGGCGTAGAAACTAAGATAATGACCAAAGAAACGGCGGCTAAGCTCTCGCAGCTCCCTTGGCCAGGTAACGTAAGGCAGCTCGAAAACACCTGTCGTTGGTTAACAGTCATGGCATCGGGACAGGAAATTTTACCCCAGGATTTACCGCCTGAACTGCTAAAGGAGCCTGTGAGTGTGACTCACGCCGCAAGGGGGGGGCAAGATTGGCAAGCGGCCTTAACCGAATGGATAGATCAAAAACTCTCGGAGGGAAATAGCGATCTATTGACCGAAGTGCAGCCCGCTTTCGAGCGTATTCTGCTAGAAACTGCACTGCGCCATACCCAAGGCCATAAACAAGAAGCGGCGAAACGTTTAGGTTGGGGGCGCAATACGCTAACGCGGAAATTAAAAGAGTTGTCTATGGATTAAGCATTACTCACCAATAATAGCGGTATTGACTTATTCATAGACAACAAAAAGGGATATTTTCATATCCCTTTTCTATCAATTCATTCTATGGCGACTAGCGACAATTAAATGCGCTAAATACCAACAAATTAGAATTGATAATGTACACCGACAGCAAATTGCTTAATATCTGTGTCAATATCTTTTAATCCTAAATAGTTATTATCAGCATCTAACTCACCCGTGGTGACATCATAACTGACACGAATATTGAGGTGCTCAGTCACTGCAGCATTAATACCGACACCGTAGGTCCAACCGAAACCGGTCAAGTCTTCATCAAAACCATTGCCATCGAGCACAATTGCCATAGAAGCGATACCCACTTTGCCGTAAACAGAGAAAATATCATTGATTTGTGCGGTAAATTTAGGTGTAAAGCTTAATGCGCCAGCGCTAACATCGATGTCCTTATCGCCTAGATCACCAGTGGCAAATAGGTTAGCTTCTAAACCAAACCAGTCGTTGAAGTTATAACCGCCGTAAGCGCCAAAACCCGTACCTGACTGAGAGTCAGTAAAATCATCACCATCGATTGTGACTTTATTCAATGCACCGCCCACATAAAATCCTGTTGTGTCGGTTGCCGCAGAAACTTGAGCTGTCGCTAATATTGATAATAAAGAAATGGTAACTAAAGATAATTTTTTCATCATACTTCCCTAATGATTTAAGCCAATAACTAAATGCTGCGGATATTACAGCAAATCGATAAGAAGAGTTATCGGCAACAAAAATTAAATACATGTTATACAGGATTGGTTCAGTTTTAAATAAGCGGCTCATAGAAGAACCGCCCACAACCGTAGACTTAATTAAATCGCTGCACCTCATCTTAAATTTACGGATTGAGGCTAGGCTCAAGTTTCACCGGATCTTGGTGAATAATCACCTCGGCATCTTCAAATGCGCCCCTGACTCGTAAGCCCGTGGTATCGGCGATACTGTGGGCCTCATTTAAACTTAAATTACCATCGAGTTCTAAATGAAATTGAATAAAAACAGTTTTACCCGCCTGCCGAGTCCGTAAATCATGCAACCCTTGCACCCGTGGGTCCTCCTTCGCAATTTGCTTGATCATCTGACGGGTTTCTTCATCTAACTCTCGATCTAACAGCGCTTGAATCGAACGATAACCCAGATTAAAGGCTTGCTGCCCAATATATAAAGCAATTAACACCGCAAATAATCCATCTGCCCACCACCAGCCATACTGGGATAAGACTAATGCCAACAACACCGCTGCATTGAGGAATAAGTCGGACTTATAGTGCAATGAATCGGCTTCCACCACAGTGCTATTAGTTGCGGCGAGCGCCCGTTTTTGCAACATCACCAGCGCCAGTGTCAACACTATAGCAACCACAGAAACCCCAACGCCTAGGGTGGCATGCTCCACAGGCGCAGGAGTAATAAGGCGTTCTCCGCCATAAAACAGCAGCAAAAAAGCGGAGCCCATAATAAAGGCGGACTGGGCGAGGGATGCTAAGGGTTCTGCTTTTCCGTGGCCATATCTATGGTCGTGATCGGCGGGCACTATCGCGTAGCGAATGGCAACAAAATTGATAATAGAAGCGAGTGCGTCGGCAAAGGAATCCGTCAGAGACGCCAACATACTGGCAGAACCTGAGTATAACCAAGCCAATAGCTTGATAGTAATAAGGGTCAAAGCGGTAGCCACAGAAGCGCGGCTAGCCAGTTTGACCCAAAAATCGTATTGGGAAGTTTGAGTCATTGGGGGTCTATATCGGGAAGCTATGACTCTATTGTATATCAGCTAAGTCGCTTAACTGCGAGGTTCTTTAACGACTTGTGCTTCAAATCGCGCTTTAAATTTAGCCTGCTGCTCCGGCGTCAGCAGATTGTAAATTTGGTTCTGCACCTTCATACGCTCAATGGCATGCTCTTGACGCTTCTCTTGCTGTGCACTGAGCATTGCCTTAGCCTGCGTTTCATCGAAGGTAGCGGAGGTAATTAAGGCTTGCATCTCCGCACGATGGGCCAAACGCTGCTCTTTCGTTGGTCGATCTTCACTACGAGTGGCACGCTGCTCGGCAAACAATTGTTTAATGTCGGCCTTCTGTGCATCGGTTAAATCGAGCCCTTCAAACATTCTGTGCATACCATCATGGGCCATTCGATCTCCATTTCTATGGAACTCACCCATTGAATGGTCACAGCCTTGAATCGGTTCGGCATTGACCGTTGTCGCGAATACGGCTGAGCTTGCTAATAAGGCAAATAGGCCCGCTTTTAAAGGAGATAATGTTTTCATCATGTTAACCTCAATAGTTCAACTTTATGTTGTGAAGATAAGACACAGTGACGACCCTTTTAAAAGCCAAATCACTTTCGACCCTTACAGTCTAAAGGGCTATATGTAAGTGAGGGCGTTGCCTGAGTAAATCACTGTAAAGTTGTATCAATTCAAAAGGTGGCCGACATTCAGTCATTGATGCACCTTGAATTGAAACACCCTAGGCGCTCTGAAACTCGTATCTTGAGGTAGCTTAGGTGTAGCAGATCCCTATTCTTTACTTTGGCTTACATTGCTACACAGCAATTGACATCAAAACGGGTATACTCTGCCAAAGCACTAAAGCACCTGAGATAATCGGGCGCAAAAGGCCATATTACAGAGATTAAGGAACAGTATGAGTCGGATATTATTAATCGATGACGATCTGGGTCTATCGGAACTCCTCGGGCAATTACTCGAACTAGAAGGGTTCAAGTTAACGCTGGCCTACGATGGTAAACAGGGTCTGGAGTTGGCCTTGGCGACGGATTACGATTTGATCCTACTCGATGTGATGTTACCTAAGTTGAACGGCTTCGAAGTGCTACGCGCCCTGCGTCAACATAAGCAAACCCCAGTGTTAATGCTGACCGCCCGCGGTGATGAAATCGACCGCGTGGTTGGCCTTGAAATCGGTGCCGACGACTACCTGCCTAAACCCTTTAACGACAGAGAACTGATCGCCCGTATTCGTGCCATTATTCGCCGCGCCCATTTAACGGCCCAAGAAATTCATGCGACTCCGGCACAGGAATTTGGCGATTTACGTTTGGATCCTTCCCGTCAAGAGGCTTACTGTAACGAGCAGTTGATCATACTCACTGGCACAGAATTTACCCTGCTGCATACCCTAGCGCTGCACGCTGGCGAGTTGATGAATAAGGAAGAATTAAACGAAATTGTGCTCGGTAAAAAACTCATGCCCTTCGATCGCAGTTTAGATATGCATCTATCCAATTTACGGAAAAAACTCCCCGAGCGTAGCGATGGTAGGCCGAGGGTGAAAACTATCCGTGGCAAAGGCTATATTTGGTTACCCTAACGGCGGAGTCGACTGTGCCTAATCGCTTATTTATCAAACTATTGCTCGGATTTTGGCTCTGCAGCTCGCTGATCATTGCCTTGGTTGGCCTATTGCCCTTGCTACAACAAAATCACGATAGGGCCCCCATTCCACCGCACCTTGAAAAAATGCTCGCCACGGTCGCATTACGCATCCAAGAAAATCCGACTCTGCTTAAATCAGATTTTCTGCGCCGCTGGGAAAGGCATAGGGATATGGAGGGTAAACCATTACGGCTGTATTTAGTGAACAACCAAGGACAAGTGCTCAACACCAATAGGGTCAGCCGTGGTGTTCGCAGCTTTATGTTGATGGCCGATGAAGAAAAACAACCTATTAGCCATCAATTTAAAGATGAATTGGTTTTCGGCCCCCATCAATTCACCCTCGGAGGTGAAACCTATTTTATCTATGGCCGCCTACCGGATATCCATCCGCGCCCCTGGTTTTTCTTCTTCATTGAAAACAAGCTGTTAACCCTAAGTCTAGCGATTGTACTCTCGGGATTACTCTGTGGCCTGCTCGCATGGCATCTAGGCAAGGCATTAAATTCACTTAAAAAGAGTGCCAATGCCCTCGCCGAGGGTGATCTAAGCAACCGCGTCGATAGGGCGACAACCCAGCGTAATGATGAAATTGGCCAGCTTGCCAGCGCCTTTAATAGCATGGCGGACTCCATTGAAGCCATGGTGAACAACCAACAGAGATTGATGGGCGATATTTCCCATGAGCTACGCACTCCCTTGACCCGGTTGCAGCTATCCTTAGCCCTAGCCCGTAAAAAAGGGCAGCAAACCACAGAGACAGACCGCATCGCCTACGAGGCCGAACAGTTAGAGAAACTGATCGCCGAATTACTCGAGTTATCGCGGGTTAAACTCAATACTAACGAAACTAAAGTCAAGTTAGGCCTAGCCGAATCCTTAAGCCAAGTATTGGATGATGCAGAATTTGAAGCCGCTCAACAGGGTAAAAAAATCACCATAGAGATCGACGAAGCGATTGAATTTGCCCAATTTCCTAAATCACTTTCCCGCGCGATTGAAAATCTGCTGCGTAATGCAATTCGCTACGCCGCAAGCGACATTCACCTGCACGCAAGCGAAACGGCTGAGCAAGTACAAATCACGATAACGGACGATGGTCCGGGCATAGATGCCGCCGAACTCGATGCCATCTTTAAACCTTTCTACCGCCCCGACTCGGCACGGCAAAGAGAAAGCGGCGGCTGGGGACTCGGACTGGCAATCACCGAGGCGGCGATTAGCGCCCACAAAGGTAAGATTAAAGCCGAGAACCGCGTTCCCCATGGCCTTAGGGTATATATGAGTTTACCCAAATAACCCCTGTTGTTAAGCCCTTTAGCTAAATGTGGAAGGGCTTATCGACATTTGCCATCGTTCTACTATCATCCCTTAATACCAAACTGTTTCAGCTTACGATACAAGGCATTACGGCTGATCCCCAAACGCTTGGCGCATTGGCTCACATTACCATCACAGGCTTGGTATACCTGCAGCACATTGCTATAAATCGCCTCGTGGAGAGAATCCGATTGCACCGCAGTGGCAGTTGGCAGCGTCGCAGTGTTGCCACTTGTAACTTTGCCACTTGTAACTTTGCCACTCGTAACTTTGCCACTCGTAACTTTGCCACTCACAACTTTGCCAGCCAGCGGATGTGATGCAGAGTTTTGACCGGTTTTAACCTCTTCACCTAATGGCTGCTCTTCATTTAACAGCTGTGTGTTTAACAGCTGTGCATCTAACGGATCCACTGTTAACGGAGCGCACGCTAATTTTTGTGCCAGATAATCGGGTAAATGCTGCCAAGTTAAAGTGTCATCCCCTTCAGCCATCAAGCAAGCCACTTGCATAAGATTATCCAGCTCACGCAAATTGCCCGGCCAGTCGTGTTGCATCATTTGCCCTAACAGCTCAGGGCAGATCGCCTGCGGCGCAATGCGATGTTTACGATGCAATTTATGGATAATGCGCTCGATATCCTGCCGCTCACGCAGCGCAGGTAAACGTACTTGCAGACCATTTAATCGATAGAATAAATCCTGCCGAAACAGCCCCTGCGCCACTTGTTGCTCTAAATCCATATGGGTCGCGGCAATGATTTGAATATCGACTTTAAAACTTTGATTACTGCCAACGGGCACCACTTCGCGCTCCTGCAATACCCTGAGTAAACGACTCTGGGCCGCCAGCGGCATTTCACCGATCTCATCTAAAAACAAAAAACCGCCGTGGGCTTGGCGAATTTTGCCGATAAATCCAGTGCGGTTCGCCCCAGTAAAAGCGCCCGCCTGATAACCAAAGAGTTCAGATTCGACTAACTCGGCAGGTAAGGCCGCGCAGTTCACCGCCACTAAGGGCTCGCTGCGACGCGCGCTCTGGGCGTGGAGTTTTTTAACAAACTGCTCTTTACCGACGCCGGTTTCACCGAGCACTAACAGCGGAATTTGCTTGGTGATCACCCTATTGGCATGTTGCCATGCGCGCTCAAGTTGAGGATCGCGAAACCGCACGCCCAGTTGATTAAGCGATTTATTGCTCATCGCCACCCGACTCTTAGCGCTGGGAATGTTTAAGGGCTGAGTCTGTAGATGCAAGTCTAAATGCTGATTAAAGCCACCCGCACGGCTCCAATTATCGCCTAAGTACTGCTCGATGGCATCGCCGACCTTAGCATGGTTAAGCAATTGTTTCGCCATGGGATTACAACCCACAATGCGACCATCGCTGTCGGCAATCACTATGCCCTGCCAACCCGAATTCAGTAAATTTGGCTGCGCCGCTAAATCGATTCGATAATGGCTATCGGGCAGATGACACAAAAGCGCGGTCTCGACCTGCTGCGCCAAACTCGACACTAACATCAGCGTCTGCTGGGTGTGCCTTTGCTGCTCACTGGTGATATCTATCACCCCGAGCATCTCACCTTGGGGAGAAAATATCGGGCAGGCGGTGCAACTCATAAAACGATTCTGGCGAATAAAATGCTGCTCACCCACCACAGATACCGCTTGTTTGGCGGTGAGTGCCGTCCCTATCGCATTGGTGCCTTTATGCTGCTCAAGCCAATTCACCCCAATGTCCAGAGCCACGTCCGCCAATTTTGTAGAGTAACGGCTCACGCCCCAGTGCCTAAGCACATAACCCTCGGCATCGGAGAGCAGGAGTCGGCTATTAGAATGCGCCATCAACTGATTGAACAAGGGCAAGGCATGGGATTGCACTAATGCGATGAGCATTTGATATTGCTCATGTTTCTGCTTTAGTTCGCTAGCATCGAGCCTAAGCTCTTGGGGTAACTGAAACTCTGACAAGCCAGCGCCAATGCTGCGCTGCCACGAATCGGCCAACCACGCCTGTGTCGATGGTAAATGCGGTTTAACTGTCATAGCCGTGCTCCCCCGAGCTGTGTTCCGTTTCGGCACAGTTGCAGTGTGCCGTTCGATGACAAAGTGACCACAGGACACACTTCTTTCCCTGAGTGCCCATACTGTTTCAAATCTGCAAAATGAGCTTTTCATCATACTGTTAGCGCAACAAGTGTACAACTCTTGCCAGTTTGGCACTCTCCTTGCGATGCACCTTAGGTATGCAAGTCTCAAGTGTTACGTTAGAGAACACTAAGCTAATCAACAAGAAGGAATGATTCTATGATTTATGCTCAACCCGGAACCGCAGGCGCAATCGTTAACTTCAAAGAAAAATATGCCAACTTTATCGGTGGTAAATGGGTCGCCCCGGTCAATGGTAAATACTTCGACAATCTCTCACCCGTAAATGGCCAAAACTTTTGTCAAATCCCGCGATCCGATGCCCAAGATATTGAATTAGCGTTAGATGCAGCCCACGCAGCTAAAGAAGCTTGGGGTAAAACCTCAGTCACCGAACGCTCAAATCTGTTACTGCGCATTGCCGATCGGGTCGAGCAAAATCTCGAATATTTAGCCGTCGCCGAAACCTGGGAAAACGGTAAAGCGGTGCGTGAAACCTTAAACGCCGACTTACCCTTATTCGTCGATCACTTCCGCTACTTTGCCGGTTGTATCCGCGCACAGGAAGGCAGCGCCGCCGATATCGATGGCAACACAGTCAGCTATCACTTCCCAGAGCCGCTGGGCGTGGTCGGGCAAATCATCCCTTGGAACTTCCCGCTCTTGATGGCCGCATGGAAAATCGCTCCTGCGCTGGCGGCGGGAAACTGTGTAGTACTCAAACCTGCGGAGCAAACGCCGGTATCGATTCTGGTATTACTCGAGCTGATTGAAGACCTATTACCCGCGGGCATTCTTAACGTAGTCAACGGCTTTGGCGCCGAGGCAGGACAAGCACTGGCCACCAGCAAACGCATCGCTAAACTTGCGTTTACGGGCTCCACTGAAATTGGTTATCACATTTTAAAATGCGCCGCCGAATCCTTAATTCCATCAACCGTTGAGCTTGGCGGTAAGTCGCCTAACGTGTTTTTTGCCGATGTGATGGACCATGAGGACGAGTATTTAAACAAGGCCGTCGAGGGTATGTTGCTGGCCTTCTTTAACCAAGGCGAAGTCTGTACTTGCCCATCACGGGTGTTAGTCCAAGAGTCGATTTTCGATCGCTTTATCGAAAAAGTGCTCGCCCGCGCACAAACTATTAAGCAAGGCGATCCATTAGATACCGACACTCAAGTGGGCGCTCAAGCCTCCAAAGAACAGTTCGATAAAATCTTAAGTTACTTAGCCATAGGTAAGGCTGAGGGCGCGCAGGTGCTACTGGGTGGCACGCTTTGCCAACTCGATGGTGGCCAAAGCGAAGGTTATTACATCAGCCCGACAATTATGAAAGGCCACAATAAGATGCGTGTCTTCCAAGAGGAGATCTTCGGCCCTGTCATTTCGGTCACCACCTTTAAAGATGAAGCCGAAGCCTTAGCGATCGCCAACGATACTGAGTACGGCTTAGGCGCTGGCGTGTGGACGCGGGATATGAACACGGCTCAACGCATGGGACGTGGCATTCAAGCGGGCCGCGTGTGGATTAACTGTTACCACGCCTATCCTGCCCATGCCGCCTTTGGTGGATACAAAAAATCCGGCATCGGCCGCGAAACCCATAAGATGATGCTCAACCATTATCAAAATACTAAGAATCTCTTGGTAAGTTACGATGTGAATCCTTTAGGTTTCTTCTAAGGAGCTTTGTGCAGGGCTATATCGAAGAGGCTTTCTATACAGGACGTCTCGAATCTGCTAAATATGTCATTGTTAGCAATTCAGCTAAATGTGATAACGATGGTGTAATAACCATCATTGCAGCGCAGCAGTGATAGACAAGAAAGGGCGATCCGCCCTTTCTTTGTTTCTGCCTCACACATTAATAAATCAAATGCTTACACAAAAAATACTTACAGAAACATACCACCTGAGGCTTCGATACGCTGGGCATTAATCCAAGCGGCCGCAGGCGATAACAAGGCACTAATCGCGCCGCCGATATCGTCAGGTAAGCCCACACGCCCTAACGCAGTTTGCTGCGCTAAAAACTGATTCATCTGTTCATTATCCCGTACTGCACCGCCGCCAAAATCTGTTTCAATGGCGCCAGGGGCAAGCACATTGGCCCGAATACCCCGTGGACCTAACTCCTTCGCCCAATACTGAGTCATAGTTTCAACCGCGCCCTTCATAGTGGCATAGGCGCCAAATCCGGGAATCGCAAAGCGCGTCAAGCCGGTGGAAATATTGATAATACTTCCCCCATCCATCAGCTGCGGCAATAAGGTTTGGGTCAAAAAGAACGGCCCCTTAACGTGGATATTCATCAAGGTATCGAACTGTTCGACACTGGTTTCCGCCATAGGCACATGAATCCCGATACCTGCATTGTTAATCAGATAGTTAAACGACTCCCGCTGCCAAGTCTGGGCTAATGCTGCGCTAACTTGGGTGGCAAACTCGGCAAATGAGCCGCTATCGCTCACATCCAGCGGCAGTGCTACCGCTTTGCGCCCCAACCATTCAATCTCGGCAACCACTTCAGCGGCCGCTGCAGCATTCGTTTGATAGGTCAGGATAATATCTATCCCCTGCGCCGCTAATGTCAGGGCAGTGTTTTTACCTAAACCGCGGCTAGCGCCAGTGATAAGTGCAATTGGAGTCGTGTTCATGGTCAGTCCTTATAATCGTCGCTGGAAGTGAAACCTAAGCCTTAAGGCCTAATTAACTGCACACAGCTTATTACTTGCAATTAACGAGATAAACACACTATAAATGCTAAGACTGTTAGCCAATAAAGGACAATCGTCGTGCAAGATCGACTGCAAGCCATGCAAATTTTTATGCGGGTCGCTGAATTACAAAGCTTTACCCAAGCAAGCGTCAGCTTAGGTCTATCGAAAACCCATGTGTCGAATGTGGTGGCGCAGTTCGAAACCTTTCTGGGTGCGCGCTTGTTGCAACGCACCACGCGGACGGTACGCTTAACCCAAGATGGCCAGAGTTGTTATGAGCGCTGTAAAAGTTTACTGGCGGAATTTCAAGAATTAGAAAGCCTGTTCCAACTGCAAGCCGAGCAAGTTTCGGGACGGCTCAGAGTCGATATGTCGACGGGCATTGCCCGTAACTTAGTACTCCCAAAACTGGCTGAATTTATTGAGCAATACCCGCACATCGAGCTTGAACTGAGCAGCACAGATCGCAAGGTGGATGTTATCGCCGAAGGGTTCGACTGTGTAATCCGCGTCGGCAGTGTGCAGCAAGAAGGATTGATAGCGAAAAAGCTGGGGCATTTTAAGATGCTGAACTGTGCCAGCCCAGCTTATATTACCAAATACGGTAAACCCGAAAGCCTTGAAGATTTGACCCAACACAACCACAAACTCGTCCACTACGTAAGCCAATTAGGTGGCACTGACTCAGGCTTTGAATATCAAGATCCCCACACTCATCAAGCGAGCCTTACAATCCAACTGCCTAAACTGATTACGGTAAATAATGCCGATGCCTATAGCTCAGCCTGCTTGGCGGGGCTGGGGATAATTCAAGTGCCCAGCATAGGGGTGGCTAAGTATTTACACACTGGCGAGTTGGTCGAGATCCTGCCAAATTACCCTGCGCCGCCAATGCCTGTAAGCTTGCTCTACCCACACAGGCGGCATTTATCTAAACGCCTGCAAGTCTTTATGGCATGGTTAAATCAGCCGATGACGCCGTTTTTAATCCCACATTAAAGGGATTTGTCGATGGCTGCTAAACGCTGATCCAATTCGGCCATAGCGGCGGCCGTTTGCGGATCACTTTGGGGATCAACAACTTCAATCAGCTTAAGTTTCGGCCGAGTTGTTAACCAAGAGCTGCCCGCGGTAATGACTAAATCCAGCACAAACTGACCGTAATAGTGCAGCCGCACGCGGTTATCCGCTATGGGCCAGTGTGAGTGCAGTAGGAATGAATCATACATTTGCGCCAAAGAGGTAGTCGCAATGAGCTTAAACCCTTCATCAAGCAGACTAAACTCGGTCGATTCTTCGAAGGGACAATCGAAAGAAGTGATGACCAAATACCCCGAGGTTTTATTGGGTAAAACGCAGCGGTATTGACCTTCAATCACTCGACCAGCAATCAAGGTATGAGTATGTTGGCCATTGAAATACAAAGGCATTTTCAGTGGATTAGGCTCAAGTCCATCAGTACGTGCTGTTAGCAGTGAAAACCCCGCTATCGGCTGCATCCCTAACCCCACTTATCTCGCCTATCTATTTCGACTACCTATCTCGCCTATCCGCGAAAACACACGTCACGCGGCTCTTGCGGATTCAAATACTAGGACTGGCGGCTTTTCCAATAACAGCCCACTAAGATCAAGTAACCGACAAAATAAGCCACGAGATCGAGTGGGTCGAAATGGCTACCTATCACTATCCGCGCCAAGCGATTTCCACCCAAGCCTAACTTGTCGACTAAGCCCCAATACTGGCCAAACTCGATGGCAAAGGCAAACAGCAATACCGCAAGCGCCAGCCAAGGAGTTTGAAATAAGCGCTTAATGCCCTCGTCTTTACTATTGGCTACCGGATTGAATACAGGGGGTACAACGACGCGCGCCATGCAAAACAGTAAGACCACCACCAATACATCGCCCACAAAACCACGAATAAAACCCGCAGGCGCATATAAAGCGATTAAGACTTCAGTCAAAAAGAGTAAAACGGCATAAATACAAAAGGATTTACGACTCGGATAACGGCTGAATAAAACGCGAATAACGGCGGTAGACATAGATAAATGAATCCCTTCACTCGATTGAGGAGGCAGAATCTACCGCAATACCATGAGGTTAACAAGTGAGCTGTCGTTGTGACATTTAAGGCTCGCCGCCAGAGCAAGCGCGCCACTCACCCCCACCAACTCACTGAATGTTCGCGCCTCAAAATTTAAGCGAGGTTTAAGTTTGGGTTAAGTAGCCTATACCTAAACCCACTTAGGAGCGTCACATCATGTCATCAAACACACTGCAAACCATCAAAGTCTGGGACCTGTTGATCCGCATATTCCATTGGTCACTCGTCGGCTTTTTTACCCTAGCCTACCTCACTGAAGGCGAAGACGAATGGATGACCATCCACAGTTACGCAGGTTATAGCATCTTAATTTTACTGGTGTTTCGCCTGCTCTGGGGCGTGATAGGTACCCACAATGCGCGCTTTAGCAACTTTATCACTCGCCCTAAAGAAGTGCTGGTGTACCTCAAAGGACTCGTCACGGGCAAAGCCAAAGACTACATAGGCCATAACCCCGCGGGGGCAATGATGATAGTGGCCTTAATTGCCAGCATAGCCATCACGGGATTCTCGGGCATGGCACTGTACGCCACCGACGGACACGGCCCATTAGCCACGAGCTTTTTCGCCACTTGGCCCGAAGGCGCCATAAAAGAAGTCCATGAGTTCTTTGCCAACTTCACCCTGTTCCTTGTGGTCATTCATGTCGGCGGCGTCATCGTCAGCAGCCTGTTGCACAAAGAGAACTTAGTCAGAGCCATGGTCACGGGCAAGAAACAGCGCCCAGTGAAGCAAGAAGATTAATGGGTTAGCCATTTTGCTTAGCCACAAGACATCCAGCCCAAAAGGAATGCCCTATGAACAGATTCGCTCAACACAGCAATAAAAGACGCCTTGCTAGCGTGGCGATTTCCGCCTTGTTGCTGACTAGCCTCAGCGTTAGCGCCGCCAACAGTAAAGTGCAAAGCCTGCCACTCAGCGCCGAGCGCATCGGCATGCAACTGCAACGCTATCAAGCCCAAGGCGCAGGACCCTTTACCGCGGCCGCAGGACAAAAGCTTTGGCTACAGGACATGGACGGCCGCAGCTGCGCCAGTTGCCATACCGCCAAAGTCACCAATATGGGGATGCACCAAAATACCCGTAAACCCATTGACCCTATGGCGCCGTCGATTACCGTTGATCGGTTAACCGACTCAACCAAAATCGAGAAATGGTTCACCCGTAACTGTAACTGGACCTTTAAACGCGACTGCACACCGCAGGAAAAGGGTGATGCCTTACTCTGGTTAAGCCAGCAATAACGCAATTTTTCGACCAGTTAAATTCACTGCCTTCAATTAAAGGTAACGGTACCAAAGGAAAATGTCATGACTCAACAAGCTCACCCCATTAGCTGGATCCTCGGTTCATCACTCACAGCTGCGGCATTAGCCATTGGCGTTATCGGTGTCAGCCTAACCTTAACCGGCACAGGCTATGCCGACGATGGCCGCGAACTCAGCCGCGCCGTTCCACAGAATGCGGAATACACGGCAGAATGTGGTAGCTGCCACATGGCTTATCCAGCCAATTTACTCCCCGCCGACAAGTGGCGCGCCATTACGGCAAATCTTGAGAACCACTTTGGTGACAACGCCAGCGTAGATCCTCAAGTCACTGCTAGACTTGAGGAATATCTGGTTCAACATGCAGCGCAAAATGGTAAGGTGATGAAAAACAGCACGCCGCTGCTCGCGGGAATGGGGCCGCAAAAGATCACAGAACAGGCATTTTTTATTCGCAAACACGATGAGATCCCAAGACGTATGGTGCAAGATAACCCCAAAGTCGGCTCATTCAGTCAATGCAGCCATTGTCACAACCTCGCAGAGAAGGGCATATTCGATGAAGATACCGTTAATATTCCTGGCTTTGGCCGTTGGGATGATTAGCAGCCCAAGCACTGATGCCCACGACGATGATCTTTCCAGCAAGGTGGTCGAGTGGGTTAAGGAGGGCAAGGTTTTGCCCTTCGACACCATAATGCAACGCTACGAATCACGCCTGCAGGGGCGGCTGCTGGACTTAGAAGTCGAGCAGAAACATGGTCGTATCATCTACGAGCTCGAAATCCTCCGCGAGGATGGCATAGTGTATGAAATCAAGATTGACGCCAAAACTGGCGAGTGGCTAAAGGAAAAGGTCGACTGATGCGTTTGCTATTGATTGAAGATGATATCGATCTGGTCGCGCGCCTGATTCCCGCCCTCAACAAGGCGGGTTATACAGTCGAGCACGCCGATAACGGTATCGACGGCGCCTTTTTAGGCGAAGAAGAAAACTTCGAAGCCGTGATACTCGATCTCGGCTTGCCCGGCAAACCCGGTTTACAAGTCCTCGGCCAATGGCGACAAAAAGGCTTAGCCATGCCAGTGCTTATTCTCACCGCCCGTGATGCGTGGCACGAACGGGTCGATGGCCTCAAGGCGGGTGCGGATGATTACCTCGGCAAGCCTTTTCACATTGAAGAACTACTCGCAAGGCTCGAAGTGTTGATCCGCCGCCACTTTGGCCGCGCCGACAATGTGCTACAACATGCGGGCGTTTCCCTCGATGTCGACAAACAAGCCGTCACCAATGTCGACGGTGAAGTGATAGAGCTGACTAAGATTGAATATCGTCTGCTGCATTACTTAATGGTCAACCCCAGCAAAATCGTCTCTAAGTCAGAGCTCAGTGAACGCATTTATGAAGAAGATCAAATCAAAGACAGCAATGTCATCGAAGTGTACGTCAACCGCCTGCGCCAACGCTTAGGTAAGGATTATATCGAAACCCGCCGCGGCCAAGGTTATCGACTCAAGGAGTAACAGGCGTGTATTCACTCAAGGGTTATCTGACGCGCAATCTGCTGATCACACTCACCTTTGCCATGGTGCTGCTACTGTATTTTCTGTACCAAGGTATCCAAATATTAACCCAAGACTTTGTTGCCTCGCGTCTACAACACGATGCCGACAGCCTGATCTCCGCTCTGAATCACAATCCCGATGGCACATGGGTGCTCACCTCCGACCGCTTGCCCAATGTGTATCACAGGGTTAATTCTGGGCATTATTTTGCGATTCAAATCGGCGAGCAAACCCTGCGTTCACGCTCCCTATTCGACCATAACGTGAACATGCCAAAACTGACCGCGGGTGAGCAACATCAAGCCACTGAGTTTGTCGGCAAAGAACATTGGCTGATGTTCAGTCAGGCCGTTATCAAAGAAGATCAGTTAGTGACCCTGTGGGTGACAGAAGACATTAGCGAGCTAGAACAAACCCAAATACACTTTTTAGCCTTTGCCAGCGCGGCCGTATTACTCACGATTGTCATCCTATTACTGGCACAGTATCAATTACTTAAACGCGGCTTTACACCCTTAGAGCAGATGCCCGAAGCCATCCGGCAGATGCGCACCCAAGGGCAAGAAATCAGTCCAGACCAAATGCCGAGCGAAATCATCCCGCTGATTGAAGAGATAGATCGTTTAGTCAATCAATTGGGCCAAAGAGTACAACGCTCCCGCAATGCCCTGGGTAACTTAGCCCACGAAATGAAACGTCCGCTACAAGGGCTGCAGTCCTACCTAGAAAGCCTACCGCCTGAACAGCGGAGTGAGGGCAGCAAGGTGCTCGCAAACCTGCACCACATCATTGAGAGAGAGCTTAAGCGCACTAAGATAGTCGGCCTGTCTACTCCGGGGCGCTATACCGTGCTCGATGACGATCTCGCGCCGCTGATCCAAGTGATGCAGCGCATCTACCCAGACCGCATTATTCATAGCCATTACGCGAGCGGCTTAGTGATGCCGTTTGATCGGGATGACTTACTCGAACTCTTAGGCAACTTGCTGGATAACGCCTGCAAACATGGGCGCCAGAACATTGAGATCCGTATAGTGCATCAAACGGCTCCCACCGCAGGTTATGGGATCTTGGTCAGCGATGATGGTGAAGGCGTCTCCGATGCCGCACTTTCCGTTATCATCGAGCGTGGCATTCGGCTAGATGAAAGCATCCAAGGCCATGGCTTAGGATTATCTATCTGCAAAGATATCGTCGACAGTTATCAGGGCGAACTTAGCTTTAGCCACGCGCAACAAGGGGGACTCGAAGCCAGCGTATTTCTGCCGTTCCCAAGTTAAGCGGTATACTCAGCCCGCAGCCATATCATTTAGACTGGTGTACAGGCCCCATTTTTCACGTCATTAAGCCCTTTGCTTACCAATATGTATATCAATATAAACTCGCGGTAAACCAATGGTATTAGTCAATTTCAATATCCACGCCGAAACGATTGGATAGTTGGCGTTGCTCGTGCAGAATTTCAATTCGGCGGCGAGTGTCTTGGGTCAACTTGTCTTTGAGACGCAAACCGCTAGTAATGGCGGCTTTTTTGGCTTTCTTGCTCTTCATCGGTAAATCAGTTGTCGTTGCATCCGTTGGACTCTCGACGGCTTGAGATTCGATAGACATAGCTAACTCCTTTAATGAGAACCTTAAATAGGCTCTTCCAGTAACTCCCTGCTCAAGACAAACAGGTCATCTTTAATGAGTCAATTTGCCATTCACTATTTGAGTAATAGATAATTTGGCGACTCATAAACTTACCGTCCATATCATTCACCTAAGCCAACAAAATTAAATCACATGCTAACTGGTGACAAGGATCGAGACGTAGGGTCGAAATGAAAAACTGAGTATTGATTGACTTCATCGGCGTAACAGAACCCTAACGAGCCCTAAATTTTCCAGCGACAAAGCGGCATAACATAGGTAGAGAAAGAACAGGTGGTAATGCAGAAAGGTTGGTAAGCTTGAGCCGCAAAGCGCTGTTGCGCAACAATTAGGCTGCGCAACAGTACTACATCTAGCCTAGATTTACGACTTATATGGCATAGCGCCGAGGTAATCTTTCTTACCAATTTCAACACCGTTGTGGCGCAAAATCGCGTAGGCTGTTGTTACATGGAAATAAAGGTTCGGAATTGCATGCTCAATTGCAAACTCATAACCCGTAAGATATTTTCCTTCCCAACGCGGTTGTGAGACATGGATCGTGGCCGCATTAGCAAAATCATCCGCTTTGAACGTCGCTAAATAATCTAATACAGAGCTAATACGTGCTTGCAACTCAACTAAGGTCGTTTCGCTATCATCGTGCTTTGGCACTGTATCTAAGTTATCGGTCAAACGTGCCACGCCAATTTTGGCAGTATCGCAGGCAATTTGAACTTGGCGAATCAGGTTAAATTGATCCGGCGCTAGGCGTGAGTTTAATAGCACCGCCATATCGACTTTCTTAAGGTTTGCGAAGCATTCGCCTTTTTCAAGAATAACGCTTAAATTTTTCAGCATCTTGCTAAATTGTACAACCGTTAAATCATAAAGCATGGCATAGACCTCATTGATGGACGCTACAAAACTGCAGCACTTAAGACTATCTTGGGGCAAAAAACTCAATTTCAATCACCCTTGGAATTTAAGTATTTACTTAACAATAAACACCTCCAAATCAACCCTATTAAACAGCTAAAAATGGCAAAAAAAGATGGAACCTGCTGAGAAAGAGCATTTATTAAGCGAATGCAGATTGAAACTCAGATCGCTGTAGCGAAATCGAAGCATTGACAAGACAAGTGTATAAATAACCGCCTATCAGTACTTATTATTAATATGGTGGAAAGTGCAAGAAGGTGTGATGGAGAGAAAAAGAGGAGGGAACACACGAATTGAGTGCAAACGAGGCTGAATGTGACAAATAGCAAACGCAAAAAAGCCAGCTTATTCAGCTGGCTTCGTTACATCTCAATGAGATAATTAGGCGCTTGGCGATGACCTACTCTCACATGGGGGTGAATTCATGGCGCTATAAATACGCAGTATTTAGCCATGATTGAACGCGAAGAAGCTTGTCTTCGTAGCCGGGGAGTCCGCTTAGCGGCGGGTCGACATCGAGGTAGGTTTTCGCGAAGCGTATAAACACAAAAGCCCTAGCGGTTTAGGCTAGGGCTTTTGTGTTTATTTGGATGCTTGGCGATGACCTACTCTCACATGGGGAGACCCCACACTACCATCGGCGCGATTGCGTTTCACTTCTGAGTTCGGGATGGGATCAGGTGGGACCACAATGCTATTGTCACCAAGCAAATTCTTACTGGTTAATTGTCCGTCTGACGGCATTGTCTCCTCGCTACTGTGCTCATGTACTAACGTACACTCCGCGCCTCGCTCGTCACGGCTTTGTCAGCCTAACAATTTCCTGCGTAATTAACCTTTTAATTAAAATTTGAAAAGCTGATTTTCTGTTTGAGTCTTTAACTTTATCAAGTATCTGTATTCTATCTAAGTTCGCTTCGTAAAACCCATCTGGGTTGTATGGTTAAGCCTCTCGAGTCATTAGTACATGTTAGCTCAACGCCTCACAACGCTTACACACCATGCCTATCAACGTCCTAGTCTCGAACGGCTCTTTAGTGGACTTATA